>CWHM01000099.1_pt1 | contig 65643 bp, 76 predicted proteins | sample 681021 | NCBI WGS metagenome assembly CWHM01 (sample SAMEA3735796, study PRJEB9488) | human gut metagenome | biome: ENVO:mammalia-associated habitat; material: ENVO:feces | place: Malawi | collected 2009-02-27
GTTGTTGGTGTAGTTGCGGTAGGCGTTCATGGCCATTATATTATGCTGGATCCTCATTTCGTCTGCTTCCTTTCAATGAAATGAATTTTTTAGGGTCTTTGCTGGTTTTCGCACAGTATCCCTCTGTGCGTCCGTGGGGTTTAGCAGGCTGGCACAACCGCCGTGGCCTTTGGCGGATCATGCCGTTCTGCGCGGACATCTATTCCAACCGGCCCATCGATGCCGACCGGGTGAAACCAAATCAGGGGTTTTCATCGTCATAATGTTTGGAACGCCCGAGAGACTTGGGCTTTGGACACGGCCCCCGCCTGGGGGAGGCGTCCTCTCGTTTCCCAACGGTCTCCCGCCCGGAAAACGCTGAGGGAAACGGCACTCCTTTGGGTATGCCGCTTCGCTCAACGCTCCCGGACCGGGAGCATGGGCCTGCGCCGGTGTTCCGGCCGGCAAGGGGGGCTATCGCGGCAGAGGGGTCAGGAGACCGCCTCCGCGGTTTGCTGATGCTGGATCAGCCCTCGGGCCTTGATGTTGACGGCGGCGTTCACGCCCCGCCGGTGCTCCGCCCCGCACACGGGGCAGACCCAGCGGCGGGCCCTGGGGGCAAGGGTCTCGTTGACCGCGCCGCAGGCGGAGCAGACCTTGGTGGTGGGGACCAGGCGATCCACCTCCAACAGCTGCTTGCCCTGCCGCTCCAGCTTGTAGCGCAGCAGCTCCCGGAACATCCCAAAGCCGGTATCCCGGACAGCGCTGCCGCCCAGCTTCTCAGAGATCGCCTTGAGAGAGTCCTCCCGAATGCAGACCGCGTCCCAGGCGTTGGCTATCCGCCGGGACTCTTTATGGAGGAAATCGCGCCGCTGGTTGGCGATATGCTCATGGAGCAGCCGGTATTTTTGCACCAGTTCCTGATAGTTTTGAGATCCCGGCTGAGAACGGCTCAGCTTTCGCTGAACGGCGGAGAGCTTGTCCTGAGACTGCCGCAGCCACCGGGGCGGGTCGGCGGAGGTCCCGTCATCCGTCACATAGAAGTGGGCGATGGAGTATTTCAGGCCCACAGTACGCTCCTCAACGGGCGCGACTGGCTCCGGCTGACGCATGGGGCAGGCATAGAGGAGATAGCCGTAATACTTGCCCGTCTTGGTCCGTTCCACCGTGACTCGGACCAGTCTCCAGCCGCTGCGGGGACGGCGGGGGAATTTTGCCCGGATCAGACCGGCCTTGGTCATGCGGACCGCGTCCCTGGTGGTGTAGATGGTGACGCTGTTTCTCATCACATGGTTGCAGGCGGAAAACGTGTCCCGGTCATCCTTCTTCCGCTTGAATTTTGGGTAGCCAAAGGCCGACGGATTGCGGAAAAAATTGCGGAATGCCTGGGAGAGCTTGTTATACTCCTGGGTCAGCGCCTGGTTGTCCACTTCCTTGAGGAAGGGGGCGCCCTTTTTATACTTGGCCGGGGTGGGGATAAAGTGGGCGTCTGTTTCCAAATAAAAACGCTCATGGTCGGAGAGCATCTGGTTCCAGATATACCGGCAGCAGCCAAAGGTCTTTTGGAACAGCTCCTCCTGTTCCGGCGTGGGATAAAGGCGGACCTTGATGGTGTTGTACTGGACCACCCGGCTGGGCTCGGCATGGCCGTCCTGCTTTTTCTGTTTCATGGCGTCCATCCCTCCCGCGTGCTTGTCCATGGAACCGGCGGCCCTGGTCCATAGGGTGTACCTTTGGGACCAGTCCTCTGGAAGCTAAAAAAATTTGGAGAGAGGCTATTAACTTTGTGAGAAATCGGACGATAACAATATTAAGCAGCGAACGGGATGATTGTTACGGTATTGGTCCAAAAGGTACACCTTTTGGACCATTTTTCTGCATCATTCTTCACAAAATGATAAACGGCCGGACCCCTGCGGCGAACAGGGATCCGGCCGTTCTCTGATTGCGTCTTTTACACTCCCTTGGCCCTGCGCAGGAAGGTCTGGTGGGAGATCCGCAGCTGTTCGGCGGCGGCCCGTGAGGAAACCTCGCCCTGCCGCCAAGCCTGCGCCAGCTCCTCAAAGCCCTCCGGCATGGGAAGCTGCCGCCGCCCCAGGTGGGCTCCCCGCTTTCGGGCGGCCTCGATCCCCTCCGCCTGTCGCTGGCGGATGCTGCTGCGCTCATGCTCCGCCACAAAGGAGAGCACCTGGAGTACAATGTCGCTGAGGAAGGCGCCCATCAGGTCCTTGCCCCGCCGGGTGTCCAGCAGGGGCATGTCCAGCACCACGATGTCCACGCCCTTCTCCTTGGTCAGCACGCGCCACTGCTCCAGAATTTCCTCATAATTCCTGCCCAGGCGGTCGATACTCTTGATGTAGAGCAGATCGTCTTTTTTCATGCGCCGCACCAGCCGCTTGTACTGAGGGCGCTGAAAGTCCTTGCCGCTCTGCTTGTCCAGGAAAATGTTTTCCTCCGGCACGGAGGTCTCCCGCAGGGCGATCAGCTGCCGGTCCTCGTTCTGTTCTTTGGTGCTGACCCGGATATAGCCATAAGTATTGATATTACCGCCCTCCCGTCTGTCTTTTCCACACGATCTCATAGCCCAGCGCGTGGGCCAGCTCCACCGCCTCCTGATAGCGCAGAGACCCCCGGCGCAGCTTGCCGGAGAGATTAGGGACGCTGGCGCTCCAGCCGTATTGCTCCGCCAGCTTCTCCACCAGCCCGGTCATGGTCATGCCCTCCCGCACAATGTAGGATTTTACTTCGTTCCTGATGTCCATTTGAAAACTACCTCCTAGTGATGTATGCTCTCCGGCGTACCGCCCTGCCTCTGCCGCGGGGCCGGTACGCCGGGGGCGCTTTGGGGGAGGACTGTCCCTGATCCGATTCAGTTCGCTCCCGCCATGGCGTCACAAAAATTACCTCTTTTTTGCTGTTTTCACAAGCAGCAGCGGCGGTGGAACCGGCCGCTTGTCTGCTCATCGTGGACTACGTCAGCCGGTAATAAGGGTGAGGATCTCCTTGGTAAAAGTTATGACAATGCCGCCGGCCACGGTGAGCATGCCGTTGGCCCGCTGGGAGGGGTCGTGGCTCTTGAGGGACAGGCCGATCTGCAAAATGCCGAAGCCCAGCAGGATCAGGCCCACAGCCCGGATCAGGGAGAAAATGAATTCAGACAGGTTGTTCACTACCGTCAGCGGATCATCGGCGGCGAAAGCGGGGACAACGGTGACGGTGAGCGCCGCCACCAGACAGGTAAACAGGCTGTACAGCCTGCGGGCGCGGCGCTCGAATTTGGTGCGGTTCAGGTCGTTGCGGTTCATGCTGCATTCTCCTTGCTGTTGTCTGTCTCAGCGGAAAATGTCTGAAAGAAATCGTGTCCGATAAACGCTGGCTTTTTCTTGCCTTTGTGGAGATAGGGCGGGGCGCCGCCATCCACGGTGTGGCGGATGGCCGGATGCCTGGTCAGATCGTACTTCAGGTCCATCACGGGCTTAGCGCCCCGGATGAACAGGATGGCGTACCGGTTGTCCAGGCCCCGCACCTCGTCCGGGGTGAGCAGTTCCCGGCCGCTCATCTGGAAGTTGGTGGAGTAGGATCCGGATCTCCCCTTGGTCTGACCGTGGGTGCGCGTATCAATGGTGGCCTTGCCCAGCGCCTCGGAGATGTACTTGTGGGTGCTGGCTTCGTTGCCGCCTAAATACAGAATCGTGTCCGAATTTCCTGGAATCGTCTCCCACGAATCCTTGTACAGCTCTTTGATCTGCGCCATGTTCTGGATGATGGTGCTGGCGGAGATGTTCCGGGAGCGCATGGTGGCCAGTTCCCGTGTGAAGCCTGGCAGGGGCATGGCCGCGAACTCATCCAGTATAAAGTGGACATGCCGCGGCAGGGCCCCATGGTGGATCTGATCAGCGCTGTAATAGAGGGTCTGAAACGCCTGGGCATAGAGCAGGCTAATCAGAAAGTTATATGTGTTATCATTATCCGGGATCACGGCGTACAGGGCACATTTCTTTTCGCCCAGGGTGTAGAGGTCCATGTCATCATGCTCAGTGATGGCCTGGATCTGGGGTAGGTTGAAGGGGGCCAGCCGCACAGCGGCGGACACCAGAATACTTTTGGCTGTTTTGCCAGAGACAAATTGTCAAGGACTTTTTAATCAAATTCACAAAAAATCCACAAAAAAGGTGCCAGAAGCACCGTATGGCTCCTGACACCTCGTTTGATAGATTACATTTTTCCGTTCAGCAGGTCTTTGCAGAGATACGCATAGTCTGGCAGCTGGTTGATATATGGCTCCCAGCGCCGCTTGATTTCGGCCAATTCCAGCGGATCGGCTGCTTCCAGCGCGTGATCGTTGCCCGTCATATATAGAACATCCGTAGCTACATCGTCCAAACACCTGTAACAGAGATCGGCGGCAGATTCGATTCTGATACCGGTATCCACATAGACTGGATTTACGCCAATCGCCAGCCAGACATAGCCTACCTTGTCCGACCAGAGCAGTTCAAAATCAGGGCTTTGCCGCAGATGTTCCGCAAAGACCTCCTTTACTCGCTCAATTTCATGTTTCTCTTTTTCTGTGTAAAGCATTTTCGTGTCCTCCTTGGCTAAAAGTTTTGGTGTGTACCATCATCAGTTTAACACAAGGCGGCTGGCTTTATCAGCCGGTCACATCTGCTGTATCTCGTTTTTGAGCATACGCTTGATTTTGTCGCTCATGGTTTCAGTGCTGGTATTGCTGAAATGGACGCGCACTTTATAGGTGGTCTTGCCGATTTTCTTTACCAGCGCAGGGGCGTCCTCCGGCGCTCTGGCCTGGGTAGTGTCTGCGGTCTGCATGGTGCGGGTTTCTTCGCTCATGGCGCTCCTTTCTCCGGGTGGGGCTGCTCCGTCCGGCAAAAAATTACTCATGCTTACGGTTTACAATGTCTTTCGCCGCCTGCTTGGTGGCTCCGGCGTTTTCCTCCCGGAAGTTCTTCCCGGCAAAGAGGATCGGGGCGCACCGTTCCAGGATACGGTCATAGATACGGGCGTGGGCCAGGTCGGGCGGGTTCTTGAGTTCGGCCAGCTTCAGATTGGTGGTGATTATCATGGGCCTGCGGCTGCGGTAGCGGCTGTCAATGACGAAAAACATCTGCTCCATCGCATACTCGGTACTGCGCTCCACACCCAGATCGTCAATGATGAGCAGGTCGTACTCGTCAAAGCTGGCGATAAAGTCAGCCCTGTCCTCGGAGAACATCCCTGTCAGGCGGTTCAAGATGGTGGGAAAGTTCGTCATCAGCACCGGCACATCCCGGTCAAGCAGGGCGTTGGCGATACAACCGGCGAAAAAGGACTTGCCGGTTCCCACATCCCCAAACAGCAGCAGGCCAGTATTGTTCTTGTAAGCCTCCTTCCAGTTCTCCACATAGGCGCGGGCCTTGTCCATCAGGGGATTTTGGCCGTTGTCGTTGGCAAAGGTGTAGTCGTACAGATAGCGGTCTTGCAGGCCCTGGGCCTTCCGGCGCTTGATACGCTCCATGCGGCGCTGCCGTTCCTCAGCGGCCTTGCGCTGTTCCTCGGCCTCCCGCTGGCACTGGCAGATACAGCGGGGCATGAAGTAGCCCGGTTTTCCAAAGCATGGCACAACGGTCTGCCTCTGGCCGCCGCACTTCTTGCAGTGAATGAGGCCGTCTGCCGGGTCTATGTACTCGTCCCCGGCCAGCTCCACACCGACGGCTGCCTTGTCGATCAGCGCCCGGATTTCTGCGGTAATCTCAATCATACGGTTTCATCCTCCTTTACGCTGTAATCCCGGTTGCGGGAGGGCGGGGCCGCTTTTCTGGCGTCCTCGCCGGCCCAGCGCCGGATGGTGGCGGCATGGCTCTGATACCGCTTGCCGGTAGAAGCTATGTACTCGGACAGCTTTTCGATGTACTGGCCCCATACGGTGGGTAAGCTGGCCTGCAAGTCTGCCAGTTCCTCGTCCGTCAGGAAAACATTCTGGTAACGGCCATAGGTGCGGGCGGGGCGTCCCTTCTCTATCTCTCTCTTTATCTCTATCTCTTTCTCTAACTCTATCTCTATCTCTGGTGGACGAATGTCGGACAAATGTCCGCCGTTTGTCCGGGGCGCGGAAAGAGCCTTGTTTTGGAGCCTCGCCGCCCGTTTTCGCTCGGCCTCGGTGGAGGACTGGCCGATCAGCAGTTCGATATTGCTCATGTAAAAAGTGCCGCTGTCCAGCACTTCCACAAGGCCCAGCTTTAGGAAGATTTGCAAGGCCTTCTCCACAGTGCCGATCTGCTGGCGGGTGATGGTGGCGATCATCTGCGCCGTGTAGGGGATATTCTCGTCAAGCTGGAGCCGCCCGCCGTGTTTCAGGGATTTCAGATACAGCTTGAGCAGGATGTTGGAGTATAGAACACCATCCTGCATACTCTCCAGCAGTACGATGGAGTCATCGTCAAAATAGTTCTCTTTGAGTTTCAGGTAGTAATATTTTCGATTGTCTGACATGGGTGCCTCCTTGGGGTTCGTTTTGGACTTCTGTACGCATTTAGAGGACCGTTTTGGGGGCCGGAGGATAAATCTATCAGGCCCCCGCCGACACCCTTGAAAAAATCCTTGATTTACAAGGGGTTTTCGGCCCCTAAAGCGTGACACTTAGCCCTCTGTTTGCGCTTACGCTGGGCGGCCTTGATACGCTTCATGCGTCCGGCACATTCCGGGCAGTATTTGGCCCGGTTGGAGCCTGGGGTGAACAGCGCCCCGCAGACGGCGCACCGTTTGGCGTCCAGGCGGTGGAACAGGGCCGTTTCCAGTTCCTTGTCCAGCGGCAGCACCGCCGCCCGGAACCACCGGCACAACAGGGAGTAGGAAATGGACTGGACGCAGACACATTCCTCCCCATCATCCAGCGCGATACAGTTGCCGCCGTCATAGTTGCAGCACTCATGTACCAGCCGCCGCGCTCTGCGGTATTGGTGGTAGTCCATGACGGGGACGGGTTCAGGCTTGCTTTTCTTCATGCTGGCACTTCCCACACCCGCCGCAGTTGCCGCAGCCCTGGCAGGCATAGGCCTCCGGCTCCGGGCCGGTGGGCGCGTCTGCCGGTTCCGGCTGCAAGAGGGCAAGGGGCAGGTCGATATTCAGATGGACGGTCACAAGATAGTGAGCGGTAATCATAGACGGTTCCTCCTTAATTTTTTGTGAATTTCAAGGCTATTGAGTTGATTTTGCGTTGCAAATAGCATATACTATAAGTGCAATAAACTTGAAAGGGGCTGATACAATGGCTAACACGACAAATTTCAGCGTCCGTATGGACAGCGACATCAAAAAGCAGTGCGAAACGCTTTACAATGAATTAGGCGTGAACCTTACCACAGCGATCAATGTCTTTCTGCGTCAGTCGCTCCGCGCCGGTGGCTTTCCCTTTGAAGTCAGGCTGGAACAGCCCAACAAGGAAACCATTGCCGCCATGTTGGAAGCAGAACGGATTGCGCGTGATCCCAGCGTGAAGCACTACTCCGATGTGGAAGAAGCCCTCCGGGAGCTGAAAAGATGAAGCGCGACATTGTTTGGACGACAAAGTTCAAAAAGGACTACAAGCTGGCGATGAAGCGTCACATGGACATCGGCCTGCTGGATGACATCATCCGGGCCTTGTCACGGGGCGAAAAACTGCCAGAGAAAAACAAAGACCATGAGCTGACCGGCGATTGGGTGGGGCATCGGGAATGCCACATTCAGCCGGACTGGCTGCTCATCTACCGCATAGAGGACGATGTGCTGGTGCTGACGCTGGCCCGCACCGGGACGCACAGCGACCTGTTCGATAAATGAGAGTGCTGCCGCCGTATAGGGAAACCTGTACGGCGGTTTTTCTGTGTGCAAAGGGGGTCACGAAACATGACACCCCCGTGAGGGGTCGGCAAAGCGCCGTACCCTTTACCGTTCCGGCCCCCGGTCGCGGGGCTTGTCCCGTTCCTGCCGGGCCAGCTGCTCGGCGGTTTTGCGGAGCCGTTCCACGGCTTTCAGCTCCTCCCGCATGGCCTTCATGTCGATGCTGTCCACCTGCTTCTGGGCGGCCAGCAGGTCGATCTCGCGCCGCCATTCCTTGGGAGTGATTTCCTCGCCGCTGGCTTTCAGTTCTTTCAGATACCGGGCCGCCGCGTCATAGAGGATCAGTTCCCGGCTGTGGCGCTGCTCGAACAGTTCCCGTTTCTCCGGCTTCACCTTGGCAAGCTGCTTATGGACAGCCTTGTACTTGTTGTACTGCGCCCACATCTCCCCGCGCTCGGTGAGGACAGCGACCCGGCGCTCGGCCTTAACGATCTCTCCCCGCAGGTCATAGTAACGGGTGTTCATATCGGAAATTTTTTCATGGAGCTGCTGCATGGACTGGATACCGTTTGCCTGCAAAAAGCTGAACAGGGCGGCGCTCTCCTGCAAAGCCCGGATTTTTCCGCTGCGGGTGTCGGGCCGCTTGAGCTGCTGCTGGGCCTCCCACAAGTCAATCATGCTGGGCTGCTGGCCCTCCGGCTTCTCGGCCTCGGCCTTCGACCAGTTGTAGAGGCGGGTAATGCGGGCCTTGATTTCTTTCAGCAGCTTATTGTCGGCGGCGATCTGCCGATTGACTTCTCCCTTGTCGGTGCGGATGCCGCGCTTCTCCATCTGGCTGGCCGCTGGCCCCAGGTGGACAGAGGGGATTTTATCAATGCCCCGGCGCTTGTAGCTGCGGTGGTCTACCAGGGCGGGCTGACCGGCGGCCTCCAATGCACGGTTGGTATAAGCCGCCCATGCCGCCCGCCAAATCTCCACATTCCCTTTGTCGTTCCAGTCGGTGGTGTCCTCCCGGTGGTTTTTCCAGCCGCCTCTCCCGTCCGGGATGCGCTGGCCGTTTTCGTCCAGATCGTATGCCTTGCGGCACTTTGCGCCCCACTGTCCATTTTCTTTCAAAGGCCGGAGCGTCAGCATGATATGAACATGGGGGTTGCCGGTTCCCCTGTCATGGATGGCAAAGTCGGCGCACATCCCCTTGTCCACAAAGTTGTCCTTCACATAGGACCGGACAAGGGCAAGCTGTTGTTCGCCGGACAGTTCACGGGGCAGAGCTGCCTCGATCTCGCGGGCAAGCTGGCTATCCCTGGCTTTCTCAATTTGCTCCACGCTGTTCCAGAGGATAGAACGTTCTGCAAATTCCGGCGGGGCGTGGGCGGGCAGCATGATCTCTGCATGGACAATGCCGCCTTTCCGGGTGTAGTCGTGGGTCATTCTGTCCCATTCATTTGTCAGCTTGGTTCCGCTGCGGTAAGCAGCTGCGGCAACGGCTGAACGGCCTGCGCTGCGCTTGATAATACTGACGGGGATATGACAGAAATCTATGGGGAACACCTCCTTTCAGTGAGGGATAACAGGCTCTGTGGAGCCGGACAAACGCAAAGCGGGTGTTTGGCTGCGCGGGGCGCACAAGGGGTTTGGGGAGCGTAGCGCCCCATCGCGGACGAAGTACGCAACGCCCGAATATGGGGCCCCCACAGAAACCCAGCGGAGCGGTTTTTGTGGGGAAAGGAGGAGCAAGGGAGCGTGTGCAGTTTTCGCCGCAAGGCGGGAACGGAACAGAGCGGACTTTGCGACGACGCGCGCACAGCACCGGAAACGGTGTATAAGTGCGCCCTTGTAAACAAGGGACTTATGGCGTATCCCCGGATTGTGGCAGGTTTACAGTCAATTCCGCAGCCCCCGGAAGATGGGACAGGGCAATCAGGAACGCTTTGACCTCCGCGCCGGAAAGGTCGGGAGCCAGCGGGAAAATCCCCTCCAAAACGGCTCCGCGCTCAATCAGGCGGCGGGTGCGAACCCTGCGTTCTTCGTTCCGCTGCTTGTTCTCCAAAATCTTCTGGCGGTTCTCAAGCTGCCGGATTTCCTTCAGGACTTCTTCGCGCTCGTCTTTTTTCTGTTTCGCTTGGGTGGTGCTGTCTTTGTGCATATCGTTTTCTCCTTTGGCGGCTTCATCCAGCCGCGCTTGATATAGTATTTCTGTAACTTGATAATGGCGTTGCGAACCGTAACAATGGCCGCTGATGTCGTGAAGCCTTCATCCTCGGCAATCTCCTTAAACTGCTTGCCCTCCAAAAACCGGGCGTGCAGGCAACTCGCCTGCCGGGGCGTCAGCGTGGCAAGGGCCTCCCGGAGCCGTTCCATCATCAGGGCATGGGCGGCCTCCTGTTCCCGTTCCGTTTCTTTCTCCATCAGAATATCTTCCGGGGAGATGACCTGTTCCGGGAAATGGTTTTCTATGCCGGGGGAAGCGTCCAGAGAATAACAGTGATAGTGCTGTTTTGCGTCATTTGCGTTCTCTGCGCGGCTTTCCTCCACAATGGCGTCTGCAACCTCGTCCGGCACTTCCACAAAGGTGTCCTTTTTACAAATCGGGTAGTAGTATTTTTTCAGGTTGATGGTTTTCATAGGCCGCTTGTCCATTTCCGGCGTATGAAGTACCGGCGCAGCCGCCGGAGCGCCGCATGGATGGACTTCCCCGCCTGGGATGGAGTGATACCCTCCATTGCGGCAATATCTTTCACTTTCATACCCAGCATATAGCGGGCGTGGACACGGCGAGCTTGTATGGGGGACAGGGAAGAAATGGCTTCATACAATCGCCGTATCAGTTCTTCGTATTCGGCTAATTCTTCTTTTTCTATCAGGTAGTCCTCCGGCGATGGCTGCGCCCAGCCGATGGCGGCATTTTCGATTCCATCGTTACAATCGAGGGAATAAAACGCCTTATACCGGAACATCTTGCGCTCTCTGGCGGCCTCGGCTCTCTTGTCCAGAAGAAACGCTTCGACGGTCTCATCGGACACCTCCACAAAAATGTCCTCTTTGCAAAATGGATAATATTGTTTGAGATTAATGGTCTGCATAGGCATGTCCTCACTCTGTTTGGGAAAGGCCATCATAGCAGCGGCGCATATTCCGCAGACCCCGGCGGATGGCAACGCTGACCTTACTGCTATGGATACCCTCTCTCCGGGAGATTTCCGGCTGGCTGATACCGGCGATGTAGTAGGCCCGGACGCGGCGGACCTGTGTGGGGGTGGCATGGGCCAGGGCCTCCGGCAAGGCGGACAGCAGCCGCAGATGGGCGGCCCGTTCCTCGCGCTCCAAAAGGATTTCCTCCGGCGATCTGCCGTGTTCCAGCGCGTAGTTCTCCGTCCAGCTATATGCGTCCAGGGAGTACCAGGCGCGGTGGTAGACCTTCCGGCGCTCATAGTTGTTCATCTCGCGCTGGGCCTGCCGCAAGACCTCCCAAACCTCATCGCTGACCTCCACAAACTCGTCATGCCGGTAGTGGGGATAAATCCACCGCAGATTGATTGTTTTCATAGGCTTACCTCCTGAAAATGGGAGAGGCGGGCAGCTTGTCCGCTGTCCGCCTCCCGCTGGGATAAGGGAAACATCCCTTTCACTTGGTAGCCCGAAAACAGGTCATTCGTTAAGCCTGTTTTCAAAGAAATTTATAAATTTTTTTCTGACTGCCTCCACACTTTGATACACGGCCACTTTAGAGCAGCCGCACACCGTCCCGATCTCCGCAAGGGTCAGCCCGTCCAGGGCATAGAGCAGGAACCGGCGGCGCTGGGCCTCGGTGCAGGTGTCCAGGACAGCCATCAGCTCGCCCAGCGTTTCCATGCGGCAAAGGTATTCCTCCGGCGTTTCGCCGTAGATACCCACGCCATCGGTGGCAACTATGTATTCGTCAAACTCCCGGCCATCCCAGTGCCGCCGCTGCTCATGGGACAGGTTTTCGGCTTTGTGGTCGGCCCGGTCAAGAAATTCATAGACTTCCAGCGTGACCTCCACGGCCACGGCTTGTCCGTTGTAATTGATGGTGACTTCCATCGGCCTTTCCTCCATTCAGATTTTTTTGGTAAATCTGAATGGGGCGGCGGAGAACGGCACTGGGGCCAGGGTTCGGGCCATGCTGGCCCGATGTTACGGCCCCACAGGTATGAAAAAACGCCCGGACAGCAGAAAGCTATTCGAGCGCAAAAACTCCAATATTCACTTACAGAATGACAATTTTCGCACCGGCTGCCAGACGGGGCCTGTTCGTTGACTGGGCTTTTTTTGACGGTAGTGAAATATCGTCTGAATTTGTCGGCGGTCAATGTGCTTCATGGCGGCTCCCTCCTAAAGCCGCCGTGTCAGCGTGTAGTCGTCACTCCTTTGTCGAGGGCATAAGAAACGGCGGCCTTGATGTTACTCAAAACCGCCGCAGTACCCGGAAAATCCATTTTGGGCGCACAAAGCTGCCTGCCCTGCAACGGTTTTTTTCTTTCCCCGTCTTGCGGGGCAGGATCGCTTGGCTTATTCGGTTTTAGTCTTGCTCTTGTCCGACTGCCTCTTTCAGCCGGTCAAAACTCTCATCGCTGATGATGTGTTCAATACGACAGGCATCGGCCTCCGCAGTTTTGGGGTCAACGCCTGCGGCGATAAGCTGCTCGGTAAAGAAGCAGTGACGCTCGTAGATTTTTTCGGCTACCTCGCGACCCACATCGGTCAGATGGAGAAAATGATCTTTGTCCATTGTGAGAAAGCCGCCGTTCCGCAAGGTAGCCACTGCATGGCACACGCTGGGCTTTGACATCTCCATGTGCCGGGCCACATCTACGGAGCGTACCATACCGAGTTTCTTTTGGAGAACAAGGATAGTTTCCAGGTAATCCTCCCCGGACGCATGAAGTTTCATTAAGACCTCCCTTATGCAGATAATTTCTGTTCGGCGTTCCACATGGCCGCATACTTTCCGCCTTTAGCCAGCAATTCATCGTGAGTACCGGCTTCAGCAATCTTTCCGTCAGATACCACAAGGATTTGATCTGCATTTTTGACGATGGAAAGGGTATGAGCAATCATTACCACAGTCTTTTTCTCTTTCAGCAGATTGGCGATGGCCTGCTTTACTGCCAGTTCGTTCTCGATGTCAAGGGACGCTGTTGCTTCATCCAAAAGCAGGATCGGGCTGTTTTTCAGGATAGCGCGGGCGATGGAAATTCGCTGACGCTCACCGCCAGAGAGAAGGTTTCCGTTTTCGCCGGTCGGCGTATCGTATCCCTTTTCCATCTTGCGGATGAAGCCGTCACAATTAGCCTCCCGGCAGGCGGCTTCGATTTCCTCATCCGTGGCCTCGGGGCGGGCGTGCCGGATATTCTCACGAATGGTATCATCAAAGAGAAATACATCCTGATCTACCATAGAGATTTGTTCCAGTACACGCTCGGCAGCTACATGATTTATGGGTTTACCACCAATGGAAATCGTTCCGCCTGTTGCCTCGTAATATTTTGCAATCAGGTTCAGAATGGTAGATTTGCCGGAACCGGAGTCCCCGACAATGGCCGTGAGCTTCTGGTCTGGCACTGTAAAGGTGGCGTGTTTCAGCACCGGCTCTCCTGGTACATACGAGAAGTCCACATTATCAAAGGTAATTTCATGTGTGGCAGTATGAAGCGGCTCCATACTGCCGGTTTCTTCGGGTTCATTGACTACTGCCTGAATTTTTCGTTTAGAAATCATCATATTTTTGTAGCCAAACAAATCAACCGAGATTGTCATGTATAATTTGGCAAGCAGCATGGGCATCATGGCAACCATCAAATAATCTACGCCTGATACTATTCCCAACATCCACGGTTTTGAGGTCACGAGCATAACAGCAGGAAGCGAAAGCCATGTTAGCATGTTAAAAAAGAAAGATACAGGAATGCCAGTAGCCTCATATTTATAACTCACTTTGCTGTACTCCCTTAAAATATCTGTTGTCGTTTTATTCCTTGTTCCACTCATGCCGTAGGCTCTGAGCGTTTGGATACCATTTACATATTCTACAATGCTGCTGACAGCCTCCGCACAAACACTATTGCGTGCATTTCCATATTTTTTTACAATTCGGAAGGAAAGCCACATATTGGGAATAAACAGCAGGCTTATTGCAATTAAAATCAAGCCGGCAGGCAAATAAAGAAAACACACGAAAAGTATCAGCATTACGGACAGTGAAATGTTTTTCACAAGATTTCCTGTCCTATGTGTCAATATTTGTTCATAATTGGAAACATCACTTGTCATTGTGTTGACATACTGCCCAATCTGGCCTTGATGAAAGCGCGACAATGGAATTCGTTTGAATTTATCCCCTAAATAGAGACGGATTTGCCTGGATACAGCTCCGCCTCCAATTTGCCCTTGTGTATATCCAAATCCGTAGGCAATCAGCCGGACGGTAAAAAATCCAATGATCAAAAAAGTCAGGTTATTCAAATGTTCTATTGTGACAGTATTGTTTAGGAGCATGTTTAAAAGCAAATAAATTGCCATATAAACACAAGCTGAAAGAAGTCCCTCCAGCACAGTAAAGAACACACCGATACCAAAGCGAACATTCTTTCTGAACGGATCATTTGCTTTCATACGAAATCACTCCTTTCATGGAATAGCTAACTTCTCTTGCCGCGTGATACCTTTCCCAAGCCCTCTGATAATAATGGTTCTCCTCTAACACTTCTTCATGTGTTCCAAAGGCCGTAATTGTATGATTTTCAACAACCGCCACTTTATCACACATCTTAATAGCGCCCAAACGGTGAGCTACGATTAAGACGGTTTTCCCTTTACAAAGATTGGAAATTGCCATGTCAATCTCTACCTGATTTTCGGGATCGGCAGCACTTGTTGCCTCGTCCAGAATTAGAATAGGTGCGTTTTTTAGAATTGCGCGGGCAATGGCAATCCTTTGCTTTTCTCCGCCAGAAAAGCGAGAACCGAAGCTGCCCACTTTCGTATCGTATCCATCCGGCAAAGACATGATAAAATCGTCAATCTGAGCCTCTTTTGCTGCCGCCCGCACTTCTTCCAGTGTGGCATTACTACCCATACGAATATTTTCCAGTACACTGTCACGGGTTAAAAAGGTCTTTTGAAATACGATGGAAATATTATTTAGCAACTTTTCATAGGCAATATCTTTGATGTTTTGACCGCCAATCAGCACTTCACCATCTGTAACATCATAAAAACGAGAAATCAATTCAATAACAGTAGTTTTTCCTGCTCCAGACGCACCTACGATTGCTACTTTTTCCCCTTCTGCAACATGAAGATCACAGTCTGTTAACACATCTGTTTTCCCGTCATAGGAAAAGCGAACTGCTTTTAGAGTGACATCATGTGACTTTGGAAAATCTCCAACACTATCAAAAATTGGCAAATCAAGAATTTGTTTCGCCTTTCTGACACCGTTTAATGATTGTGCCAGTTCCATACATAATTGCTGAAGAGGCAATAATTCCGATAAGTATAGAGATCCAATATACGCAAATAACAGAAAAATGCTCGCTGTAATTGAACCATTCAAAAATAACCGCCCGCCAATGGGGATAATCAATGCCATTCCACATTCAAGAACAACAATAAATGCCGCATAGAACGGACCTGTCTTTCGTGATACTTTATTCCAGATACGATTCTCTTCTTCAATCGCGCCGGAGAATTTTTGAAAAGAATGACGGCTCATGTTATAGGCTTTAATCAATTTCATGCCGTTGATGTATTCGATGATTACAGAATTGAAGTTCGCCATCGCCTCCGTTACACGGGGCATCATTCCTGCCATAAAAGCAAAGCAGCCAACCATGATAATAAGTGTAATGCCCAGAGGTATTAAAGAAATCATAGCTAAAGGTACATTGATTGTCATGAGATAAATAAAAATCACAACCGGGCCTGTGGCAAACCCAACTAATTCAGGGATATTATGGGCAAGGCAAAGTTCCAGTTTTTCTATATCTTCGTTCAGAACTGTTTTAATATCTCCAGTTCTGCGTTCATCCAAAGCTCCAAGCGGTACTTTTGATAAATGCTCTGTAATCATACACCGCACCCGAAATAAGGCTCCATAAGCGCCTTTATGAGAAAAAATGCCGGATAATCCTTGAAATACTTGCCGGATAATGACCGTCGCTGTAATTAGAACCGCGTTTTCGGAAATAACCCGAATAGAGCAGGTATCTGTCAAAAAGGCATCCATCAGTCTATAAATGCCGATATAGGGGCCAATCGCCAATAACCCACCTAAAAAAGCACAGATAACAGACGCAATTAGATATCCTCTGTCCTTTTCCGCCCATTTGAGCAGGAGCAGAACAGAATTTTCTTTTTTTGTTTTCATCTTTCATCCCTCCCTAATCCCATGAGTGACAAAATGGTTGCTTCATTTTCCTGAGAAAGCAAAATATCATTTGTCATTGTATGATGGTCAAATCTAATTAACCGGGTACAAGTCTGGCAGACAAATTCATAATCATGCGTAACAACAAAAATAACTTTGTCTTTGGAGAGTTCCCGGATCAACCCACTAACCTGTTCCATGCTGTCATAATCCAGGCCAGAGGTCGGTTCATCGAATACAAGCACTTCTTTTCCGCATATCATACTAACTGCTACAGCTACACGCTGCTTTTGCCCTCCAGAGAGAGTATTTGGATGACGGTCACGGACTGTAAGAAGTCCCAGTTCATCCAGAGTTTTTTCTACCAGTTCAGGCGAAGATCCCTGAATACCAAAAGAACACTCTGCCTCTACGCTATCTGCAAAAAGTTCATAGTTCACATCCTGCATTACCATATAGGAACGTTTCATCCTCTCGGTTTCCTTTTGAGGTTGTTCCCGCCAATAAAAACAGCCCGTAAATTCTTTATGCAGCCCACATAAAGTACGGAGAAAGGTTGTTTTTCCTGCACCATTAGGGCCTACAACACCGATAATATCTCCTTTTGACGCCTGTAAGGAAATATGCTCCAGCACAGGGTGCTTTTTATAGAATAGAGACACATCTTTCACAGCCAATATAGGCCGTGAGAAAGTTCTTTGATAGCTAATAGGATGAACATCCTGAATACCCGTAGTCCGCAGACCCATATGCTTTCTTGTTGCACCTGAAAGTGACCTAAACTCCTGTGGTGTATAAATCTTCTCGATTTTTCCATCTGCCAGATACACGATACGATCTGCTATATCCAGAAGATAGTAAAGCCTGTGTTCTGCTATCAGAATCGTTTTTCCTTGTTGCTTCAAAATGTGAAGATAGTTTTTCAAATCTCTAATAGAATCCCCATCTAAATTTGAAGATGGCTCGTCTAATAAAAATATATCCGGGTTCATGGCGTAAACCGAAGCAAAAGCAATCTTCTGCTTTTCTCCGCCGGAAAGTTCAAAAATATTTTTGCCCTGTAAATTGCGAATTTTTAAGGAGTCAAGGGTATACTCTAATCGCTGATGTAATTCATCCGGTGGAACAGCGATGTTTTCAATTCCAAAAGCAATCTCACTGTCCACATCTACATTGAAAAATTGCGTTCGGGGATTTTGAAACACCGATCCCACTTTCGTTGCAAGATAATACATGGGCATTCCTAAAATGTTTTCGTCATCAATTTGTACATTACCGCTTAATTCGCCCGGAAAATAATTAGGAATTAATCCGTTTATTAGCTTTGTAAGAGTTGTTTTTCCACAGCCAGAGCGCCCGCAAAGCAGAACACACTCCCCGGTATGAACAATAAGGTTTATGTCCTTGACTCCAATCTCAGAGGAAATCGTTCCTTCATATCTAAACTGAATATCTTGAAAATGGATCATATTGCACCCCCTCTCCCAATAAAGTTCACTACCATCATTACAGCAAAACAGCAGATGATTAAGAAATCCTGTATACGAAAACGAATCTGAATCAAACAGGTTCTCGTATGAGGATTTTCAATACCTCGTGTAACAGAAGCAATGGCAAGTTCGTCTGCCGCTTTAGATGCCGCCATAAGAAGCGGCGAATACAAACACTCTATAGTCATGCCAGGATGGGAAATAAGCTCTTTCAGAGACGGAGATACATCTCGTAAGCGCATAGCGTCTTTGATAAAATGCCAATCCTCTCTGATTGTTGGAAGGTAACGCAGCATAACCGCCAAAGGGATTACAACTTTTTTTGGGACATGAGCCTTGTTCATGGCGGATAAAAATTCATTTACTCTTGTTGTAGATACAGCAATTCCTGCCAACATTCCACAGGGATACACCTTGAAAACCAAGGATAGCCATGCTGTGAACATGGTATAAGCAGTTCCTGTTACATTCCCTAAATAGAGGGTAGTAAACAGATATAATACTAAAAAAACTATTGTTCCGATTATGGAATATCTAACTTTCCCGCAGAGTATCCCCATTACCGCAATCAGCAAAATCAAAGCACATTCGTATGAGAGAGATGGTGCTGTTGTTGCAATAATCATGCTGATAATTAACAGAAGCACTTTTGTCCGCGGGTCAAAACATATACCCCATTTTCTTTTTCGTGTTTCGCCGGTCATGCTGTAATACCAGCCTTTTCAAATTGTTTTCTCAACAGTTTGCACCCAACAAGTCCGCTCAGCCATGCTATAAGTGCTGTCCCCACAATCATAATAATCAATACCCACCATGCGGCGGCATTGTTCATGGCATTGATATACTCCTGGGTTGTTCCATTCTGTAACATGGTACTTGCCCATCCTTCTGGATCAGCAAAATAAGCAATATAGGTTCCCATTGGCCCAAAAGAATATACGATATAGGACAGAATATTCAACTTTTTGCTTCGATAGTTTTTTGCGCCTGCAATCATATCGGCAAGGAATGCTCCAATTAAACCTCCAACACACATTCCCCAGTGCATTCCCATAATAAGACTAAGCAGAGAAATAATGACACCAATAATCGTCAATCCCCAACGCTTCGGCACTTTTGCAAGAAGCAGTAAAAATACTGGCCCTGGAAGCAAGGCGGCCCCAATAGAAAAATAAAAAGTGAGAGTCGGAGTGACGGCAAATAATACGCCCCCTATCATAGAGCAGACCATCAATAGCGCACCGAAAACGCCCATGACAATCAAATCTTTTACCGTCAGTCCATTCTTTCTTGTTTTGTCCTGTTTTGCTGTTGGCATAACTTAAACCTCCGATTTCTTTATAGTCGTTCATACCAATTGACTTTTTAGAAGCCTTCATGGTATGATTTGATTAGTTGTTGCTAATCACGTTATCAATTATATAGAGCAGGGATTATTTATCCAATACCTTTGGAACATGAAAGCCAAAAGCGTATGAAAAAACGACCAAAGTGTATGAAATGAAGGTGGAAATATGTCTGATATTGAAAGTAGGTATCATACCAATTTGCTGGAATATGGCTTCAAAGAATTATCGACAACAAATGAACTGAGCGGAATTGGGAGATTATATTCAGTTCCAAAAGAATACGGTGAAGGCACATATTGGATATACAGCGAAAAAGATTTATACGACATCAAAATACATGATTTCTGTTTTCACAAAGACTCATTCTTTGATTTCGGTATTCCACAAGGCTGCTTGGGAATTTGTTACTATGAGTCCATATCTGGAGAAGAAATCTCTCCTTATCGCCGCTTAACTGCCGGTTGCGTAAAAAGTTTCATCGGAGGAATGGAGCCATGCAAAACACTAATACACAAAAATATCCCTGTGCGTTCTGTGGATATTGAGATTACACCAGCCTACTATGACCGCTATTTGAAAGAAAAATTTCCAAATGAATATATAGACCCACATGAAGCGTTCAGTAATATTGCATTAACTGACCGTTTCCCTGAGATGATACAAGTACTTCGCCAGATTGCAAATTACAAAGGGAATGGAATTGCGGCCAAACTGTTCTATGAAGGGAAAGTAATTGAAGCTATTTCACTCATTATGGAATACAATAGGCAGCAATCCAGCACACCCTCTGTCAAAATCTCTAACGCAGACCTTCGTGCTTTGGAAAATGGAGCTGCATATATCAACGATCATTTCAACTGTGATATTTCTGTCGATCAACTTTCCCATATTACTTGTATGGGTCGAACAAAACTCAAACTCGCATTTAAGGAAGTTTATGGCGTTTCTATCACGGAATATATTCAGCAGAGACGGTTAAGCCATGCGGAAACCTTGTTGTCATTAACAGATTTTACGATTGAACAGGTGGCTGCTGCCGTTGGTTACAACAATGCAGGGCGCTTTGCCAGTATGTTCAAAAAGAGTACAGGTGTCTATCCGGCGGAGTATAGGAAAATGGCACAGCAAAAGTAAAATGAGCGCCAGGGGGAACTCTGGCGCTCACATGATTATTGAAATATCAACTCTTGAAAAATAGTTTCCTCCACCTGCACTTTCAGCGTGTTCATCAGCCCCACCCAGCGCATAGGATCACAGACTTTCAGTTCCTCAGTGACACCCGCAGCCTCCATCATGTGAGGCAACATGGTTTCCACACGCCCCTGTGCTGTCCGCTCAATCTCTAACAGGTGTGGATACAGCTTCTCGCTCATCAGCAGATGGTTGTAGAGAATGGGGTGATGTTCCTTTAGGTAAGATTTTCGCATTCTGCCGTACTTGCCGATAGAAGTTTCCGGCCGTTCAGAAAGTTTTAGGTTGGGTATATCATAATCTCCACAACGAATGTAAGTCAACTTATTCATATTCATTCTCCTTTGCTCCGTGATGATTAGACTGCTGCGCTGGCTGCTATGCTGCCTTTGCGCGGTTCTTCTTTTGGTAGCTGCCCGACAGTAGAAAAAACACCTTTTTCCATATCCTCAGCCCGGATCAGGGCTTTCTTAGCGTCCATTTCCGCTTTTTTCTTCGCCTTGATTTTGTCCTCATACCGTTTCTGTGCGCCGCTGGCTTTTCGTTTCAAATAGTTCTGATGGAGCCTGTCCTTGCGTTCTTCTTTTTTCCGCAGTTCTTCCTGTTCCTCCGGGGTTAAAGGAACCGGCTGTAAGGATGGTGGGATATAGCGCCCTAAAAAATTGAAGTAGATTTCAATTTCCTGCGTGGTGTCCTGGCTGCCTTTTCGGGCGCGTTCGTGGACAAGGATTTTCGCTACAAACTCGTTGAGCATGGTGTTTGTCAGCGTGTCAAAATTCTCATACTTATCAATTAGGGCTATAAATTTCTCTGCGGATTTCTGGCTCTGCTCATAGCCGGTAACAGCCTTTTCCAGCTCCGCAATTTCAATCTCAAGTGCGTCCTGCTCTTTGGCATACTGTGCATCAAGCACCCTATATCGTGCATCGGGCAGCTTGCCGAGGGCATTGTCCTCATAGATTTTGCAAATCAGTTTTTCCAGTTCTCCGGCTCTCTTTTGAGCAGCAGCCAGACGCCTGCGCTTTTTCGATATATCGGCACTCTGTTGAGCAACCTGCGTTTCCTGAACGGTGTGAATAAATTCCGTCCGGTCATTTCTGGAATATTCAGCGATAGCCCTGAGCGTGTCAGAAACCAATGTCAGAACAGCACTTTCATTGATACGGTGTTGTGTAGGGCATAGTGTCCCACACGGAACTTTGGTATAATTGGAACAGGTATATTGAGAAATCCGCTTGCCATTGTTGGTGCGGTGGACATACATCTTACCGCCGCAATCGGCACAATAGAGTAAGCCTGTGAGGGGAGCTGCTTCGCCCCAGCCGTTTGGATAACGCCGTACATTGCTGCGGATTTTCTGTACCAAATCAAAGGTCTGCTGGTCGATAATGGCTTCATGGGTATTCTCAAAGATCGTCCATTCGTCCTCAGAAACATAGTGGCTTTTCTTGTCCTTAAAGTGCTTGCGGGTCTTGAAATTGATGGTGTGCCCCAAATACTCTCGTTTTTTCAAAATGTTCACGATGGTAGATGATCCCCATCCATACGGGTCTTTGACCGGCTTTGAACGGTTCACACCTTCGTTGAATCGGGCAAGGTGTACGACAGGAATTTCAATCCGGTCTGCGGACAACTTGCAAGCGATCTGATAAGGCCCATATCCCTCCAGCGTGAGGGAAAAGATACGGCGTACCACTTCGGCGGCTTCCTCATCTACCAGCCAATGTTCCCGCTTTTCATCCCACAAGTAGCCGTAAATCACGGTGCCTGTCAGGTGCTTACCGCTCATGCCTTTTGACTTAAACACAGAGCGGATTTTCCGGCTGGTGTCGCGGGCGTAAAACTCATTCATGATATTGCGGAAGGGCGTAAAATCATCGTCGCCTTTCAGACTGTCCACGCCATCGTTGATGGCAATTAACCGGACGCCGCGCTGCCGCAAAATCTCCATGACCTGGCCGACTTTCAGATAGTCACGCCCTAACCGGCTCATGTCCTTGATGACGATTGCCTCTACACGCCCTGCCTCCACTTCCTCCATCATCGCCAAAAATCCGGGGCGGTCAAAACGGGTGCCTGAGATACCATCATCGGTAAAGTGCGTAGGGTTGGGCAGCCCATTCCGGCGGGCAAAATCCTCTAACATCTGCTTTTGGTTGGATATGGAGTTGCTCTCGCCCTGTAACTCATCGTCCCGGCTCAGGCGCTCGTACAGTGGGGTGATTTTTTCGTTTCTCATAGCTGTACCTCCTGAAACAAAAATGCTCTAAGTGATTGCTTCACTAACCATGACAAAATCATGATTAAGAAGTCACTTAGAGCATATATCGCCGGCGGCCAGCTTGAATACCTTATATTGCCGCACCGCCACGCTGTTGGGGTTCTCCCGCTCCATGGCCTGAAAGAACAGATCCAGGGGGGAGACGTATTCCGAGTCCTCCTCTTTGACTTCGGCGTATTCCAGCACCCGCATGACCATGGAGAAGTTCTGCTCATACTCCGGGGCCTCCTGGAGCAGCATGAGGATGATGGCCTGGAGGAGGGCGGTCTCTGATTTCGTCCAAAACGGATCGGACTCATGGCTGTTCTTGGGGGTGGTGGCCTGGATGAGATTGTTCACCAGCCGCAGGGCATCCTTTTCATCCCGAAGGTAGCGGAAGGGGTTGTATCCATCACTCTGCTCCAGGTTGACCAGGTTCAGCACCCGGATGTCATACCCCTGGCGCTTCAGCCAGCCGCCGGTGGCCATGAGGACCTCCATTTTGGGGTCTGTGATCACATAGTTGGTATTGGCCTCCAAAATATTGGGCTTGACGTACCCGCGTGTCTTGGCCGCGCCGCTGCCGCCAATGACCAGGACGTTCAGGGAGCGTCGGTGCTTGTGGGTGTCCAACCCCAGGCGGACGTTGCGGGTGAGGAGCCTGTTCTCCTTCTGGGCGAACATGGCGTTGACCTGTCGGGGCGAGGCCCAGGCGGCGGAGCCGTGCTCCTCACCGTCCCTGCTGCGCCTCTGGCCAGAGGCGTAGAGCGTCAGCCCCATGAGATAGGCTCCGGTGCAGATCAGGATGGACAGCGGACTGTTGCCCGTCCATCTGACCTGGAGGGGGTTCCGCAGAGCCGCAGTCAGATTGGCCAGCAGCTCCGGGAGTCCCCCGCCCAGGGATTGGGCGATGACCAGTGCCGCCCAGATGACGGGGATATACAAAAGCAGGCAGAGGAGGACATCCCCCGCCCTGGATGATCGTTTCAACGGCGATTCACCTCCGTCTGAGCCGCAAATAAGCGGGGGATGCCGGAATTGCTCTCAGCATCCCCCGTGCGTGATGATGCCGATATGAAACTGCCATTATCTTTCTTTTGGCCTGGTTTTCGTTTTCTGCCTGGCCGGAACGGACTTCTCCTGTTTCTGGAGCTGCTCCCGGTAGCCTTTGAGCCGCGCCTCCACAGACGGTTTCTCACCCGTCGTCCCGTCCGCGCTCCTGCTGGATGTAGAGGAGCTGCCGCTGGTACCGGGCAAGTCTCGTTCCGACCGAAAATCTTTTTTTGACGGTTCTGCCTGCCGCGGGTCTTCCTGGCCGTCCACACGGCCCGCTTCCCCTGCCTCCCGTTCCAGGGCCTCCCTGGCCACCGTCCGCTCCTGGCGGGCCTGCTGGGGCCGTGAAGGGGCCTTTTCTTCCTTTTGCCGGGATGGGTCCCGATAGAGGATGCGCTCAAAGATCAGGTTGGCCCGGTCGATCTCCGTCACCGGCATGACCACATCAATGAGCTTACCCCCCTGGGATCCTGATCATGGATGGCGGAATATAACAGCTTCTGCCGCTTGGCCAGCTTCCAGAACTGTTTATACTGCTCCGGTGTCATGGGGAACAGGCGGATGTCCCGCGTCTCCCGGAGCATCCTGCCCATGTTGACTTTGCCGGAGAGCCGTTTGTGGTTTTTTGCCAGGGCCATGGTCAGGGCCAGCAGATTCTTCATGGCCGAACCGGACAGCCGGATGGCCGCCTCAGTCCCGGTCAGCATCATGCGCACCATCTGGTCGGCTGCCTCACCGCCGCCTACGTTCATCGCGCTCCACCTCCTTTCCGCGTTCTTCTGTTCTTTGGATCTCCTGTTCCAGTCTTGGCGTCTCGCCAAGGATCTCTTTGCACAGCGCCAGCTTTTTCCGCTCCGCCCGGATCCGGCGGTTGATCTCCGCCACCCGTTCATACAGCTCCGCCTTTTCCCGGAGCAGGCGGTCCCTGGGGATGCCGCACCGCTCCAATACCGCCACCGCCTCCATGTACCGGGCAAACTCCAGTTCCATGCCGGACACCCCTCTGGCGTACAGATCTTTCGCCGGAGCCAGGGCCTCCGCGTCTGCCAGGGCCGTATACAGCTCCCGGCGCCTCTTTTTTTGCGCATTGAGGATGGTGCGCTGCTTCATCAGACCGGCCAGCGCATCCTCCGCGCGGCTCTGGAAGGCCGACATGTCCTCCGGTGTGGAGATGCTGTTCTCCCGCAGGAATTGAAACTTCTCCCGATACCACTCAAACCGCATGACCTCCCGGCGGAGCTGCGGCGTCATCCGGGGCGGATACTGCCGCTGGCCAATCTTGCCCAGGATGTAGAGGTAGTGGACATAAAGGGCCATGAAGCCGGTGTACCTGGGATGCCCGCGATAGGGCCGGTAGGGCTCCCGGCAGGTGATGGCAGGCCGCCGTCCGGCCTCAATCTCCTCCAGATTCCCCAGGATGGCGGCCCGGATGCCGTCCTCGGTGAACAGTGGATTTTTCCTGCCGGGGATCATGAAGCGCTCCTGTCCCCGCAGACGGAAGCCCAAGCGGTTCCCGTGGCTGATTTCATAGCCCATGTGTTCCATGAGCAGGAAGAAGTGGCCCAGGTCGTTGGCGTCCGCTATGGCGGTGCGCAGATCCTCCTCCAGCATGGAGCGGAAGGTGGGCTGGCCCCTGGACCGGCGCAGCCACTCAATGTAGCTGACCGCCTGGGTGGGCTCCCCCTGGAGGAGAACGGACAGGCCGCGCTCCCGGCACAGGCGATCCGATATGGCCCGGATCTGTCGGTAGTAGCTCTGGGCATTGCTGTGGTACTTTTCGCCGGTATCTGCGTTGACCGAGTTAAAGAGGATGTGGGCGTGGATGTGCTCTTTGTCTACATGGACGCCGATGACCGTCTGGTAGCCGGGCAGGTGCTCCTCCGCAAACTCCCACGCGATCTCCAGCGCCAACTCCGGGGTGACCTCTCCGGGCTGAAAGGACTGAATGAGGTGGTAATACTGTACGCCGCCCTCCTTGCCCACGGCCCGCTTGGTCTCCAGTATCTGCCGGCACTCATGGCCAGGGTCACAGTTGAGACGGGCTGTGAGGATCTGCTCCTGGGTCTTATCCCCGTTGAGCACATAGCGGATGCCCACGTCCAGGCGGCCCTTCCGGGCCAGGATCTTGGTGATGGCCATTAATTTTTTGCTACCTCATACATGAGCTCATAGACCTGTTCCAGCAGGTACAGCCCCCGCCTGGCGTCCTCCGCCTTGGCAATTCCGGCGTTGACGCTGCGGGCGATCTGGTTGATGTTGACGCCGATTTTATGCACCTCGGTGCGCAGGGCCTTGATCTCCTGTGAGGGGAGCGCCTTGACCTCCTTCCCCAAAATAAGGCGGCGGAGATAGGCTGTCTTGGAGAGGCCGCAGGTGCGGGCACTGTGCTCCAGCCGTTCCTTTTCTTCTGCGGACAATCTCAGGCATATCTCGTAGCTCTTTGGCATCGTCACTCCTTCTCCGGCCTGTGGCCGCTGATTTTCCGCCCGAAGGCGGCATGGGGGACAGGGGTTCAACCCCTGCAAGCGCGCAAAAGATATCTTTGCGCTATGCTTGCGCGGCCTCACCGCCAGAGGCGGCGAGGCTCCCAGCCCCGCCAGGGCGGGGCTGCTCCTTCAGCGGTATGATTGATTGAAATTCCGAGGGACGGACCGCTTTTCCACAAAAAAGGCGGGAGGCGTGATTCCCATCCGGTCGCAGCTTGGCTGTTTCCCGTCCGTTCCTGCCCTATTTCCTGACGCAGACAAAAGGCCCAGGGTGCGCTGTTGCACACCCTGGGCCCAAATCTTACGATAAATTGTGGCGATTCGGGTGCTACAGGTAACACCCAGCTCCAGCCATTTTAACGCTCAGTATCTCTGGACGGTTTCTTTTTATGGCCTGGAAGCATACTCCGCTCACGCTCTTGAAGCCTCTGCAGCGAGTAGTCGATGATCCGTTCCTTTCGGAGCGCCAGAATCTCTTTGTAGAACCTCCTCTGGAGTCCTGAAAGGCAGGGCGTCTCATCAATCAGACGGCAGATTTGCTCCATATCCAACCTTGGTCCGATTCGCTTCAACGCCGCGTTGCAGCCCTCGTATTCCAGAGAGGACAGAAAATTAAAATACCGGATTTTTTTGTCCTGCTGCTTGATTCCAGACAGGGGGATCTCATATACCCGGAAGTCCATTTCCCGTGGATCACTGAGTACGGCCAGCATTTTCCCCTCGTCCAACTGCGGATACAGGCAACTGCCGCAGTCGAATACCGGAGCCAAGGCTACCATATCACGCACAGTATCATAGAGGACGCCCCAGTTTCCATTGTGTCGATCCCAATTGCCGATCAGGGCGTCTACAATGAACATATCCCAAAACCGTTCTTCCAGCTCCTTGGGATCTATGGCCGGCTGCTCATGGATGGAGAACAGAATATCGTCCAGCTCTGTCCCGTATCCGTTCCGCTCCGAATCAATCACCTGGTTTTTCATTGAGGCAAAGTCCTGCAGGACAACACCCGGAGATGTAAAGTCCTTACATGCCACTACAATCTTTTCTTTTCCCTGATAGGTATAGGTCCCCAGCAGAGTTTCCTGTACTGGAATGCCCGCCAGGGCAAAGATGTGGCAGCCCAAATACTCGGACAGACAGCTATTGGCATAGCTCATGTCCCTGTTCCTGGACGGATGCGGCGGAAACTTCAGCATATACTGCTCATCTTGATATATGACAGAGCGCTTGCTGCCATTGGCGCCGCCATAGGTCTTGTTCCGTCTTGGAAGATTCGTAAAGTCTATCATATCAGATTACTCCGCGCTGAATGCGCAAATAGGTTTCCCGCAGGTACCACGCCTGCTCGGAGCTGATTTCTCCCTCCACTTCCGCGAAGTTGATGTCGGCCTGGAGCTCACAATAATACGCGTCGAAGTGGAGGTCGTTGGCACCGTTGTCCTCCGCCTCCCAGGCCCGCTTCATCGTATCCAGAGACCTCTGCAAATAAGGGGGAAGGCCGCATTCCAGATAGGCGCGATCTACGGGAAGTCCGGTTTCCTTATCATATCGCTGTTCCATTGTCCTGCCTCCTCGTGCGGTTCTCTTTCCATGATACCCGATAGTTTATAGAATGTAAACAGGATTTTAAAGACGGGCCTATGCGGTTGGCCGCGGCATTGACTGAATGCCGCGGCCACTGCGGTTAGTCGTTTGTCGGTAACGGTTCATCCGGTTCAGAAAGGGCCATCTTGACTTCGGCGCAGTTGTGCTCACAGCAATAGACCGCCGCTTTCCAAGGGTCTTTGTAGCGTGCCGCCACCTGCTCCATACCGAGGAAGCCGTAAACGATGACTTCCCATGTGATGAGCTGTCCATTGATCGCCCGTTGGACTCCCATACAGTTCCCTCCGTTTCAATCTGTAGTATACTGGGCTGCTTCCACAGCTACACAATACCACATACCGGGCGGGAAAGCGATTCCTATTCCCGAACAGGCCGGACTATCCCCAAACAGCCCTTTCCACCCGTAGTCTGGAGCACGGCCTCGGAGTGGCCGGGCCGGACAGCCCTCACCGAGTTTGGCCCTCTGTTTTTTGAGGCTGCTTGGCAGGCGCCCTGGCCCGTTTCTGAGCGAGATAGTAGGCTGTGAGACAGGATTGGCGTTCTATTATCGGGTAGGAGTATCTTTGGGCGGTCATGATGCCCGCCTCTGTAAATGGGGGCTGGAAAACCGCACCATGACGGTTCAGGTGCTCCTGTGAGAGCTGGGATTTTCCCTTTCAGGATGATCATCTGTTCATAGGGCTCTCCACTGCGGAGCATCGTCACCATATTCCCCACACACAGGGGCTGGCCGTGAATATCCTTCACATCGGACAGGTCGCCCCCAAAGCCCGCTACATAGCGGCTGCATTCGCCGTCATCGGAAAAAAGGTATTCAATACCGCGGTTTCCAGACGGTTCCGCCATCCACCGCATTCCAGGGAAGAAGCAGGCCCCTGTGTGTCAGGATATAGTTGGCCCGGATCGCATAGAGCTTCCCGCCCAGCCAATTCACAATATCAGGGAATGCGTAGGGATTTCCGGCAAATACCGCCCGCATTTTGCGCGTACACAGCCACTCAACAAAGTCCCATACGTTTACTGCTTGATGCATGGCATACCCATAGATGTTCACTTGCCGCTGCTGGTCATCCGATCCCTCGATGAATACGACGAGGTCATGGTCAAACCGGATCATTTGGATCAATTTCTGTTCTTCCATTTTTACACTCCTTCTCCAGTTGTGGCGCCTACAGTATATCCGGACGCCGTCGAGAAGGCCATACCCATTCCCCACACAGTGGCTGGAATAGACGAACAGCCCTTCCGGGCGGGAGCTGCTATACCGCCCAGCCCTGGCCCAGCGGGCATACCCACCGCTGATCTCCTCCCCATCCCGCATGAGTGGGATGGGCTTCCCGGTCAGAATATGCCGGCCAGCCTCCAGCTTTTTCTCAAACATCTCTGTTTGCATTGTTTACTTTTGTGCCTATATGAGTTATTATATGAGCACGAAAGGAGGGCGTTCTATGCCTGCATTCGATGTTCTGGATGCTCTGGTTCGCGGCGGAAACGGTGTGCTGCGGACTGCGGATGCCGTTGCTGCAGGGATCACCAGGCCTGTGCTTGGAAATTATGTGCGGGAACGAGGCTTGGAGCGTGTAGGCCACGGGCTCTATCTTGCCCCGGATGCCTGGAAGGATGGGATGTACCTGCTCCACCTGCGCTGTCCGCAGGCCGTGTTTTCCCATGATACCGCTCTTTTCCTCCACGACCTGACCGACCGGGAGCCGCTTGCCTATACGGTGACTGTAAAAAGCGGATACAATCCGCACCGCTTAAAGGGTGACGGCGTGAAGGTGTACCGCATCAAGGCGGAGCTGCACGGCCTGGGCCTGTCGCAAACAAACACACCATTTGGAAATCCGGTGGCGGTTTATGACTTGGAGCGCACCGTCTGCGATGTGGTACGCAGCCGGAGCGGCATGGATGTCCAGGTCCTCCGGGATACACTGAGGCGGTACGCCGGCCGGAGAGACAGGGATCTGCGCCGCCTGATGCACTATGCCGGAGCGTTCCATGTAGAGAACATCCTGAGACAGTATTTGGAGGTCCTGTTATGATTAAAACATCCAGACAGTTAAAAGACCTGATCAACAATCTCGCCCGAAAAAATGCGGCAGACGCGCAGCTTCTCATGCGGAATTACATGATGGAGCGCTTTCTGGAGCGCGTCTCGCTCTCACAGTTCAGGGAGAATTTTATCTTGAAGGGCGGGATGCTGGTCGCGGCCATGGTTGGGCTGGATACACGCTCCACTATGGACATTGACGCGACGGTCCGGGGTGCCGCAGTGGATGTCGATCACGTCAGCGATATGATCTCCGAGATCATATCCGTCCCGGTCAAGGATGGCGTTTTCTTTTCCTTAAAAAGTGTCTCTGAGATTATGGACGAGGCGGAGTACCCCGGTGTGCGGGTGTCCATGGAGACGATGTTCGATGGGGTGCGTACCCCATTTAAGATTGACATTTCCACCGGCGATGCAATCACGCCAAGAGAGGTTCGCTACCGTTTTCATTTGATGTTCGAGGAGCGGGCCATCGAGATATTGGCCTACAGCCTGGAGACTGTTTTGGCCGAGAAGCTGGAGACGGTCATTTCCCGCGCCACAACCAACACCCGTATGCGGGATTTTTATGATCTCCACATTTTATGTCAGCTCTATGGCGGCACCCTGACGGCGCGGGTTCTGGCAGACGCGCTCTGCGCGACGGCCAGGAGGCGTGGGACGCTCCGACTGCTGTCTGAGGCGGAGGATGTTCTGCGGGAGCTTGCGGACGATCCTCACATGAGGAAGCTCTGGGATACTTACCGTGCGAGGTACAGCTACGCCTCTGAGCTGACATGGGATATTGTCCTCTCTTCCGTCCGGCAGCTTTGCATCACTGCCGGGCTTGTGGTGGAGCCGCCGAAGGTATCCCTGGCGCCTCCGCACAGAAAGGAAAGAGAGCGTTGACGGCCATGCTCACGCCGCCTGGCGCAGCTCCTGCTCAATCCGCTCCCTGGCCCGTCTGGCATACTCGCCGGTGACCTCGATGCCGGTGGCGGTGTAGCCCTCCAGCACGGCGGCCAGGATTGTGGTGCCGCTGCCGGCGAAGGGGTCCAGGATATGGCCGCCCGGCTCGGTGATCTTCACCACGTCCCGCATGAGCGGGAGGGGTTTTTCGGTCAGGTGAATGCGGTTCTGGGGATTGCCGTACTTGAACACGCCGGGCAGGCAGGGCACGGGCCGGCTGATGGGCATATCCCCGTTGGAGCCCCAGACAATGTACTCCGCCTGCTGGCGGAAGCGGCCCTTCTGGGGGCGGCTGTTGCCCTTGTCCCACACAGCGGTGCCCCGCCAGATCCAGCCCGCCCACTGGAGGGCGTCGGTGGCCGCGGGGAGCTGCCGCCAGTCGATGAACATACACACCGGCGCGCCGGGCTTGCAGATCTTTCTGGCATCCCCAAGCCACTCCGCCGCCCAGCGGGTCCAGGACCGCTGGTCCTTGGCGTCCCCATCGAAGGGCGGGGGCGCGTGATCCCCCATGCTGGAATACTTCTTGGCCGTGGACTTGTTTTTCTCTGCCTGGGTACGGCCTCCAGAGGCGTAAGGCGGGTCGGTGATGACCGCATCGAAGGTGCCGGGGGCAAAGCCGCCCAGCAGCTTCAGCGCGTCGCCATGGAGAATCTCCCACTTATCGTTCATGGGCATCCCTACCTTTCTTTTGAACAGATTTTTGAGGTTTTGGCGCGGTGGAGAGCTCCGTCTCCACATACTCGCTGATGATACACAATGCTTCATTATAACTGCCGGAGCTGGTGACCCGCTGAAACATCTCATCGGCCTGTTTGCTCTGCCCGGCCTGTTTCAGCAGCCGGGAGGCCCGGCCCAGGATGCCGAAGATATTTCCGTCGTGGCCCGCCAGCGCCATTTTGGGGTTTGCCGGCCGCTGCTCCTGGATAAAACCGCCCAGCCGGTTGGGCACATAGTCGCTGAGCCAGGTCCCGCCGAACTGTTCATGTGTCTGGAGCCGCCACATGGCCAGATTTTCCGCATCCAGCGAAACATCCGCAAAGGGAAACAGCAGGTTGGTCAGGCCATCGTACTGGAAGCTCCTCACAGCCTTGGCTTTCCATGCGCTGCCGGCCTGTAGGATACCAGCCTGGGCAAACAGCTCATTGATACCATCCACCCACTCCTGGAGGTCCCCGCCGCAGCCCTGGAGGATGAGGCCCTCCTGATCGTTCATCTGACGCAGTTCGTCGATGGTGACTATCTTGATTTCTGCCATTTTGCCTCCTATCTGGTCTGGCCGCGCCTGGGACGGTCCTTTTTCTTTTTAAGCCCTGGCTGGTCGGCCTTGAACGGGATGCTAAGTTCCTCCGCCCTGCGGATCTCCGCCAGCATCCCCGGTGTACGCACAGTACCGTACACATTGACCTGCTGGCAGTGCTCCACCAGCCGCAGGCCCATCTCCCGCGCCGCTTGGTTCTGGGCGGGGTCATCCGGGTCTGCAAAGGGCGGGAACATGAGGTGGGGACAGATCGGGATATCCCCGGCCTGGAACACCTCCTGCGCTTTCTCCTTTGCGAAGGCGATGTTCTTTTCCAGTTCGCCCCGGAGCGGTGCGCAGATGTAGACCAGCCTGGGGCCATGGTTCTTCGTCAGGACTTGAATACGGAAGGTCTCCACATAGTCGCTGGCTATTTGCCTGAGCTGCTGGTAGTCCTCCTGGGAGGGATGGTAGGCATACCAATCGATTCGGTCGCCATCCACCCAAATATGTGGAGCAACACCATTCCGCAGGTAGGGATTGTTAGGGATCTTCTTTTTCCCCCAGATATCTTTGAACCGAAGGATCAGCTTGTCTACCACGCCTTGATTGTTGTCCAACAGCGTCAGACGGAGCGCTGCATAGTGGTCCGCATGGCCCAGTGTAACAAATTCAGCCCTCACCTGACGGTTTCTGTCTAAGCTGCCCAGGCAGGCCCGACCCACGAAAACCGGATCACGGATGATAGTCCCGTCTGCAAACAGCTTGCGGAGCTCCTGCTCGAAAAAATTACTCATCTGCTCTGCCCCCGTTCCTTGTGTCCTTTTTGCTGCGGCTCCGGCTCCGGCTCCTGGGGCGCCAACTCGTCCCTGGATGGGTCACGGATGACGGAACGCCCCTTTCCATCCATCACCAAGGTGTCCAGGGAATCGTTGCAGATCTCCTCGCCGCTGATGATTAGTGCGGTATCGGTTAAATGCACATCGCCGCATACCCTGCCATACACAGCGCAAGTCCCGGACAGAATGGGCGCACGTCCCGTGTCCGGCGAATCCAAAACCATCCCGCAGTCGGATACTCTGGCGTGGCCGCAGAGATTGCTGCCCCGAATATAGGCGTCGTCCTCCGCACGGGCATGGCCACTCAGGGCGGAGTTCTGGGAAACATAGGTGTTCCCGCAGGCGACGGACTCTCCAAACAGGGCCGAGTCCTTATCCACATAGGCGTCGTTACACGCAATGGCGTCGCCAAAGATCCAGGCATCATCTCCCGTCTCAAAGGACAGGTTGCGCTCGCTCTCTACGAAGCCGCCCAGCTCCCCGGCCTTCACCTTCTTCCCGATATCCCGCAGGGCCCGGATGCGGTGGAGAAAGGGATATTTCTCATGGGCGATATCGGTCAGTTCGTATTTCTGATTGATTGCTGCTTCATCTCCTTTTTACAAACAGGCGAGGGGCCGTCCCTTGGGACAGCCCCTCCCGTATACTTCTGTCTCAGATTTTAGATGGCCCGCACTCTGCGATCCAACTATCCAGGCTCAGACTCTCCGCCATGAGCAGGGCCAGCTTGTGCATTGCCGCCCGGTCCTGGGCGTCCTCCAGCTTGATTGCCGTCTCAAACAGGCCCCAGAGCAGCTCGACGATCATTCTGCCGTCGTAGGGCTCCAGCAGTTCGCTGTCGGGCAGGGCGTCCTCGCCGCTCCCGCTGCGAAGGAGCTGCCGTTCCTTTGCGAGCAGGTCCAGGCTGGCCTGGAGGCTCTCCTGGGGCAGGCCCCAGGCTTTGGCGATCAGCATCACGCCTGCCTCCATGGGGGCTTCGTCCCCGATCTTATCCGGCCCGCCCAGGGCCAGGGCATTGACCGCCTCCTCGGTGACCTGTCGAAGCAGTTTTTCCGGCGAGGGATGGGTTTCGATTTTTTTCATCAGAGCGTCCTCCTTACTGATTTTGGGGTGGGTTTCCGACCACAACAATACCCGTTTGGGCGGCGAAAAGCTATCACCATACGCAACGAAAAAGCAGACACAAACCCAGCGATACCAACAATTCCTGGGTGTTCAGGCGGCCTTCTGCCGGAGGCCGTTTTCCTGATCCTCCTCCCGAAACATCGCGTCGATATCGGAGAAGCGCTGGGTGCGGTTGAACTTCTCTGAAACCTTGTCTGGGAGGGCCTGCAGCTCCAGCATTCGGGCCCACAGCTCCGGGTGGTGGTCATAGAGGTGCCGTAGCTCCTTCCGCTTGGCGTTGGGGCAGAACCAGCAGCCGCCCCGGCCGGCGAACTCATAGATTGGAGAAAGGAGCCCCGCCTGCCGGCAGAGCTCCTTTGCGTCCTGTTCGGTGCAGTTGTATTTTTCCAATAGGGACACCTGACGCCCCTCCAGCCGCAGCAGCCGATCCTGCTCGTCCTTTGCGATGCCGATATACTGCACCGTGTCAGGCGGCAGTGTTTTCTGGTACCTTAGAATCGGTCTCAGCTTACAGTCCCGCTGGACATAGCACTTCCCACACACAGGGAAGGACCGCAGCATACCCTTCTTGGGGCCACGGGTAATACGCCCGGTGAACAGATCTACATAGGTCTTTTTGCCGCGGAGCACTGTCACTTTAATCCCCATGCGCTCCAGTGCGGGGATGCCTTTGGTATAGATGAAGTCCCGGTGCTCCGGGACCTCCCCTGAAATGGTTTTATCGAACATGACTTCGCAGTAGACCGCCTCGTCCAGCGGCTCTCCATGCTTCTTTGCCAATAAGATGGCGGCAAGACTGTCCTTGCCGAAGGAGCAGGAGGCCAGGTATCTCAACGGTCCGAAACACCTGCCTCTTTCGCGCGGCAGACATTCTCCAGCAGCTCTGTCCGGTCCGTCTGTTCCCAGGGAGCCTCTGGGTGCGTGAAGTGTCCGTAGTTACAGAACTGAGCGAACATGGGGTGATCCAGCTTCAGGGTGCGGATCATACCACTGGGCGTCAGATCAAAGGCCGCCCGGACAGCCTGCTCCAGCACAGCACTGGAGTACACGCCGGTGCCATGGGTGTCGATGTCCACCGCCACCGGCTCGGCCCTTCCGATGGCGTAGGCCAGGCTGACAGTGCATTTCTCCGCCAGCCCCGCGGCCACAATGTTCTTGGCGATGTACCGGGCCATGTAGGCCCCGCTGCGATCCACCTTAGTGCCGTCCTTCCCGGACAGCGCGCCGCCGCCGTGGGGGATAAGTCCTCCATAGGTGTCCACCATGAGCTTGCGGCCGGTCAGGCCGGTGTCCGCCTCAAAGCCGCCCAGCACAAAGCGGCCGGAGGGATTGATGAGGAGCTCTGTATCCCCATCCGGGGGCAGTTCCCGCAGCGCGGGGGTGATGACGCATTTCAGAATCTCCTGCCGCAGATCCTCCAGGTCCTTGTCCGCGTCGTGCTGGCAGGAGACCACTACGCTGGTGACCCGGTTGGGCAGGCCGAACACATACTCCACGGACACTTGTGCCTTGCCGTCCGGCTTCAGCCCGCGGATGGCCCCTGTTTTCCGGGCATGGGTGAGCAGGCGAGTCAGGCGGTGGGCCAGCACAGCAGGCAGGGGGAGAAGCTCGTCCGTCTCGCTGCAGGCGTAGCCGTACAGGATACCCTGGTCTCCAGCTCCGGTCTGCTCCTCTTGGGAAACAGCCCCGGCGATATCGCCGCTCTGGGCATGGGTGATGACCTCCACTTCGTAGTTGGAGCCGCCATAGCCCGCTTCCCGCACCGTCCGGCAGATAAGGGCGGGAATGTCCGGCAGCTCTGCGGCGGTGATCTCGCCGGCCACGAGGATCTTGCCCGCTGTGGCCAGGACCTCACAGGCCACACGGGCGGCTGGGTCGCTGCGGAGGCAGGCGTCCAGAACTGTGTCCGCGATGGTATCGCACAGCTTGTCCGGGTGCCCCTCGGTGACCGACTCCGCGGTCAGAATATACTTATCTTTCATGCTCGTTCCCTCGTTTCTTCTTTTGCTCAGTTTTTGTGCCTTGAGGCTGTTCCTTCACTGCGGTAATGACCATGACATTGTCATATAGCTCCTTATACCGTCGGATCTGTTCTTCCGTCAGGGAAACAAAGTCCTCCGCACCCAGCCCTGCGAGGAAGAACGTCCCGCAGACAATGTCATAGGGCAGGCCACTCTCATCCATCAAAGGGCGGTTGCAGGGCAGGCCGAGTCCCTTTCCGTTGGCGTTACATACGACAGCCACAGCTTCCTCAAAAGGATATGTGGCGTCAATATCTCCGCCCACGGCCTCCTGCATGGCCTTCAGCCCGCTGATTTCCCGCACATAGCAGGGTTTCATGGGCTCCACGATCAAAACCTTTATGATCTTTCACCCCTATTCGGCTTTCTTTTTATGATTTCTTTTCCCGTACAGGGAATGAAAATCCGGCTTGGGGATATCTTCCCGAAGCCGGTCTGTCTGGTAGCAGAAGATAAAAAATTTATGGAGTTCCCGCTGTGGGAAAAATCGTAGATAATATCGGTATTTGCTGGTGTCGATTCGGAATGCGTAAAAGGTTTGTCTGCCGCGCATGAGCGCCTGGGGATGCGCTTCACAATATGCCTGCATAGAGGAGAGATCCCGCAACGGCCCGTTGTCTCCCCGGAGGGCTCCCAGTAAGGTGTTCAATTCCGCCTGGAACGCTGGGGAGGCCAGCTCCTCATTCTTCTTTAACAGGGTGATTTCGACTTCGCCCGTATTGGTAAACACTCCACGCAGATGGGTCGTGCAGGCTCCCTCCTGTAATTTGGTCGAAAACAGATCGTTGACATCAAGCTCACCGCTGGTCAAGAACTGGTGCGGTTCATCGCTCATGGGATCTTCCGCCTTGCTTGGGTGGATGCTCGGGGGAGCTGTCGCCTGTCCGCTGTTTCGTGGGCAGCCGTTCCTCCCGATCCCGTTGCTGAATGATACGCAGCACATCCCGAAAGGCCATGTACTGCTGGATCTCTGCCGGGTCCTCGGTCAACGTCCGAACCGTCTCCCAGCATGGACTCCCATGACAACTGAAATCCTCCTGCACCACCAGAGCAGTATGTCCCTCGCCACCTGTCAGGTGGACACGCTGCCCGCGGCGTTCCTCTGCGCGGCTGTAGAGACCATAGGCCAGACCAATGGCCTTCAGCGCCTCCAGTGCGTCCACGGTGGTATAAACCTGTTCTGTGCTGATATGGACTTCCCCTGATAGGGAAATGCTTTTGTTTGTCATAGGTTCTGCCTCCTGACTGATTTGAGGTTTATCGCCCACGGTCTTTCTTCCGCCTGGACGAGAGCTGGCCGCAGGCGCTGCGGTTGATCCGCTCTGTCTCCCGGTGAACCTCCTCCACGCAGTGCTCCCACGCCTGCTTGAGTGGCTGTGTGGGCAGGCCGCTCTGCCGGTAGCCCTCCAGGATGCCGTTGTAATAATAAAAGGAGGGAATGGCTGGCTCCTTGCACAGCTCCGTCATGACATAGGCCATAACCGTGTGCTCCTGCCCAGCATGTCCATGAACCGTTACCGGCTCCTTCCCATACAGGTGAGGGTAACCCTCATAATAATCCAGGGAGCGCTCACACTCTGGTGTGATGTTCCACAGCAGGCCGTGTACTGTGCTCCCCTCCCTGGGAGCGATGGTGGACACTCCGGCGCCCCGCAAATTGCCGCGGAACAGAAGTTCATAATTCTCCAATGTGACTGGTCCCACCACCTGGGCGTCTGGGCAGCGCTGGGCCATCTGATCCAGGTTGATATTGCTCCCATAGGCGAAGTACAGCTTTCCCTCAGCCATTTTCCAGCACCTCCAGCGCACCAATTTTCGCCAGTTCCCCAAACAGTACCCGTGCCTGCTCCTCCAGACCGTGCTCCGGCAGGACACAGTCCCGGTCCGTCATGCGGATGAAGTTGCTGCGGAGCTGCCAGAGATAGCTCTCCGTGTCCGGGAACTCAGTGGGGTCAAAGGCGGCCAGCCGGAGCTGTTCCAGGATCTCCGCCCCAGTCCCCTCATAAATAGTGTCATCAATTCGTATCTTCATGGTCACCTCTCCGCCTCACGGTGTTTTTTCTTCTTGTTTCGATTGACTTCATAGCTGTCCTTGTCGAAGCGCCAGGCCCGATCTCCATCCAGATGCGCCAACAGCAGATCGCGGGTCTCCCTGAACTCATCGCCATTGAGGCCCAGGCGCACCAACCACACCCGGAAGGTGAACAGCTCGTTGTCACTGTGGGTCTTGCGCATGATGGTGCTGCGCTGGGCGATGGCCTGGGCGGACATGGCGAGACAGAGGTTCACGTAGGCGGCGGCCAGTTCGGGGTTCAGGGTGGAGTTGAAGCACCGCCACTCCACCGTACCCCGGTAAAAAACCGAATGGAGGTTGAGCGCGTAATAACGTGTCCAATTGTAATGATCCGTTTTGTGAACATCTCCCTCATACCAGATCCGCTCCAACTGAGTCAGATCTGTTGTCTCCTCTGCAGATAGGGCCCTGGCCTCCCGCAACATAGGTTCTCGTACCTTTTTACAAAAACGGATGGCCCGCACCTCATTTACCTGCAAGGCTTTAAACAGAATATCCTCTTTAGAGTACATGATGCTGATGAGGTTCTTCAGGCTCTGCCGGTTATGGTTGGCGGCGTCTACATGGACATGGATGCCACAGGAGTCATTGACCTTGGCGCCGATCTGCTTTAGGCGCCGCATACACTCCTGGAGTTTGGGGAGTTCTGGATAGGTCAGCTTGGGGGTGACCAGCTCCACACGAAAATCTTTGATGTCATTTTCCAGATACTCTGTTCCGGTCCACTGCTCCCCAATAATGCTGGCGTCGCTGACCAGCTTCCACTCCTTGCCCGTGGGGTCCTTCACTTTCCAGGTATCATAGACGCCGCCTTTGGCTTTCGGTATGGTCCCAAAGTAGTCCGCCAGCGCTTGAGCGGCCTGCTTACGGGTGATACCGGTCATCTCCACTTCTACGCCGAAGCACTGGTCTTTCAGGCCGGTCATGCCGCATCACCCATCTTCCGCAGTTCTTCATCCACCGCCAGGATACGGCGGCCAATGGCTTCGATCACCGTAACGGTGACACTGTTTCCGGCCTGCTTATAGGCCTGGGCATCTGAGGTGAATGCCAGGATCTTGTCGATCTGCTCTTCCGCAAATCCCTGGAGCCGAAGGCTTTCACGGGGCATCAGGCGGCGGATGCGCCCGCCGCGTTCCACGATTCCCTGGATGCAGCTGGTCTCCAGGGTGTGTGCGATATCGCGGCCCACACGCCCACGGCGTGTGTTGCTGCCCGCATACCCCAGATCGACAGTATCACCTATCGCTGCTTCCTTGTAGCCGCGTTTGGTTGCCTCTTTGATCAGCAGGACCCCAGAGCGTTCTCCGCGGTGGTTGCAGAGTGTAGTTTGGCTGTATCGTGCGGTAAGGCACCTGGCGTTCTCGGTCGGTGTCGGCCTGCCGATACACAGATCCACAAAGCAGGATCGTGCTGTGTCCGGCTCCATCAGATACAGCCCGGTCTTTACTCCTTTTCCTCCACCTCCGGCAGTCTGTGTACAGGCGGTTCCTCTGGGGTCATAGACTCTCGATCCCTGCGGCCCGCCGAGGACTTGTATAAGAGCTTTTCCGTCTGTTCCGAAGACAGGAAATATTTTTCCGGCGCATCGGGGATCAAGATATCCGACAATGAACACCCGCTTTCGGACCTGGGGGACACGGAAATCCGCGCTGTTAAGCACCATCCATTCCACGCGGTACCCCAGGTCATTAAGCGTGGCGAGGATGGCAGAAAACGTCCGGCCCTGGTCATGCGTAAGCAGTCCTGGAACGTTCTCAAGCAGAAGATACGCAGGTCGTCTGGCTTGAGCCAGGCGGGCGATCTCAAAGAAGAGAGTGCCTCGGGCATCTTCAAATCCCTTTCTTCGGCCAGCATTTGAAAATGCCTGGCAGGGGAATCCCCCGCACAGGAGTTCGAAGTCGGACAGGTTGCTTGGGTCGATTTCTCTTGCATCTGGATAGTATCGTTCCTCCTCTCGGATGTCATGGATGGCACGGTAGCTGGCGTCGGCGTATTTGTCGATCTCACAGTGGCCCACGCACCGGAAACCTCCGATTCGGTCCAGTCCGGCCCGGAATCCGCCGATCCCGGCGAACATATCAAAATAGCGTATCAGGTGATCTCATCTCCTTCCTGCTGCAGGGCGAGAAGAAAGCCGAGGACATTCTCATCCATGTCCCCGGTCTGTGCCTGCCGGCTTTTTTCTGTTGTCAGATTCAAATGGCGCAGTTCCTCCCGGATCAGCCCCCGGATGGCGGACAGCAGGGCGTCCTGTTCATGGGCCTTACAGACCATCCTGCACACGGCGTCGGTCCGCTGCCCCGCTGGGATGGAACTCAGGATGCGCCAGGCTTCCCGCTGCTGGGGCGATGTCAGAGAAAAAGAAAGGTTGAGCCGCCGCTTATCCGCCATGGCCGACCCCCCGCGACATCTGCCCCACAAGGCGCTCATATCCTTTGGCGTTCAGGGATACGTCATCCAGGATAAGCGGGCGGCACAGGCCGTCTGTGGCCGAAAGGTGGCGTTTTAAGAGCGCCGCTCCGCCGCCCAGGAAAATGGCGGGCATGGCTCGGATGTCCAGGCCGCTCTCTGTGACTGCCGAGAGCAGGTTTCGGGCGTACTTGCCCGCCTGGGTGTGGATGACCGCTCTGATCCGCTCGTCCATCCCGCCGGAACTGCCCCGCAGGGCGCTTTCGATCTGAGCGGTCGTCATGGACAGCCCGAACAACCGGCGCACCTGTTCGCTGATCTCGTCAATGCAGCGGATCATGCCAAGTTCCAGGCTCCGGCAGGAAGCGGCGTTGGGGATGCGGTTATCCAGCCGCATCAGATCCACCGTCCAGCCGCCAATGTCCGCCACAATGACGGACGGCTCGTCCAGCAGTTCCGTCTGGGTCAGTACGGCGGCATAGCCCTGGGGAAACAGGGACACCTCCTGGATGGTGACGGTGTAGTCCTGCCCCTCGTAGCGAAAAGGGATAGCGCTTCCATCCCGATACAGGTATGAACGGAAGGACTTCTTGTCCCGGCCAAAGCTGGTCAGGGGCAGGCCCGCGGCCAGGTGGACGCTGGCGGTGTGCTCCGCACCCCGATGCTCCAGTTCCTTGGCGATGGCTGCCAGGGTGAGCAGATAGTAGCCCTCCGTCTGGGTCTTATCCCTCTGAAGCGGCTGGCGGCCGCTGCCCACCACATAATATCTGCCGTTGTACTCCAGTACGTCTTTCTGGGTGTACGGCTCATGTTCGTACTCCACCAATCCAGTGGGGAACGAAAAGTGTACAGTTTTCATGGCTGCGTAGCCATGATCCACGCCGATCACAATTACATCTTTCATCTGGTACTGTGCTCCTTCCGATCATGTCGTTTCTGAGGATTCAGATGGTAGTCGTGCAGGACCGCTGTGTACAGCTTCTGCTCGAATGCCCGATATGCCGGCGTGGTGCGGTCGAGGGGGAGAAGGACAGCCCGTTCATAGCAGGTTCCAGGCACGATCTCCCACTGAACCGCATGGAACTGATCCGCCAGCAGATAGCGCATGAGCTGGTGGCCGTTCATCATTTCGAACATCCCGCGGGCATCCTCATAAGGGAACTGCCCATATAGATCAAAGCCAGTCATCCTCTTGGCCGTGAAGTACAGCTTGAAGCCACCTGGGTCCAGTTTTGGAGCGATCTGCTCATAGAATGTCTTGGCATCCATCTCAACCAGCCCTTCTCCACTTGCGGGCCAGCCGTTCCAGAACCGTCAGCCTGCCGGACACTTTCCGCGCCGAGAGATCCAGTCCTTTCATCTGGTTCTGGATACGGCGGCGGATCTGCTTGAGCTGCCGCCTGTCGCCGCAGCCCTCCAGCACTACATAGCTGCCTTTTCCGTTGGCCAGCACTTCACGCTTGCCGCCCTCGTCTCGGAGACTGGCCATGAGCCGCTGGCCCAGGCGCTTGCGGTAGCTGTCTTGGAGGGCCTCCACATCCCCGCACACGCCATGCTTTTTCAGGATCGCGGCGATCTCGCTGGAATGGATCTCCATTCCCTCGAACAACGCCTCCAGGATCTCCTGCTCCGCCTCTGGCGGCAGTCTGGGCGGAGCAGTCGGCTTGGCGCCCGTGTTTTCCCGGTTCATCGCTCTGCCTCCTTTCGCTTCTTTTGAGGAGGATGCATCGCTTTTTCGGGCGGCGGATTACCACGCCAGGACTCTGGGGCCATGGAATTGATATGGCGGAGCATATCCCGCACGTTTCCACAGGTGAATTCCGGCTGCTCAAATCCATGGCGCTCTGTGTAAAGCGTCCACTTATGGGCCTCATGGGGACTGTCCCGGATGACCACAAAATACTTCCCGCTGCGGTCGCCATGCAGCGGTTCAAACCGTATGTCATCATAGAGCGGGCCGGACAGCGGGCAGTTGTTCTTGAACCAGACATAGTAGTGGTCCAGGATATAGGGGTCGGTGATCCCCATAACCACCTTGCTCAATTTCTGGAGCCGTCCGGCCAGGGCGTCATCCTGACAGAACCAGTCATACCACCCGGCCTCACATTGAACAGCACGATCCTTTGAGGAAAAATCCCCGGCACGAAACCGCTCCTGCCACTGGCGGACACTCATTTCCGTCATAGCGTCCCCCTATCCGGCAGGAAGCGCTCCATGAGGTCGGCAATGGTCCGAAACACCTCCGCCAATTCACGGGATTCTTTCACCGTATCTTCCATCTCGTCCCTGGTCATGCGGGTGCATTTAGCCCAGATCTGGACATTTTCCTCTGTGGGGTCCAGCAGCACCGCCTTTTCATACGCCTTGCAGAAGACCCCGGCGATCTTCCCCTCGCGGTCAATCTCCGCGTCCTTTTCCTGGATCTCCTTTTTCGCCTTGGCCAGCTCCACCGCCTCCAGGGCCGCCTGCTCCCGCTGCTCCTCCGGCAGGTTCTCCACTTGCTTGGTGATCTGGTAGCCCTGGTGGATGGACAGCTCCTTCTTGTCCAGCGCCTCTTTGACCGCTGCGGGGGCGTGCTCGTCGATCTGCATCACCTTGCCCATGGTGCGCTCACCCAGGCCAACGGAGTCCGCCAGTTCTTTGCGGGTATCAACAGGAGGAAGGTTCGGCAATGTTGCCGAACCTTCCTCGGATGGGTGGTATGCCTGCCCTCCGGCAGACATATTGGCCTTGGCCTTGGCTTCGATCTCAGGCTTGAGTTTCAGGGCGATCTTGCCCAACTCCCACTTGTCCAGGTTGCGGCGGCCCTTCTGGGTATCCAGCGCCCATTGCTTGGCCTCCAGCAGATCGTCAAAGGCGAATACAAGCATTTGATAGGGCAGGCCGTGCTTGTCGCACAGGGATTTTCGGTTATGCCCGTCAATGACGACCAGATCTTCATTGACGATGATGGAGGTATAGCACCCATTTTTCAGGAGGTCCGTCTCCAGTGCGCCGAGCTGCTCCTCGCTCAAAGGCGGGAGCAGCCCGGCCAGCTCCGGCAGCATGATGGGCGTGCGCTCCGTGCTGCTGTAAATGATCCCGGTGTTCTTCATTAGGCGGCATCAGCGTCGTCCGGCTCCCCGGCGGCCATGGCGGCTTCCTCCACCCGTCTGGGGGAGAGAAATTCCACCTCGGTGGCTTTGATCAGGAAGCCGGGCTGGCGGTCGGGGTCATCCGCGAAGCTGATGGTCTCAAAGTCGCCCACCGCGGCCAGCTTGCAGCCCTTCCAGGCGAACTCCGCACAGCGCTCCGCCAGAGGACCGCGCACCTTGATGGAGATAAAGTCCGTGAGCCGGTTGCCATCCCGGTCCCGGTAGCGGCGGTCCGAGGCGATACGCAGGATGGCGTAGGGCTTTCCGGTGGTCTCGTTTACCTTCAGCTCCACGTCGTTGGTCAGGTTACCGATGGCAGTGATCTTCAGCATAGTTCAGTTCTCCTTTACTTTTTTAAGATATAGGGAAGGGCGTCCGCTCTTCAGAACAGACGCCCAGAGTACGGATCAATAGCCGGTGCGGGGGAGCGGATCAGGCTTGCCATAGACCGTGGTCACCCACCGGCTGATGGCCTGCACCCATGTCCCGTTGTACACGCCGCCCACGTCCGCGATATTGACAAAGCTGGAGTTGGCGGGCAGGTTGGCCACAGCGGTACAGTTTAAGTAGGGAGTTTCCACCTGGGCAAAACCTGCGGGGGCTTGGCCAAACACGAACATAATCTCGGTCACACGCTCATTGGCGGCAAGGCCCAGGGCTGCGGGGGATGCGGCCAGGGTATAGGTCTGGCTGGTACTCAGATTATCCGCCAGGGTGCGATACTCCCCGCCGTTCACACGATAGGTGATCTTATAGGTGCCGGGGAAGTTATAGGTTCCGGTGATCACAGTGTCCAGCCGTACCTGAGCGGGGATGGTATCCCTCCAATAGAAACTGTCCAGCCGGACATTGGAAGTATTGGCGATGCCGGAGAAGGTGTAGCGCACCGGCTGGCCGCCCATGATCTCCTTGGGGCCGGTTTTTGTGATGGACACGCCGGTAGTCAGGCTCTTGTTTGTCACTTCAAAGCGCACGATCTGGCCCTCGTATTCCAGATAGGCGGTCAGTTCGGTTTCGTTGACACCGTAATGCTCCGGGGCCTTGACCTCCCGGATGGTATAGCGGGAGAGGGGGAGCTGCTTGGACACGGCCAGACCCCGGCTGTTACTCCGAATGGTGTCCACCAGATTGCCCGATTTGTCGTAAATCTCGAATATGGCCCCCTCCAGCGGTGTCCCAGCGGGCAGGCCGGTGGTGGGGTTGTAGTCGGCGGACCGCTTGGTGATTTGGATCTGGCCTGTGATGGGGGTGTTCTCCCAAGTCACTTCCGTGGTTTCGCCCGCTTTAACATAGACCGTGCGGAGTTGGGTGTCCGGGATATAGCCCTCATTCTCCAGCTCCCGCAGGTAGTAGCGGCCGCTCTCCGTCAGGCCCTCAAACCAGGCATAGCCCCGGTCGTCCGTGGTCTTCTGGTCGATGGGGTTATGGCCGCTGTCGTACAGGATGAATGACACGCCGGGGATACCCTCGCCGTCCACGGTGGAGACCTTGTGCAGCAGGATGCCGGAGAAGGGCGCGTTGGTCACAGTCTTGCGGGTGGTCTCGCCGTCCTTGACGGTAAAATAGATGGGCGTATCGTCCAGCTTGAATCCATCCGCGGCCTCGGTTTCAACGGCGTAGTAATCGCCGCTTTCCAGGGGTAGATACACCTTTCCGCTCCGCCCGGTGGTCACGGTGTCCACCAGAGTGTCATCCGATACCCGCCGAATCTCAAAGGTGGTGTTGGGGATGCGCTCTGTCCTGTCTGCGTCATTGACTTTGATGAGCTCCACACCGCCAGTCGGCGCGTTATAGAAGTAGAGCTGCTGGGTATCGTCCGGGTTGACCACCACGGTCTGGCTCTGGGTATCCGGGTCGATGGTATATCCGGGGATGCTCTCCACCTCAGTCACAACCACTGTGCCGGTGATGCCGGAGAGGACGATCTGGCCCTCCGTATTGGTCCAGTACAGTCCATTGGAGGACAGCTTGCCGCCCTCATCCGGCAGGTAGGAGCCGTCCGCATAGGTGATCTTGAACTGCACTCCCTCCAGCGGAGTCTTGTCCTTGCTGGACAGCTTGTGGATGATGAGATTCCCCATGGGCTGGTTGCGGAACTCCACGGTGACGGTCTGGCCCTCCTTGACCTGGACGGTCTGGGGCGTATCGTCCAGCAGATAGCCCGGCTTGGCACGGGTCTCCTTAATGACCAGCGTGGTCCCAGGCTCCACCCCCTCCACCAGGAAGGTGCCGGTGGAGTCCGTCACAAATTTGCCGTTGGAGTTGCCTACCACGGAGCCGTCTGGTTTTGTCACCAGGAACTCCACATCAGAGAGCGGCGTGTTGTCCGCCGCCGATACCTTCTTGACCAGTACGGCCCCCTTGGGCGCGTTGGAGAAATAGAGGGTCACGATATCCTGGTCTTTCCCGGAAATATAGAAGGACTGGGGCGCGGCGTCAATGACGTGGCCGCTGTCGCTCTCCAGCTCCTCGCAGATGTAGTAGCCCTTTCTGAGCCCCGTGACGGTAAAGGAGCCGTTGGCCGAAGTCGTATAAGTGCCTACCACGGTGCCGCCGCTGCCGCTGACCTCGCCGCCCAGGTATTTCAGCTGGAAGCGGCAGCCGGAGATTCCCGCCCCGGTCACGCTGTCCTGCTTGTAGACCACCAGGGCGGATAGGGGGATGTTGGAGATGGTGACGGTCTTGTTTTCACCGCCCTTGACATAGACCTCCGTAACCGGGTCCTCCGGGAGCTGGTAGCCGGGGGCGGGCTTGCTCTCTTCGATGGTCAGCCAGCCGTCCTCGATGCCCACCAGGACGATCTGGCCCGCCTCATCCGTCTGGAAGGTGCCCAGGTCCCGCTGCTCCCCGGTCTGCGTCTTGTTGCTGGACCAGGTGATGTGGAACTCGGCGTACTGGATGGGGTCATGGGTGACGGAGTTTTCCTTCTGGATGGTGACGGTGGGCCGCTTGTGGTTTTCAAAATACACATCCCGGTCCCGGTTGGAGTAGAGCGTGACCAGCTGGGGGGCGGCGTCCGGGAGATAGGGGGATGGCACTGACTTTTCCGAGACCTCGTAGACGCCGGGCAGCAGGTTCTCCACTGTGGCGGAGCCGTCCGGTCCGGTGGTTACTTCGGCCACGCTATGGCCGTCCGCCCCCTTGACCAGAAACACCGTGCCGGGGACCGGCGCGCCGGTGTCGGCGTCGCTCTTGTGAATGGTCAGATTGGGGCGCTTGTCATTTTGCAGGCAGATGGTGGCGTCCTTGCCGGGGAACAGCTCCACATGGTACTCCGTGGGGTCCAGGATGTGGTCCGACACTGTGGACACCTCTTGCAGGGAGTAGACGCCAGGCTCCAGGCCCTCCCAGCAGATAGAGCCGTCCGGCCCGGTGGTGCGGTCCAGATAGCGGGAGCCGTCCTCGATCTTGGCCAGCCGGTAGGTGACGCCGCCCAGGGGCGTGCCGTCCGCGCTCTCCTTGTATAGATGCAGGGAGGGCGGCTTGGAATTGGTGAACACAAATTGGGCCTGTTCGCCGCCGTCCAGGTGGATGATGCGCTGGGCGTCGTCCACCACATAGCCGGGGCACTCCAGCTCCGTCACGACATAAGCGCCCACGGGGAGCTTGGACAGGTCGATGGTCCCATCCTCCGAAGTGGTGTACTCCTCCGGCCCCCAGGAGCCGTCTACCGCCTCGATGCGGAAGCGGGCGTTGGCGATGGGCTGGGACAGGTCGGCGCTGTCCACCTTTATCAGATGGATGCCCGGTAAGCGGTCATTGAAGAAAACCAGCTCTTTGATGCCGTCCCCGGCCTTCAGCTCCACTTCCTGGGGGGTGGTGTCCAGCACATGGTCGTCTCCGCCGGTGTCCCGTTCCTCCACGCGGTAGGTACCGGGTTCACAGTCTGTCAGCAGGATCTCACCGAACTGGTCCGTCTGGAAGATGCCCAGGCTCTCAGCGTCCCGGAAGATCTCAAAGGAGACGCCGGGCATGAGTTCCATGCTGCCCCGCTCATATTTAATGATCCGCAGGCCGGGCAGCTCCTTGTTGACAATGGTGGCGGTGGATTCCTCACCGGACACTACGGCTACGGTCTGTACCGTGTCCGTATCCGCCACCCAGCCGTCAATACCCGCCAGCTCCCGGACCTCCCAGCCGCCGGGGACCAGCTCGTCAAAGACGATGACGCCATTGCGGGTCTGGCCGGTGCGGGTCTCGCCAGTCTCGATGTGCTTGATCTGGATGGTGACGCCGGAGAGGGCGTCGCCGGTGTCGCTCCGCTTCTCCACCCGCAGGGAGCCGTAGGGGGCGTTCCAGAAGGTCAGGGTGGCTGTCTTGTTATACTCCACATCGGCGTGCTGGGTGCTCTCCTCCGGCAGCAGGTGATACCGGGGCGGGATCTCCTCGGTTATGGTATAGTGGCCCTCCAGGGTCAGGGGGATGGTCACGGTCCCGTCCGGGCCGGTGGAGAAGGAACCGACTTTCTTTCCCTCCAGGTCATAGACAGAGAACACAGCCCCTTCCAGGGGGATCTCGGTCCCTTCCTCCAGCTTCACGATCTTCAGGGCCGTCTCGTCAGGATCAGGTTCCCCACTGTCTGCATAGCTGCTGACGGCGGCCACATCCAGCTGTACCTTGTTGTCCAAGTCACAGATGTAATTCTGTAAATCGCCGTATTGATCCTTTTCCTGGCACACGGCGTACATGGCGGCATACTGGGCCACCAGGGCGGAGAGGGAGAACTGGACATTGCCGGACTGGCCCTCCACGCTGCCTGCGGGATAGAGGACCTTGAACGTCCCGGCATAGCCGTCTGAGGTGTACTTTGTGGTGACGGCGGTGATCTCCTTGTTGTTGGCGTCCACGATCTTCGTGCCCTCCGGCACACTGTCCACACTGTCCGGGTCGGAGAAGGCCACGGACACGTCGTAGTCATACACCCAAGTCTCGCTCCAGACGGTGAACACCTGCTGCAAGTATGCCTGGCCGTCGATGGTCACGGGGTAGGCTGTGGACTTGTCTGCCGTGACGGTCATCCGGGGAGTGAGCATATAGTTGTAGGTGGTGCCGCGCTTGTAGATGTCCTTGGCCGCGGCCAGGATGCGGTTGCCGATGTCCAGCTCGCTCCCAGACAGGCCGGGAGCCACCTTCAGGTTGGAAATGTCCCAGCTGAGGATCAGGTAGCACCAGAGCGCCATTTTGGTGGCGTAAAACGCCTGATATTTGTTCTCCAGACCAAGCTCTCCCAGGCTGCGGTGGGGATAGCCGTTGGAGATGATGCCCACCACCTTGGGGTCGCTGGCCTTTTCCTCGGCCAGGTACTTGATGCTCTCGCCGGGACCGACGGTCTGGGGCACGCCGTACTGGTTCGGGTTCACGCAGTACGCGGGAGATTCCTTGGTGCTCCCATCATTGGATTCGTACAAAAAGTAGGTGTATTTCTGTTTTCTGACCGTGCCGTTGATGGCGAGGTAGCCCAGCTCATAGTCGCCGTTATAGATGTCCACTTCGCCCAAGGCATCCTCCTCAGAGCTGGCCGCAAAGGCCGCCGTGGGCAGGAGGCTGAGTATGGTCACAAAAGCCAGGAACAGGGACAGTAATCGCCGTATCATGGTCGAAATTCCTCCTTAAACGCAAAATAGCGGCCCCCGGTGCAACACACACCGGGGGCCGCTTGGGGAAAACGCAGTATTTTCTTACAGGGTTTGCAGGTATGCCAGGTAGTCCAGGGAGCCGGTCAGCAGGATGGCCATATCCCCACGGGTGATGGCATCTCCTTCCAGCGATCCCGCTGGGGCAAGCCCCAGTTCCGCTGCCTTTTCACAGGCGGTGTCGTAGATCCAGCCATCCTGTTCCAGGTAGCGAAGCATGACCGTGCAGGCCATTTGCGGGCTGACCGGATCTGAGGGGCCAAACAGGCCGTCTCCGTATCCGGCCATTGTACCCATGGAGGCGCACACGCCCACAGCGACCTGTGCCCATTCAGGAACATCGTTGAAATTGGTGGTACACATCCGGGTGTACCAATCCGTTTCCCAGGCCACGTGCTCCGGGTTCAGGACGATGGGGCTGATCAGACAGGCCAGTTCCGCCCGCGTCAGGTCGTCCTCCAGGTGCAGTTCGCCGTTTTCATCTCCCTTCATGAGCCCCTCGGACTGCAACCGGGCGGCGGCCAGCTCCTGGGGACTGGGGGCTTCTGCCGCCTGGACAGGGCCAGTCAGCATGGCCACGGTGGTGGCGCCAGCCAGGAGCAGGGATACCGATTTCCTATGTTTCATACTCGCTTCCTCCATTTCCTGTGTAGTGGGGGTCTACACTCCGAACCATACCACTGTTTTGGTGGAAAGTCGAGCGAAATCGGCAGACAGCATTACTTGGCCACAGCGGTGACACACCAGCGGTAAGCCCGCTGGTTTTTGACACAGGTATAAAGGGTGAGTCGGTTGTCGCTGGTGGATGTGGTGCCGCTGGTGTCGGTCTCGAGCACCTTTTCCACCGAAACAACTTCGTAGGGCCTTGTCCCCAGCTTGGTGGTTCAGGTAACGGTATCACCTGGCTTCAGGGTGTGCAGGTCTCCAAAGTCATCCCGTACACCCCGGTTGTGGCCTGCAACACAAACATTCCCATCCCAGATGCTGGTGCCGGGGAAGTGACCGGCCCCTTTGGCCAGGGTTCCGCTGTCCGTTCCTTCATAGACCCTGACAGACAGGCCAATGGCCGGGATCTTGAGCGTCCTCAGGTATCCGCCGGAGTAGTAGAGATCGCTTGTGACGGCGGTAAACGATGGGCCGCTCCAGTTGCCACCGCTGTCCACAGTCGGATAAGTGATGCTCCCTGTCTGAGATACCAGGCCGCCGCCCTCCAACGCACCGGGAACCAGGTTGGGGGTCAGGGCTGTGCCGGAGCCGGGGAGATAGCTGGTTGGGCTGCCGAAGCCGGGCGGGATCAGGGCTGTGTTCTTGCTCCGGTCCACATTGGGATCTTCCCACTCATAGATCGTATCATCGCTGGTGGGCCTGCCGAACAGGTGATCCTCTGGGGCGTCCATCGTGTATTCCAGCGCGCTGGCCTGACCAACGCACAGGGTGCATATCATTGCCGTCAGCAGAAAGACGCGCAGTTTCAATCGGAACTCACCTCCGCTCCTTAAGCTTCTTGAATACGAACACACCGCCGGCAGCCAGGATGACGACTACACCGCCGACCAGCAGCGGCATCTTCAGGGTGGAGAGATCCACGCCAGCGGACGCTGTGCTGTTGCCTGATTCAGGCTCAGTGGACTCCTCCGGGGCCTCCATGCTGCCGAAGATGGCGGTATAGGTCACTACGCTGCAGCCGGTCTTGGCCACCTCGCCGGTGTAGTTGGCGGTGACCGTGTAGCCGGTAGCATATTGGTAGCTGCTGGTACCGGTGTAGCTGGCTGCAGCGGTGTAACGGGTGACTGTGCCGCCCGCGCCGTCCGTCTGCTCGGAACTGCTCCACTGGACATCTGCCAGGGTCAGGGTCTTGCCCTTCTCCTCGATGCTCTTTGGGATGAGGGAGAGGTCCGCCTCGGAGAGATTGGGATAACTGCGGGTGGCGGAGAGAGGCTGGGTCTTGGTGGCATAGCCGTCTGTGGTCACCTGGACGCTGGTGTGGTCCAGGCGGAGCACGCCGGTGTAGCCCTCCTCGGTGGTGACCTCCAGCTCGGCTTCCAGCCCCTGGAGGATTTCCTCCATGTTGCTGGTATCACTAGGCCGGGTGACGGTCTCAGTATGGGGCTTGGTGTCCACCCCCACCTCGTCCTTCCGGGTCATATCCAGCAGGTAATATAACCGCCCATTCCGCACGAAATCCTTTGTGGGGATACCGGAGGGGTTGTCTGAGAGGGAGAGCTGGTACACCTTGTTGATGCGGGGCTCATTCTGTTCCTCGTAGGTGTACTCCTCCACTGAGATGGGGTAATAGCGGGCGCTCTCACTGGTATCCGCCTCGGCGGCCAGGGCGGGGATGCTCCCAGCCGTGATCAGGGCCAGGGCACACAGCGTTGTAAAAAGGTGTTTGATCATGATCGTTCCTCCATGTTTTGTTCTTTTCAGCCTGAATGATCATCTGGTTACAGTCTGTCGCAGATCCCCCCTTTCCCGGATGGGGCCTCGCTGCTGTAAATACTCATTCCAGTCCTTGCCGCAAGGAGGCGTCCGGGACTGCACCATGTAACCTGCGGCCTCGTACTTGGCCCGCAGGCGTTCCACTGCAGACTGGCCCGGCTCATCTGCGTCCAGGCACAGGACAATGTGCCTGAGCTGCGGATTCTCCCGCAGGTATGTATCCAGCGCCCCCTCATGGAGTCCGCACAGGGCCACCGCGTTGCTGGTGACCTGCCGGTGCAGGGTACAATAGCTCATGAGGTCAATGGGGGCTTCAAAGACAAGAACCGCATTTAACTCCGGACGGCAGGGGAGGCGGAAGGCCGTATTCTTGTCGCTGCCAGTTACGTCGCCTTTGAAGCCGGGGCCGCTCCGGTCATAGGTGCCGCGCTTGCTGGCGAACACCGAAGTTCCAGACCTGTTCCGCCCCACAAACACGCAGTTGTGGTGTTCGGCGTCCTCGTACAGCAGTCCTGCCTGGATAAATCCCCGGATCACCTGGGGCGCGATGCCCCTTTTTTGAAGATAGGCAAACACGCGCCGCTGATCCGTATTGGGGAGTGGCAGGGCAAAGGGAGGCGGGGGCTCATCCTTCTGTCTGTCCTGGCCTTTGGACGGCACCGACTTTTGAGGGGCGGGGGAATCCCGCGCCCAGCCATGGTAGTCAAGCAGATATTCCACCGCCTCCGGGAAGCTCTTGCCGCAGAACCGCTGGAGGAAGGTGATGGCGTCTCCGCCGACGCCCTCTGAGTAACGAAACCAGGTGCGCCGGTTTTTGATGCGCAGACTGTCCATCTCCTTGGTGGTGTGGTAGCTGCCGACCCGCCTGACCTGGTAGCCCAGGGACTCCAGCAGGTCTGGGAGATCGGTCTCTTTGGCGATCTCCATTTCTGCGTCTGTAAAGCGGTTCTTCTGTTGCTCGATGGTTTTTCCCTCCTTCCACAGAAGCGCAAAAAGCCCCCCAGGGTACCCGATTCTACGTTCGGGCACCCTGGGGGGCTTTCTCTGACTTATGTTATAGGGTGGTTTGGGGGCGCACTCCGGCTGCTATGCGTCCTCACCACACTTTTCCTGCGTGGCCTCCTTCTCTGCGGCTTCCTCCTCAGCCTGTTCCAGGGCCTCCTCGATCAGACTCAGGACGAACTCCCGTTGGGTCACCTTGCGGCCACTGCGGGCGCTCTCGCGCTCCAGGTGCTGCTTGATCCGCTGGAACAGTTCCTCCGGGATTTGGAAGGCCATCGTCCTGCTGCCATTGTTCGCCATAGTCGTCTTACCTCCATTTTCTTTCATCTCGTAGTATTCCATGAGTAACTGGGTGATGTACTGGCTGGTAGTCTGACCTGCTTTTTCCCGTTCCTCACATACTTTCGTATGGAGGGCCAGGTCAAGCTGAGCGCAAAGGTTCTTTGTTTCTGCCATAGCCTGTCGGCCTCCTTCCTGTTGTTGCAACGCAAGTATAGCCGGAAAGCCAGGGAAAAGCTATTACCAACACCATCAAGGAATGGCGAACAGACGAAGCATAAGCACTAAAAGGAACAGCGCTGCGGGGAATGAAAAAAGCCGCCTGTGGGCTTCAGATATTCTGAGGCCCACAGGCGGCTTGATTTTTCTTCTTGTATGCCCTGGCCGAATGCGGAGGAGTTCGAAACACTCACTTCCCTAAGAACTGGATTTTGCATCACCCCCAGGGCCCTTCTTTGAAAAAGTTTGCTCTGACTTCTAAAATTAAACTTTTTTGTGCTGATTTCCTCTAAAAGCTTCTAAAATTACAAAAACACCGCACTTCTGTGCGGTGTTTTTGCTGTGTATCTTTTTTGTCTACACATTTTGGTGCGGGCGGCGGGAGTCGAACCCGCACACCATGAAGGTAACGGAACCTAAATCCGTCGAGTCTGCCAGTTCCACCACGCCCGCATGATAACTCAGTATACTATTCCCGTGCAAAATTGTCAATTGCACTCTGCGGAGCGGGCAGTTATAATAGAGAAGAACGTAAACCGCAAGGGGGAAACCGACCATGAAACGTGCTCCGCGGATTGCCGCGATTCAGGATATCTCCGGCTTCGGCCGCTGCTCCACCACGGTGGTGCTGCCGGTATTGGCCGCCATGGGCGGGGAATGCTGCCCGCTGCTTACCGCCTGCCTCTCCGCCCACACCGCGTTTCCGGCCAGCGAGAAGGCCACCTTTCTGGATCTGACCGGCCAGATGGCGGGGACGGCGGCCCACTGGGCGGAACTGGGGGTGACCTTTGACGCCATCTACAGCGGCTTTCTGGGCTCTGCCGGGCAGATCGGGTTGATAGAGGACTTCTACCGCCAGTTCCGCCGGGAGGGGACGCTGGTGCTGGTGGACCCGGTGATGGGGGACCACGGGAAGCCCTACCGCACCTACACGCCGGAGCTGTGCGGGCGTATGCGGGATCTGGCGGCCCAGGCGGACGTGATCACCCCCAACCTGACCGAGGCGGCGCTGCTGCTGGAGGAGGACTACGCCGATCTGCCCCGGGACGAGGAGGGGCTGCGGGCGTGGCTGGAGCGGCTGAGCCTGGATGGGCGGCGCTCGGTGGTGCTCACCGGGGTGAGCCTCCGGCCGGGCGCCATCGGAGCGGGCTGCTTCGACCGGGCCACAGGGCGCATCCGCTTTGCTATGGCCAGGCAGGAGCCCGCCCAGTTCCCCGGCACCGGCGACCTTTTCGCCAGCGTGGTGCTGGGGGCGATGCTCCGGGGGGAGCCGCCGGAGACAGCGGCCCAGCGGGCGGCGGAGTTTGTCCAGCGGTGCGCAGCCCACACCCTGGCGCTGGGCACCCCGGTTCTGGAGGGGGTCCAGTTCGAGCCGCTGCTGGGAGAGCTGATGCAGAGATAAGGGAATCCCCATGCCGCCGTACTTCGGCGGCATGGGGATTTGTCTATTGGGCGGACTGGTCCAGGCGGGTGAGCAGGCGCTCCAGACGGACGGCCTGCTCCAGGGTGCAGTACTCCACCGGGCGGCCTTCCACCAGATCCAAAAACGCCGCGGCCTGCCGCGCAAAGCGGAGCCCGGGCGGCTCGGCGAGGTGCTCCGAACACGCCTCCCCCTCCGGGGCGTAGGGACCGTCCGGGGCTTTGGGCCAGTAAGTGAGGACGCCTTCCTCCACACTGGCGCGGAGAAGCCCGCCCTCGCCGGAGATGCACAGGTGGATGCCGTCCAGCCCTACCCGGCTGACGGAGACGCTGCACAGCGCCCCACCGGTCCCCCGGCCGCAGAACACGAAGGCGTCGTCGTTCTCCACACAGGTGTTTCCCTGACCGTCCGGACGGCGGGTGGGGAGGAAGGTGCCGCCGTAGCCGGCGGCCTCGGCCAGCTCCACGCCCGCTGCATATTGGAGCAGGTCCAGCAGGTGGCTGCCGAAGTCGCCCAGAGCGCCGCTGCCGGAGGCGGAGCGGCGCATCCGCCACTCCAGAGGGACCGCGGGATCGGCTAGGCGGGTGCCGCCCTGGCTGGCCTGGGCCAGATAGACCCGTCCCATCCGCTGGCGGAGGAGCGCGCGCAGCCGCTCCACCACGGCGGTATAGCGGTAGACATAGGCCACCATCACCCTGGTGCCCCGCCGGGCCAGCAGCCGCTCCGCCTGCCCCGGCGGGGCGGTCTGGAGCCCCAGGGGTTTTTCCAGAAGCACGGCCTTGCCCCGCTCCACCGCGCGCTCGGTATAGGGCAGGTGGAACTGGTTGGGAGTGCAGAGCACCACTGCGTCCACCACGTCCAGCAGCTCCTCCAGGCGGGTGGTCATCCGTACCCCGTCAAGCCCGTGCCGGATACACAGCCGCCGGCAGCCCTCCAGGGTGCGGCTGCATACGGCGGTGACGGTACAGCGCCCCGCCTGGGCCAGAAAGCCCTCCACGTGCCGGTCGGCGATGGCCACCGTGGTGCCCGCGCCGACGATTCCAATCCGAATTCCCATACGTCCGCTCCTTTTTTCAGCTTCACTCCATCATAGCACGGAGCGGGACGTTTGCAAAGCGGTTTCAGCGCAGGCGGAACAGGCGGCGCAGGTGGATGCCCTGAGCCTGGAGGGCGGCCAGGTAGAGCACGCCGCCGAACAGCAGGCAGGCCAGGGCGGCGGGGAGAGCCTCCAGGCCGGCGCGGCGGAGCACCTGGAACAGAAGGTTGATCACCAGCCCCATGAGCAGGGCGGAGAGGGCGGGGGCGGTGCACCACTGAAAAATCTGGGCCCGCAGGCCGGTGGCCCGGCGGACGGCCCACCAGTTGAGGAGTACCCCCAGGGCGGCGGAGGCGAGAAAGCCCGCCACATAGCCCCTGAGTCCCACGCCGGGCAGGCCCATGAGGAAGAAGGTACAGCCGAGCTGCACCACGCCGCAGAGGATGGAGTTGCGGGCGGCGGCCCCCGGACGGCCCACGCCGTTGAGGGCGGAGGCGAGGACGGACTGGTAGCAGGACAGGAGCACCCCGACGGACAGGGGGAGAATAGAGCGGCCCACGGTGGGTTCCCGGAACAGGGCGGCGCCCAGGGTGGGGCCCAGCACCACCAGAAAGGCCATGGCGGGGAGGATCAGCACCGAGGTGGCCAGCATGGAGCGGTCTACCCGGTGCTGCACCAGACCCCGCTGCCCCAGGGCGGCGCCTTCAGCCAGCTTGGGCACCAGCACCAGGCCCAGCGCCCCGATGAAGGCGGTGGGCAGGCAGAGCATGGGCAGGGTCATGCCGCACAGCACGCCGAAGGCGCTCATGGCCTCCGAGACCTCCGCCCCCGCGTGGACCAGCCGCTGGGGGATGAGCACAGAGGTGGCCGAGCCCATCAGGTTGCCCAGCAGGCTGGTCAGCCCGATGGGGACAGCGATGGAGGCGATGCGGCGGTTGAGCTGCCGGTGCTCCAGCGGCGCGCCGGTCAGGCCGCCCGCCCGGTTCAGATGCCGCCGGGCCAGCAGGAGCAGGGTAACGGCGGAGAACAGCTCGCACAGGATCATGCCGGTGACAATCAGCCCCACCGTCCGCTCCGGGTTCTGGGGGAGAAAGACCACCAGCAGCCCCAGCACCGCTCCGGTGCGGATGAACTGTTCACACAGCTCCACCGCCGCCGGCGGACGGATGTTGCCCGTGCCATAGAAGAAGTGCTTGTGCAGGTTTTCCACCCCGGTGAGCAGGATGCAGGGCAGCAGGAGCAGCAGGCCCAACTGGGTGCGGGCGTCCCCCAGCAGATAGACCGAGATGGGGTCGTAGAGCAGGACCACCACCGCAGCCACCGCCGCAAAGAGGAGGAGAAATACCGCCAGGCAGCGGCGGAGCACCTGGGCGATGGCGGCCCGGTTGCCCCTGGCGTGATACTGGGAGGAGAGGTTGGACACTGCCACCGTCAGACCCACGGCGGTGAGGGCCATGATGACGGAGAACACCGGCATGATGAGCTGGTACAGCCCCATGACCTCCGCGCCGATCAGCCGGGAGAGCAGGATGCGGTACACGAACCCGAGAAATTGGGAGACGATACTGGTGCCCGTGAGGATCAGGGTACCGTAGAGCATAGAGGTACGGTCGAGTTTCAAGGCGCACCCTCCTTTCCCTAAACCCTATTCACCACGGGTTGTCCCCCATACGCGGGAAAATCTTTGACAAAACGGCCGCAAGCGCGTATGATAAATCCATTCATACTTTGTAGTATGGAAGAAAGGGCCAACCGTGGCGGCCAAAGTGATCCATGTGCCCTGATGTTCCCCAGCAGCGCGCCGGCTCTCCTGTTCAAACACTGCGGGAGGGCACCGGGCCCAGCATACCGGGCCTTCCACGTGGGCAAAGGATACCGCCCCATGTTCCTGTCCCTGGCCGATCTGCCTGTGCGGGATGCGCTGCCGGGCTGCGGGTATGAGCGGAGACCGCCCGGCTGGTCTGCCATGAAAAACCGGCCGGTTTGCTGATTATCCTGAGAGATCTGGAGTGGCCTTTTCCTGATTTATGCATCCTGACCACAAATTTTGATAAAAAAATAACGCTTTTTTCTTGCATTTCACTTGCCTGTTGGCGTGGAAAGCAGTATACTTATTAGGAAGGTTTGTGTTAAAAAAATAACGATTATAATCGCAGGCTTTGATATTGGATTAAGGAGGCAGAACAAATGGGATTTGTGAAGCTGGAAAAGCAGGGCCATGTGGGCATCGTGACGATCGACCGTCAGGAGGCCCTGAACGCCCTGAACAGCCAGGTTCTGAGCGATCTGGACGCGGTTATCGACCAGGTGGCGGCGGACGATGAGATCTATGTGATGATTCTGACCGGCGCGGGCCGCTCCTTTGTGGCGGGAGCCGACATCGGTGAGATGAAGGGCTTCTCCTCGATCGACGGCAAGAAGTTCGGCGTGCACGGCGGCGGCGTGTTCCTCAAGCTGGAGAACCTGTCCAAGCCCGTGATTGCGGCGGTAAACGGCTTCGCCCTGGGCGGCGGCTGTGAGCTGAGCATGGCCTGCGACATCCGACTGGCCAGCGAGAAGGCCCGGTTCGGCCAGCCCGAGGTGGGCCTGGGTATTACCCCCGGCTTCGGCGGCACCCAGCGGCTGCCCCGCATCGTGGGCGTCAGCAAGGCTATGGAGCTGATTCTGACGGCCAAGACCATCAAGGCCGACGAGGCCAAGGCCATCGGCCTGGTCAGCGAGGTCTACCCCGCCGAGGAGCTGATGGATAAGGCCATGGAGCTGGCCAACGCGATCTGCGCCAACGCCCAGATCGCCGTGTGCGAATCCAAGCGCTGCATCCGCATGGGCATGCAGACCGACATCCACACCGGCTCCGCTTTCGAGGCCGAGGCCTTCGGCGTTACCTGCGGCACCGAGGACAAGAACGAGGGCATGGGCGCGTTCCTGGAGAAGCGGGCTGAGAAGCACTTCCAGAACCGGTAAACGGTACATATGACGCCTGTCATCGCAAACCTGTCCGACCAGGTATGGAATGTTCTGATCAAACCAATAGAAAAGAGGTTTTTTACTATGAAGAAGATTGTGGTCATCGGCGGCGGTACCATGGGGCTGGACATCGCCCAGGTATTTGCCCGCAACGGCTATGACGTTGTGGTGCGCGACATCAAGGACGAGATCATCCAGGCCAGCGAGGCCCGGCTGAACAAGGGCCTGGATAAGCTGGTGAGCAAGGGCAAGCTGGACGAGGCCAAGAAGGCTGAGATCCTGTCCCACATGAGCTTCACCACCGAGCTGGCCGCCGCTGCCGATGCCGATCTGGTGGTGGAGGCCGCCATCGAGAACCTGGACATCAAGAAGAGCATCTTCGCGGAGCTGGACAGCCTCTGCAAGCCGGAGACCATCCTGGCCTCCAACACGTCCTCCATCTCCATCACCGCCATCGCGGCGGCCACCAAGCGGGCCGACAAGTTCATCGGCATGCACTTCTTTAACCCCGCCACCGTCATGAAGCTGGTGGAGGTCATCCGGGGCACCCACACCTCCGATGAGACCTACAAGACCATTGCCGAGCTGGCCGCCGCCATCGGCAAGGAGCCCGTTGAAGTCAATGAGGCCCCCGGCTTTGTGGTGAACAAGATTCTGGTTCCCATGATCAACGAGGGCATCGACCTGGTCTACACCGGCGTGGCCAGTGTGGAGGGCGTGGACACCGCCATGAAGCTGGGCGCCAACCACCCCATGGGCCCCCTGGCCCTGGGCGATCTGATCGGCCTGGACGTATGCCTGGCCATCATGGACACCCTGTACGACGAGACCCACGATCCCAAGTACCGCGCCTCCCTACTGCTGCGCAAGATGGTCCGCGCCGGCAAGCTGGGCCGTAAGACCGGCATCGGCTTCTACGACTACTCCAAAAAGTAAACAGGGCAGACGCAGTTCCCTATGCGAGCAACGACGGGCGGGAGCCCCTGACTCCCGCCCGCCCGTTCTGAAATATAAATCTTAGGAGGAAGGCAACAAATGGATCTGCACCTTTCCAGAGAGCAGGAAATGCTCCGCAAGATGTACCGTGACTTCGCCGAAAATGAAGTCAAGCCCCTGGCCGAGTGGGTGGACGAGAACGAGGCGTTCCCCGAGGAAACCGTCAAGAAGATGGCGAAGCTGGGGATGATGGGCATCTATTTCCCCAAGGAGTACGGCGGCGCCGGCGCGGACGTTCTGTCCTATGTCATGGCCGTCGAGGAGATGAGCAAGGTCTGCGGCACCACCGGCGTTATCATCTCCGCCCACACCTCCCTGTGCTGCGCTCCCATCTATGAGAACGGCACCGAGGAGCAGAAGAAGTATTACCTGCCCAAGCTGTGCTCCGGCGAGTGGATCGGCGCGTTCGGCCTGACCGAGCCTGGCGCCGGCACCGATGCCCAGGGCCAGCAGACCACCGCCGTGCTGGACGAGAAGGGGGAGAACTGGATCCTCAACGGCTCCAAGATCTTCATCACCAACGCCGGCTACGCCAACGTGTTCGTGATCTTTGCCATCACCGGCGTTACCACCGACAAGCGCGGCCGCAAGAAGAAGGAGATCTCCGCCTTCATCGTGGAGCGCACCGACCCCGGCTTCTCCGTGGGCAAGCACGAGAAGAAGATGGGCATCAAGGGCTCCTCCACCTGTGAGCTGATTATGGAGGACTGCATTATCCCCAAGGACCGCCTGCTGGGCAAGCAGGGCAAGGGCTTCGGTATCGCCATGAAGACCCTGGACGGCGGCCGTATCGGTATTGCCTCCCAGGCCCTGGGTCTGGCCGAGGGAGCCATCGAGGAGACCATCAAGTACACCAAGGAGCGCGTCCAGTTCGGCCGGCGCATCTCCCAGTTCCAGAACACCCAGTTCCAGCTGGCTGACATGCACGCCAAGACCGAGGCGGCCAAGTGGCTGGTGTACTCCGCGGCCATGAAGAAGGAGAACCATGAGCCCTACACTGTGGACGCCGCTATGGCCAAGCTGGTGGCGGCTGAGACGGCCAGCGATGTGACCCGCCGCTGCGTGCAGCTGTTCGGCGGCTATGGCTACACCCGTGAGTACCCCATGGAGCGCATGATGCGCGACGCGAAGATCACCGAGATCTACGAGGGTACCAGCGAGGTGCAGCGCATGGTCATCTCCGCCAACCTGGGCGTGAACTAAAGGAACTGGAGGGAAAATTACGATATGAAATGCATCGTTTGTGTCAAGCAGGTACCTGATACCTCCGGCGTGGTGGCGGTGAAGGAAGACGGCACCATGGACCGCGCGGCCATGGCCACCATCACCAACCACGACGACCTGGCTGCGGTTGAGGCCGCGCTGCGCATCAAGGACGCCACCGGCTGCAAGGTGGTTGTGGTCTCCATGGGCCCTCCTCCCGCCGAGGGGATGCTGCGTGAGCTGCTGGCCATGGGCTGCGATGAGGCCGTGCTGGTCTCCGCCCGCGAGTTCGGCGGTTCCGATACTTACGCCACCTCTCAGATTCTCGCCGCCGCCATCAAGAAGGTGGGCGTGGACGAGGACGACATCGTGTTCTGCGGCCGCCAGGCCATCGACGGCGACACCGCCCAGGTGGGCCCCCAGATCGCCGAGAAGCTGCACCTGCCCCAGGTCTCCTATGTGGCGGAGATCGCGGTGGAGAACAAGGCCGTCACCGTGAAGCGTCTGCTGGAGGACGGCTACATGACCATCAAGGTTCAGACGCCCTGCCTGCTGACCTGCGTGAAGGAGCTGAACGACGCCCGCTACATGAGCGTGGGCGGCATCATGGAGTGCTACAACAAGCCTCTGGAGATCTACAACTACGAGACTCTGAAGGACGATCCCCTCATCGACGTGGATACCATCGGCCTGAAAGGCTCTCCCACGAATGTGTACAAGTCCTTCTCTCCCCCGGTGAAGGGCGCCGGTATGATGATGGAGGGCGCCGACAAGGCGACCGTCGAGAAGCTGGTCTCCATCCTCAACGACAAGCACATCATCTGATAGAGTGAAAGGAGAGCAACACAATGGCTTTTGATAGTAAGGATACCGCCGCCTTCAAGGGCGTATGGGTTTTCTGTGAGCAGCGCGAGGGCGTGATTATGTCCACCAGCTACCAGCTCCTCTCCGAGGGCCGCAAGCTGGCCAACGACCTGGGCGTGGAGCTGTGCGGCGTGGTGCTGGGCAAGGACATCAAGGAGGACTACCTGAAGGCCCTGGGCGGCTACGGCGCCGACAAGGTGTACTACTGCAACCACGAGCTGCTGGATGTCTACACCACCGACGCCTACACCAAGGTCATCTGTGACCTGGTGGAGGACAAGAAGCCCGAGATCTTCCTCATCGGCGCCACCAACATCGGCCGTGACCTGGGCCCCCGCTGCGCGGCCCGCCTGCACACCGGCCTGACCGCCGACTGCACCCACCTGGACGTGGACGTGGAGAAGTACAAGGCCTTCCTGAAGACCACCTCCACCATCGACGTGGACAACACCAAGTTCGAGGAGAACACCAACCTGAAGATGACCCGTCCGGCCTTCGGCGGTCACCTGATGGCCACCATCATCTGCCCCCGCTTCCGTCCCCAGATGTCCACCGTGCGTCCCGGCGTCATGCAGACCCAGCCCTATGACGAGGCCGGCGCCGCGAAGACGGAGATCGTCAACGTGGACGTGAAGCTGGACAAGTCCGACATCCATGTGGATGTGCTGGAGGTCAAGAAGGCCGCCAAGAAGCTGGTCGATCTGATCGGCGCCGACGTGGTGGTTTCCGTGGGCCGCGGCATCAGCAAGGACGTCGAGGGCGGCATCAAGCTGGCTGAGGAGCTGGCGGGCGTCCTGGGCGGCGTCGTGGGCTCCTCCCGCGCCTGTGTCGACGCGGGCTGGATCTCCGCCGACCACCAGGTGGGCCAGACCGGCAAGACAGTGCACCCCCGCATCTATGTGGCCCTGGGCATCTCCGGCGCCATCCAGCACCTGGCTGGCATGCAGGACTCCGAGTGCATCATCGCGGTGAACAAGAACGAGTCCGCCCCCATCTTCGACGTGGCTTCTTACGGCATCGTGGGCGACCTCTACAAGGTCACCCCCATGCTCATCGAGGCCATCCGCGCCGCCAAGGCCGCGAAGTAAGAGGCACATTGCGCCACCAATACAGCGGAGGCCCTCCCCGGAGGGCCTCCGCTTTCTATCACAGCGGGGGAGGGGTTCCATAGCGGAGCGGAACGCAAAACTGATTCTCATGGTGGGTGTGCTGGGCGTCTCCGCCTCGGCCATTCTGGTGCGGTTTTCCCAGGCGCCGTCCGGGGTGACCGCAGCCTACCGCCTGGGCTGGACGGTGCTCCTGTTGCTTCCGGTAGTGCTCCTGCGGTGCCGTGCGGAACTGAGGCGGGTGACGGCGCGGGATTTGGTCCTGTGCGGGGCCAGCGGCGTTCTGCTTGCACTCCACTTCCTCACATGGTTTGAGTCCCTTAAGCGTACCAGCGTGGCCTCCTCCACGGTGCTGGTGAGCACCGAGGTGATTTTCACCGCCCTGGGCTTCGCCCTGTTCCTGCATGGAAAAATCCCACGGCTGGGGGTGTGGGCCATTCTCCTGGCCTTTGGGGGCAGCGCCCTGCTGGCCCTCTCCGGAGGCGGCGGGGCAGGGGAGCTGTCCGGCAACCTGCTGGCCCTGGCTGCGGCCTCGGCCGCCGCCGTCTATACCCTCATCGGACGGATACAGCGGGGCCATCTGTCTACCACGGTCTACACCTTTCTGACCTTTCTGACCTATCTGGCCTGCTTTCTCACCCTGCTGTTGGGCACCGCCGCGGCGGGGACGCCCCTGACGGGCTACGGCGGCCGGGAGTGGCTCATCGGTCTGGCGTTGGCGGTGCTGTGCACTCTCCTGGGACACAGCCTGTTTAGCTGGTGCCTCAAGTACCTGTCCCCATCCTACGTGTCCGCCGCAAAGCTGTGTGAGCCGGTCTTCTCCTCCCTGGCGGCCATCCCACTGTTCGGAGAGGTGCCCGGTCCACTCCAGCTTGCCGGAGGCGCGGCGGTGCTGGGAGCTGTCCTCCTCTACACCTGGGCGGAGCGTGAAAAAACTCCTGCCGGATGAGTCCGGCAGGAGTTTTTTCAGTCGTTAGGCGCCGAGGGCGGCCACGATAAAGGGCTTGAACTTGTCCCAGTAGCCCATGATGAAGATGATGAGCACAATGACGGGCAGGACGTACTTGAAGTAGAGGCGGAACTGGGCGGGGAAGCGGACGCCTCTGCCCTGGTTTGCTTCTTCCAGGAAGTGGTCGTAGCCCCAGCCATACTTTTTGGATACACAGCAGAACAGCAGGTAGATCATGGAGCCGATGGGGAGCAGGTTGTTGCTCACCAGGAAATCCTCCCAGTCCATAATGCCCATGCCCAGGGCCTTCACGCCGCTCCACAGGTTGTTGCCCAGCAGACAGGGCAGGCTCAGCAGGAAGATGAGCACCAGATTGGCCAGTACCGCCCTGCCACGGGAGATACCGAAGCGGTCCATCCAGCAGGCGAGGATATTCTCAAACACGGCGGTTACGGTGGACAGGGCGGCAAAGAACAGGAAAACGAAAAACAGCGCGCCCCAGAGCTGGCCGCCCGGCATGGCGTTGAACACATTGGGCAGGGTCACAAAGATCAGGCTGGGGCCCTGGCCGGGGTTGACGCCGAAAGCGAAGGCGGAGGGGAAGATGATCAGGCCGGAGACAAAGGCAACGCAGGTGTCCAGAACGCCCACGTTGATGGCCTCGCCGAACAGGCGGCGCTCCTTGCCGATGTAGCTGCCGAAAATGGCCATGGCGCCAATACCCAGGCTGAGGGTGAAGAAGGCCTGTCCCATGGCGTCATAGATGGCGCGGAACAGCCGAAAGCTGCCGTCGGCATCGTACATCAGGTTGTGGAAGTTGGGCACCAGGTAGAACTTCACGCCCTCCATGGCACCGGGAAGGGTGAGGGCGCGGACGGCCAGTACTACCAGCAGGGCCAGCAGGCAGAGCATCATGGCCTTGTTGACCTTCTCCACGCCGTTTTTCAGGCCGCGGCTGCAGATCAGCATACCCAGCACCACCACGATGCCCATGAACAGAAGCTGAATTCCTACGTTGCCCTGCATGGCGCCGAAAGCGGTTTCCACACCAGCGGCATCCAGGCCCCGGAATTCGCCGGCAGCCACCTTGAAGAAGTAAAGCAGCAGCCAGCCGGCGATGGTGGTGTAGAACATCATCAGCAGGTAATTGCCCGCCATGCCGAACCAGCCGTACCAGTGCCACTTGCTCCCCTTGGGCTCCAGGACCTGAAAGGAGGCCAGGATGCTCTTCCGGCTGGCCCGGCCCACGGAAAACTCCATGGCCATGATGGGCAGGCCCATGATGACCAGGAACAGCAGATAGATCAGCACAAAGGCCGCGCCGCCGTACTGCCCCACGATGTAGGGGAACCGCCAGACGTTGCCCAGGCCGATGGCGCACCCGGCGGAGATGAGCACAAAGCCCAGCCGGGACGCAAAGGTCTCTCTCTCTTTCACAATTGCATACCCTCCTTGGATCAGCCGCCACACGCGCGGCATTACACACATAATAGCGGATTTTGGAAGGTATGTCAATCAAAAGCGGCGCGTAACCCTTGTGTCATGGCGGAACGGGTACTTTTAAAGCCAATCAAGAACCACGTCCCGCAGGGTGACGGGGGAGACGCAGTTGCGCCGGAGGAGCTCCAGAAGCTGGTCAATGCGCTCCACGCTGACCGTGATGTTGGGCACCGATGCCTCCTCTCCGTCCGGTCCTGCCACCTTAACTCCATAGCTCTCGCAGGACAGGCCGCCGCTCAGCTCCATCTCGTCCACCAGAATGTAATACTGGAAGGAGTGTGCAGTGCCGTCCTCCTCTTCCCCCGTACAGGTATCGACTAATAGTTCCCTCATCTTGTATCTGCTCCCTTCTTCTTTGATCCGTAAGACCATTATATTGTATTTTCCAGCATTTGTAAAGGATCGATCACCGCAGGTTTCGACACGGGAGGGCGGTTATGTCACCCGCAGAGAGGACTTCTGTCAACGAAAGCGCGAAGAAGGGGAGAGAACGGCGAGAATGGTCGAATTTGAGGGAGTGAATGTGGAAAGAAAAGAGGCGCCCGCCGGCAGCGGACGGCTCTT
>CWHM01000451.1_pt1 | contig 50551 bp, 62 predicted proteins | sample 681021 | NCBI WGS metagenome assembly CWHM01 (sample SAMEA3735796, study PRJEB9488) | human gut metagenome | biome: ENVO:mammalia-associated habitat; material: ENVO:feces | place: Malawi | collected 2009-02-27
TGTGTCCAGAATTCTGGGTACATATCACCTGCCAAAGCTGCATTTGACCTGGGTGGGTATCGCTCTGCACCTTCCTTTGGCCGTCCTAATATGCGGAGAATGCTCCGCACAGGTGGTCCTCGCGCACCCGGTCTGACGCTCGCGCCGTCAGCAAAGGTATTCCAGTCACCGGATATGACCGCCTGGGCGGTGTTTTTCAAGGTTCAGAAGATGGGGGATACTTGTCCCTTCACTAATCATCTTTTTTCAGGCTTTTTCACAACCATTTTTGGACCCCTTTTCAAAAATTCTCTCGATTTTTTCAAAGCGGAGACCAGCGATTTAGACACAGCCTGCTGTGTGACGCCTTCTGCTTCGGCGATTTCGCTCTCTGTTTTCCCTTCGATGCAATACTGCCGGAGTCTGTAAAACTGTGCCCCAGTCAGTATGCTTCTAATCCCAGAAACCGCCGCCTCCGCACAACGAATCTGATCTTCTCTGACCTGCCTTTCCTCTGCCAAAGCCTCCTCATTGGGAACAGCAAGGGCGGCTTCCGGAACCATGTCCATAGATGTGGTGTGGTCGCTTTCCTCCACATCGATTTTATCCTCTGCGTGAAAGTCCTGGTCCGACCACCTCTTCCAACGGCGAAACTCTGCTTCATCGGTGAAATCAGCGCAGGTCAGGCAGATCAGATTTCCATCGGCGTCTGGAAGTACAATGGCGTCTGGATTTTTCTTGTTCAGTGCGTAGATGCTCCGTCTGTCATACATTTTTGGTTCCTCCATATTCTGAAATCTGTTGGATGCAAATTTCAGAACACAGGAGGGCTACGGCAGCGAGGCTGCCCAAAGGGCGCAAAAAAGCCCACAGCGATATCGCTGTGGGCATAAGGATATTCGAGGTTAGTGGTGGTGGGCGGGGGAGGCATATCCTCAAAAGACCGCAAAAAGTCAGGGCATCCGATGCCCGTACTTAGAGGGATGAGTGTGGGCTGCCTTTGGACAGCGTCGACAGTGCCGCAGATGTGAGGATACCTCATAAGAACCGCCTGTCCCGGCTTGGAGCCATGTTTTTTCATTGTCGTGCAGGTTCGGCCTCTCCGCTCAAAGCAGGAGATCACGACAGAAAAGCGGAGAGATTGCTGTATCGCAGTCTCTCCGCTTTCGACATGGATGGCTGTTCAGAAGCTCTGAACAGGGGGAGGTATCAGATGGTGTGTTCTCAGTGGCCGAATGACTACTGGATCTTTCTTAGGCGGATATAAAATGCTGCTTCAACTCGCATGTTTGTTGCCTGCCGATTGGCCTCCTGTTCCTACATTTTGCTGACAACAGCCCTGATATCTACCACTATAAAGGCTATCCCTCGCTTATTCATCTGCCTCCGATCATCCTTCTGGTAATCGCTCATTTGTATGCTTCTGTCGATAGCTGGACCATAGTTGAAGTCCCACTGGGACAAACGGGCTGGTAACGTCACATAGCTGCCGCGTTCAGCCGGATACATCTGTTCCTGTGTTCATTTTTGAAATGATGTCAGAGAGGAAGCTGTCTGCGTTCCCGGACCTCAGGTCCTTTTTCTGAAGCAGCAGCGCGCATTCATCGTCGCAGACCACAAGCCACAGATGCAATGATTCAAAGGCGCTCTTTATCCGTGTATAAGAGAGATGTTCTTCGTTCTCCTCCGCGCAGATCGTTATGCCGGCATCCTCGAAGCGAATGGTGGTTTTGAGCTTTTCCCAATCAACGGCCCGCCGCAGCTCCAGCGCTTTCCGCGCCTCCTTTTTGCAGGACGCCGGTATGCGCGGCGGCGTTCTTCCGCGAGCAAGGGCAAACTCCAGAAGGCCTGCAATAATCACGGCTCCGCCCACAATGATCACATCGGTGGTTCTTGGCGGCATCAAGCCGAGAATCAGCGTCAAAAGACCCAGCGCCAGCAGGAACACGCCATAAATGCGGCAGCGCACCGTCTGCTTTTCGCGCGTCGGGCCTTTCGCGGCGTGAATTCTGATGCGGTCTATCACATTCCACATAGCGGGGCAGTGCCGCCGGCTCTCAGCTTCCAAATGCCGGTGCAGCAGTTCTGCGGTTTCTCTGTCCACGGCGGGGTCATCGTAGTTGCTTATTTGAAAAAGATACATGGTGCTTCTCCGTTTCGAAATCGGCTCATTGAGAGTGCCAGAAAATTCCATTCACAGCATATCGGACTGCCACCGGGCAGTCCGATATGCTGTGATGTGCTGATAGTTCCTTGCATGAGAACTGCCGACCGCCTGCGTCCTATTTTTCAAACAGGTACAGCAGGTATCCGTAGCCCTCGGCCTCCATTTTTTCGTATGGGACGAAGCGCAGAGCTGCGCTGTTGATGCAGTAGCGCACGCCGTTGGGCGACTCCGGGTCGCCGGTGAACACATGGCCGAGATGGGAGTCTCCGGCGCGGCTTCTGACCTCCGTGCGGCGCATCCCGTGGCTCAAATCCTCCTTCTCCACCACGGCAGGGCCCTCGATGGGCTTTGTAAAGGCGGGCCAGCCGCAGCCGCTCTCGTACTTGTCCGTGGAGGAAAAGAGCGGCTCGCCGGTGACGACATCCACATAGATGCCCTTTTCAAACTTGTCCCAGAACTCGCCCGTGAAGGCGCGCTCCGTGCCGCTCTCCTGCGTGACGCGGTACTGCTCCGCCGTCAGCTTGTCCCGGATGGACTCCGCCGCAGGCTTCTGATAGTCGCCCGGGTCGATGCGCAGTCGGGAAAAGAGCTCCATCTCCGCGCGCGGGATGTGGCAGTAGCCGTTCGGATTCTTTTCGAGGTAGTTCTGGTGGTATTCCTCGGCGGGATAGTAATTCTTGAGCGGGCCGATCTCCACGAAGAATTTCTCGCTGCGGCCGCGCTCGATCTCCGCGATGCGCTTTACCGTTTCTCTCGCGCTTTCGTTGGTGTAGTAGACGCCGGTCTGGTACTGACTGCCCCGGTCGTTGCCCTGCTGGTTTTGCACCGTGGGGTCGATGACATAGAAGTAGGCCAGCAGCAGCGCGTCGAGGCTCACCTGCCCGGGGTCGTATTCCACCCGCACGGTCTCCCGAAAGCCGGTCTCTCCCTTGCAGACGGTCTTGTAATCGGCGTCCGCCTCGCAGGTGCCGTTGGCGTAGCCGCTCTCGGCGTCGATGACGCCGGGGATGGACTGCATCAGCTGTTCCATTCCCCAGAAGCAGCCGCCCGCCAGATAGATGACATTTTCTGTGGTATCCATATAAGTACTCTCCTCATCGGATCGGTCGAAAGCCGCTCCGTCCATGTTTGCTTCCTGTTCGCTCTTTTCCTTCGGCACAGTCTGCTGCCCGGCGGCGCAGCCGCCCAGCAGCAGCACCGAGGCGAAAAGCAGTGCCAATACACTTCGATACATCGCGTTTCCTCCTTTCAGGGGAATCAGGACTCACTCCGACCCTTCGAGCGCCATGGGCAATGCAGCGGCGCACAGCAGGCACTTTTTAAATCTCGCGTCAGCCCATATCGGCAGCCAGTGCCTGGTCGATGAGTTTTTGCAGCGTCTCCGCCTGCTTCTTTTCCGTGATGGCGCCTACGATGGGCTCGCCCACGATATTGCCGCTGCGGTCGACCACATAGGTGGTGGGATAGGCGAAGATGTTGGTGGTAAACTTTCCTGCCTCGCCATCGGAGTCAAAATACACATTCTGATAAGTGGCGCCCTTCTTGGCAAGCACAACCTTAGCCTCGGAAATTGCTGTTTCATCGCCATCCAATGTGAAGGTGTTGACACCGATGAGGGAGCCGCCCTTCTCCGCCAGTTTCTTGTTCAGCGCATCCAGCTCGGAAAGCTCGCCTACGCAGGGATTGCAGGTGGTGAACCAGAAATTCACCACGGTGACGGCGTTGGCGGAGAACAGCTCGTCGCTCTTCACCGTGTTGCCATCCAGGTCCTTGCCCTCAAAGGTGGGGAACTTCTGCATACTGCCGTCGTCGGGAGGGTTGCTCGTGTCGCTGCCTGCGGGTATACTCATATCGCCGTCCATGGATTGCTGCACGATCTCAGGGTACTTTTCCTCCAGCGCGGTCAGCTTGTTTTCGATATTGCTGATCTCCGTGGCGGCCTCCTTCAGCCACTCATACTCCTTGTCGGTGAACTGCTCTTTAGCGGCCTCGACGGTATCCAACAGGAAGTCGCCGTAGTTTTTTCCGTCCTCGATCATGGCCATGCCCTTGTCGGCCTCCATAAAGACCTTTTCCCACAGCTCGGTATTTTCCGACAGGAGCGCGTTCTCCCGCTCCAGCAGCTCCTTGTGCAGGGCGAGAGCCTCCTCGGCGGTTTTTGGCTCGCCGGTCATGGCGGAGCCGTTGCCGCTCATGTCGCCCATCTTGTCATTGTTCTTCGTGCCGCAGGCCGCCAGGGCCAGCACCATCAGCACGGCAAAAGCCAGTGCAAAAATTCTCTTCATGTTCATTTTGATTCCTCCATCGTTGTTTTCTTTGTTGTTTCTTTCCCGCTGCCGAAGCCGTAACAGAAGCACACTGCTTTCGTCGGACAAGCGCGGATGCACATTCCGCAGCGGATGCACTCGGTATGGTTGGGCGTTTTTGTCACGTCCACGTCCATCTTGCAGGCTCTGGCGCATTTCCCGCAGGAGATGCACTTATTCTTATCCACCTTCATCTGGAAGAGGGACACCCGGTTGAACAGCGCGTAGAATGCGCCCAGCGGGCAGAGCCACTTGCAAAACGGCCGGTAGAACAGCACACTCAGCACGATCACCGACAGCAGAATGCTGAATTTCCATGTAAACAGCTTGCCCAGCGCCGCCCGGATGCCGGCATTGGCAAGGGACAGCGGGATGGCTCCCTCCAGCACACCCTGGGGGCAGAGGTATTTGCAGAAGAACGGGTCTCCCATGCCAACATCGTTCACAAGGAACGCCGGCAGCAGGAAAACCATCACCAGCAGGACAGCGTACTTGAGGTATGTCAGGGGCTTGAGCTTCTTTGTGGAGAGCTTCTTTGTCGGGATCTTATGCAGCAGCTCCTGAAACCACCCGAAGGGGCAGAGAAAGCCGCAGATAAAGCGCCCCAGCAGCACGCCCAGCAGGATGAGGAAGCCTGTGATATAATAGGAAAAGCTGAACTTGGACGAGCCCACCACCGCCTGAAACGCCCCGATGGGACAGGCTCCGGAGGCCGCCGGACAGGAGTAGCAGTTCAGCCCCGGCACGCAGACAGTCTTCCCCGCCCCCTGATACAGTCCGCCCTTGAGGAAATTCGGCAGATGCAGGTTGGTCAGCAGCGTCGCACCCGCCTGAATCCAGCCCCGGAAGCGGGACATGGTCTGCGAAACGCCTGAAAACTTTTTACCCAATGCCCACACACTCCAGACATAGTTTGATTGCTTTGCTCAGCACCGTCGCCGCCTCGCCCCGCCAGACACCGAAACACAGCATGGTAATTCCGGTTATCAGCAGCGCGATCTGCGCCGCGGCCTTTTTTCCGCAGCTCATTTTGCATCACCCTTTCCGATTTTCTGCCCTCATCATAGCGTAGGAGAGTTAAAGTCTCTGTTAAGAACGAAAACTTAACGGAAACCTTATCTATTTTTGCTATAATGAAAGCAACACAAAAACGAAGAAATAAAAAGGAGGGCTCTCATGCACCTTTTAGTAATTGAAGATGAACGCGCCCTGTGCGAAACCATCGTCCGCAGCCTGCGGCGGCTGGCCTACAGCGTGGACTACTGCTATGACGGGGAAAAGGCGCTGGCGCTTCTGGGCGTGGAACGATACGATCTGGTGCTTCTTGATCTGAACCTGCCGAAAAAGGACGGCATGACGGTGCTGCGCACCCTGCGGCAGACCGACCGGGAGACGCGGGTACTGATCCTCTCCGCCCGCAGCGAGGTGGATGACAAGGTCGAGGGGCTGGACGCCGGGGCCAACGACTATCTGGCAAAGCCCTTCCACTTGGCGGAGTTGGAGGCTCGCATCCGCAGCCTGACATTGCGGCAGTTCACCCAGCAGGATGTACTGCTAAGCTGCGGCGGTCTGACCTTTGACACCCGCTCCCGTACCGCCACCGTCAACGGGCAGACGCTGACGCTGACCCGAAAGGAAACGGGCATTTTGGAATATCTGATAGTACATCAGGGACGGCCGGTGAGTCAGGAGGAGCTGATGGAGCACGTCTGGGACAACAGCGTGGACAGCTTCAGCAACTCCATTCGCGTCCACATCTCCGCCCTGCGCAAAAAGCTCCGCGCCGTGCTGGGCTATGACCCCATCCGCAACCGCATCGGCGAGGGCTATCTGATGGGAGGCGAGGAAGCATGAAGCGTCTTTCTTTGCAGTGGCGCATCACGCTGATGACCGTCCTGCTCATCGGCATCACCTGCGTGGCCATGAATTTGCTACTGTGCTCCTCCGGTGTGTACTATATGGACACCATTGCGGACAGCTTACAGGGCGGCAGCACGGTGATCCTGAATGAGGACGGAGAGGCGAGCTTTGACCCGCGGCTCATAGCGCCCAACGAGGAGTTGACCATCGTCGTCGATGGGGTGCAGGGGCGCTTCCGCACCACCAACTGGTATATCACGGCGGCGGTAACGCTGCTCAGCGGCATCCTCGCCTATTTTGTCAGCGGACGCGCCCTCAAGCCCCTTCGCAGCTTTGCCTCGCAGGTGGAGCGGGTGCAGCTGAACAATCTTGCCGATATGAGGATCGATGAAGACGCCATTTCGGAGTTCCGGCAGCTGAGACGCTCGTTCAACCAGATGCTGGAGCGGCTGAATAACGCCTTTGCCGCCCAGCGGCAGTTCACCGGCAACGCCGCCCACGAGCTGCGCACGCCGCTGGCACTGATGCAGGCGCAGCTGGAGCTGTTTTCCGCGGAGCATCCCGATGTGCGGCCGGAGACGGCGGAATTCCTCACGATTTTGCGCGAGCAGACGGAGCGGCTGACGCAGATGACCAAGACGCTGCTGGAGATGAGCAATTTGCAGCAGGTGGCGCGGAACGAGCAGCTCCAGCTCGCCCCCATGGTCGAGGAGATCTTTACGGATCTTGCGCCGCTGGCGGAGAAGCGAAGCATCACGCTGGAAGCGGAGGGCGACGCCGCCCTCACCGGCAGCGACGCGCTGATCTACCGCCTGCTCTTTAATTTGACGGAGAACGCCGTCAAATACAACCGCCCCGGCGGCTCAGTGCGGGTCGAGCTTGCACAGGGGCAGGAAAAGTGCATCATTCGCGTTTCCGACACCGGCTGCGGCATTCCGGAGGAGTATCAGCGGAGCATTTTCCATCCCTTCTTCCGGGTAGACAAGTCCCGCAGCCGCGAGTACGGCGGCGCGGGACTGGGACTTTCTTTAGTGTGGGAGATCGCCGATCTCCACGGCGGCTCCGTTTGGGTGGAGGAAAGCTCGGACAAGGGCACGACCATCGCGGTAGAGCTGCCGGCAGGGGCAGAAAACGATTCCCCCGGCGCGGATATCCCATAGCAGTCCTTGGCGGTTTCATGATGATCGTTTTTCAACCTCCACAACATTATCGCAGCAGCTCTCGATCAGTTCCCTGTCGTGGGTGATCACGAGAATGGTCCTGCCGTTCCGCGCTTCGCTTTTCAGCCTTTCTGCGATCAGGCGCATATTCTGCCCGTCAAGGCCGCTGGTGGGCTCATCGAGTATCAATATCCTGCGGCCGGAAAAGATGGCGCAGGCAATGGCAAGCCGCTGCTTCTGCCCGCCGGACAGGGCAGACGGGTGCGCGTCCCTGTACTCGTAAAGTCCAAGCTCTTTGAGCAGGATCCTTGCACGGTCTTTACTTTCTTCTGTCAATTCGGTATTCAGCAGCAGCTCCTCCGCCACGCTTGCCGTAAAAAACTGCGTTGACGTGTCATTGCCGCAGTAATAGATCTCCCTGCGCCGGACTGCCGCTCTTACTTTTTTTCCGTCTATCAGGATATGTCCCCTTGTCTGCTTCGCCAGCCCGCAGAGGATTTGCGCAAGGGTGGTTTTCCCCGCACCATTTTGCCCCGTTATGGCGGTCACGCCGCCCTTTGGAACGGACAGCGAAATATCCTCAAAAATAACTTCTTTACATATTCTTTTCGAGAGCCCTGCTGTCTTCAAGACGGCGGGGCTTTCGTCCAATACGGAGGGATCGGGAAGGCTCATTCCCTTGCGCGGAGAGCGCAGCCCCATGCCCAAGATGTCTGCTTCCGGCAGAAGGCGCAAATCCTCCGGTGTATACTCGGCCGCTATTCTGCCGTCCCGCAGATACAAAAACCGGTCTGCGATCCCCATCAGCCAGTCGATCCGATGCTCCGCGATGAGTAAGGTGAACCCCTGCTCCTTGAGCTGCCGGAGGGTCTGCGCAAGCTGCCTCGTCCCGGCGGCATCGAGGTTGGCCGTCGGCTCGTCGCACACAAAGACCTTTGGCTTCATGGCATATACGGACGCAATGGCCGCCCGCTGCTTTTCTCCGCTTGAGAGGATGTCAACTGCCCTGTCTTTCAAATGGGACAGCTTCAACGCCTCTATGGCGGCGTCCGTCCTCTCCCGTATCTCCCGGGCGGACAGGCCGTAATTCTCGCAGGGAAAGGCAACCTCTCCGGCGAGCTCGGAGGAAAAGAACTGGCTTTTGGGGTCCTGAAAAACGCTTCCCACCAAACGCCCGATCTTCCATGTGGAAAGCCTTGATATGTCCTTGCCGTCAATCCTCACGCTCCCGCTGAAAACTCCGGGATAGTAGGACGGCGCAAGCCCGTTGACAAGCCTTGTCACGGTGGTCTTGCCGCAGCCGGAAAGCCCCGTCAGCACGACGCATTCGCCGCTTTTTACCGAAAGGGAAATGTCCTGCACGCCTCTGTCTGAGTTTTCGTATTGAAAGGAAGCGTGTGTAAGCTCGATCATGCCATGCTCCTTTCCAAAACCAAATAGGAAGCCGTGACTATCGCACATGCGGCTGCCGCGATGTGATCCCGCGCCCCGATCCTTTTCTCATAATAGCTGCCGCGCACGCCCGGACGCTCCGCGCCCCTTGCAACGGCGGAAACGGAAAGCTGATCGGCAAGCTGCAATACCCGGAGAAGAAACGGAACCAGCACATACTCCAAGCTCTGCACGGGATGTGCGAGCAGCTGCCCCGCTGCGGTCAGCCCCCGGTTTTTCATGGACCTGTCTACGCCTTTCAGCTCCGTCCGCATGGTAGGGAAGAAGCGAAAAACCACAAGAAGCCCAAGAATGAACGGGGTGGGCATACGGAGGCGGGATAAGAACGCGGAGAGCATCCCCGGCGGCGTGGTGATCAGATCCCATGACACCAGAAAGATCGGTGACAGATTCCAGAACATCAGAACATAAAATTCCGAAAAGACCGGCATGCGCAGCCCGTGGAAGCGGATGCCGTACAGCAGCAGCGCCAGCAGCAGATAAAAGCAGCCATAGGACGCGGCAAGGCGGAAGTTCCGCTGCAGGACGAGATAAAGAAGCGCCCCGCCGGTCAGGATGCAGGTAAGCAGCACATTCCCGCCGATGGTTACTCCGGCAAAGACGCACAGCAGCGCCCACAGCTTGACCGGCACCGCAAAGGATGCGCCCGCTCTCATAGAACGCCGGCCTTCTTAAAATGCCTGCGGATCAGCCGACTGCCCACCATGCAGCCTAAAAAGCCCATCAGCGTCGTAAACAGCAGAATAAAGGCCAGCCAGCCGGGAGAGGTGTAGTAACGCACATAGGAATCGATGTAGCTCTGCTCCATACCGCTTGCCAGCGCAAAATCGTAGTAGGTGTCCCAGAAGAACCAGATGGGCAGCAGATTGACCCCGTTGTACAGCAGGCTCGCCACCGTCCAGGCGGCGGTCAGCCGTTTCGGCTTTTGGCAGGAGCCTTCCTTCCAGAGAATCGCCTCGCAGAGGATTCCCACGAGAACGTAATAAGGAAGCAAGAACCAGTTGCCCATCAGCAGGAAAATCACACCGAGGATCGTCATATAGATCAGCGTCACAAAACGCTTGCCGATCCGGCTGACCATGAGCATATAGACCGGCGCGCAGAGGAACATGGTGATCCCCACGGACAGCACCATGCTGACAAAGTCGTTGGCCATGCAGACCATATTGACAACGAGCTGGATCACGATCAGCACCGCCGAAAGCAGCACCGTGGTGATCACATCCCTGACAGACCATTTATTTGTTTCTTTCATAAACTCCTCCTTGTTTTCGACACTTCGTTTTCCAATATTGTACTTGGAATTCTGTTTATCTCGCAGCGTTCTACGCCGTCCACTCCATGCTCTCGCTCTGGAGCTGCGCCATGTGGCGGAACAGGCCGTTCTTTTTCAGCAGCTCCGCGGGAGAACCCATCTCAACCACGCGGCCGCCACAGAGCAGGACGATCTGATCGGCGTTCATGACGGTACGCATACGGTGCGCGATGATGAGCACCGTCTTATCCTTGATCAATCCGGACAGCGCCGCCTGCACCGCCGTTTCGTTTTCCACGTCCAGCGAGGCCGTGGCCTCATCCAGCAAAATCACCGGCGCGTCCTTCAAGATGGCGCGGGCAATGGAGATGCGCTGCCGCTCACCGCCGGAGAGACGGGAGCCGTTTTCTCCGATCAGGGTATGGTAGCCCTCCGGCAGCTTGGATACAAAGGCGTCGCACTGCGCCGCCTTCGCCGCCGCCAGCACCTCCGCATCGGTGGCGTCCCGCTTGCCGAGGCGGATGTTTTCCATCACGGTATCCGCAAACAGCACCACATCCTGAAATACGATGGCGTAGTTTTTCAGCAGCGCCTCGCCGTCCACCGTGGACACGTCCACACCGCCCAGCCGCACCGTTCCCTCTGCAGGGTCCCAGAAACGGGCTGCCAGCTTGGCCGCCGTGGACTTGCCGCCGCCGGAGGGGCCCACCAGCGCCCACGCCTCCCCCTGCGGCAGATGGAAGCTCATATTCGTCAGCGCGGGTCTGTCCGCACCGTCATAGGAAAAGGTGACATTCTCAAAGGAAATGCCGCTGTCCGCGGGCTTGCTTCCGCTGTCCGCCGCGGGCTCGGGAAGGGGGGACTCCTTCAATATCGCCTCCAGCTTGTTCACTGCCTCGGCGGCCTCCATCTGTGCGTTGACCGCGTACATCAGCCGCTCCATCATAAAGGCAAGCTGGGGCGCGAAGAAGATGTAAAACACCAGATCGGCCAGCACTGCCCAGCCGTCTGCCGCGCCGCCGATGAGAACCATTCCCAAGGGCATGAGAAACAGGAACATGGCGTTCAGCACCACCGTAAGCAGGGTGTAGGGCATACGGCACATCATGGCGTAGCCGCTGGCAAGGTCGCGGTAGCTGAGGATGGCGGCATGAAAGCTCTTGAAGGAGTAAACCGTCTGCTGGAACACCTTCACCACCGGGATGCCCCGGACATACTCCGTGGCCTCAGCGGAAATGCGCTCTCCTGCCCGCTGGTATTCCTCAAAGAACTTCATGCCCGTCCCGGTCATCATGGTCATCAGGCAGACAAGCCCGATAATCATAGGGATCAGGCAGGCAAGCCCCATGCGCCAGTCAAAGACGAAGAGCAGCCCCACCGCCAGTATCGGCGTTACGATCCCGCCCACCGCGTCGGGGATGGTGTGGGCAAGGAGCGTTTCTGTCAGCGCCGCGTTGTCGTCGATCTGCTTGCGAAGCCGCCCCGTGAGGTTGGCGTTAAAGTACCCCAGCGGCAGGTCAATGAGATGGGCGGCCGCCGCCTTTCGCATATTCGTCGCCACCCGGAAGGCCGCAAGGTGCGTACACATGAGCCCGGCGAAATAGATCGCTGCGCTCAGAAGCGCCGCCGCCAGCGCATACCAGCCGTAGCGGGCAAGCCCTGCCGGAACGCCGCCTCCCGGCGTTAAAATGCCTCTGGCTGCGTACCAGACAAAGACGAACGGGAAAATGCCGACCGCCGCCGAAACGCCGGACAGCCCGCAGCCCAATACGGACAGCCACTTATGCCCTCCGGCGTATTCCAGCAGCCTGCCCAGCACCGGCGGCTGCTTTTCTTTTCTCTGTTTGCTCATATTCCGTGTTCCTTTCTTAAAATATATAGGTTTGTTGGAGGATGCGCCGCATCGGTTAGATACAACTAACCGACAGTTATTTTTTTAAGGCTCATTCGAGCCTTAAAAGTCCGCTCCAGCCGGAGTGGAAAAAGATAGCCAGTTCATCGACATATTTCACGGCTTCCTCTCTCGGCATATCGTGGACGATGGTTTCACACACCGCCGTAAAGTAAGCTCTTGTGATCATGTGATGAAGCTGACGGGTCATGCTCCCGGAGAGCATACCGTTTTTTCTGAGGAGGGCGTAGTATTCTTCGGATCGATCGACCTCCAGCTCTACCAGCACCTCGATGAAATCCGCATAGCCCGTTCCCTCCGCCCGGCAGAGGATCAGCTTGAATTCGTCGAAATGGTCGTACATGAACGCGACAAGCTCGTGCAGGTGTTGGGTGGAGAGTGCCAGACTGTCTTTTGCTTTTCCCTCCGGGACGAGGTCAAAATAATCGTCCTGTGCCGCCTTGAAGCGGGTGAGCAGCTCGCTTGCTGCCTCGCCCACAAGATCTTCAAACAGAGCGGTCTTATCCGGGTAGTAGCCGTAGAAGGCACCCTTCGTGAAGCCTGCCTCCGCGACGATTTTATTTAGAGATGCGTCCTTAAAACCTTTTTCCAGAAATTCTTTTTTCCCAACTTCGAGGATCCTCCTCTGGGTTTCCGTTCGTTCCATCTCCTACGCCTCCTGATATACCAGCAGTACATACCGCTGGTATATTATAACCGCGTAGATTTGGTTTGTCAATGGGAGTGACACATTTTATACTAAACACATATACCCTTGCTTGGAGGATTCGCGATATTCTTTTGCGCATGGAAGGGAGTTCATACAGCCATATATGGAATCTCCAGCGAAATGCCTGCGGCACTTCGCTGGAAAAGCACTTAAAACAGCAGCTATGGCTGATTTTTTGACTTGCCCTTCATCTCACCCATTCTATCACCGCAAAATACCCTTTGCAACGCAAATGGTTCATCGGAGTGCCGCCTGCGCGAGGCAATCTCTGACCGCTTCACGAATGGCATCGCTGGTAAATGTTGCAGATGAAACGGCATCCACATCCCAGGTCTGCGCCTCCACGATTTGGGAAGGGATCTCATCTATTGCGCGGTCTGAGATCTTTACTGTTTCGCTGTGAGATAGGACATGTACAGACAATATGCTGCTCCCGTCAAACTCTACCTCTACGGTAACCGGACCGGAATAACCTTCAGCGGAAGCCGTATAAACGCCCGCCGTGTAGATGTCTCCCGATTTGCCGCATCCGGCGCACAGCAGCAGCGCACCCACCAGCACGGAGAACAGCACTGATTGCACCCCTTTTTTCATGTGTTCGAACCTCCTGTTTTTTTGTTCTGCTCCGTTATCCTGAAGGGAAGGCATACCGGAACATTTAATACCGGATGTGTAATGACCTCCGCTTCTACATCAAAGATTTCCCGCAACGCCTGCTGGGTAATAACCTCTTGCGGCGTACCTGCGCTGTGCAGTGTCCCGTCTTTGATCGCCACCAAATAGTCGGAAAACATGATGGCATGATTTAAATCATGAAGAACCATTACGATGGTAACACCATTTTCCCGGTTGAGGTGGCGCAGAAGGTACAATATATCCAGTTGGTGCGAGATGTCCAAATAGGTCGTGGGTTCATCCAGAAACAGCAATCCTGTTTTCTGCGCCAACGCCATGGCGATCCATGCCCGCTGTTGTTGACCTCCCGAAAGCCTCTCCATTTCTCTATGTTCAAGGGAACTCATGCCTGTACTGGCAAGAGCCCACTGAATGATCTCCCGATCCTTTTCGCCGAGACCGCTTAGCGCCGACCTGTAAGGAAAACGCCCGTATTCCACAAGGTCGCCGACTGTGATGCCGGCAGGGGCTTGCGCTCCCTGCGGCAGCAGCGCAAGTCTCTGGGCAACACGCTTTGTCGGCATTCTGTGGATCGCTTCGCCATCAAGGTATACTGCGCCGGAATCCGGGGAAATGATCCGGCACAGTGTCTTCAGTATGGTGGATTTTCCAGAGCCGTTGGAGCCTATCAAGGTGGTTATGCTGCCTTCAGGGATTTTTAAGTCAAGCCCCCTGAAGACGGCCTCCCCGTTATATCCGGCAGACAAACCCTTTGCCTGCATATGTGAAAGCATAGACATCCTCCCTTAAAAATACCTGCGGAGCAGGAACAGAAAATACGGAGCCGAAAGCACGGAGATCACGATACCAACCGGGATCTCCCTCGGCTGAAAGGCAGACCGTCCCAGCGTGTCTGCCAAAAGCAACAGCAGCGCCCCCAGCAGCATGGAGGCAGGCATAAGGGCGTGGTGTCTGCCTCCGATCAGCCTTCGTGCCATATGCGGCGCTACCAGTCCCACAAAACCAATCCCTCCGCTGACGGCAACGCAGGCAGAGGTAAGAGCCACCGATGCAATCAGGAGCAGTCTCAACTCCCTCTCTACGGCTATCCCCAGAGAAATGGCAGTATTCTCTCCTAAGAGCAGAATATCCAGTATGTTCGTCTTTGTAAGAAGAAAAGGAACCAGTATGAGCATATAGGGCAACAGGGCAAGAACCTGATGCCAGCTCGTTCCCCAAATATTTCCTGCCAGCCATCTTGCCACGAGCTGATAGCTGCTGTTGTCCATGTTCGCGGCCATGATCAGCATAAAAGAAGAAAATAGGGACGCAAGACCGATGCCGCCCAACAGAAAATATATTGGGAGGAGTTTTCCGTTCCTCTTTGCAAAAAGATACAGCAGTCCCGTTGTGCAAAGCCCGCCCGCTATGGCAAATATCGGCTGGTATGCCATGGTACGTATATGCAGCGCAGGGAAAAATGTCAGGAACAGCATAACGGCAAATCCCGCACCTGCGTTTATGCCCAATATCCCCGGATCGGCCAGCGGATTCCCCGTGACAGTCTGCATAACGCATCCGGCAAGTGCCAGACCCATCCCACATAGAACGGCGAGGACGATTCTCGGAACGCGAAACTGCGCTACGACTACGGAGGTCCCCTCCATATGCGGTTGGAATATGCTGTGAACCGCAGTCGAGAAGGGAATTCTTGCGTAACCACTGTTAACGGATAAGATAGCCGCAGCCACAATCAGGATAAGAAGACCGTTGAGGATAAGGAGCTGCCTGGTTTTCTTTTTCATAAGACCATGCCCTCCTTCCTGAAAGTAAGCGCAAAAAAGACGGGCACGCCGAGGATGGATACCAGTGCGCCGACAGGCGTATCAAAAGGGGCGTTTATCATGCGCGCCGCAATATCCGACAGCACCAGCACAACGCCGCCCATGAGCGCAGACACGGGAACCAGCCTGCGGTAATCACCTCCCACAAGAAGTCGGGATATATGCGGTACGATAAGACCGATAAATGCGATGCCTCCCACGAGCGATACACTGGCTCCCGCAAGCAGCAACACCACAAGCATACCGAAAAGCCTGACCGTGCGGACATTTACGCCCAAGCTGGCGGCGCTATCTTCTCCCAGTGCCAGAGCTGATAGCCGACTCGATAAAAGCAAACCAAGCGCACCGGCTGAGAGAATCACCGGGGATAGTAATTTCAAGCTTTGCCACGTCACACCGGACAAACTGCCTGCGCTCCAGAAAGAAAGGGCTTTCACGATTCCAAACGCCAGAGAAACCGCCTGACTCAACGCAGTAAGCAGGGCTGATACAGCAGCGCCTGCCAGAATGAACCGGAAAGATTCGGATCTATGTTTACCGGCGCCGAAACCATAGACCATGAATACCGCAAGAGCGGCTCCGGCAAAGGCGGCGCATGTTTTCACGATGTCTGGTGCGGCGGGAAACAGAATTGCGGACAGTACAACAAAGAAACCGGCTCCCGCATTGATCCCCAGAAGGCCGGCGTCTGACAGGGGGTTTCTGGTAATTCCCTGCATCACAGCGCCGGAGAGAGCGAAGGCCATTCCTGTCAGCCCGGCAGCCAGCGCCCTGGGCATACGCATTTCCAACATAATCATTCCAACACCAGAAGCCCTGGCGGGGTACATAACCGTTTCCGCAAAGACCTTGAAGCTACCGCCAGCAATGCCGGTGCAGACGGAGAGAACCATTGAGAACCCAAGCAGCAGCACCAATGCGGCAAGAATAATCAGAAAAGCCGGCGCGGAGCGTTTGTATCTCTCTTGTCTCTGCGATATTCCCGCAACCGCGCCTGTTTCCTTACTCAACGTCCCCATGGTTCAGAATCGCGTTCGCGAGCTTTTCCAAATAGAGTTCCTTTCCCATCGCCGTAAAAGCCATATCATACTGATCTTCGTTGATACCAAAGTAAACGTTGCCGGCTTTGACCGCTTTCATATTCTTCCACACGGCAAGGTTCCCCGTGTCTCCAGCTCTGCCGTCGTCGCTAAAGAAGAAGATGTGATCTGCATCGATCAGGGAAAAGTATTCCGCATCGACCACTTCACCCCAGACATTCTCCGGTACTCCGGCTGATGGTGTGAGTTTCAGCTCATCGTAGACAAGCTCACCCGGCCCGCCGCTGCGATAGATGTAATAGGAACCAAAATGAACGGAATTGGCCTCCAATACAGCAAAGGTTTCGTCCCCAATCATATCCCTGATTCTCGCCGCAAGCTCCGCAGCTTTGGCGTCGTAGTCGGCAAGCCATTTTTCTACGGCTGCTTCTTTATCAAACCACTGCCCCAGTTGCTTAAATCTTCCGCGCCAGTTAACATAGCTTATGTCATCATCGATCATGACCGTGGGAGCAATAGCCGCGAGTTGTTCATAAACCTTCTCGTGGCGAATATTCATAATGATCAGATCAGGCTTTAACTCCGCGATCTTTTCGAGGTTCAGGTCTCCGGTAGAAGAAGACCCGGAGTAATTGCCGACAACCTCAATACCTCTTTCGGCAAAAAGCGTTGTCAGATGTTTGGGGACAGACACCCCATCGAACATGCTGGTATTAGCCGAGGCAATTACCTTCATATCCAGAATAAGAAGTTCCTCTGTCAAGCCAGCTACATCAACGATGCGCTGTGGATTTGCCGGGATGGCAACCTCGCCCTTCATATCCGTTACCGTGACGGTATCCGAGACCGATCCCTGCGGCGTGGTATCCGTTCCAGCACAGGCTGCAAGAGCAAACACAAGCACAAGGCACAACATGAGCATTGCAGATTTTTTCATTCTGATGACCTCCTGAGTAATAAATCTTTAGTTAGAGTAAGCTAACCAACGGGCGCGCATAGCGAAATAACAGAACAGCTGAGTCTTTTAACCGTGTGGGGTCAACCTTTTCTAACCGCCTACCATTATACAGTCGGCGAAAGGAAAAATCCCCCCGAAAACGCCATGTCTTTCCCCTAAAGCGCCATGATGCACAGTGCAATAATAGAATAATTCATAAAGCTATGCTATAATCAGAATCATTGCTCAATAGACAAACCGGAATTTATGGAGGTGGTTTTTTGCGAGTATACAAAAGCAAAGAAGAACTCAAAGCTGAAATCAATAAAACTTTTGAAAAATATATTTCGGAGTTTGATAGCATACCAGAAGCCTTAAAAGATAAAAGGGTTGATGAGGTTGACCGGACCCCGGCAGAAAACCTTGCCTATCAGGTGGGTTGGACAACATTGGTTCTTAAATGGGAGGAAGATGAAAGGAAGGGGCTTCAAGTAAAGACGCCGTCGGACGAATTCAAATGGAACCAACTTGGCGAGCTGTATCAGTGGTTCACGGATACCTACGCTCATTTGTCTCTTCAAGAGTTGAAAGCCGAACTGAACGAAAATGTCAAGTCTATCTGCGCAATGATTGATTCGCTCAGTGCGGATGAATTATTTAAGCCGCATATGAGAAAATGGGCTGATGATGCTACAAAAGCAGCTGTATGGGAAGTTTACAGGTTCATTCACGTTAATACTGTTGCTCCTTTCGGAACTTTCAGAACTAAGATTAGAAAATGGAAAAAGGCGGCGCTGTAACTTCCGGTTCATCAAGCCAATATGCCCTTAAAACACGAGCGACGGGACAGCCTTTATCTGTCCCGTCGCTCTGCTTTTTCAACGGTCAAAGTTTTACTTATGCGTAGGCTCGTTTTACAGCCCCGCGCGAATGGTTAATTCCGCCCAGCACTAACATCAATGTGTATGCCGCTGCTGAGCAACTCACATTTCAAATGATATAGCTTCCACTGGGCAAGAGCTTCCTCGAAATGTGCTGCCTACTATTCTGGTTTTTCAAGGGAAGATGCAATCTTTGTAATTTCCATCCAAGTAACCACAAAAGAATACACCTGTGTCTTTGCTCTTATGTTTCAGAATGGTAAGCTCCTCTTATATTCACTCGGAGTGCATCCAAACTTTTTTCGGAAGGCGTCGCTGAAATGGCTGATGTTGCTGTACCCCACCAACCCTGCTATGTCTTTCACCTGAGCATCGGGCACAGACAACAGTTCGCAGGCGTGCTCCATGCGGCGATTTAACATATATTGATATATGGTGATTCCATAGTGCTTTCGAAATATCTCACGAAGTTTGGATTCACACATAAAGTGCTGTTTGGAGAGCTCCGCGATGGTCACGGGTTCCAGAAATCCCTCATCTATCTGTCGCCTGACCCGAAGTAACGTCTCGCTATCCGCCCAGTTCAACGACCCCTTCACAGCAACAGAATTCTGATCCATCATCTCGTTCGCAAAGGCTGCAACAAGTTCCAGTATCTTTCCTTCTTGATACAATGACTTTGCACGGTCATTGTAGTTACACTGCAATATCTGGCGTATTGTAGCTTCTATGGTAGCGGTGATTCTATGTTTTGGCGGGTTTTTTCCCCCGTTAAAGGCGGTACAAGCCTTTTTCTTCTGCAAGCCATCCATCACAGACCGAAACCGACAGGGATGCAGGTTCAGCCCGACGCCTATATATCTCTGTCCTGCCTCATAGATATTTTCCGCATCAAACAGACCGCTGCCGTATACGCAGCAATCTCCCTTTTCCAACAACGTTTTTTGGTTTCTGCCCGAAGACTTCCACTCCAATGCGTCGGAAAGAGAGAAAATGACGGAAAAAGAATCCTTATACACTTGCTCCCGCAATACTGTGTCCCTGTAAAACATTACATCGCAGATATACATCTCGATATTGGGGCACGGTGAAATATAGCGGAAATATCCTTCTCCAATATCGCTTGGCAAAGCAACCTGATTGTCTTTCATAATACCACAAAGCTGCTGCATTGCGGGGGAGAAAAAGTCGCTGCGATCCGTTTGCCCATGAAGAAAATCATATTGTGCCTCTTGCATACCAGGCCACCTCCTCCGACACATGATTAGACACTTTTATGCAAATTGGTCCATTCCACCTTTCCAGTTCCAGTTCTGCACGCTGGTTAGCCTACTCTAACCAGCGGATGAAATAAAGGGCAGACTGCCTGTACGCAGTTTGCCTCAAATCCGACGGCACAGCGCCTGCGAAAAATGTTGTACCATAAGCGCGCAGGGATTTCAATGTAGAACACCAGGCATCCCTGCTTTTCCTGCGAATTTTCCGTTTGCCCAATGTCATCCGTGTGCCGAGAGGGAAGCCCTCAGTACTTTCAGCGAAAGATTCAATCAATTCAAACACGGTTTCTTATTCGGCTTTACGTCTACTCAACACAGTGTCTCTCTGTTCACCTGTCTTGGATGCTTGAGCATATTCTTTTTCAATACTCGCTATACAGGGCAAGGCAGGAACACCGCAAGAGGCGTCCCTGCCTTTTCGGATAGGCTGTTTGGCAAATGCAAACCGCGCAAGCTGCCGCTGAAGCAATCGTCAGCGGCGTGCATCATTTCTCACTCCACCAACGCCTTGCCCAAGGCGCGGCAGGCTTCAAGTGCCGCATCGTCGGGCGTCTCCGGGCAGATCACGCTCTCGCAAACGAGGTTCACCCCTGCGCTGTCGCAGTCGCTCTCCCAAGTGCGCATCCACTCGCCATCACCCCAGCCGTAGGAGCCGAACAGTGCCACGCGCTTCCCGCCGAGGCTGCGCTTGCACGCATCGAACATGGGTTGGAACTCCATTTCCTCCAATACCTCGCTGCCCATGGCAGGGCAGCCGAAGGCGATGGCACCATAGGTGTTCAGATCGCCGGGCTGTACCTGATCGGGTGTGAGCAGCACATCCTCCGCGCCCGCGGCGGTCATGCCCTCGGCAACGGCACGTGCCATTGCCTCCGTATTGCCCGTACCGCTCCAATAAATAACAGCAGTTTTCATGTTTGTCAGTTCCTTTCTTCTAATAATTTTATATGATCAAACTGCAACGGCAAGCTGCTCCAGCTTCAAGCCGCTTTGCCAAAGTGTGCAGTAGATCTCCGTGCATTTTCTGTATTTCTCGAATAGCGAGCGTGCTTTTTCCTCGTCGCCGTAGACCTTCCAAAGCCCCGCGCACTTAAAATCGTTCGCGCGGTGGTCGATGAAGCCCTTCACATCCTCCGGCGGGTAGCCGAGAAACAGCCCCACCTCGTGCGGAAACTCTCCGCTCTCGTCTCCTTTGAATGTTTGATGGTTAGCATACTCTAACCATATGGCCCTTGAGAAGCCGCCCGAAGGCGGCTCTTCAAAGATCACCGACTGCCGCCGTGAACGGGCGTCATGGTTCTCTGCCAAGTAAGCCTCGGATGCAGACCGGCATTGCTGATGTCATCGATGCTTTACTTTATTCCCAGCAGCAATGTTGAGCCGCGAAGCATCAGACGTTTGGCTTCCTTCGGTGTCATGAAGCTGCCGTCGGTCGTGTCGATCAGCTCCACGCGCTCATAGCCCATATCCCTGAGCTTTTGGACAAACGCCTGCATATCGCCGTATCTACCGGGCGACATCAGGTCATGGATGGCATACGTTCCGCCCTTTTTCAGAACACGCAGTGTTTCCAGCAGAAGTGCCTGCTTGTCTTTCCCCGCGATATTGTGATAGACATAGTTGCTGATCACCGCGTCAAAGCTCTCGTCGGGGAAATCCAGCTTCACGGCGTTCCCGCGCCGGAACGAAGCGTTTTTCACGCCCTCCGCAGCGGCATTTTTTTCGCACAGCGGCAGACTGAAGGAGGCGTATTCCTTGCCCCAGCGGTCTATACCGATCATTTTCCCCTGGGGATTGCGCTTTGCGCAGGCAATTGTCAGCGCGCCGCTGCCGCAGCCGATATCCAGCCCCACGCCACCCTCCGGCAGCGTGATATGCTCCGCTGTGCCGTCAATGATCTGCTTTGAAAGCTTGCGTTCGCCGTCATAGGAAAAGCTCCGATAGGCATACACGCACCACTGGGTGTACTTTGCACAGACGACAAAGGCGACTCCGAATACCACGCCCAGCACGACGCGCAGCTTTCCGCCCACACCGATGCCGAATATGCCGAAAGCAAGCAGCAGCGCAAACGACAGCACCGTCCCCGCGATGAGCGAAAACAGCATTCCCTTGGGGATCCAGTTTTTGTAGTCAGACTTCATTCTTGGACTCCTTTCTTTTCTAACGGTCTTCATGCAAAAATCCCAGCGGTCGTCGCCGCGTCTCAGCGTTTTCGTTCGATGCCAGACGAGCTTCGGATGCAGACCGGCGTAGCTGATGTCATCGCTGTCACAAAAGCAGCGGCACCTCCGCGCCTATCCCAGCGCCACATCCAGCGTCATCATGACGCTAAAGCCAGCGGCAAAGAAAATCGTGCCGATGTTGGAGTGCTTTCCCTGTGACATTTCGGGAATCAGCTCCTCCACCACCACATAGAGCATGGCGCCCGCCGCAAAGCTCAGAAAATACGGCAGCGCCGGGATCACCATCTGCGCCGCAAGAATCGTCAGCACCGCGCCGATGGGCTCCACCACGCCGGAGAGCACGCCGCCGAAAAACGCCCTGCCCTTGCTCTCGCCCTCCGCCCGGAGCGGCATGGAGATGATCGCGCCCTCAGGGAAATTCTGAATGGCGATGCCAAGGGACAGGACAAGCGCGCTTGCCGCCGTGATCTGCACATTCCCCGCAAGGAAGCCCGCGTACATCACGCCCACCGCCATTCCCTCCGGAATGTTATGCAGGGTCACCGCCAGCACCATCATGGTGGTGCGGCCCAGCCTGCTTTTCGGCCCCTCTGCCTGATTGCTGCCCACGTGAAGGTGGGGAATCACATGGTCAAGCAAAAGCAAAAACAGCACGCCGACCCAGAAGCCGATAAAGGCAGGGAGGAAGGACAGCTTCCCCATACCCTCCGACTGCTCGATGGCAGGGATCAATAAGCTCCAGATGGACGCCGCCACCATCACCCCGGCGGCAAAGCCCGCAAGGGCGCGCTGCACCAGATCCCCAAGGGATCTTTTCATAAAGAACACGCAGGCCGAGCCCAGTGCTGTTCCCAGGAAAGGGATCATGATTCCAAGAAAGGTTTCCATTTGTCTCACCGCCTTTATATTGCAGTATTATTTGTTTCTTCGATAACCCGCCTCGTCTCTGTATTCGGGATGCTCCTTCAGATACGGGTCTTTATCGCCGCAGATGGCATAGTCGCATCGGCAGCCGTCCACGCAGGTAGTCGTCCGCACCAGCCTTGCGTGGAGCAGCTCCATGGACGCATAGTCCACATTGCACAGGGCGGGCATGATATCCGTAAGGCCGTGCCGGATGGCGAACTCCGCCGCCGGGCATGATGTGAATTCATAATAGATGGGCTTATCTTTATCGTAAGGCGCAACCGTCATCTCGTAATCGTGCCATTTGTCACAGCCGCATTTCGACCGCACGAACGCCCGGTACATCAGCTTCCTCCAGAACGGCTTGTTGCAGTCCACGAACCGCAGCCTGCGGAAGATCGGCAGGATCAGGTTTTCCTCCATCTCCTCGATCTCGCAGAAGGATGTGACGGCTTTGCAGACTGCATAGTAGCTCATAATGGCGATACAGTCATAGGTGCCGCCTACACCGTTGTGAAAGTTCTTTTTTCCTCCGAGATCCGTGCGCCAGTCGGAGAGAAAGTCCGCATACTGCTGCTGCACCTTTTCCCATATCATTTCCCGCTCCGCTTCCGGGTAGTGCAGGGCGATTTTCGTCCGTAGTTCTTTCTTGCAGGGCTTGGAATACAGCACGTGGCAGCTGCGGTCGAATAGGAGCTTCTTGTCCTTCATCTGTCTGCTTCTCCCTCATTTCTGCGCTGTGACGCAGAGCCAGCCTTTCTTTTTGTGTATCTGCACCTCGTGAAAGCCCGCCTGCTCCAGATACGTCTTCAGCTCGGCGTCCTTGTAGATGGTCATGCCTCCGACGATCTCCGTCCACTTCTTGTCCTTGTCCGTATCGCCGTTGCTTTCGTTGCAGATGAGTAATGTCCCGCCGGGCTTCAGCACCCGGTAAACCTCCCGGAAGCACTGCGGCAGATCGGGCCAGAAATAGACGGTCTCAAAGGCCGTGACCGCATCAAACCAGTCATCTGCGAAGATCATATCCGCCACGCTGCCTTGCAGGACGGTGCAGCGTCCCTCCGCGATGGCAGCCTCGTTGACCTTTTTGGATTTCTCCACGCTGACGGGCGAATAGTCGATGCCCTTGACGACGCCCTGTGGGCATTTTTTCAGCAGCCGTCGGATGTTCGCCCCGCCGCCGCAGCCGCAGTCCAGCACCCTGGCGTCCGGCGCGACATTCAGAAACCGAAGCCCCCACCGGGCCACGGCGCTGTGCCCGACATTCATCATGGCGACCATAATTTTCCCGCCAAAGCCCACGGGCTTGCGGGTATTTTCAAAGAATGACATATCACACCTCCATTTTTACACACTCGGCATAGGTCAATGGGAATGAGGCTTTCAGCACAGCGCTTTTCCGCACCGTCCAGCCATTCTGCCGCAGGAAGCGCAGGTATTCCTCACTTGTCCACCTGCTGTGGAGAGGAAATCCTGCCAGCTTCATGAAAAATGCCTTGACCTTGCCGGAAAACGAGTTTCCTGCGTGGGTAAAGGTCGGCGCAATCATCACGCCATCGTCTTTCAGCACCCGGCGAATCTCGGCAAGGGCTTTCTCCGGCTGCGGCACGATATGCAGTGCGTTGGACACGATCACCACATCGAAGGACTCCTCCGCGTAGGGCAGGCGGAACATATCCTGCACGGAAAAATGCAGCTTCGCCGAGCGGTTATCCCGCTTGGCTTCGACAATCATCTCCGCAGAGGCGTCCGTCGCCTCGATGTGCGCCGCCGCGTTCACGATTTGCTTTGCGATCAGCCCCGTGCCGGTCGCCAGCTCCAGCACCGTTTTGGCTTTCACGACTGGCCGGAGCAGCGCATAGATCTTCTCATACGCCGCCCGATCTTTTCGCATAAAGCGGTCGTAACGACCGGCATTTTTGTCCCAGAAGGTCTTTCGTTCTTTCATAGCCGTTGCCCTTATCTCTTCTTTATTTTTTGCCGCATTGTGCCTCTCGGAAAGGATTCAAAGTGCCGCTAAATTTTCCCATGCGGGCATCTGTCCCGCCGCTCTCTGGCGTATTCCAGCAGTGCATTGCACGCCGGACAAAGCGCCTCGCCCCTTGTCCCATGCACACCCCAACAATACCGGCGCACCATGAGGGCAACGGTTTCGATCTCCTTTTCCTTGTTCAAGTTCTGAAGTCCTTTCTGTTTTATACACAGTTAGTCTACTCTAACCGTCTAGCGGAAGAAAAGGCAGGCCACCTGTATGCAGTCTGCCTTTTGCCTGATGCGAAGGCCCGCAGACGCGCGGGGCTTACAGCACCAGCGAGGGCGCGGTGTAGACCCGTGCCTTCAGCTCGCTGTTGAGCATATACAGCCCCTTGCTGTCACCGCCGAACAGCTCCATCTTGGTGATGAGGTCGGCGGCGTTCTTCTCCTCCTCGCCCTGTTCCTTGATGAACCAGTCCAGCATCTGCATGGCACGGAAGTCCCTGGCCTCGTATGCGGCGGCGTAGATGGCATCGATGCTGGCGGTAACGAGTTTCTCATGCTCCAGCGCCTTTTTCAGCGGGGTCATGTGGTCGCCCCGTTCCCACTCCGGCTTTGCGATAGCCTCAAAGGTGACGCCCTCGCCGTTATTCTGCAAATACTGATAAAACAGCATGGCGTGATCCCGTTCCTCCTGCGCCTGTACCCGGTACCAGTTCTCAAAGCCGTCCAGTCCGACGGCGGCGTAGTAGTTGGCAAAGTCCAGATACAGATAGGCGGAGTAGAACTCCTTATTGATCTGCTCGTTGAGCAGCTTAGATACGTTAGCGTTCATGATACTTCTCCTCCATAAGATTGTCTTTTTCCTGCTCCCGGCAGGCGGGGCAGATATACCGGATCCTAAGGTCATATGAGAGGATTTCCCGTCCCAGCGCCCGTTCGATCCGGCTCTGCATATCCGGCAGGCGGATATCCTCGATCTTCCCGCACCGGCTGCATATCATATGATCGTGCCGCTCCGTTCGGTCGTACCGGTCCGGCGAACCCGACTCCGTGATGCGGTGCAGCAGACCCTCCTCTGCCAAGGTGTTCAGATGCTTATACACGGTGCCAATGGCGATGCTGGGATGCTCCTTTTTCATCTCCATGAACACCTGTTCCGCCGTGGGGTGCCGCTGAAGCTCCGTTACGGCAGCCAATATTTCCTCTGCGTATTTCGGCATACTGCCAACCCCCTAAATATAAGAATAAGTCTTATTCTTTCTCCTTTATTATACCCATATTTCTCTCTTTGTCAACAGTCACAAGGGTCTTGCGCCCCAAAATTGCTTCAAAAACCTTGACAGCCTAAACTGTATCTGTTATAGTCACAGTATAAACTGTATCAGCGATAAGCGCAAATGTTTTGGAGGTGTATTTATGCGTCAGATATTGCTTTTTGCGGCACTTGCCGCCTCGCTTGCGCTGCTGAGCGGCTGCGCGCTGTCCAAGGCAAAAGCGGACACGGCGGAGGACATGACAGGCAAGGCGGCGTATCAGAAGATCAGTGCCGAGGAAGCCTATGAGATGATGGTCTCGCAGGAGGTCGTGGTGGTGGATGTTCGCACCCGGGAGGAATACGACGGCGGGCATATTGAAAACGCCGTCCTTGTCCCCAACGAGAGCATCGGCAGCGAAATGCCCGAGGCGCTGCCCGATAAGGAGGCGACGCTGTTGGTCTACTGCCGCAGCGGCCGCCGCAGCAAGGATGCCGCCCAAAAGCTGCTGAAGCTGGGGTATCAAAGCGTCTACGACTTCGGCGGCGTCATCGACTGGCCCTACGAGCTTGTGAAGGAGGGATAAGGGTGGACAGTTCCTTTAATCTGGCCGTCCACGCGCTGGTCTGCCTGAGCCACAGCGGACGCTCCCTCAGCAGCGAAGCGCTGGCGGAGAACATCTGCACCAACCCCACCCGTGTTCGCCGCGTCATGGCGGGGCTAAAAAAGGCAGGCATGGTGGAGACCCGGGAGGGCTTGGACGGCGGTTACCGCCTGACGGCAGACCCGGCGAGCCTTACCCTACGGCAGGTGGCGGAGGCAGTGAATACCCGCTTTGTGGACTGCGCGTGGCACAGCGGCGACATTGACCGGGACTGCGCCATCTGCTCCGGCATGGCGGGCGTGATGGACACGCTGTACTGGAGCATGAACGAGCAGTGCGCCGCGTATCTCTCGCGCATTACCATCACGGATATTGAAACACAGCTTTTTATACAGGAATAGGAGGATTTTACGATGCTTACCATTACGACCAACAGCTTTGAAAATGACGTCCTGCACGCGGACAAGCCCGTGCTGGTGGATTTCTGGGCCCAGTGGTGTCCTTACTGCCGCCGTATTGCCCCGGCCTTCGACAAGGTGGGGGAGCAGTACGCCCACACGCTCATCACCGGGAAAATCAACTACGACGAGGAGCCGCAGCTCATCGAGCGTTTCGGCATCGACACCATCCCCACGCTGATGCTCTTTAAGAACGGCGAGGTGCTCGGCTCCATTGTCGCGCCCGCCTCCAAGGCGGCCATTGAGACATTTATCCGGGAAACGCTGGCGCAGTGAGGGCGTGGCTATGGAGCAGATCTATGATATGATCGTCATCGGCGGCGGCCCCGCCGGATACACCGCCGCCCTGTACGCCGCCAGAAGCGGGCTTTCTGTAGTGGTACTAGAAAAGCTCTCCGCCGGCGGACAGATGGCGCTGACGGAGCAGATCGACAACTACCCCGGCTTTGAGGGCGGCATCGACGGCTTTACACTGGGCGAAAAAATGCAGCAGAGCGCCGAGCGCTTCGGTGCGGTGACGGAGCTGGCGGAGGTGTACAAGGTTAGCCTTTCCGGGAGAATTAAGACGCTGGACACCAGCGAGGGCGTCTTTCAGAGCTGCACGGTGGTCATCGCCACCGGCGCGTCGCCCCGTCCCTTGGGCGTTCCCGGCGAGGAAGCACTCGTTAGCAAGGGCCTTCACTACTGCGCCGCCTGCGACGGCGCGCCCTATCGGGGCAAGACCGTGGCGGTGGTGGGCGGCGGCAACTCCGCCGCGGCGGATGCCCTGACCCTGTCCCGTATCGCAAAAAAGGTCTATCTCATCCACCGCCGCGACAGCCTGCGGGCAACGAAGGTCTATCATGAGCCGCTGATGAACGCGCCCAACGTGGAGTTCTGCTGGAACAGCACCGTTTCCGCGCTGCTGCACGAGAACCGCCTGACAGGGCTTCGGCTGAAGGACGTCAGCACCGGCGCAGAACGCGACCTTGCCTGCGACGGCGTGTTCATCAGCGTGGGACGCGCCCCGGCCACGGAGCTGTTCCAAGGGGAGCTGGCGCTGGACAAGTCCGGCTATATCATCGCGGACGAATCCACCCGCACCAGCATCCCCGGCGTGTTCGCCGTGGGCGACGTGCGCACCAAGGCGCTGCGGCAGGTGGTCACCGCCGTATCGGACGGCGCGGTAGCCGTCCACTATGCGGAGGAATATCTGGCGGAGAACCGGTAAAGGAGCTGCGAACGATCCTCTCATCGGCAGTTCCTGTCCGCAGGCAACACGATTGCGAACCATGCCTCATAGGAGTGCAGGGTAAGAGAATTTAAGGAGACAACATATGTGGCTGTTTTTAGGAATTTCTGCGATCATTTTTACAGGATTCAATTTGATTTGCTCTTTTAAAAGTAAGAATGAAAAATGGTTTAGATTCGCAGCCTTATCTTTCACTGCATTGACCGTATGTTCGTTTTATTCAGACGGAGCGATGCGTGTGCTAAATGAAGATTGGGGAGGCTTGATGGATATCATGCCAACCATGAGCAAGGCTCTGTGGGTATGTGTAGGAATATCGATTTTATTAAACTCTGTTTCGCTCTTTAGAGAGAAATAACCACATCTCTATCCCAAGGACAACGCCCCCGGCTGCACACGGCAGGTCTGTGCCTTTGCCGTAGCCTAAGTGGAATTTGAAAAGCTGAACGCCAATGCTTGTATATGATAAAGAAGCAGAGTAAAAATGACAGCTTCGCACTGTTCCAGCAGAGCAAAGGAGTGCCCAAATAGGCACTCCTTTTTCATAGCTTGGTGGCTGCACCGCTAAAAACGGGTTTCAAAGATTTCGGCGTATTGCTTTTCTTCTATTGAAAAGATTCCATTATAGGGTTGTTCTATAAAGAATCCGTTCTCATCCTCAAAGACGTAGACAGTACATCCGCTCAGCCCATCGGAAACCTCAAAGATAATCTTTATAAACTTGTCTGTCATTGGAGCGTCATTATAGCTTTCGCCCGACTTAATGCGCACTGTTGATAAGTTGGCGAACAGATCGTCTATTTCTCTTTTATCAGTGATCGTTTCTCTTTCATCATCACAAGAAATGCTCACTGAAATTACATCTGTCCTGTTTGGAAGCAAAAGGGCAGCATCCCTCTTTGTGTATTTCGATTGCGGCATTGGCGCATAGTTCAACGCCATAATTGCAAAAATCAAAGCTACAAATACGAGCAGAGCAACAGCGATGATTTTCAGCACACGCCGCATCCGATGGTTTCTGATGGCAAGCTGCGTGTTGATGCGGGACAGTTCTTTTGCCAACCGGTCTGGTTCCTCTTCGTTTTCCACCTGGGTTCCAAGAAGCTCGCTTACGGTCGTTTCAAGAATGACGGCAATTTTTATCAACTGTTCAGAATCGGGAACAGACATTCCTTTTTCCCATTTTGAAATGGTCTGTCTGACAACATGAAGGCGTGATGCCAATTCCTCCTGCGAAAGACCCCGCTCCTTTCGTTTCAACCGAAGATTTTCATGAAGCACGGAAACACCTTCTTTCTCTAAAGATTTCACGCATATTTTAGCAGGAACATCGCCGTTGCGGCAAGCAACGCAAATTAACATTCTATGATTTGAAGTCACTTTGCAGCGTTGATACGCTTTATCTGGTTTTCTCCACCGCTTCAGCGGAGGATAATATAAGAAATCCCCGATCGGAGTCGGGGATTTCTTATATTGGCAGCAACGCGCAGTCCTTAGCCGAGCGCGGAGCTTCCTCTATCCGGGTTTGGACGCCAGCCGTCCATAAGCTTGTCGTTCTCCATGATAAAGGGGCTCGCCGTATTCTGTCCCCATGAGGTGTCATATTTCCCCATAAGATAATCGCTCAGCGCCGTTCGGTCGGCAAAGCGCAGCATCCGGTACGGCTCCTGAAAGGCGACCTTTTCTACAAAGTACAGCGTCCCGTCCTCCGCCGTCAAAAGTACGCCAACATGCCCGACAAACAGCAGAGATTCCTCCTCGGTCGGCTTATCGTGGAAGAATACAGTGATGAGGCGGATCCGTTCATTCTCCCGAAAGGCAACGCCGCGGGATGCCCATTCCTCTTGTACGGTTTGCACATGACGCTTGATCTCCGTGGTATCCTCCGCCTTCATGGAGGAATACAGTGCTTGGAAATCTGCAAGGCTGCTTCCGCCCAGCGCATCGGGATCTGCTTTCAGCGTTTCCTCGTCCACAAACAGCACATCTTCACCCGTATTGATTTGAGAGTCCGCGCTCACGGAGAGGAAGTCCCCAAACAGGCTCATGGCGGTTATCCGGCAGTTATAGCCCGGAAACGTCCCGTTCTTCGCCGTCCATTCGTCCTGCATTGCGTAAGGGTCATATTTTGTATATAGCAGCTCCGCTTCCTCAAAGCCATCCGTAAGCCATTCCTGCTTCACGCTGTCATTAAAGCGGTCCACACGGCGGAAAAAGCTCTGAATACGCCCGTCCGACACGCCTGTGTCGGAGAGCAGCTCCTGCAAAAGTTCCCTTGATCCGCTGTCGTTCAGGTTCGTGTACTCGATCCTATCCAATGCCGGTCGCTGCTCGGCCGCGCCGCAGCCTGCAAGTATGGCGGCAATAAGCACAATACATAAAATAAAAATGCCATCCCGTCGTGATCTCATAGTCCTAATCTATCCTTTCTTTGGCGATTGCCCGGTTTGCTGAGGTTATTATAGCACCGAGCCATAAATCTTATGTTAAGATACAGATGCTGGGTTGTTGAAGCAAGCAGTTTTCTTCACTTCTCCGGGTGTTCTGACATGAGAAGTATTATCTGGAGTCGGCGGCGTATAGGAGTATCGAAGCAAAGAACCAAAAAGCAAACGCTCATGAGTGCTTTCAATAAAGGGCGGCTGCGGAGATGTTCCTCTCCGCAGCCGCATTATGGTTTGTCAGCGCTTCAGCAGCACCTTCAGATCCTCCTCCGGGGTGGTGATGGGAGCAATGCCGAAATTCTCTACAAGGTAGTTCAGCACATTGGGCGAAACAAACGCCGGCAGCGTGGGGCCAAGGCGAATATTCTTGATGCCCAGATGCAGCAGCGTCAGCAAAATGCACACTGCCTTCTGCTCATACCACGAAAGAACCATGGACAAGGGCAAATCGTTCACGCCGCAGCCGAACGCCTCCGCCAAGGCCAGCGCGATTTTGACAGCTCCGTAAGCGTCGTTGCACTGGCCCACGTCCATGAGCCGAGGCAGGCCGCCAATGGTACCGAGGTCAAGGTCGTTGAAGCGGAATTTGCCGCAGGCCAGCGTCAGCACCACAGTGTCGGCAGGCGTCTTCTTGACAAACTCAGTATAGTAGTTCCGTCCGGGACGGGCTCCGTCACAGCCGCCGACCAGGAAAAAGTGCCGGATCGCGCCGCTCTTTACCGCCTCAATCACCTGCTCCGCCACGCTCAGCACCGCACCGTGACCGAAGCCGGTCACGACCGTGCTGCCGCCGTTGATGCCGGTGAATGGCTTGTCCTCGTTGTAGCCGCCCAGAGCCAGTGCCTTTTCGATGACAGGGGTGAAATCCTTATCTTCGCCGATGTGGGTGATTTCGGGATAGGATACCACCGCCGTGGTGAACACACGGTCGGCGTAGCTTGCTTTCGGCGGCATTAGGCAGTTGGTGGTAAACAGCACCGGCGCGGGGATGTCGGCAAACTCCTTCTGCTGGTTCTGCCACGCCGTGCCGAAGTTGCCCTTGAGGTGTGGGTATTTTTTAAGCTCCGGATAGCCGTGGGCTGGCAGCATTTCGCCGTGCGTGTAGATATTCACGCCCTTGCCCGCCGTCTGCTCCAGCAGCAGCTTCAGGTCGTGGAGATCATGGCCGGTGATGACGATGAACGGCCCCTTCTCCACCGTCAGCGGAACGGTCACGGGCGTGGGTGTGCCATAGCTCTCGGTGTTGGCCTTGTCCAGCAGCGCCATGCACTGGAGGTTCTTTTCGCCCACCTCCATCACGATGGGCAGCAGCTCGTCCATACCCCAGTCCTCGCCCACGGCAAAAAGAGCCTTGGCGAAAAAGTGGTTCACTTCCTCGTCGGCATAGCCCAGCATCATAGCGTGATGGGCGTAGGCCGCCATGCCGCGCACGCCGAAGAGGATCAGGGATTTGAGGCTGCGAATATCCTCCCCCGCGTTCCAGAGCAAGTTCATATCATAATCATCGTTTCGCCCGCAGCGGGAGCCGCAGCCGGAGCAGCCGGGAACAAGGCGGGCCTTTTCCTCGTGTACCCGATCGATCAACTCCCGAGTGGTCTTTTCGTTGAAGCTCACATTGGTGACGGTGGTGAACAAGCCCTCGATCATCAGCCGCCAAGTCCCCTCATTCGCATCCGGGGCATTATCTACCGCACGGGACAGTCCAACCAGAGCGCCAGTCAGTTGATCCTGAAGCTCCGCCACCTCAGTGGTTTTGCCGCAGACGCCGGCTTTTCCAGTACAACCAGCGCAGCCTGCCGTCTGCTCGCACTGAAAACAAAACATCCTGTTATCCATTGTCGTTCGTCTCCTTCTGCTTTTTAGTTCAGGACCTGCATCTCCGGGTTCTTCTCTCCGAATTTCTCGCGCAGCGCACTGCAGATATCCTCCCGGGACTTGCCCTGCTTCTCACCGTTTTTAATGAGCTTGTACGCCTGAAACAGCGCAGAGGGGCCGATCTCGCTGCTGAAAAAGCCGATACCCTGATCCCATGCCAGCAGCTCGAACACATCGTCCAGCGCGGCGCTCTCCACACCGTGGATATATGCCTTTACCAGCTCTCGCGCCGCCTGCCTCATCCGGCCTGCGCCCACTGCGTTGGTCAGGGACAGCAGCAGCCGCGTTTCGTAGGGCAGTACGCGCTTCTCGCTCTGCCATGTGGTCTCCCAAAAATCCACGGCGATCTGCCCTAACTTTTCATCGATCATGGGATAGTTCAAAAGAGCCAGCGGCTTGAAGGGAGCGGAGCTGTCGCCTTCCTTCTTCTCCACACGGCAGAACCAGACATGGAACTCCGCCTCACCCCGCTGCTCGGTGTAGTGCTCGTAGCCCAAGCCCTCCATGACAGCGTACAGTGGATGCGGCTCAAAGGTCTGGATGATGTGTAACCCTTCGCCCACCTCCAACGCCTCGGCTCGTTTCTTCAGCCCTTCAAAAAAGCTGCCCTGTATATGGCGCACATCCACGGTCTGAAACCCCTGCGCCTTATTCTTCCAGTTTTCGTAGCTCATGCGGTTATTCTCCTTTCCTCACTCGATAAAACCAGATGTGATATTCGCTGCCGCTCACCTTCTCCGTGTGATGCTCAAAGCCCATAAGGGCCAGCACCGGGTACAGGGGGACAGGCTCGAAGGTCTGGATGATATGCAGTCCTTCGCCGTTTTTCAGCGCGGCAGCCTTTTCCTTCAATGCGGGGAAGAAGTCCATCTTTTTGCCCCGCACGTCCATCACTTCGAATGTGCCGATTTTGTCCTTCCAGTTTTCATAACTCATAGTCTTTGCCTCTCTTGCAGAAAGCTCACGCCTCTTCGAAGGAATCCTTACCCACGCCGCACAGGGGGCACTCAAAATCCTCCGGCACCTCGCTCCAGGGCGTTCCCGGCGCGATGCCGCCCTCCGGGTACCCTGCGCTCTCGTCGTATTCCCAACCGCAAAGACTGCATACATACTTCATTGTGCTTCTTCCTTTCTTTTTTCTGATGAGTTTATCATTCTTCCTTCAGCCGACCGTCCACCGTCACGGTGACGACCTGCCACGGGATAAATTTCCCGCTCTGTTGGAGCGCTTTTTTCGCCGCCAGCTCCAGCCCGCCGCAGCAGGGCACCTCCATGCGGACGACGGTAACGCTCTTGATATCGTTCTCCCGGATGATCTCCGTCAGCTTTTCGGAATAGTCTACGCTGTCCAGCTTGGGGCAGCCCACCAGCGTGATGTGTCCCTTGATGAACCGCTCGTGGAAGGCGGCGTAGGCATAGGCGGTGCAGTCGGCGGCGATGAGGAGCCGCGCGCCGTCAAAATACGGGGCGTTTACCGGCACCAGCTTGATCTGCACCGGCCACTGGGAAAGGCGGCTCGTCTGCTGGGCTTGCGGCGTTTCCACGGCGGGCGCGTCCTGGCGCTGAATATTCCGGGACTGGCTGCCGGGGCAGCCGCAGGGCAGGGTCATGCCCTCTTTCCGCATTTTCCGCTGCTTATTTTCCATGACGGCCTGCTCGTCATAGGCCGCCGCCTCCCGCTCCACAAAGGTGATGGCCCCGGTGGGGCAGGTGGGCAGGCAGTCGCCCAAACCGTCGCAGTAATCGTCCCGCATGAGCCTCGCCTTGCCGTCCACCATGGCGATGGCGCCCTCATGGCAGGCGGCGGCGCAGGCGCCGCAGCCGTTGCATTTATCCTGATCGATTTCAATGATCCGTCGTTTCATGTTCGGTCCTCCTGTTGCTTTTGTGCGCTCATTGTACTATACTAAAAGCAACAAGTCGGTTGAATTTTCAACGAAAGAGGACTTTTTATGAAAGAATTTTTTCCGGTACTCCATACGGCGGCGCTTTTCTCCGGCATTTCCGACGATGAGCTTGCCGCCATGCTCTCCTGCCTTGGGGCGAGGATCGACACCTTCCCCAAAGGCTCCCGCCTGCTCCGCGCCGGTGATGCGGTGGAGGAGGTGGGCCTTGTGCTGGCAGGCAGCGTCCTCGTCGTGCAGGAGGACATCTGGGGAAACCGCAGCATCCTCTCTAAGCTCGGGCCGGGGCAGACCTTCGCGGAGGTGTTCGCCTGTGCGCCAGGGGCGGTGCTCAATGTAAGCGTGGAGGCGGAAAGCGCGGTGACGGTGATGTTTCTGCATATAAGGCGCGTTTTGAGCGTGTGTCCCTCCGCCTGCTCCCACCATAGCCGGATCATCCGCAACCTGCTGGGCGAGCTGGCGGAGAAGAACCTGCGGCTCAACGAAAAACTCACCCACATGGGCCAGCGCACGACGCGCGCAAAGCTGATGTCCTATTTTTCCGCCGAGGCGCAGCGGCGCGGCAGCTATGAGTTCGACATTCCGTTTTCACGGCATCAGCTTGCGGATTACCTCGGCGTGGAGCGCAGTGGGCTGTCGCTGGAGCTTGGAAAAATGCGGGATGAGGGCCTGCTCGACTTTCACAAAAGCCATTTCCTTCTCAAAGCGCCGGAGGCGGACAGCCCCTTTCCTTCTGCGCGCTAAGGCTCTCCCCTCAAGCTCCCTTCGGGTGTATTGACAATCACGAATACACCGGGCAGGGCGTTGGGCTTTTGCAGGCGGAAGAAGCAGCTACGGTCTGTAGAGATTGGCAAGACAGCGTCAGCTCGCACAATCTGATTTGATCATACCCACAACCGCTTTGGCTGTGGGTATTTCTGTTTGAACTCTAAAAGCTTTGGAGAACTCAAGGAGCCTAATGCCAAATTCAGCATGTCACCAACTATGAGGAAAACATCTTTTAGAGAAAGGTCAAAAGGTTCGGCAAGGAAGATGAACAGCGTCCCTTTGCGATGCCGCTTCCGAAAGATTACAGCTTCGCCCCTTAACGAAGACTTTAAGTTAAATCTGTTATACTGCTGCAGTCCCCTCAAAAATACAGACAGGAGAAAAAATTGACCGTATGATGAAAAAAAGATATTTCGCTTTTCCCATTCTTGCAATCGCACTGCATTTTTTGCTGTCCAATCTGTTGTATTTCCTTGTGGAAAGGCTCGTTTTGGATGTTTTTCATATCCCCCCGCAGCAATTTATGAAATACTCATATTGGGGCGAGATTTTGATCTACGCTGTTCTTATCCTCGTATTCTTCACGCTCTATAAACTGCTTTGGAGAAAAGAGATAAGCGAACCGCGCACAGCGACAAATTTTAAAGACGTGCTCGACAGCCTGGTCGTGGGATTTGGCATTTGCGGAATCTCCAGTCTTTGGATCATGCTGGCAGAACAGCTTTCCTCGCTTCAAAAAAGCGTTGAGGCAATGAACGCCGGTGCTGAAAATATTGCCGGCGGAAATGCATTTGGAACATTTATGATTGCGGTGATTGCTGCACCTGTTGTAGAAGAAATTCTATTCCGCGGCATTGTGCTTCGCTCCATGCGGAAATTCACCCCCACTTGGGCCGCGATTCTAATATCATCTGTACTCTTCGGCGTTTATCACCTGAATATCGTGCAGGCTGCCTATGCCACCCTTATGGGCATTGCCGCGGGAATCCTTTACGAGAAGAAAAAGAATCTGCTGTTTCCCATCCTCGTGCATTTCGCAAACAATCTCATTACTATGCTGCAGGGCTTTGCGCCATCCGAAGTGAATGAACTGATCAGCATTTTTATTCTAATCATGATCGCTCCGGCAGGGTATGTCGTCTGCCGTTCACTCCGACAGGGCAAAAGAGCAGATAGCATGTAAGGTTTTTTTACAACGTATAAAGCATACAGCGGCACAGAGCAAACTCTCTGTGCCGCTGTTTTTTAATCTCCTTCGTAATAGAAGCAGCATGGAAAAAGGAACCGGGGCACAGTAAGCAGCGCCAAAGTCGCGGCAGCCCTTCTTATCTGACCAAGTATTTCCACAGGAATTTGCTCCATCTCCATGGTCGCCGGCCAAGGAAGCAGGTACACACGGTCGAAATGACCGTCCCCAATCCCCCAAAAAAAGATATCCTATTGCCGCAGAGCTTGTGTATGAGGGACGCAACCCCTGTGGTCAACATGTCCAGGAAGAATATCCATTATGACTGCAAAAAGCAGAGGCCACGTCGGCGGAGCAAAACCACACCTTTGCAGATACTCGATCACGCGCCCCCTTGTCTGCCGTTATGGCAGTCGCCTATGCACTGTGCGGTTGGTTATATCCTCACATATGCCCTCAGAACAGGTATCACACATATATTCGCGAAGCTTTCCGCAGTAGAGCAGTGTGTGCGGCATTCTAAGGAACTGCATCGGCTGTATGATAGAGGAACGTAACTGTTCCGTGCCGCCAACCCGACTTTTTGTGAGAAGCTCTCCGACAAACTCCGAACAGTAATAGCAGCCTTCCTGCTTCCAGACAATATGGAAGTATGCCAGACATAAGCCAATATAGTTGTAGCCGTATTTCCTCCTCCGCTTCCACATCACATCGAGCATTTCTCTGAGCTCTGCGTGTTGTTCTTCTGTGACACTCACGCTCAGAACCAACACCTTGGTTTCGGAAAAACGCTTGAAGGTACCGGTACGAGGCGACTCTATCACGAAGCCGCCCCAAAACGGGTTATATGGATGCCTGCGGCCAAATGAGTACATCCTCTCTAAATCTCTGGACAGGCTGATGGAGGCGTGGTTATATTCTGCGCCGGTGATTTGTTTAAGGATCCGGGACAGAAGTGTTCCGGTCTGGCTGATTACGATATACAGCTGTTTATTTTGATTGCTCATATGCGTATCCTCACAAGATTATCCACTGTGCCGTGCTATTGGCATAAGAGGTGCTGTAGGTCTCGAAGAAGTCCGTTTCGACCCTGTTAGCGTTGGTGTGCTGGCTGACCCTCTTCATGCTCTCTGGCTCGATCTCGAAGCCCAGATACAGTGCTGGACAGCAGAGGCTCATCCGTCAGCTCTTTGCGTATACAACTGCAATTGTTCGACCTTAATCGTATTCTCTCCGCCGCTGCCGCTTCGGAAGCGCTCCATTTCCGAGCTTCTGATACACACAATAACCTTATCATTGACCTGCAATTCCTCAAAAGAAATCCTTGTAACCTTCTGCGTGGCAAAGTCGCAATAGAACATAGGAATGGATGAACAGTCTACCAGACAGCCTTCACCTAAAGTGTTTTCATCGACATCGTCTTTTACCGTTATGGTTTGCTTTCCTGTATCGACTGCCGTGATCACTGCGTTGATGATCAGAAGCGTGTCATCCTTCAATGAGCCGCACCCAGATAGGAAGAGAAAGAGAGTCAAAAAGCACAGGGCGATTCCTCTTTTATTTCTATGTAGCAATGTCTTATCCTCCTGTTTTTGCGCTGTGGGACTTATCCAATCTATGAAAAAGACACCTCTTCCACCCCTCGCGTCAGGCGGGACAGCGCACAGACCGCGTACATATAGCCTGCAAGGATCAGCGGTGCCGGCAGCCCGTAAAGCAGCGGCGCCGGGATGATGCGCCAAAACAGCTTGAGCACGCTGATCTCTGCGCCGTAAGTAAAGAAGTAGTTTGCCTCCGGGCAGAGCGTGAGGCATAACAGGAGATTGATAAGATGAGCGCCTACAGCAAGCAAACCAAAGGTCTTGAGGATCCGGGGGATATCCCTTGGGTCAGGGCGATAAAAGCCCAGTGTCGCCAAACTCAGGCCGCAGACAACAAGGAGCGCGCGAGTCACATAGTAACCAAAGATCCGCGGCAGGAACAGCGAAAAGCCGGAGAACAGAGGCTCCGGGAAGAGCAGTGCCATCAGCGCGCCGAGGGGCGCTACAAAGAAAGAAAAGCCCATGACCGAGCGATTTCTCTTCCATACGCCCAGCGGGATCAGAAACAGATTGATGTTGCAAAGGTGCAGCGGCAGCTCATTGAAAATGTTGAAACCGTTGGGATAGTACGCGCTGACATACGCGGCGTCCATGGACAGCGAGAGCTTGTAGCCGGCAAACAGCGCGAGATTAAAAAAGCAAACGCCGGTCAGATACCGGGAGCGCCGTGCTTCCGGTTTTCCGCGCAGCAGCAAGAATATGAGCAGCACCGCCGCTGCCGTCAGCAAAAGCAGAATCAAATGCAGCCCGCGAAAGGGCGTTATAGAAAATCCGTTCATTTCACACGCCGGAACATCTTTCCGGTCTTCTCCTCAAGAAATTGTTTGAGTTCCTCCACCGTCCCGCCGGTAAGAGTACGCTTGTCCAGGGGCTGCGCATAGCGTTTTTTCATCAGAAGGATGATGTAGTCCTGCGACTCAGCCAGTGCGTCGATCAGCTCGTAGCGGAACGTGGAGGTGGTGGCCGCCGTAACGACGGTATAGGAATCCTCACCGAATGCGACATGATATTCCTTTGTGCCCGCCAGCGCGTTTTCGCGGGCGATCATGCCATTGAATCGATCCTGAAACAGCAGAACGGACAGCAGCATCACCTCTACCAGCAGAGAAGTCACCGTTCTGACATCAAGCGCAAAAGGCTCTCCATCGAATGGAATCAGTAGCAATGCGTTGAATAAAAAGGCGCTCCAGCCGAAGATGGCCCAAATAATGCTTCTCTTCCGCCGCAGCACCTTACGCATCGCGCGGGCAGCTACGGTCATAGTTCGATTTGTGATATTGCTGTGAATTTCAAAAGTCATTCATATTCTCCGTCGTTGATCATTTCTGTTTTTGCAGCCTGTCTGGTTCCTTGCAGAAGTGTTCCGTCCAGAACAGGGTATTTATAGATTATGTTATCATAACAGGATTAAAGTTTATGTTAAGTCTGCCTATTCTTTAAGGAGTCATCTCAAATTCAACACACTGCTCTCCTCATGAGAATTCTTCTGTAGCGGGATAAATGACGTCCTTTGTCCGGCTCTTATAAATTGCAGTCAGGCTGCACCGGAATACCTTTCTCCCTGAAATCGTCACGCTTTCTATGCACGCAGCGCTATCGCGGCATCACGCCAGCCTTGCGTTCACCAGATGGTACCATGTCATCCCGTTTTCTTCATAGGACTGAAATTCGCCGATGACGGTGATCTCCGCCCCCAGCTCCGGGTAATCGTCCGGGTAGGCGAGGTCATCCTTCAACACAAACTCCATGCCCTCGGCGCAGCAGGCGGCCGCGTCTGAAATGATGCAGGCGTAGGACACCGGGTCAGGCTGTAAAACGCCGTCCGTCACGAGCTGATAGATGGAAAAATCCCCTCTCGCCTTGACGGTCTTGCCGAGATAATGCGCCGGGTCATTGTAGAGCATATTGTAGACCCCGGAGTAGACCATGGTGCTGCTGAGCACAGTCAGATCCACATCCACGCCGTTGGAAGATGCCTGTGGCTGTTCGGATTCCTCCGACGTTTCCTGTTCTTTCGGCGTTGGAATGCTCTCAGCCGATGCAGACGCTTCTTCATCGGAAGAAAGCGTATCATTTCCTACATCCTTCCCGCAGGCGCAGAGGGAAACCGCCATGCAGACCGCCAGCAGCAGGCAGAAAAGCCGTTTCATCCCGCTTCCCCTCCCCTTGCGCGGCCAAGGGCCGAACAAACCAAAAATGCCAGAATATCCACCGCCACGATGGTGGAACCCACCGGCGTCCCCGCGAGAATGGAGACAAGAATCCCCAGCGCCGCGCAGCTCACCGACAGTACGGCGGAGCAGGCCGTCACCGTGCGGAAGCTCTGGAAAACACGCATGGCGGACAGCGCCGGAAAGATCACCAGCGCGGAGATCAGCAGCGAGCCGACCAGATTCATCGCCAGCACAATGACCACAGCAACGATGACGGCGAGCAGCAGGTTGTACAGGTCAGCCTTTGTACCCACCGCCTTGGCAAAGTCTTCGTCAAAGGTCACGGCAAAGATTTTGTTGTAATAGAGCAGGAACACTGCCACGACCACCACGGACAGTCCCGCGCACAGCCAGACCTCGCTTTTTGACAGCGTCAGGATGGAGGTGGAGCCGAACAGCGTGCTGCACACATCGCCGGAGAGGTTGGACGAGGTGGAAAAGATGTTCATCAGAAGATACCCGAGCGCCAGCGCCCCCACCGAGATCATGGCGATGGCGGCATCGCCCTTGATCTTCGTGTTCTGCCCCGTGCGCAGGAGCAGAACGGCACAGACCACCGTGACGCCCAGCGTCAGCGGCATATCGTCTGTCAGCCCCAGCACAGCGGCGACAGCCATCGCGCCGAAGGCCACATGGGAAAGCCCGTCGCCGATAAAGGAAAACCGTTTCAGCACCAGCGTGACCCCCAGAAGTGATGAGCACAGCGCGATCAGCACGCCGACAATGAGTGCGTAGCGGACAAAGGGATAGGTCCAGTAGAACGCGATTTTTTTCAAGGATCGCCGTCATTGCGCCTCACCGCCTTTCTGCCATGCATGGGGGAACTCGTTCAGGTAGGCTGCCTTGGTACCGAAAAACGCCGTGTCCCCGATGTGCAGGATGTGGCTGGCATATTGCAGCGCCGCGTTCAGGTCATGGGAGATCATCACAACGGTGATGCCATCCTCGTAATTGAGCTTTTGAATAAGCGCATACATTTCCGCCGTCACTTTGGGGTCAAGTCCCGAAACAGGCTCATCAAGAAGCAGCATTTTCCGGGTAGCGCACAGGGCGCGGGCGAGCAGCACCCGCTGCTGCTGACCGCCGGAGATCGTCCGGTAGCAGCGCTTGGCAAGGGGTGTGATCTGCATTTTCTCCATAGCGTCCGCCGTCAGTTTCTTCTCTTCTTTGTTGTAAAAGGGGCGGCTGCCGCAGCGCCCCTGGCATCCGGAGAGAACGATCTCTCTCACGGATGCCGGGAAGTCCTTCTGGACCTGCGTTTGCTGCGGCAGATAGCCGATCTCGTTTTTCCTCAGCCCGTCGCCCGTCAAAATTCTGCCGCTGATGGGCATCTGCAAGCCGAGAATCGTTTTCATAAGGGTACTCTTGCCGGAGCCGTTTTCTCCCACGATGCAGAGGTAATCGCCCGCAAAGACCTCAAAGTCAAGGTCTTGCAGAACAGGCTTCCCATCGTAGCCGACGCAGAGCCTTTGACAAGTGAGCTGAGCCATCATCCTGCCTCCTTAACCCAGTGCCTCTTTCAGCACAGAGAGATTCCGCTCCATGACAGAGAGGTAGGTAGCACCGTTTGCAGCATCCTTGGAGGTCATGGACTGCATGGAGTCCATGGTCAGCACCTTCTGGTTCTTCCCGGCGGTGCTCCGGACGATGGTTTCCGCGAGCTTGTGGTTCTTGCCCTCAATGGTCAGCACGCAGGGAAGTCCCAGCTCATCCACCTTCTTTGCAAGGAACGAAACGGTTTCAAAGCTGGCCTCGGTTTCGGCGGAGCAGCCCGCAAAGGCGGCATAGTAGCGCAGACCGTAATCATCCACCAGATAGCGGAAGGGGAAACGGTCGCCGAACAAAACAGTCTTGCGCGCCGCGCCGTCCACGGCGGATTGGTACGCGCCATCCAGCGCGGAAAGCTTTTCGATATAGGCGGAGGCGTTGGCGGCGTAGGTATCCTTGTTATCGGGATCAAGCTCCTGCAAGGCGTTGGCAATCGCGGCGACCAGCGTTTTGGCGTTCTTCAGGGACAGCCAGACATGCTCGTCCTTTTCCTCCCCATGGTCATGCCCCATCAGCTCGTCAAGGATATCCTCTACGGAAAGCGCATCCTTCACAAAAAACGGATTGGTCTTGCCGCTCATCAGCGCATCGAAGCCGTCGTTGCCGAAGTAGATATGGAAATGCTCCGCCTCGCCCGGCTCGTGGCCGTGGTCGTTGAACTGCACATATTGGGGTGCATCGGCGCTGGTGGTTTCGAACTGATAGCGGACGCTGCGGATCTCGCCCTCGTCATTCCGCTTTGGCTGATAACCGGCATAGGTGTATTCAGCGGAAACGGTTTTTCCGTCTGCATAAGTGAAGGTGATGTTGTTTCCTTCAATCGAGATCTTCTCGGCGTCGCATTGCCACGAAGCCTTATATTTTTCCAAGTAGGTGTCCTTTGTGGTCGAGCTGTCCTCGTCCTCCTCCGCCCTGTGCTCGCAGAATTTGTCCAGATCGCCGTTCAGCAGAAAGGGGTGCAGGGACTTCCACGCACCGGCGAAATCCGAGAGGGTGCGATCCTCGATGTCATTCTCTGTGAGCTGTTCATCGTGGCTGTGACCGTGGTCGTGGCCGTCCTCCTGCATCCCTTCAACGATCTCCTCCGTTTTCACGGAATCGCCCAGCATCTCCAGCAGGTTGATGACCTTCATCTTCTTGTTGACGGCGTTTTTCAGGACGTTCTTCACCCATTCATCGGACTCGCCGCCCACATAGATGAAGAGGTCGCAGTCGGAAATCTTGACGATGTCATCCGCCGTGGGCTGATAGCTGTGCAGGTCAACACCGTTGTCCAGCAACATGGTTAGGTTGGTGCTCTCAGCCTTGCCGCCGAGAATTTCTCTGACCCAGTCGTATTCTGGGAAAATGGTGGTGACAACGCTCAGTTTATTGGAATCGCTCTCGCCCGTCTCTGCGTTGTTCTTTTTGCCGCAGCCGGTGAACAGACTGACCGCCATGGCCAGCGCAAGAACCAGGGTGATAATTTTCTTCATAGTATAGATAAAACCTCCGAATTATTGAAAAATAGGCGCAAAAATACAAGGGCAGCGGCAAAACCGCAAGAGCCTATCCGAAAATGGATAGACTTCGCCCTTGTAAAAATCCTGTTTTTAATTCGAAAGCTTTACCTTGAGCGCAACAAAGCGTCAGCGTGCCGATCGTCTCTGCGCAGGGCAGGATCGCCCTGCACACGGTATATGTAAACGCAGCGGAGATCGCTGCGGCAGCACCGGCAAGCCCCAGAGATTTCAGCAGATTCTCGCAGACACTGATTTGGCGGCAGATGGCGCAGTCGTCGCCGGAGCAGTCATGATCGGCTTCGACCGCAATATAGATAGCGGAGGACAGCATGACAACGGCCAGCACGACCGCCAGCAGGCGCGTCATAAAGCAAGGCCTCTTTGTCATGGTCTGTCCTCCCTTCTGTTCGTTATTTTCCCTTGCAGTCCGAGCAGATCCCATAGAGGATCGTGTCGGCTGCGTCCAGCGTGAATTGCTCGCTCTGCGCCAAGTGCTTTGCAAACAGGGCGGCGTTGCTGTCGGCCATGTGAAAGGTTTTGCCGCACTTCACACAGCTCATGTGCAGCGCGCCCTTGCAGCCCTTGGCGTCAAGATACTGATAAAACGCTTCGTGCGACCCGCTTTTTGCGCTGCGGCGCACCTTTTCTTCCGCCTCCAACTGTGCAAGGTTTCGATACACGGCGCTAAGGCTGATTTGTTTCTCTGCCAGCGCGTCCGCCACCTGGCGTGCAGTCAGCAGCTCGTCTGGATGCTCCCCCAAAAAAGCAAGCAGGGCTCTTCGCTGTTTTGTGTTGTAGATTGACATCAGCCGCCCTCCAATATGCGAATCATTCGCAGATATTATAGCATCATTTTCCTCTTTGTCAATATCATCCCGCGATACCGGCGTCTTTCCGACAGTTCAAGATCCGTCAGCGTCAAAGAAAACTGCGTCACATCAAAGGCTTCGAACCGATGGGCGCTTACGCGGTCAAAGCAGTCTGCGTCTCACGGCATCCTTCACCGGCTCCAGTTCTTTTTCCATCGTACAGGATAGATCCCATAGCAGCTGACATTCCTCGTCATCCTCTGTGGTCAAGCTGCCTAATTCATCCCACCGCAGAATGATTCGATACAGCGTCAGAGCCTCCTGCTCCGTGAGTCTTAATTCCACAAGAGACGCCTCTCTCAGTTGCTTTTCAACGGGAAATCAGCGGTAAACGATACCGTACATTTCATCGCGTCAGCCGCATCTCATTCTCAAACTGCTCCATGGCCTCCTGCCTGCTGGGGACTTGTGCAAGCGTACAGGAGAACAGCTGGCCGAACAGGGGTTGGGACAGTGTCTCCGCCCAATGCGTCAGCACCTCCGGAGTGAGGGGGCGCTCCTCCCGGAGAAAGATCACCCCGTAATAGGGCGGTACAGACGGGGAAAGCAGCTGTGTCAGCGGGACGCCGCTCCGGACGGAGGCGTTGCAGAAATGCATCTCCGGTGAAAAAAGCGGATAGTACAGCGCCCCGACGAACCAGTCCTGTTCACCGCTTCTGAGCCGCCTTGCCTGCTCCAGAAAGTGCGGATGATCCGGGTTATCCGGCTCCACAAACTCACCGTCCAGAATGGTCTGGTGAAGGGCAGGGAGGTTATGGAAATCAAAGTGGAAAAAGGGAGCCTTTCCCGCCTCGTCCTCGGAAAGAGAAAACTCCGCCGCATGGAAAGGTTCCCAGTCCTTACAGCAGCGGTAATAGCCCCACCAGTAGTTCCAGTCATAAATATGCAGATATTTTTTTGCTTTGCAGTCCATAGATGTACTCCATTCTGACAATGTGGGCACAAGAGGAAATCACGGGAAACTCTCCGCCCGGCGCCAGCAAAGATCCTTTCCAGGCCCGTCCTTTTTGCAAGAGGGACGCTCAAAGGCGGCGCGGTGATCTTCTTATCTGCTCACCGGAATGGAGATCTCGAAAACGGCGCCGGTTTCTCCGTTATACGCGCAGATCGTACCTTTATGCAGGTGGATGATCTCCCGGGTCAGCGCAAGGCCGATGCCGGATTTTCCGCTTTTCCCCATGTAAAAGCGGTCGAAGATGTGCGGCAGGTCCGCTTCGGCAATGCCGTCCCCGTCATCCTGTATCCGTATCGTCACATGACGCTTGTCCGCGCGGCTGGTCAGGCGCAGCTCGCTGCGGGCATAGCGCACGCCGTTGGACAGGATATTGGTGACCGCTCTGCGCAGCCGGGTATCATCGCAGCTGACCATAACGGGCTCCTCGGGGAAATCCGGCACGATTGCGATGCCGCCGGCGGCTGCCGGCTCCACGGCGCGTATGCCATCATAAAGCAGCTCACGAACATCCATCTCGGAAAGGGCAAGCTGTTGCCGCCCCATATCGATTTTCGAGATGTCCAGGAGCTCCTCCACCAGCTCCGTCATGCGGTCGCTTTCCTCCAGGATCACTTCCGCCGCGCTGCCCGCATCCATTACGCCCGTCTGTATGCCCTCCGCATAGCCCTGTATCGCCATCAGCGGCGTTTTCAGCTCGTGTGAGGCATTCTGGAAGAAGGTCTGCTGCCGCTCCGCCTCCTTCTCAATATCACGGCCAAACCGGAACCCCAGCAGACACATGACGGAGGAGATCGCCAGCAGTACCGCAAAGAAGGCCCAGTTCAGCGTCACAATATAGCGGGTGATGGGCCCGATATCTATGTACATGATATAGGCGTATGGCTTTTCCCAATCGTCCTGCTCCTCCTGCACGGACATAAATATCAGGTGATGTTTGTCCGTTTTGAAGGTATAGCATTGGTTGAGCAATAGATCCCGCCCCGTGTAGTATTCCAGCAGTTTTTTCTCCAGGCGATATGCGTCCCTGTTCCAACCGCTTGATTGATTGGCATTATCCAGCTCTAAAAATACGATGCTTGGCGTAAGGAAGTGCTCCTCCGTGTCATTCCATCCATCATCAAAAAAGGATCCATCGTCGGTATAGGGGATGGTGCGGTTCTGGTACTGTGCCTCGCTGATGAGCGCCTTTTTTGCCTCACGCACAAAGTGTGCTGGTATAATGAGGTTCACCGCCAGCATGAACAGTGCAAAGAGCAGCAGAGCCGAGCAAAGGATCAGATACACGATCCGCAGTTTGATGTTTTTCATGTGCGCTCTGCCCCCTTCAACTTATAGCCAAAGCCCCATATGGTGCTTACGCTGACGGTGCTGCCCGCTTGCAGCAGCTTTTTTCGGATACGGCGCAGCGTTTCATCGGTCACGCGGGTCTCCACCTCCGAGTCGAAGCCCCACACCGCGCTGAGCAGTTCCTCGCGGGAATAGGCCTTTTCCGGCTGCTTCATCATATAGCTGAGCAGCCGCAGCTCGGTCTGGGTCAGCGCCACGATCGTGCTTCCGCAAAAGACGGCGTTTTCCGTAGCGGAATAGCGGATATCCCCGTAATGCAGCTCATCCTCCTCCGCCGCTGTTTTTCCTCGATCCATCTCCACACGGCGCAGCAGCGCCTTCACCTTCATCAGAAGAATGGTCGGGCGAAAGGGCTTGGTGAGATAATCATCGCTGCCCTGGCTGATGCCCATAACGTAATCCAGCTCGCTGTCCTTGGCTGTAAGCAGGATGATGGGAATATCGGAAACAGAGCGAAGCTCCCGGCACACGGTAAGTCCGTCTGTGCCGGGCATCATAATGTCCAGTATTACCAGTTCCGCAGGCTCCTGATGAAATGCCTCCAGCAGCGCGTCGCCGTTTTCAAAGGAACGCACGGTATAGCCGCCGCTTGTAAGGAAGCTATGGAGCAGCTCCCGGATGCTCTTTTCATCGTCCGCCAAATAGATGGAATGTCCCATGCGTCCTCCTTGCAAGCAGCGCCAAATGCTGCGCGTGGGCGCAGCATCGGCAGGATGTTGATTTTATACTATCAGAATATCGCCCTTCCGTCAAAGGGGGCAGATACCGCTTTCGCAGCCGGTGTTGCCCCAGATGGAATCGTACAGCTTGCACAGCTGGTTATCAAGCTCTACCAGACGGTTGTAGTCGGCGATCAGCGCGTCCTTTTCCGCGTCGGTCAGGAAGCCCAGGCTGCGGATGAAGGTGGCCTCATCGTAATTGTCGAAGTCGTAGTCGTCCGGAAGATCAAAGTACGCTTCATCTACCTTGTCCCACAGGTCGGCGTGCTTTTCACAGACGCGGTCATACTCCTGTTCCAGGGTGTCGATCTCATCCAGCACCTTGGGGTCGGCCTTTTCCAGTGCCTTCTCGTAAAGCGGCATATTGTCGCAGTCGGGCAGTTGAGCGTACAGTGCCTCCATCTGGGCGTCCAGCTCGTTCAGCTCCTTGATATCTGCCAGAAGCGTTTCCTTCTCCGCTTCCGTCAGGGCGTTGCTGCTGCGGATAAACGCTGCTTCGTCAAAGTCTGTGAAGTCGTAGTCGTCAGGCAGGGCGTTGCAGATTTCGTCCAGCTTTTCCCACAGCGCTGCGTTTCTTTGGAAGATGGCGTCGCTCTTCTCTTCCACCGCCTCGATCTGCTCCCAGATGGCGTCCTCGTTCTCGGTTGCAATTTTAGTAACAGGCTCCATTGGTGCGGATGTGGCGGCAAAGGCGGAGGTTGCTGTGCCGATGGCCGATACCACCAACGCCAGTGCCAGTGCAAGGCTCCAAATCGTTTTCTTTTTCATGGTATGTTACGCTCCTTTTTTGAAGTATTTGTGGTTGTGTATCAACCTTGTCTGTAGCATACCAGAAGCTGCATTGAAATTCTCCCGCGAAAGTGCGGGGAAAGTGTCACAAATTCATCACAGCGCCTGTGTTATACAATGAACACCCACTCGGTAGCCGACCGATGGGTGTTCGTTTCAATCAATTATGGTGCTGAATTTGCCCGCCCCCGCAAGCATAAAAACATGAGTTTCTGCTCCCTGCTTGTTCTTTCTCTGTCCTAATCCTCCGATAGAGTGGGCTGTTCCGGTGGGGTCATATTGAACCCCTCCTCGATCCAGCAAATGGACATTGTCCTCCCTTGGCGGAGCGATACAGTATTTCTCTTTATTCGGGTAAAGTGGTTGGTATCATATTATGACGTTGAGGTCAAAAGGCCCTTTTCATCGGCATGATCATCAATTCCCGGCTGCTTGTGTGATGTTGCATATTGAACCCCTCCTCGGTTCAGCAAACAGGTATAGTTGTCCCTTGGTGGAACGATAGTTTTGCACTTTGCCCAAATAAAGAGCTTGGTATCATATTTTGATACCAAGCTCTTTGGGATTATTTGAGCGTATAGAGGTTAGAGGTGTTACTCCCGTTGGGGCGGTATCGGGGCAGCTTGGCAAGATAGCCGTGCTGCTCCAGATCTGCCAGTGCCCGCTTGACGGTGCTGCGGGAGAGGTTCATATCTCTCGCAATCGTCTTGATACCGGGCCAGCAGCTTCCCGCGCTATTGGACCGGTCCTTGAGGTACATATAAACGGATACAGCCCTGGGCGGCAGGAGCGTGTCGGCGTAAATGCTGTCAAAGTAGCTCACCGGTCCACCTCCTGCCGGGGAAGATTGTAAGGGGTGCGTTTGTGCGGCATATGGTCATAGTCGATGTCCTCCGCCACCACCATCTCCTGCACGGGCGTGTCGTGGAGCTGTCCCTCGCCCTTAACGGAGCGAGTAGTCTTCTGCTCCGGCAGCTTGGGCGGATACTTCCGCACGATGGCGCGGGTCAGCGCATCCTGATCGGCATAATAGACCTTTCGGGCCACTTGTTCCTCCACACGGTATTCCTCCTCGAAGGTGATGCCCCATTCGAGGAACAGGCGCAGACGGGTACGCATGGGGTGGCATCCGGTCTTCTGCACGATGAAGCTGCCCTTGGGGATGGACTTGAGCTCATCCGCCGTCAGCAGGGGGCGCTCCATCATCTGCAGGCTCTGGCTGGGATCGTTTTTCCCGCGGCTCACAGAGCCGGAGAGCACCGTGCGGCTGCCGAGGGCTTTTGAAAAAGTCTCCGCCGCCTCGCTGTTGGGGGCAAAGCCGCCGCAGATCACATCCTGGCAGTTATCCATCAGAATGGATGCACCTTCTTTGCCATAGTTCTTTTCCAGCTGCGCCAGCGACTGGATGATGGGTACCAGCGTCAGGCGGCGAGAGCGTCCAGCACTGAAAAGCGGCAGGATATCAAAGGGCGGCATGGTGCCCAGCTCATCACAAAAGAGAATAACGCGGTTTTTCAGTTTGCCGCCGTTCTCATCCGCTACTGCGAACAGCTCACGGGAGAGGTTCTGGATCATTAATCCCGCCATAAAGTTCTTCGTCTGATCCTCCTCCGGCAGGATGAGGAAGATGGCGGATTTCTCCGCCGCAAACATTTCGGCGTCAATGGCACTGTCGAAGCACAGGATCTGCTCCAGTTCACTATCAAGAAACGAATTGAGACGGGACAGCACTGTGGACATGACTGATGCCATCGCCTGCTCGGAGCTGTTGAGTGCGGCGCCTGCCAGCCAGCGCGCTTTGTGCTCGGACGGCAGCTTATCCATGAGCAGTTGGAAACGGGAGCGTCCCCGCGCGCCACGCGCCGGCTCCAGCAGATCCTGCACCAGCTTGAATACCGACACGATGTGCCGCCGCTCCTCCGGGTGCTCCTCATCCGGTGGCAAAAACTCTGCAAGCAGCAAGATCGTGGAAGACAGCAAGCCCTCCGCCGCATCGTAGAAGAAGGCGTTCTGTCCGTGGTCGGAGTTTCCCTCCGGGCTGACGATGGATTTGGCGAGGATCTTGGCGTACTTTTCGGCTTTGGCGCGGGCAGCGAGGTTATCCGGTTGTTTTCTGGCGATGTCCATATAGCGGTTGATGAGCGTCAGCAGATTGTTGCCGTCCGAGCGGGTGGGGTTGCGCAGGTCTATAACGGAGATATGCTTGTAGCCGTAATACTTTTTGGCAATAGAGCCGTAGTTGCGGGCGAGATCACCCTTGGTATCCAACGCCAGAAAACTCATGCCGGACGCGCAGGCATATTCAAGGTTGGGATAGAGGAAGAAAGCCGTCTTGCCCGCGCCGGAGGCGGCAATCATCAGGCAATGGATGTCATCGCTGTCCACCAGCGCAGTCAGTTCATCTTTCTTGCCCTTGCAGCCCAGCACCAGCCCCTGTTCTGTGGGAAGGCTTACTCCCTTGCGCCAGTCTTTGACCTTGAACGGCACATGGGCATAGGTCTGGCGGATCTCCTTATCGGTCGCCCAACGCGCCGTGCCGTGCTGTCCGTCGCCAACGGTGCGGGACTTGATGCCACTGAGTGTATAGTGGTAGGACAGCATGGAGAGTCCACCGATGATAGCGAACATCCCCAGCCCTGCCGCGACCAATATCCCGATGTTGGAGTTTTTGATCGTGTCCCACATTGTCAGCAGAAGGTTTGGCATAGCTCGCTCCTTTCCATTTTGTTTTCCTGTTCTGCCTTGAGATCGTCGTTCCAGTCCTTTTGCTGCGGTACGAGTCGAGCTGCATTGAGACCGTGTTCTTCCAAAAGCGCAGCCAT
>CWHM01000096.1_pt1 | contig 37404 bp, 30 predicted proteins | sample 681021 | NCBI WGS metagenome assembly CWHM01 (sample SAMEA3735796, study PRJEB9488) | human gut metagenome | biome: ENVO:mammalia-associated habitat; material: ENVO:feces | place: Malawi | collected 2009-02-27
CTTCATATTGTGTATATGATTTGGAATAGGCCCTCCGGAGCCTCGTACGGAAGGCCCTCACATATAGAATGTTCTAAAACGCCGGGGACAGGACTGTGCGGTACAGTTCTGTCCCCGGCGTTTTTCAGATGGAGCAGGCAGGTTTGCAGCCGGCTGTGATGTCTGGTCCCCCTCAAACTTCATCGCAAAAATTCCAAAGGCTCTTTGCAGCGCCGGAAAGCGTTTTACATTTTTTTGATATTAAGCCAAGTGTCCACAAAAACTCCGGATTTTGAAGTGAGATGCACTTGATCCTGCCGCTGTAGAGCTTTTCCACCAAAGGCCGCCCAATTAGGGTCACACCCTGGTTTTCAGCCGTCATTTCCAGCAAAAGGTCCCACTGGGATGTGGTAAACGTGATATTTGGCGTAAACCCCGCCTGCCGGCAATGGGCAAGCACCTGGTCGTGAAACATATAGTCCTTCGAGACCATCAGCATCGGCTCATCCCTAAGCTCGGCAATCTCCACTTCTGTCCGCTCTGCAAGCCGGTGATTCCGCGCCACTGCCAGCACCACATCAGAACGGTAGACGGTCTTTAACCTCATATGCGGATTTTCGTATGGCTCAATCACCACGCCCAGGTCTACCTGATCATTCATGACCAGTGCTTCAATCTTTTTGGAGGTTCCCTCTACAATCTGCAAATCAACCTGCGGATATTTACAGCCGTATTCAAACAGAATCTTTGAAAAAAAAACGCTCCCAACCGACGGTGGAAGCCCAAACCGCAGAGAACCCTTTACCTGTTCCAGCAAAGAAAACAGCTCGGCGGTACGGCTTTGCCAGTAATTCAAAATATCCACCGCATAACAGTAGACGTTTTCCCCTTCGCTGGTCAGGCTCAGCTCGCGGGGATCGCGCTTGAACAGCGTTACACCAAGCTCCGCCTCAAGGGCGCGGATCGATTTGCTCAGTGCAGGCTGGCTGATAAAGAGCTTTTCTGCGGCCTTTGTAAAGCTTTTCTCCTCCACAATACGCACAAAATATTCTAGCTGCATTCGTTTCATACATACTCCCTCAGCCGCCGCAGGCCGTGATGCCGCAAAGCCATGATTCCTCCTACACAAAAAACCATTCGAACAGTCGAGCGAATTGTATTTTTATTATAAAGTACATGACGCCTTTTCGCAAATTTCTTTTCGGAACACGGGATGCGGCAAAGAGTGCCGGGCCACTAGCCAGAGAGAAAAAACAGACTATAATATAGGATAATTTCCAATAAAACGGGGCTAAAGTTCAAAAAACAGCAACATTATTTTAGGCATAACCAAAATTCATGCGGCGATAAAAAAGGTGTATTTTTCAAACCATAGCCCTTCAACTATAATCAAATTGTCGAAGCAGGCAAGACAAAATCCCCATAACCGGACAAATTCCTCAAAAGGCGGTGTGTGGGGCGGGGTTCATTCCCTTCCTCTGCGCCCTGTCCCACGCACCAGACATGGCCCCACGAGAAAGGAGCGTTATCCTGTGAACCAGTATCAGGAATTGTACAAGAAGAAACAAATGAGCGCTGAACAGGCTTTGGAGCTTATTCAGGACGGAGATTCCATGTTTTCCGCTCAGGCTGCGGCGGAGCCCCAGGCCATCCTGTCCAAGCTACAGCATTTGAAGGAGACGGGGGTAAAAGGCACTACTTTGAACTCCTGCCTTCCCATTCAGTATTATGATGCGATGAAGGACCCCGAGATGGCAGGTATCATGAGCCACAACGGCTGGTTCTTTACCGCCGGGCTCCGGGACGCGCAGAAAAAGAAGCTGGTCAGCGCCGTTCCTCAGAGCTCCACCTCCGTTCTGCGAAAGTCTCTACAGCGCCTGCAGGCCGAGGGCCGCCGGCCCGTGGTGCTGGCCACGGTCTCCCCCATGGACTCCCACGGCTACTTTTCCCTCTCGGTCAGCGCAATCTATGAGCGGGACCTGATCGATCAGGGTGCGCTGGTTCTGCTGGAGGTCAACCCCAACTTTCCGCGCACCTTTGGTGATACACAGGTACATATTTCCGAGGTGGATGCCCTTGTGGAGTCCGACCGCCCTATCCCCACCAAGTCCCTGGTGCCCTACACCGAGGTAGACAAAAAAATTGGCGCCTTTGTGGCCTCTCTTGTAGAGGACGGCTCCACCATCCAGCTCGGTATCGGCAACATCCCAAACGCCGTGGCAAATGAGCTGAAGAGCAAGAGGCATCTGGGAATCCACACGGAAATGTTTACCGAGACCATGGTGGATCTCATTGAGTGCGGCGCGGTGGACAACTCCCAGAAGGGCTTTATGAACGGTTTTTCCGTGTGCTCCTTCACCATGGGCAGCCAGAGGCTCTATGACTTCGTCCACAACAACCCCTCCGTGCTCTTTAAATCCTCCACCTTCTCAAACGATCCCTACACCATTGCCAGAAACAACAAGTTTGTCTCCGTCAACGCAAGCCTGGAGATCGACCTCACCGGACAGTGCGCCTCTGAAACCGTCGGCAACCTTCAGTGGTCCGGCACCGGAGGGCAGTCTGAGACGGTACAGGGCGCGCAGATGTCCCCGGGCGGGAAATCCATCATTGCAATGCATTCCACCTATTCGGCCACAGATGCAGACGGCAAAGAGGTGCTGCACTCAAAAATTGTCCCCTTCCTGGCGCGGGGCGCCGCGGTCACCACTTCCAGAAACGACACCGACTACGTGGTCACGGAGTATGGTATCGCCTGGCTGCGGGGACTGAATATCAGGGAACGGGTTGAGGCCCTGGTCAAAATTGCCCACCCGGACTTCCGGGACTGGCTGAGAGAAGAGGCCGAACGGAATATGATTTGGTAAATTGGGACGGGCCAGAGTACCTCCGGAGCTTGTCCGCCCTTTAAATTCCATTATTATTCTTTAATGGAAATATAGTGCTTTTACTGTCCTGACCTAGCGTTAAGCGAGCGCCTCCCAGTACGGAATCATTGGATAAGAAAGAGAGGAAAACGTATGGAGATCATCAGCGTAATTGGCATGGTTCTTGGCGTTGCAGTCCTGATCTATTTGACCTTTAAGGGTGTCAACGGCTTTGTGGCATCCCTGGTCGGCTCGATTATCGTGATTGTAAGCAGCGGGCTCCCGTTCTGGGGGACTCTGACCGGCACCTACGCGGCCTCCCTCGGAAGTACCTTCGGCTCGTACCTGTTTCTGTTCACCATTGGTTCGGCTTACAGCGAGCTGATGAAAAAGAGCGGCGCCGCCGAGTCTATCGCAAATTTTCTGTTCGCCTTCCTCGGCGTGAAAGCCACCGTCGCCGGAACCCTGATTATTACCTTCCTTTTGGCCTATGGCGGTGTAAATGCATTTATTATTATTTTTGCCGTCTATCCCGTGGCTGTGCCCATGTTCCGCAAAGCCAATGTCTCAAAACTCCTGATGCCCGCCATCTTCCTGTATGGAGCCGTGGTTCTGAATGTCGTTACCCCGGGCGCCCCCTCTATGCTGTGCATCGCATTGTCCGAAAAGCTGGGCGTCACCACCTTTGCGGCCCCCACGATGGCAATTGTGCTCCTTGTAGTGGCTTTCGGCTTCGGCATTTTCTACTTCACCTGGGCCTCCAACTCCCTGCGCGCCCGTGGAATTGGCTTTGTAGCCTCTGAGAGCGACGCCGAACTCATCGCCGGAAGCACCAGCGGTAAGGAACTGCCCCCCATTCACCTGGCTATTCTGCCCTATATTGTCATTATTGTGCTTAAGCTGGTGCTGGCCAACTCCATGAGCGCCTCCGACGGCATCAACACCGCCATGGGCGTGGGCGCTATTGTTTTAATTATTACCAATTATAAGTATCTCAAGGGCCACATCGTTCAGGACCTGGTTACAGGCTTTACCTCCAGCATCAATCCCCTGCTGCTGACCGCCGCGCTGATGGGCTTTGCGTCCGTCGTCAATGCCTGCGCCGGTTTCCAGTACTTCATGAACTTTGCGATGATGCTCGCCGACAAAATGAACCCCTACATCTCCGCCGTCATCGTAACCAACGTATTTTCCGGTATTACCGGCGCCTCCCTCAGCGGCACCCAGATCTTCTGCAGCACCATGGCCGACCAGTTCATGTCCCTGGGCACCGTCAATCCCCAGGCGCTCTACAAGGTCGTCGGCATGGCCGCGATGGGCATGGACACGCTGCCCCACTGCCCCACCTTCGTTATGGAGGCCCAGGTCTGCGGCGTGACCACCAAGGAGTCCTACCCTCACGTACTGGTCATGACCGTGATCACCCCCATCGCCCTGGCGCTGATCGCTGCAACAATGGCAATCATCGGGCTGATCTGATCACTCAGAGTCCACATAAAACGGACCGGTCCGAACGGGTCAGCACCGCGCAATCGGATGCCGACCCGTTCCGCTTTTGCCTTCAGGAAACCAGCCATTCTATGTTACAGAAAGGGAACGAAACGATATGGCAAAGATATTAACCGCCCGCCAAGCGGTAGACACCTATTTTTACGATGGGGCAACTGTGACGTTCGGCGGCTTTGCAAACGGTCTGATGCATCCGGAGGAGATTATGGTTGCGCTGGAGGAGGCCGCCAGGAGCAGTGGACACCCGAGAGGGCTGAGGGTCGTGTATGCGTCCGGGCAGGGCGACAGCGGCGAGCGGGGGCTTAACCACCTGGCTGTAGACGGGATGTGCACAATGGTGATCGGCGGACACTGGGGCTTGGCGCCCAAGCTGGGAGGGCTGGCGGCGGAGAATAAGCTGGCGGCCTACAACCTCCCCCAGGGGGTCATCTCCGGGCTGTTCCGGGAGATCGCCGCGAAGCGGCCCGGCGTGATCACCCACGTCGGCCTGGACACCTTTGTGGACCCCCGCCTGGAGGGCGGAAAGATGAACCGCGCCGCCCATGAAGCGGGCGATATGGTCAAGCTGATTGAGCTGGAGGGCGAGGAAAAGCTCTTTTATCCCGCCTTCCCCATTGATATCGCAGTTATCCGCGCGACCTATGCCGACGAGCGCGGCAACTGTACCTTTGAGCGGGAGGGTGTCTACGCCGAGGCCCTGGCCCAGGCGCAGGCCGCCCATAACTCCGGCGGCAGGGTCATTGTCCAGGTGGAGAAGGTGGTCTCCTACGGCTGCCTGGACGCACGGCTCATCCGCCTCCCCGGTATCTATGTGGATGCGCTTGTGGTGGCCCGGCCGGAGAACCACATGCAGACCTTCGGCACCCAGTATGACCCCGCCTTTTCCGGAGAGATCCGCACCCCTCTGAATGCTCTGTCCCCGCTGCCGATGGGTGCGCGGAAGATCATTGCCCGGCGGGCGGCCATGGAACTGACCCCCTGTGCAGTAACCAATCTGGGCATCGGCATGCCGGAGGGCGTAGCCTCTGTGGCGGCAGAGGAGGGGCTGGAGAGCATGGTGCTCACAACCGAGGTGGGTGCCGTCGGCGGCGTCCCGGCCGGCGGCATGGATTTTGGCGCCGCCACCAATGTGGACTGCATTCTGGAGCAGCCGGTTCAATTCGACTTTTATGACGGGGGCGGACTGGATACGGCATTTCTCGGCCTGGCCCAAATGGACGGGGACGGGAATGTGAACGTCAGCAAATTTGGCCCGAAGATCGCCGGATGCGGCGGCTTCATCAACATTACACAGAACGCCAAGAAGGTGGTCTACTGCGGTACCTTCACCGCCGGCGGCCTGGAGGTCTCAGCCGCAGACGGTACGCTGAAGCTCCTCCGGGAGGGCAAGGTCAAAAAGCTGGTCAGGCAGGTGGAGCAGGTGACCTTTGCGGGCCGCTACGCAATCAAGCATAACCAGCCCGTCCTCTATATCACTGAGCGGGCGGTGTTTGCCCTCACACCGGAGGGCGTCGCGCTCAAAGAGGTCGCCCCGGGCGTGGACATCCAGCGCGATATCCTTGACCAGATGGAGTTCACACCAGTCATCACAGATGTAACGACTATGGACAGCCGCATCTTCCGGGAGGAGCGAATGGGGCTTGCGCAGCAGAACCCCGGCTCAAGCGGAACAACGCAGGAACAGGAGGTCAAACAATGCTTATTCGGGAAATGAAGCTGGGCGACAGCGCCAGCGTGACCAAGACCGTGACCGAGACGGACGTATACCTGTTTGCCGGCATCACCGGCGATCTCAATCCCGCCCACACCAACGAGGTTTCCGCCAGCCAGACCCAGTTCGGCGGCCGGATTGCCCACGGCATCCTGGGGGCCGGTTTTATCTCCGCAGTGCTGGGCATGAAGCTGCCGGGGCCCGGCACCATCTATCTGGGCCAGGAGCTGAAATTCACCAAGCCGGTCTATATCGGGGACACCGTCACGGCGACCTGTACCGTCCGGGAACTGTTTCCGGAAAAGAATATCGTCAAGCTGGACACCGTATGCACCAACCAGCACGGAGACGTGGTGATCAAAGGCGTGGCTACCGCCATGCCGCCGAAGGAAGCATAGCATACAAAGCAAACTGGGAGCCTGGCGCCGCAGGTTGCGCGCCAGGCTCCCATGCTGTTTTGACTTCGGAGGCGGCGTGCCTCACATACCACCTCCGCGGATTTTGGCCAGCACCGCCACACACTCCACATGCTCCGTATGGGGAAAGAGATCCACCGGCTGGAGCAGCCGGGCCTTCCACCCCCATCCGGCCAGCAGGCGGAGATCCCGCCGCTGCGTCTCCGGGTTGCAGGAGATGTAGACGATCCGCTCCGGCCCCATCCGGTCCACCGCCCCCAGGAACTCCGGGGTGCTCCCGGCCCGGGGCGGGTCCAGGAACACCACGTCCGCCCGCTCGCCCCGGGCGGCCATGCCCTGGAGGTAGGCCGTGGCGTCGGCGCAGAGGAAGCGGGCGTTGCCCGCGCCGTTGGCCCGGGCGTTCTGGGCGGCGCACCGGGCCGCGCTGGGGTTGAACTCCACGCCCAGCACCCGCCTGGCCCGGCCCGCCGCCGCCAGGCCGATGGTGCCCACGCCGCAGTAGGCGTCCACCACGGTCTGGGTGCCGTCCAGCCCCGCCCCGTCCAGGGCGGTGCGGTAGAGCACCTCGGTCTGCTCCGGATTGATCTGATAGAAGCTGGAGGCCCCCAGCCGGAACCGCACCCCGCACAGGGTGTCCTCGATGTACCCCCTGCCCCAGAGCACCTTCTCCCGCGGCCCCAGCACCGCGCTGGAGCGGCGGGGATTGATGTTCTGCACGATGGTCTCCACCTGCGGGCAGAGCTCCCGCACCTTGGAGACGAAGGCCCTGGCCCCGGGCAGGACGGGGGCGGCGGTCACCAGGGCCACCAGCACCCGTCCGGTGGCCCGGCTGTGGCGCACCAGCACATGGCGGACAAGCCCCGTGCCCCGGTCCTCCTGGTAGGGCTCGTACCGGCAGAGCCGGGCGGCCCGCCGCACCGCCTCCACCGCCTCGTCCAGGGCGGGGTGGTGGAGCAGGCAGGAGTCCACCGGCACCACCCGGTGGGTGCCCGCGGCGTAGATGCCGCTGTCCAGCCGCCGGCCCGGCCCGGTACAGAAGGTGGAGATGGCCTTGTTGCGGTAGTGCCAGGGGTGTTCCATCCCCAGGATGGGGGACACCGGCCCGAACTCCCCCAGCAGCGCCTCCACCCGGGCCTGCTTCTGGCGCAGCTGCTCCGGATAGGGGGTCTCCAGCAGGGGGCAGCCGCCGCAGCCCTGCCGCCGCAGGGCGCAGATGTGTCTCTCCTCCGCCATGGCCTCAGCTCCGTTCCAGCCGCGCCACGGTTTCGACAGTTGTTTCAGTTTCCAAGGGAAGTTCTTTCACTTCCTCACCATCAACAGGCACAGGAAAATTGAATACGATCTTCTTTATCCAGCTTCCGTCTTTCCTTTTCTCCGGGAACATCTCAATTCGCTCGATAAAGGCCTTCATAAACTCCTTCTGCTCCGCTTCCGTTGCGGAATGGTAGACTTCATCAAATGCCAACAACAAGCGATAGATATTGTCACCGGAAATCTTCTCCTGCTGGATGCTGCGGATCCGACTTTGCAATTCGCCAATCTGAACTTCGATTTCCTCTATGGTATCATACTGCTCATCATAGCGGCGCTGCAAGTCCAAAATCTTTCTGTCATAGTGGGCATCATTGATGTCCAAGGTATCCATCTGTCGCTCCAAGCGGCTTTTCGTTCCAAAGGCTTGCTTTAGCCGCCCTTGTAGGACAGCAATCTGCTTTTCCATATCTTCTGTATCAACTGCTGTTCCGATTTTTGCCTGAATCGCTTCTACAAACCGTGGATTATTGACCATAGCGGAGATAACCTTCGCCACAAATTTGTTGATTTCCGTCTGCTCGATATTCAGACGGAAGCTGCACTCATGCCCGGTAGGTGTAACCGTATTTTTGCAGTAGTAATAATACCGTGTTTTTTTGTCCTTGCTGTGCGCCTTGGCGATATTGCCGTACATACTCTTACCGCAGCATGGGCATTTCAAGATACCGGACAGGATGTGTGCATGGTCTGGATTGTTGACCTTTTCCCGCTTGAAAGAATTGATCTTGCGCTTTTCCTGTGCCAGATACCAATCTTCTTCGGAAATGATAGCTTCGTGCTGTCCTTCATAAACCGGGAACTCCGACTGCTCAACCACGTGCATCTCGTTTCTTGTACCCTGTTTCTTTTCTGTTCTTCGTCTGCCGTAAGCAATCTTTCCCATATAAACAGGATTGTACAATACATTTTTCACAAAATCTCTTGAAAATCCTGGAATGGTATTATTCTGTCTTAGTTTCTTAGTATAACCATTGCGGTTCAGATATTTTGCAACTCCTGCAACACCCTCGTTTGTATGAATATAACGATCATAGATTACTCGGATAACTTCTACTTCATCTTCGGCAATAACAAGTTCACCATTATCCAATTTATATCCATAAGGTGCAAATCCGCCGTTCCATTTGCCCTCACGAGCCTTTTGTTCCCGTCCTGCCATTGTTTGTGTGCGGATATTCTCTCGCTCGATTTCTGCCACCGCAGACAGCACAGAGATCATCAGCTTTCCTGCATCCTTGGAGCTGTCAATGCCATCCTCCACGCAGATCAGATTGACACCGAAATCCTGCATGAGTTGCAAAGAGTTCAGAACATCCGCCGCATTTCTGCCAAATCGGGACAGCTTAAAGACCAGCACATAAGAAATATCATCTTTGCCGTCCTGGATATCGTTCAGCATCCGTTGGAAGTCCTGCCGCCCTTGGATGTTCTTGCCGGAAAAGCCTTCGTCAGAATACTCCCCGGCAATAATCATATCCTCGTATGCCGCATACTTCCGCAGCTTGTCACGCTGGGCATCCAAACTGTACCCGTCAACCTGCATAGAGGTGGACACTCTTGTATAAAGATAGCATTTAAGTTGTTTCTTTTTCAGAATCTCCACCTCCCTCATTCATTTCTTTTACCACAAGTCCTTCGTTGCGGATATAATACTCCAAAAGCCACAGCACATAATCCGGTGCATGGCGGTTGTCCAATTCCCACTCGGTCATAGTCCGATAAGGGATATGGACGAGCTTGCAAAAATCTTTCCGGTTCAGTCCTGTGCTTTCACGCAACTTAATAATTCTGTTTTTACAATCCATCCGTCTTTTCTCCATAAAAGCAAAAAGTACACGTTGCGTAATCATTATAGCATAGCCGCAACGAATACGCAACGTGTACATTGCAAATTTTACGCAGCCTTATCCGTCAAAAGCTGCGCTTGATTACTTTCCTCGGAATGCTCCACTTCCTGCGGAGCGTCCTGTTCCAATTTATCCAAAACCTGATGTCCATATTTCTGAAGCATCTGGCTCATAACATCCACACAGCGGTCAAATGCCGCATTATATTTCGCTTCCTCATAATATTTCTTCAATAGGCGATTCCTCCATCAAAGTTCCATATCCTGTCCACGCTTCCGGGCAGGGTGTTCGTGTTCCCGTGTTTCCTTTCCTCTGATGAGGATAGAATTGATAAAAGCCCGAACCTTTTCGGATGCGATTTCCAGTGCATCCAAGAAGGGCTGGGCTTTCTTTTTCAGCTCTTGATATTGTTCATGCAGCGCATCGTACCGCTGCTTCCATGTTTTTGCACTTTTCTCCGCTTGCTCGAATTTCTGCTTGTACTTGATCTTCTCTGCCTTTTCCGCAAAGCTACTGACAGCATAATCTTTGAGTGTGCGGCATTCATCCGGTGTCAGAGTGATATTGTTTCCGAATGTGGCCTTCTTGCCCATCGCTTCAATATCCTGCACCGTCAGTGCAAGAGTCTTTGCCGTCTTGGTTTCCTTTTGCAGCGCTTCCAGTTTCCTTTTCTGTTTCTCCGTGGCGGATTTTGCATCCTCCAAACTCTGCTCCGCCCGTGCCACCTGTCCGGTTACAGCTTCCAAACGCTGCTGTTCAGCCTGCACCTTAAACTGTGTCACCGTCAGATGTTCCTCTGTACTGCCACGCTCTCCACGCTCCACATCGGTATATCCGGCAGCTCGCATGAAATGAAAAAAGTCATCCTGCAACACACTGTAGGACGACTTCAAAATCTTTTTCCCTTTTGCGTTCAACATGGGATTTCCGTTCTCCCCAAGCACCGGCTTGGACTCCCATTTCTTACTGCGGCTGACCTGTGTGATGACCTCCTTAACGGTTCCCCGGAGGGCTTCATCCTTGCATCGCTTCGACCAAAGGATCTGCTTTTTCACCACCGGGATATAAACCACATGAAGATGATAGTGGTACACATCCTCGCCCAGAGCTTCGGACATTGCCCGGTTGCGTTCGTCAGCGTGCATCACAGCGGAGAGGATATACTGCTCACCACCTACGATCTCCGCAGCAGCTTTGTAGGCATCGGCATAAAACTGTTTCGCAAATTCATAGCCGCCGTGGTTGTAGAAGTAAGCAGAGTTCACATCGAAGATCAGCTCACCGTATTTTATGGCATCCGGTTTCAGACCTCTGGTGGAGATCACGCCATCCTGTTCCATCTGCTCAAACATTTTTACATAATCGTCCGTGGGTGCTTTGAAATGGATGTTCAGAGAAGTGCGTTCCGGCACGATGTCCTGATTGCTGTAGCTGTCCTTTTCACGCTCATTGTGTTCCTGTACCTTAGCCACATCTGCCGGTGTTTCCAAGTCCTGATTTCTGGCTACGGTACGGTCTATTCCATCATTTCTTGCCATTGAATTTTTGTCCTTTCTTTGGGATTTGCAGACAGCGGGGAACTACGGAGAGGCACTTTTTCAAAGTGTAATAACCCACTATGACACTTTCATCCATACTGGCTGCAAAGTGCCGTGGGCTCTCCGAGGGCTCTCCCGAGGGGGAATGCGGTCACTGCGGTGACCTCTGCTGACCAAGGCGAAAAAGTCTGCGCCTTTTCCCATGGTCAGCCCGTCTGCATGAAGCTGTTCTGTGTCAACTTCCTCTTGCAGCCGGTGTCCACAGACACTTTTTCAAAAGCCTGTGGACATAGAAACAGCCCGAACGAGAGGATGTGTGCTGTTTCTATAGCGAGCGTTTTACGCTCTTTTGCTGCGTACATACGTACCAGCAATGGGATTTCCTCGACCTACCGCCATTCCTCCGGAATGTCCTCCGGTACGTACGTACACGGCGAATCTCCGTAAAACCCATTTATATGAGGTCGTGCAATGGCTTCCACTCCCATGAATCCCCAAACCCGCCGTCCGGCAGAGTTGGTGATATTGTTGCAATGTTCCAGATTGAATCTCCCGGCATTGGCAATCATGGCGTCGCTGAAGCTGCGGGCTTTCAGCGGTGCAAGGGAATTTTCTTCGCACCACATCCGGTAGATTTCATAGAAATCCTTGGAACTGATGGACGCATCCGCTTTACGCTGGATGTATCCCTCGGAATCCATGAAATCAAAGATATTGTTGTTGTCACGCTTGACCGCTTCCCGGTTTTCCCGGATACGGTCACTCTCCGTAAACTTAAAGTTGTTGGCAACAAGCCGCTGTAAGCCTTCAAATGCCCACAGGAAGATACCCTCGGATTCGGCTTTCATCTTCTCCGCAAGGTCGGGATCGTCAGCTCTGTCCACTGGCTTTTCCTTGGTGGTCAGCACAAGCTGTCTGCGGTAAAAACCATCGCTGCGGTCATACAGAGCTTGCAGATCGCCGTTACTGAACGCAAGTAGTCGAGCAAACATCCAGCCCTGATAACTCTGCTTGCCTTTGCGTTCCAAATCCATCTTGCCCTGTGCGGTGACAATGGATTTTACATAGTTGGTCTGGCGCAGAGCTTCCATCCGCATATCATCATCCACGCACAGGAGAATGTGTTCCAAATCAGCACGGGCGAAGCGGTTTTCAGAAATCTTGCCGATGCTACCGTCTTTCATATTCGTGCCGAAGATGGTAGACAGTACCGCACCGATTTGAGATTTACCTTCGCCGCCGTTGCCTTTAATCACCATCATGCGCTGCCCCTTGTTGGAGGGAATCAGGCAATAGCCGATAAACTCCTGCAAAGTGGGGATGTCCTCCGCATGGAGCAGCCCATCCAGAAATTTTATCCAGGTCACAGGTGTAGGTGCATGAGGATTGTAAACAACAGGCAGACGGTTTCGCACGATAGTCGGTCTGCCCTCGGTAAATGTGCCGTTCAGCAGTAGCGTACCGTTGGACAAATGAATCCGATCCTGCTCCGGTGGAAAGTCCGGCACTTGCGCTTCCAGTTTCAGCACTTCCAGAATGTTGGTGATCTTCCGGGGGATATTGTTTACGGCACAGAATTTCAGCTTGTCGTAAATCTCCCCACGCAGAGGGAGATCGTCCGTCACTCGACCATTGGGCGTGAAAAAAGCTCCGTTTGCGAAGATGATTCTGCGCTCCTGCAGAAATTCTTCACAAAACAGAGCTTCGTTGATGTTCTGCCCGTCAAACCAGACAGGCAAATTCATATCAGGCGTTTTCCGGTTCTTCGCCATGGTGCGCCACCTCCTTTTTCTTTCGTGTGATGTACTCTTGCAGAAAAGCAATTTTGCCGTCCTGCATCAGCTTGTCCACCAATGCCACCCGTTCTTCCAGATCACCCACCGTCAGCACATCTGCCATATATTCGATATAGCAGTGCATCTGGCAGGCTTCCACAAAACGGTCATCCAGAGCATCTTCCGGTGTCTTGGGTGCGTATCGTACTTTCCAATCTTCCAGCAGATACAGATAATCCGTCAGCACCCGGAAACACAGCATTTCATCCTCCCGTAACTGACGGATATAGGGACGCTTCGGCTTGACCATAGCTGCGGCAGTGGGCGGTTTTGGGTCAAGTCCAAAGTCCGCAGCCAGCTTTTGCGCTGCTTCATAACTGCTCAGATCGAACAGCCTTGCCACAAGGTCGATTACGTCCCCCTTGGCTCCGCAGCCGAAGCAGAAAAAATAGTCCTCATTCAGCTTCAAGCTCGGATGCCTGTCGTTGTGGAACGGGCAGCAAGCCATGCCGTTGTGGCTCACTTTCAGCCCGTAGTGTTCGGCGGCTTGCTTGACGCTGATTGCCGCCTTGATGGTTTCATAGATTGTCATAGAAAACCCTCCGTTCATAATATTCTGGAAAGCACGAAGCACCCGCCGTGATTGGCAGGTGCTTCGCTCCTTCTATTATGGTTATGACGGATTTTTCAAAAAACAGGCTAATGACAGGACAATCCTGTTTCAAAAAACAGGACAACTTATCTGAGGACGTAGATTTCTTTACATTTACATGGTATAATTAGAAAAATGAAAAAACAGGACAGGAGGGCAAGCATGAATCAAGAATTGATGACATTGGATTTCTGGCAGGATACGGTCATATATGAGAGCAAAACATTTCCTGTCGGTACGCTTGCCTGTGATGCACTGAATGTTCCTGTGAATACCATTGCAAAAATAAACGAGCAATGCGAGAAAATCAATCTGCTGCTTGGAATATTAAACGCCGGACAGGATGCTTCTGCACTCTGTCCTATTGCAAAGGAAGCTGCTCTGACGATGCTTGATATTCTCAGTCAAACACCGCCGTTCTCCTATATGAATATCTCAAAGCACAGAGAACGGATTGAAAAAGTCTTTACTGTGGACAATGCGCTGAAATATGTGGAGTTTGCCATAAAAGCCGCAACCAATTCTTTGCAATTTGAAGAAATCCAGAACTTTACCGATGCGATGATGCTCCAACGCTATACCGCAGTTTTCGGGCATCTGGCATACTCCCTTGGGGAATACCAAACGGCCATGCTTGATTTTGCAGAAAAAACAGACGGCAACGAAGCAGACCGCACCGCAGAGGGTTTTGCAAAAATGTTCGGCAGCTATTTCCCGCCGGAGTTTTCCATCACGGAAGGCAATGCCTGGATGTCTACCCTGAACAATTCCGTTCAGTATGTATCCGTCATCCGTCCCGGCGAAAAAGTTGCGAAGCTGGTCAAGCGGATGCACTATGTATCCTTTGTAGGGATGTTCCGGTCTGATCTTTTTGAGGGCTTATGTGTTGGTCATGCACCGAAGAAATGCCGGATCTGCGGCAAGTGGTTTCTGACCACCAACGCAAGGCACACCAAATACTGCGGTGGCTATGCACCGGGGGACAAGCTGCACCGCACTTGCCGTCAGATCGGTAATCTGAAAGGTAGAGAACAGCGAGAACTTGCGGACGATCATCCGCTGAAGCAGATTTATGAGAAACGGCTGAATACCATAAACCGCTATGTGAAGCGTGGTACTCTGGACGCTGATCTTGCGGAGGTTATGAAGAAGCTGGCAAAAGATAAGATGCTTCGGGCGGTCAGCAATGTTGCTTATGCCAAGGGTGATTATGAAAAAGAGATGGAACAGGCTGCTTTGAAGAAAGAAGCCAAGATCATAAAACAGACTTATATCGGGGGAATGCGAGATGGGAGAATTTGATTTTACATACAGTGTACCTGCAAATTTTAATAAACGTGTTGTTCAATTTCTTCAGCAATTCGGAAAAGCTCATGTAGCCCAAGCCTTTCAACGGTGCGAATATGAGTATGAAGATCTTGGTCTGGCTTATTATGCAGGGATGAAAGGTGATAACTGGAATAAAAACGCTCTGGATTTCACATTTGAAGGGGCAGAATCTGACATAGCATTACTACAGTCTTTCGATTCCGTACTGCAAGATGCGATAGGAAAGGCGCTCAAGGCAAGTGAATCGGGACTTCTCGTTCGAAAGGTCTACTATTTTGCTTCTGACAGTACAGCCGAATCCACAATGATTCCGCCATCAAATGAGGAACGATTAAATGCTGATATGGCAGCAGCTCAGAGTGTACTCGATGATTTGATACAGGTGGGCGAACGCGTTTGCTTGAACGCTTCGTTCACCGCATCAAGTTCTGAGAACACCATAAACGACTACTTTAGAGATATGCTTTCTTTTAAGGGATATAACGAAGTAAAAGACCAGACAAGGCATGGCATATCAGCAAGCGGAAAGGATGCAGCAGAGGTTGATATACTCTTGACCAAAGCTGGGCGAGAAATTGCTATATTTGAAGGTTTGAAGCTGGACAGTGTATCAACAGTGTACATTGACGCTCATATTGACAAAGCCATTGTCAATTATAATGCACTCGGGACAGCTACTTTCCTTGTTGCATATGTAAACTCTGCGGATTTTGAATCCTTCTGGAAGAGATATTCCGATCATGTGCGGCAGTACGATTTTCCACTCCAGATAAAGCGTCCATTCAATGTGCTGCCTTATCCAAATGCGGCTGCTCGGGTTGCGACCCTGATTCTTACACGAGATGGATTTGATTTCCCTGTGTATTTCATCGCTTTTAAGATTAGTTAATGGTTAGCATCTGATTCACTTGAAAGGAGGTGCGCTATGCTGAATGATTTTACATAGAACATGACTGGATACATACCGAAATACCAAGCCAATCCGCACGGTGACGGCATTATTCCCTATGTGGCAGAGCGCATCTTCCAACTGGAACCGGAGCCGCCAGTGGTGGACAGTCTGAACGAATATATCCTGTCTGCCTTACAGGAGAAGAATTTGATATATTTCTCGTTCTTTCTCCACCACTACGAACCGCAGCTTAATAAGCGTATCAAGAGCTTTCTTAGCGTGGATGGCGGCGATTTGTACGACACAGACCGATTTATAGATATAAAGCTCTCCTGCCGGGAGCAAATGCTCCAAAAGCTGATTGTTTACGACCCCGCCAAGGGTGCAGAGTATGCCACCTGCATTTATCCGTTTATCTGGGATGCTATGCTCCGTTTCCGTATGGGCGAAGAAAAATGGTCGGTATCTTCTCTGACCAATTATAAAATGGTGCGGTCAATGGCATGGCTGTACCATAACACCAAGGATGCGGTCAGCGAGTTTTCCAAGAAATACAACTGTGATCTTGCCCTTGCGGAAGAATATCTGAAAGTTGTCCGTGGCATCCGTAACCAGCAGCCATTTTATGTGACGGACGAGGACGGAGAAGAAACAGGCGAAGATGTTGCCCTGGATGATACTTGGAACTATACCGACATCCTATGGAATGGTATACAGGCAGAAAAGGTACAGCGGGCATTTGAGAAGCTGAACTATCGGGAACAGACCCTGCTTGAGAAGCGTCTGGCAATCTGCATGACCTGTGGGCGTGTCGGTTCATGGAAAGAGCGTCCCACCTTTGAAGAACTGGCGGTTATGTTTGAGGGCAGCACAGCCAGCGGTGCAGAGCGAGCCTACCGGAAAGCAGTGGACAAGCTGACGGAGTTTTTGGTTGCCGAGGGTGCTATCCATGCTGTCCGGCTGAAACAGAAAACCAAAACCAAGCGCAAAAAGAAAATCGCCGCCGCAATCTACGAATACCAAGCAGACTGCGACGGCGAATGGGGTAAGATTTCATTTGATTTTGAAAGCAGCACAGCAGAGATTATCCATCTTGCCGATTGGGATACGATAAAAACCAACCGCTTTGCGAACAAGGCCGTAGCCTATCTTCTGAACTGTGAAAATGAGAAACTACCAAAGGAAACAATGGTGGCATTTGAACCATAAAAAGAAAAACCGCTACAACATCCATCCCACTTTGGAATGAGAATTGCAGCGGTTTATTTGCTGGGAACTAATTATTCGATATTTGTGATTTCCCAATCATCATTTACCAGATGGGTAAATCCTTTGTTTTCTTCTTCATCTGGAATTGATGCTGTCCAGATGATTTCTCCGTTTTCACCCAGGGCAGTTATTGTTAATCCTCGCAGATCGGTGTAGCCATCGAGATTTTCGAGCCAGATGCGTTCGCCTTTCTTGAGCAGAGAACCATCTGCATTTTCAAAGCCGCCACTGGAATTTGGCATTGAAAGCTTGATGCTCTTAACGCCTTCAGAGCCAATGGTCAGATAAAACTTAGAAAGTTCATCCTCTATGGACGGGAACTGGATTTTCTGTCGTGCTTCTTCGGTAGCGAAGATCCACCACTTGCCATTCATAAAGAGTTCAATGGTTCCCTCAGTTGCCCCGTATTGATAACCATATCCTGTACCAAAATTGGATTGATCGTCAACGCTGGGCTGTTTATTTCCATCAACCTGGGATGTGATTTCTCCATCCATAACACCACATCTTGCTTCTATTTTGCTTTCATGGCCAGTATCAAGATACAGTGTCCCGTTCACCATAACCATAGGGATTAAGTCCCATGTTTCGGTTTGCTTTATAACCTTGATTCCATAAACATCCGCAATTCGTGCAGGATAAGTTTCAAGGATTTCACCGGAGTATTCAATTTCAATCACATCTCCGATTTCAGGTTCTGGTGATGGATGAGCATTTCTGATAGGTACTTCAATTCGGTCTGCACTATTCAGTTCCCAGCTACCTTCAACAGGCTTCACAAGATAATAACCATTATGATCTTCCAGAATTTCAGCTTGGAAAACCTGATGCGCTTCGTTGGAAAAACCTTCAATCTGAATACAATTATTCTTGAAAACCAATCGACCAGTTTCTACCAGTTCATCAGTATTATATTTCTTTTTATCTACATAGAGGTATCCGTCAGCTTCATTAAATCTGAGGGTAAAATCGAAATATCCTCGATCAGACAGTTCATAGCTTGCTCCGTTTGCATAGTCATAGATGGTGACACGGTTATCAATCATGCCAGATCCCCAACTGATTGTAGAACACAACTCAGGCAAGCCGTCGCCGGTGAGGTCGCAGAAATAGGCGTTCCAGATGGGCATCCCGGTATACAACGAAGTGATTTCGTTACCCGTAACAGCCATCATTTCTCCATAAATCCAACGGAAAGTCACATCCGGGAACTCTGGAAGATTAATCTCATGGCGACCACCCCACTGCATCTCATCTGGTGTTTCAAGATAGTCAAACCATTTTGTAACAGACGGTACAGGTTCAGCAACTGCGACATCTCCTCCCACACAGATTCTACTCAAATAATCTTGGAACTCTCCGTCGGATACAACATACCGTTCTCCGTTCCACTCGATATCTACCATATCATTGTCGGAGAGAGAATAACCGTTTATCCGGATATATGTGCCATCCTCCAGGAGTGCGCTGATTTGATATCCCGGTGTGAATCCACCATATTCATCGCTCTTCTTCGTGTTCTTGACCCCGGCCAGCCGAGAACTCAACTCACTAATCTGTGCGGGATTCATTTCAATAGCCACTGCGTCATCCGCATTTCGCATATCAAAATGATTTGCAGAAACGATGGTGTGTGTTGCTTCATCGAATTGGAATCCCATCGGGTTGGTCAAAAAGCAGACCGCAACGATCACACAGGCAATGACTGCCAGAATAATAATCCAGAACGCAGGTTTCTTATAATTCATCACAGACTTCACACGATCTTTAACACCAACTTCACCAAAGGCAAGTGGGCAGGCCGCAATCATGCGACGGTTGACGCTGCAGACCACAAGAGCCTGTGTATAGTCGGCTCTCTGTTCGTTGCCAAGTTCCTTGATGACCTTTTCATCACAGGCAAACTCAATGTCACGGCAAAGAAGTACATAAGCCAACCACATCAAAGGATTGAACCAATGAATCGTCAGCAGGAGAAAACCAAGAGGCTTCCACCAATGGTCTTTGCGGCGAATGTGCGCCTGTTCGTGGGCAACAACGTGCTCCAGATCCTGACCATTCAAGTTGAACGGGAGATAGATTCTCGGTTTGATAATGCCCAGGACAAACGGAGAACTTACATTCTCACTCTGGAAAATGTTGCCCTTGTAGCGAACAGCGGTATCCACTTTACGACATAGGCGCCAATAACTAACTGCGGTATACAAGAGAAGGGCGCCGACACCAATCAACCAGATAATATTCAAAATCGGAATCCAAATCTGAAGCGGGTTTGCACTCGTCAATACATGCTGTGGTGGGGCAAATGAGGATAGAACAGGATTGACCACACTATTGATCGCCGGAACACCGCTGTCTATTGTGGGTTTGGCCGCCATTTCAATATCCAACGGAATTGTTTCTGAACTTGGGATAAGGCTTAATGCGCTCTCAAAAGAGAGCGGGCAAATCAATCTGACAGCCACGATACCCCAAAGCAGAACATTGACCCACTTGGGAGCTTTCTTCAAAACAAGCCTGAGTATCAGCACAGCCAGGATAAGCCAGCTTGCAGATATACTCATGTTGATAATTTTCAAAAAGAGTTCGTTCATTGTGAACCTCCTTTCCTGATGCGGTCGATCATGCGCTGTACCTCATCAAGCTCATCTTCGGACATAGCCTGATGCTTTGTAAAAGCAGCGATAAAGGCAGGCAGAGAACCCTCGAATTTTTTCTCAACCAGTTCATCGATCTCACACGCCTGGGCTTCATCTTTGGAAACGCGAGAAGTAACAGTGCCATTGTCGTTCTTCAGCACACCACGCTCTCCAAGACGCTTGATAACGGTATAAGTCGTAGTCCTTTTCCATCCGAGTTGATCCTGGCACAGCTTTACAAGCTCGACAGCAGTAACCGGCTCATGCTCCCACATAATCAAACAAAAACGATATTCACTTTCGTGAATCTTCGGAAAATCCATATTCACGCCCTCCTTGTCTACACCATTAGACTTCACACATAGTCTACCACATTAGACAGCCAAAATCAATAGAGTTCACAGAAAAGATACAAAAAAATTGCCCGCAGAATTTCTCCCACGGGCAAAGTGTTGGTTAGCTATCAAGCGGTTTGTATTCAGTTACAGTTTTCAAATAGGTTTCGGGATTACCGTTCAGTATCAAATCAGCATATCCAATCGGATCATTGTAGATCAGATAGTCCAGTTCTGACCGCTGATACATATTATCGGCAACCTCATTCTCCACGGCGATGGTATCAATGGCAATCATGCTGCCACTTGCAAATTCCAGTTCCACACAAGCGGTATCCATGTTGAACTCACAAGAAATCAATCTATCCATAAGAAACCTCCATACTGCGGGATGTTAGATCATCCCAAAATATTTGAACGCTTCTCGGATTGCTTTCTCTTTTTCCGGCGGACACTGTGGCTGTCTGGAATCCTCGGATTTCGGCAGATTGTAATTCTTGCCAACTTCAATCCCACATTTCCGCTTAATCTGTGAGATATAGAGGTTGGACACCTTTAACCCGGAATGCTCCAAAACATACGCCTTAATCTGCGGATAGGTTGCTCCATCTTGGAACTCCGACATATCCATATCTTCCAAAGAGAACTCAACCCGAATCTTTTTCGAGTCGACCTCGCCCTTGGAAAGCAAGACAACCGTCTCCACATGCGCGGTGCGGGGGAACATGTCCACCGCCACGGCCTTTTTGAGGGTGTAGCCCCGCCCGGCAAACCGCTTCACGTCCCGGCCCAGGGTGCCGGGATCGCAGGAGACGTAGACCACCCGCTCCGGGCCCATATCCGCGATGGTGTCCACCACGTCCTCGGCCAGCCCCTTGCGGGGCGGATCCACGCACACCACGTCGGGGCGCACCCCCTCCCCCCCCAGGTAGCGGGCGGCCTCCCCCGCGTCGGCGCAGAGGAAGCGGGCGTTTTCAATGTGGTTGCGCTGGGCGTTGGCGATGGCGTCGTCCACCGCCTGGGGCACCACCTCGGCCCCCCACACCATGCCCGCCTTCCGGGCCATGACCAGGCTGATGGTGCCGATGCCGCAGTAGAGATCCAGCACCGTCTCCGTCCCGGTGAGGCCGGCGAACTCCAGGGCCTTGCCGTAGAGCACCTCGGTCTGGGCCGGGTTGACCTGATAAAAGGAGGGGACGGACAGCCGGAAGGTGAGGCCGCACAGGGTGTCGGACAGGAAGTCCTCCCCCCACAGGGCGCGGTAGGAGTCCCCCAGAATCACGTTGTTGTGCTTCTCGTTCACCCCCAGCACGATTCCGGCCAGGTTGGGCTCGGCCCGGCGCAGGGCGCGCACCAGCTCGGCCTCCCGGGGGACGCCCCGGCCGTTGACCAGCAGGCAGCACAGGCTGCGGCCGGCCCGGTTGGTGCGCACATACACGTGCCGCACCAGTCCGGTGAAGGTGCGCTCATTGTAGGCGGGGATGGAGTACTCCGCCATCCACTCCTTCACGGCCCCCCGCAGGCGGGCGGCCGCCTCCCCCTGGAGCAGGCAGTCGTCCACGTCGATTACGTCATGGCTCCGGGGGCGGTAGAAGCCGATGCGGGGGCCCTTGGCCACCGGAAACTGGGCCTTGTTGCGGTAGCGGTCTACCTGCTCCGCCCCCAGGATGGCGGAGACGTGGATCTCCGCCCCGCCCAGGCGGCGCAGGGCGTCCTCCACCCGGATGCGCTTGGCCTCCAGCTCCTCGGCGTAGTTCATGTGCCGGAACTGGCAGCCGCCGCACTTGGTGTAGTGCAGGCACCGGGGGAAGATGCGGGCGGGGGAGGGGTTGACCACCTCCTCCACCCGGCCCCAGAGGGCGCTGCGGCCCACATGGGTGAGGCGCACGTCGCAGGCCTCTCCCCGGATGCCGCCCTGGACAAAGACCACCATCCCGTCCAGCCGGGCCACCCCGGCGCCGTCGCTGGCGTAGCCGTCGATCACCAGGCGGCAGAGCTGCCCCTCCCGTGGCTTGCCGTTATCCATTTACACTCACGTCCTTCATGGCGCCATAGGTCAGCATCGCAGAGAGCGGGCTGTTCATGGCGGGCAGGGCGCCGCCCTGGAGCCAGAACACATACCCCTCCGCCGTGCAGTAAAAGTTGTCCACCTGCACCGCGGCGGTGATGGCGTCCCGGGTGAGCGTCCCCTGCTCCACCGCCGTGGCCAGCTCGCTCCGCTGGTCCAACAGGGCGTCCACCACCCGCGCCCGTACGGCGTCGGCGTCGGTGAAGAAGTCGGTGAAGTCCAGCTTTTCCCCCGTCACGGCGTCAAACTGCTCACTGAGCAGAAAGACGGCGGGGTGGGCCTCCCCCTCGATGGACACATACAGGTCCCGGCAGACGCTGATCACCTTCTCGTCGGCGTAGGCGATCTGGTAGGTCATCTCCTGGGTGGTAGGGTAGAAGGGGAACCCCGCCGCCTTGGACACGTCGTAGTCGGCCACCGCCATCTCATAGGCCTCCTCTGCCTCCAGCATCCGGCTGGCCCCCTCGGCCTTGTACCACCCGTTGATGGCCGCCCCGGCGGGGCAGGCGTCGGTATTCTGTATCAGCGGGAGGGTGAACGAGGCGGTGAGCACCGTGGCGCCGTCGCCGGAGGTAAAGGTCTTGGCAAAGACCTGATCCCCCCACTTGGGAGCGGCAGGCGCCGGCGTGGGAGTGGGGGTGGGCACCGGCGTGGATGTCTGGATGGGGGTGGGCACCGGGGTCTCCTCCGGCATCTTGTCCCCGCCGCAGGCCGTCAGGGACAGGGTCAGCGCCGCGGCCAACAGGCCGGACAGCACAATCCGTTTTTTCATATTACGCTCCTTTACACTGGGTGATGGGAACAACATTATTGTACCATCTGCCTGCCGGGCCGTAAATGGAAAAAAGCAATTTGTAACCTTCCGTATTTTTTTGGTATAATGGACGAATCACAGCGGGAGGCGCGGCGGCCTGGACAACAACTATGGGCCCGGTGCCCTCATCTACGCCCCCTGCGTGCTGGCGCCGCAGGCGCGAAGGAAAACCGCAAAACGCTGGGTTTGTTCATAATTTCCCCTTTTTTATTGACATGGGATATGATATACTAGGAAACTGAATTAGCATCCAAGTCCTGGGAGCCGAGGCGCCGGGGACAGGAACAAGAAAGGTGAACAAGACGCATGGGACTGTTGAAAAAGCTCTTTGGCACCAGCTCCGAGAAGGAGCTCCGCGCCATCAAACCCATCGTGGACAAGATTGAAGCCCTGGACGGGGAGTACTCCAAGCTCACCGACGAGCAGCTCAAGGCCAAGACCCCCGAATTCAAGCAGCGCATCGCCAATGGCGAGAGCCTGGACGACATCCTGCCCGAGGCCTTCGCCGCCTGCCGGGAGGCGGCCTGGCGCGTGCTGGGCATGAAGCCCTACCGGGTGCAGCTCATCGGCGGCATCATCCTCCACCAGGGCCGCATCGCCGAGATGAAGACCGGCGAGGGCAAAACCCTGGTGGCCACCCTGCCCGCCTACCTCAACGCCCTGGCGGGAGAGGGCGTGCACATCGTCACCGTCAACGACTATCTGGCCAAGCGCGACAGCGAGTGGATGGGCAAGGTCTACCGCTTCCTGGGCCTCACCGTGGGCCTGGTGATCCACGACATCCAGCCCAAGGACCGCAAGGCCTCCTACTCCGCCGACATCACCTACGGCACCAACAACGAGTTCGGTTTCGACTACCTGCGAGACAACATGGCCATCTACGCCACCGAGATGGTGCAGCGGGGCCACGCCTTCGCCATCGTGGATGAGGTGGACTCCATCCTCATCGACGAGGCCCGCACCCCCCTCATTATCTCCGGTCAGGGGGACAAGTCCACCCAGCTCTACACCGTAGTGGACGCCTTTGTGGCCAAGCTCAAGGGCCAGCGGGTGGCCAGCGTGGACACCAAGGAGGAGGAGGACCCCGATCTGGACGCCGACTACGTGGTGGACGAGAAGGCCCGCACCGTCACCCTCACCGCCCGGGGCATCGCCAAGGCCGAGCAGCAGTTCCAGGTGGCCAACCTGGCCGATCCGGAAAACACCACCCTGTCCCACCACATCAACCAGGCCATCCGGGCCCGGGGCCTGATGCGCCGGGACATCGACTACGTGGTGAAGGACGGCGAGGTCATCATCGTGGACGAGTTCACCGGCCGCCTCATGTACGGCCGCCGGTACTCCGAGGGCCTGCACCAGGCCATCGAGGCCAAGGAGGGCGTCACTGTGGCCCGGGAGTCCAAGACGCTGGCCACCATCACCTTCCAGAACTACTTCCGCCTGTACGGCAAACTCTCCGGCATGACGGGCACCGCCATGACCGAGGAGGAGGAGTTCGGCACCATCTACTCCCTGGATATCGTGGAGATCCCCACCAACAAGCCGGTGCAGCGCGTGGATCACCCCGACGTGGTTTACAAGACCGAGGCGGGCAAGTTCCGCGCCATTGTCAACCAGATTGAGGAGTGCCATAAGAAGGGCCAGCCCGTGCTGGTGGGCACCATCTCCATCGAGAAGTCGGAGGAGCTCTCCGCCATGCTCAAGAAGCGGGGTATCAAGCACAACGTGCTCAACGCCAAGTTCCACGAGAAGGAGGCCGAGATCGTCGCCCAAGCCGGCAAGCTGGGCGCGGTCACCGTGGCCACCAACATGGCCGGCCGCGGCACCGATATCATGCTGGGCGGCAACGCCGAGTACCTGGCCAAGGCCGAGCTGCGCAAGGCCGGGCTCTCCGACGAGCTGATCGCCGAGTCCACCGGCTACGCCGACACCGACAACGAGGAGATTCTCAACGCCCGGAAGATGTTTGCCGAGGCGGAGGCCAAATACAAGGACGAGATCAAGGCGGAGGCCGACCAGGTGCGGGCCGCGGGCGGCCTGTTCATCCTGGGCACCGAGCGCCACGAGTCCCGCCGCATCGACAACCAGCTCCGCGGCCGCGCCGGCCGCCAGGGCGACCCGGGCGAGAGCCGCTTCTACCTGTCCCTGGAGGACGACATCATGCGCCTGTTCGGCTCCGAGCGGGTCATGGGCATGATGGAGAAGCTGGGCGTGGACGAGGACACCCCCATTGACGCGAAGATCCTCTCCAACGCCATTGAGAACGCCCAGAAGCAGGTGGAGTCCCGCAACTTCCAGACCCGCAAGACCGTGCTGGAGTACGACGACGTGATGAACACCCAGCGTAAGGTCATCTACGAGCAGCGCCGCAAGGTGCTGGACGGGGAGAACCTGAAGGAGTCCGTTCAGACCATGCTCTCCACCGTGATTTCCACCGAGGTGCAGGCCCACATGGGTGAGCTCAAGCACATGGACGCCGAGAACTGGAGGGAGGTGTGCGCCCAGTTCCGCGGTCTGTTCCTGCGGCCCGACGAGTTCAAGTTTACCGACGAGGAGCTCCAGCAGTACGACGCCCAGGCCCTCACCGACCTGCTCCAGGAGCGGGCCAGCGACATCTACGCCCGCAAGGAGGCCGAGCTGGGCGAGCCCCTCATGCGCGAGCTGGAGCGGGTGATGATGCTCCGGGTGGTGGACGAGTACTGGATGGACAACATCGACGCCATGCAGGAGCTGCGCCAGGGCATCGGCCTGCGGGCTTACGGCCAGAACGACCCGGTGGTGGCCTATAAAAAGGAAGGCTACGAGATGTTTGAGAGCATGATCGCCGCCATCCAGGCCGAGACCATCCGCCGCATCTTCCTGGCCCGGGTCCAGGTGGGCGCCACCACCGTCAAGCGGGAGCGGGTGGCCAAGGTCACCGGCGAGAGCGCGGGCAGCGACGGCACCGTTAAGAAGCAGCCCGTCAAGAAGGGCCAGAAGGTGGGCCGCAACGACCCCTGTCCCTGTGGCAGCGGCAAGAAGTACAAGAAGTGCTGCGGCATGCACGAGGACGAGTAAAAGCAGTCTATGGGGTATCCAAAAGCGGAATGTGGCTTCGCTGGCGTTTGACCGGAAGCGCCTCCGGCCCCTAGATACAAAACCGCCGTGCCGCTTTGCGGCACAGCGGTTTTGATACCTCCGGCTTCGTGCCCGCGGCGCGGGGCGAGGTGTTTTTCGAAACGCGAGTTTCCGGAAAAACCGATTTCGATTTCCAGATGGAGGAAATCCATGAATATCATCGAGCACAACAAAAATGGCCTGGTGTATCTCACCGCCGACGGCTTTGAGGCCGCCGGCGGTGTGGCACACGGCTTCTCCACCCGCCTGGGCGGGGTATCGGAGGGGATCTACGCTACCCTCAACCTGGGCATGAACCGGGGCGACGCCCCCGACCGGGTGCGGGAGAACTACCGCCGCTTCTGCGCCGCCATTGGGGCGGACATGGGGAACATTGTCTGCGCCAGCCAGGTTCACGGTGACACGGTGCGCACCGTCACCGCGGCGGATCTGGGCATTGGCCTGGACGAGCCGGAGCCCTGGCAGGCGGATGGCCTTGTCACCGACATCCCCGGTGTGACGCTGGCGGTCTACTCCGCCGACTGCCTGCCCATCCTGCTCTACGACCCGGTGCGCCGGGTGGTTGGGGCGGTCCACGCCGGCTGGCGGGGCACCGCCCTGGGCATTGCCGCCAAGGCGGTGGAACGCATGGTGGACTGCTACGGCTGCGACCGGCTGGACATCCTGGCCGCCGTCGGCCCCGGCATCTCCAAGTGCTGCTTCGAGACCCACGAGGACGTGCCCAACGCCATGACTGAGGCCATGGGGGCCGCCGCCCTGTCCTCCATCGAGGTGCTGCCCACCGGCAAGTTCCACGTGGATCTCAAGGGCCTCAACGCCAAGCGGCTGGAGAGCGCCGGGCTGGACCCCGAACACATCGCTGTCTCCGCCGACTGTACCTGCTGCCTGCCGGAGAAGTACTGGTCCCACCGCTACACCCACGGGGAGCGGGGGAGCCAGGCGGCGATGATCGCAATCGTCTAGGGGGCATCCAATGGCGTCTGAGGAGACTCCGTCTGGACTTCATCGGAAGCGCCACCGGCGCTTCCGACCCCTAGATACGAGCCTGCGTGCCGGCGAAAACGCCGGCGGCTTGGCTCGATACCCCCGGTTTCGCGCCCTGTGGCGCGGGTCGGGGTGTCTTTCCGGAACATGAATTCCCGGAAAGACTGATTTTCAATTTCGTTTCCCCGCAGGGCGGGGAAAACGCTGTGAGATAGGCAGCTATAAAATATGGATGCTCCATTGCCGTTGTACGCCAATCCAAAATTCCCTCGGAGAGCGGAGGGGGTATCGCGCCGCAGGCGCGTATCCTGCCGCGTAGCGGCAGAGATTTTCCGCAGAAAATCGACGCGCCTTTAGGAAGGAGGCCGAGCCGTTTGCGAAACATTCTAGCCGCCCTGCTGACGGCGGCCCTGTGCCTGGGTTTGGCCGCCTGTGGGCCGGCGCCGGAGCCGGAGCCCACACCCACCCCCACGCCCAGCGTCTCCCCCTCTCCAGAGGCGGCCGAGTTCGCCTTGGCCTGCTACCCGGAGGCCGGGGTCCACCCCATCACCGGCTCCAACCGCACCAACCTGGCCCTGGGGGGCCTGCTGTATGAGGGGCTGTTTGCCCTGAACGGGCAGTTTCAGCCCCAGGAGGCGCTCTGCGCCTCCGCCTCCGTGTCGGCCGACGGCCTCCAGTGGTCCTTTATCCCCCGCAGCGGGGTGACCTTCTCCGACGGCAGCCCCCTGACGGCCGCGGAGATCGCGGCCTCCCTCAACCTGGCCCGCACCAGCCCCCTCTACTCCGCCCGCTTCGCCGGCGTGACGGACATCGCCGCCGCCAACGGCATGGTGACCGTCACCCTGAGCCGCGCCAACGGTGCTCTGCCCGCCCTGCTGGACATCCCCATCGTCAAGGAGACGGGAGGCGTCCCCCTGGGCACGGGGCCCTACGTGCTCGCCGGCACGGGGGAGAACCTCGCGCTGGAAGCCCGCTCCGACTGGTGGCAGGGCAAGGCCCTGCCCCGGGACACCATTCCCCTGCGGGCCATTCAGGAGGCGGACGATCTGATCCATGCCTTTGATACCCGGGACATTGCCCTGGTCTCCACCGACCTGACGGGCACCAATGCCCTGGGTTTTTCTGGTTCCTTTGCTGCGGTGGACTACCCCACCAGCACCATGCTGTACGTGGGCTTCAACACGGCCGACGGCCCCTGCCGGAGCGCCCAGGTGCGGCAGGCCCTGCTGCGGGGCTTTGACCGGGCCGCCGTATCCACCGCCCAGTTCTTCCGCCACGCCCAGCCCGCCGCCCTTCCTGTCTCCCCCGCCAGCCCCCTCTACGACGAGGCGCTGGCCCAGACGCTGGACTACGCCCCCCAGGCCATGGAGCCGCTCCTCACCGCTGCCGGCTATACCAGAGCCGACGGGGTATGGCAGAAGGAGGGGCGGCCGCTGGCGCTCACCTTTGTGGCCCCAAACAACAACGCCGACCGGCTGGCCGCGGCGGAGACGCTGGCCGCCAACCTGACCGACGCCGGCCTAGAGGTGGAGCTGCGGGCCCTGGCCTGGGACGATTACCTTCAGGCCCTGACGGCGGGGAGCTTCGACCTGTACCTGGGGGAGGTGCGGCTCACCGCCGACTTTGATCTCACCGCCTTCCTGACTCCCGGCGGCGCCCTCAACTACGGCAAGTATAGCGACGCCGGGGCGCTGAACCGCCTGAGCGCCTTCCGGGCCGCCGTGGGACAGTGGCGGACGGAGCCGGCCCGGCAGCTCTATGAATATCTGGCCGGGCAGCCCCCCTTCGCGGTCATCTGCTTCAAGAACTGGTCCGTGCTCACCCAGTGGAGCCGGATCGACGGGCTGACGCCCACCCAGCAAAACATATTCCATCAATTTTCCGACTGGAAGATCACATAAGGGAGAGAAAGAGAGTATGGGGAACGTATTTCGCTGTTATGTGGAGAAGAAGCCCGGCTTCGCCGTGGAGGCGGAGCATCTGTTCGGAGAGCTGCGCCACACCCTGGGCCTGACGGGGCTGACCGGCGTGCGGGTGCTGCGCCGCTACGACGTGGAGGGGGTGGACGCGGCGGTCTATGCCGCCGCCCGCACCACCGTGCTCTCTGAGCCGCAGGTGGACGCCCTGTGGGATGAGGTCATGCCCGCCCCGGAGGGGGAGCACACCCTGCTCGCGGTGGAGGCCCTGCCCGGCCAGTACGACCAGCGGGCCGACTCCTGCGCCCAGTGCATCCAGATGATGCACGGCGGGGAGCGCCCCACCGTCCGCGCCGCCACCGTCTACGTGCTGGAGGGGGCCCTCACCACCCCGGAGGCGGCCAAGGCCCGGGGCTACCTCATCAACCCGGTGGAGAGCCGGGAGGCGGCGCTGGACAAGCCCGCCACCCTCCGCCAGGACTACCCCGTTCCCGCCGCCGTGCCCGTGCTGGATGGCTTCACCGCCCTGGACCGCGCGGGTCTGGAGAGCGTGCTGGCCCAGTACGCTCTGGCCATGGATCTGGCCGATCTCGCCTTCCTCCAGGCCTACTTCCGGGACGAGGAGGGCCGTGATCCCACCCTCACCGAGGTGCGGGTGGTGGACACCTACTGGTCGGATCACTGCCGCCACACCACCTTCTCCACCCACCTGGACGCCGTGGAGATCGCCGATGACAACGTAAAGGCCGCCTATGAGCGGTACCTATCCGCCCGGGTGGAGGTCTACGGCGCGGAGAAGGCCGCCAAGCGGCCCCAGACCCTCATGGACATCGCCACCCTGGGCGCCAAGACCCTGAAAAAGCGGGGCCTGCTCCCCGAGCTGGACGAGAGCGAGGAGATCAACGCCTGCTCCATCCACGTGCCCGCCCAGGTGGACGGGAAGGAACAGGACTGGCTGCTCATGTTCAAGAACGAGACCCACAACCACCCCACCGAGATCGAGCCCTTCGGCGGCGCGGCCACCTGCATCGGCGGGTGCATCCGCGACCCCCTCTCCGGCCGGGTATACGTCCACCAGGCCATGCGCCTCACTGGCTGCGGCGACCCCCGCACCCCGGTGGAGCAGACCCTGGAGGGCAAGCTGCCCCAGCGGAAGATCGCCCAGACCGCCGCGGCGGGCTACTCCTCCTACGGCAACCAGATCGGCCTGGCCACCGGCCACGTGGCGGAGCTCTACCACGAGGGCTATGTGGCTAAGCACCTGGAGTGCGGCGCGGTGGTGGGCGCGGCCCCGGCGTCCAACGTCCGCCGGGAGCGGCCCGCCCCCGGCGACGTGGTGATCCTCCTGGGCGGCCGCACCGGCCGGGACGGCATCGGCGGCGCCACCGGCTCCTCCAAGAGCCACAACAAGGCCAGCCTGGACACCATGGCCAGCGAGGTGCAGAAGGGCAACGCCCCGGAGGAGCGCAAGCTCCAGCGTCTCTTCCGCGACCCCGCCGTCACCCGCCTCATCAAGCGGTGCAACGACTTCGGCGCCGGCGGCGTGAGCGTGGCTATCGGCGAGCTGGCCGACGGCCTGTCCATCGACCTGGACGCGGTGCGCAAGAAGTACGACGGCCTGGACGGCACCGAGCTGGCCATCTCCGAGTCCCAGGAGCGCATGGCCGTGGTGGTGGCCCCGGCGGACGTGGACGCCCTGCTGGCCGCCGCCGCCAGGGAGAACCTGGAGGCCTACCCGGTGGCCTCGGTCACGGCGGAGCCCCGCATGGTCATGACCTGGCGGGGCCAGACCGTGGCCAGCCTGTCCCGGGCCTTCCTCAACACCAACGGCGCGGCCAAGCACGCCCGGGTGTCCGTGCCCCAGGCGGACGCCGCCCCGGAGAGGGCGACCTTCTCCACCCTGCGGGAGATGGCCTCCAGCCTGAAGTGCGCCTCCCGCCGCGGCCTCACCGAGCGGTTTGACGGCTCCATTGGCGCGGGCAGCGTGCTCATGCCCTTCGGCGGCAAGACCCAGCGCACCCCCGCCCAGGCCATGGCCGCCCTCTTCCCCGTGGAGCCGGAGCAGGAGACCGATCAGGCCAGCGTCATGGCCTGGGGCTGCGATCCCGACGCCCTGTCCGCCGCCCCCTACCAGGGGGCAAAGGACGCGGTCTACGCCTCCGTAGCCAAGCTGGTGGCCGCCGGCGCGGACTACCGGAAGGCCTATCTGACCCTCCAGGAGTTCTTTGAGAAGCTGCGGGACGAGCCCGCCCGCTGGGGCAAGCCCTTCGCCGCCCTGCTGGGGGCCCTGGACGCCCAGTTGGAGCTGGGCTGCGCCGCCATCGGCGGCAAGGACTCCATGTCGGGCACCTTCCACGATCTGGACGTGCCCCCCACGCTGATCTCCTTCGCCATCGCGCCCATCCAGGCGGGTGAGGTGCTCTCCCCCGAGTTCAAGGAGGCGGGGCACCCGGTGTACCTGTTCGTAGGCGACGCTCTGGCCGAGCACCCTCTGGCGGCCTGGGACAAGCTCCGTGAACTGCACAAGGCCGGGAAAGTGAAGTCCGCGTGGGCGGTGGAGCACGGCTTTGCCGAGGCGGTCATGAACATGTCCTTTGGCAACAGGATCGGCTTTGCCATGGGTTCCGATGTGGACACGAACTGGTACACTCCCTGGCCCCGCTCCATCGTGGCGGAGCTGGCCGAGGAGATCGACTTCCCTCTGGCGATCAGGCTGGGCACCACCACCGCCGAGCCGGTGATCACCATCGGCGGCGACTCCGCCCCCATTGACGAGCTGCTCGCCCTCAACGAGGGGGTGCTGGAGGACGTGTACCCCACCCGGGCGGGGGAGCGCGCCCCGGCGCGCACCCTCTCCTGGGACAGGCGCGCCCCGGCGGTGTGCAAGTCCAAAACCGCCCGCCCCAGGGTGGCCATCCCCGTGTTCCCCGGCACCAACTGCGAGTACGACTCCGCCCGGGCCTGCCTGCGGGCGGGGCTGGAGCCGGAGATCGTGGTGGTGCGCAACCTGACCGCCTCCGCCCTGGAGGATTCGGCCCTGGCCCTGGAGAAGGCAATCCGCGCGGCCCAGATCCTGTTCCTGCCCGGCGGCTTTTCCGGCGGCGACGAGCCCGACGGCTCGGCCAAGTTCATCTGCTCCTTCCTGCGCAACGGCCGGCTCACCGACGCGGTTCATGACCTGCTCAAGCGCCGGGACGGCCTGATGCTGGGCATCTGCAACGGCTTCCAGGCCCTCATCAAGCTGGGCCTGGTGCCCTACGGCGAGATCCGGGCCATGGACGAGGGCTGCCCTACCCTGACCTTCAACACCATCGGCCGCCACCAGAGCCGGTACGTCACCACCCGGGTGGCCTCTGTCCAGTCCCCCTGGATGCTCCAGTCCCATGTGGGCGACCTCCACGCCATCCCCATCTCCCACGGCGAGGGCCGCTTCACAGCCCCCCAGGCGGAGCTGGAGCGGCTGATCGCCAACGGCCAGATCGCCACCCAGTACGTGGACGCCTCCGGCGCGGCCTCCATGGACATCGACGCCAACCCCAACGGCTCCCTGGAGGCCATCGAGGGCATCTTCTCCCCCGACGGCCGGGTGTTCGGCAAGATGGGCCACTCGGAGCGCCGGGGCCCCTATGTAGGCGTCAACATCCCCGGCGACAAGCACCAGCCCCTCTTCGAGAGCGGCGCGGCCTACTTCCGTTGATGCAAAAATCCCCGGCGCGCTGCGCCGGGGATTTCAGCCTGCCGAAAATGTCTTTTCGTCAGGCTGCCGGACTTTTTGAACCTCTAAAGAGGCTCAAAAAGTCGTTTGATCCCACGCGAAAGGGAACCCTGACGGTTCCCTTTCACACTTTCCCTCCCTCCGAACTCTTTGACATACAGCTTTACCGCCTGTCTCTAATCCCCGGCGCGGTGCGCCGGGGATTTTTCATCTGATTTTAAGAATGCCTTTAGGACGCTTTTATCTGGGTGTGATAAGCTGGTACCATCAAAAGGAGGACTGATTCCATGGTTACGCTGTTCACACTGGGCATCATCTGTCTGGCCGCTGTGATTCTCATTCCCGTCATCCTGTTTCTGGTGGGCCTGCCCTTCCTGCTGCTCATGGGCCTGCTGCCCTGGCTGCTGCGCGTCGCGGGCGTGGTGCTGCTCATCAAGGCCCTGCTCGACAAGCCCACCCGCTGGGAAAACTTCATGCCCGCCGTCGTGGCCTTTGCCCTGTCCCTGCTCATCGGCTGGATCTTCTGAGCGCCGGGCGGCCCCTACCCGTCCAGCGGCTCGGCCCGCAGGGCCGCCCCGGAGCCGGTAACACCGTAAAAGACGTACTCGTCCGGCCGCAGGGTGGAGGCGGCCAGGGCGGCGCGCACCGCCGCCCCGTCCTCCGGCCGGAAGCGCACGGCGATGCCGCAGCCCAGGGAGATCTCCCGCAGCACCGGCATGGTGAGCACATCCGCCACCGGCCGCAGCACCTTCTGGGCGTAGATGGCCCCGTAGGTGGAGGTGAAGGTGATCACGCCGTAGTCCATTACAGGGAGACCACCTTGGCCGCCCGCTGCATGCGGGTGACGATGTCGTACATGTTGCTCACCGTGCCCACCTGGAGCTGGTCGGTGAGGCCGTAGAAGCTGAGACAGGTGCCGCACACCAGGATCTCGACGCCCGCATCGGCCAGGGCCTTCAGGTGGGCGGGAATCTGCTCGTCCAGGGTGGGCAGGCGCACGCCGGCGTTCATGAAGAGCACCGCGCCGGGCTTGTCCTCCCCCTGGGCCAGAGTGTAGAAGAACATGCGCATCAGGTTGGCGCCCAGCTCCCGGTCGCCGTCCCCGATGATATCCCGGCCCACAAACACGGCCCAGTCGCCGCCGGGGGCGGGCAGGGGAGCGCTCACCGCCTCCTCACAGGCGGCGCAGCCGGTACGGGTGAAGGCCACGGAAAACACCCCCTCCCCCTGGGTGACGGCGGCTCCGAACCCCTGGTTGCCCGCCAGGCGCTTGAGGTTTTCCACCGCTGTGGTGTTGTCCACCAGCACGGTGAAGGAATGTTCCCCGGCGGCCATGGCCTGCTTGGCCAGGATGACCGGGGTGGGGCAGGGCTTGCCCTTGGCATCGATAATCGTAGACACGGGCTCACATCCTTTCTCATTGGTGAGCCCATTATACCGCCGGAGAGGGCAAATTGTAAAGAATTCTTGAAGAATGCGGAAGGCGGACGGCCTTCCGCTTTTTTATCGGCTCCATTTGTGCTATACTGCTGTATATTCCAACGAAAAGGAGGTGGGCGGATGGAGCAGCTGCTGGACTGGATGGCCGCCAATCCCCAGGTCTGGGCCTGGTTCACCACGGCGGTGCGCTTTTTGTTCCCGGTGCTGGCCCTGCTCATTCTCATACGGACGATCCGCTCCCTGCTCACCGTGCCCTGTCTGCCGGAGGTGTGGGCCTACCTGACCCTGCCCAACGGGGCTCAGGAGCCGCTGACCCACTGGGAGAACATCCTGGGCCGGGGCGGCAACTCCGACGTAATTCTCAACTACCCTGTGGTCTCCCGGCAGCACGCCGCCCTGATCCGCCAGGCGGACGACACCTGGACGGCCTACGACCTGGGCTCCAAGGGGGGCGTGACGGTAAACGGCAGGCCGGTGGAGGGCTCCGCCCCCGTCCAGTACGGCGACGTGGTGGGCATCGGCGGGGTGGAGACCGTGCTGCTCCCCCTCTCTCCGGAGGAAAAGGCCCAGCGCCGCCAGCGGCGGCGGGCCATGCGGCCCGTGTCCCCCTGGCTAGGGCTGGTACTCCTCACCGTGTTCCAGGCCCTCACCGCACTCCAGCTCACCATCAGCGAGGGGGAGAACGCCACGGTGATGATCCCGCTCACCTTCCTGCTGCTGACGGGGGTGATGTGGCTGTACTTCCTCACCCTCCGCGCCCTGCGCCGGGTAGGCTTTGAGATGGAGACCATCGCCTTCTTCCTGTCCACCCTCTCCCTGGCGGTGACCTCCTCCTCCAATACCCCCGCCCTGTTCAAGCAGTTCCTCTGCGTGGTGCTGGGACTGGCCCTGTTCCTGGTGCTGGGGGTCTTCCTGCGCAACCTGGACCGGGCCAAGAAAATCCGCTGGCTCATGGCCGCCGGGGCCATCGGCCTGCTGAGCCTCACCGTGGTGCTCTACCTGTTGGGCCTCACCGGCACCAAATATGGAGCGGCCAACTGGCTGACCATTGCCGGCATCTCGGTACAGCCCTCCGAGCTGGCCAAAATCTGCTACATCTTTGCCGGGGCGGCCACCCTGGACCGGCTCTTCCGCAAGCGGAACCTGGGCCTGTTCATCCTGCTCACCGGCGTGTGCCTGGCCTGTCTGGCCTATATGAGCGACTTCGGCACCGCCGCCATCTTCTTTGTCACCTTCCTGGTTATCGCCTACCTCCGCTCCGGCGACTGGGCCACCCTGGCCCTCATCTGCGGCGGCGGGGTGTTTGCGGTGCTCACCATGCTCTCCCTCAAGCCCTACATCCTTCAGCGCTTCGCCACCTGGGGCCACGCGTGGCAGAACGCCTCGGTAGGCAGCGGCTACCAGCAGACCCGCACCATGTCAGCCGCCGCCTCCGGCGGCCTGGTGGGGGTGGGCCCCGGCGAGGGCTGGCTCCACACCGTGGGCGCGGGGGACACCGACCTGGTGTTCGGCATGCTGTGCGAGGAGTGGGGGCTGATCATCGCCCTGCTGGCGGTGCTGTCCATTCTCACTCTGGCGGTGTTCGCCGTCCGGGCCTGCCGGGCCGGGCGGAGCTCCTTTTACGTCATCGCCGCCTGCGCCGCCACCTCCATGATGGTGTTTCAGACCTGCCTCAACGTGTTCGGCGCGGTGGACATTCTCCCCCTCACCGGCGTCACCTTTCCCTTCGTGTCCAACGGCGGCACGGCCATGATCGCCTCCTGGGGGCTGCTGGCCTTCCTCAAGGCCACCGACACCCGTCAGAACGCCAGCTTTGCCATCCGCCTGCCCTCCCGGCGGGAGGACCGCCGGGGGGCGGCGCTGGCCCCAAAAGCCACCGACGAATGGGAGGCGGACGATGAAGAAGATTGAAAAGCGGGCCCTGCTCTGCCTCCTGCTGGCCGCCGCCCTGCTGCTGGGCTCCGGCCTGTTTGTGTTCCGCTTCGTGAAAAACGGCGGCCGCTGGGTCTCCTTTGCCGCCAACCGCCACCTCTACAACCGCCAGGGACAGCTCTCGGTGGGCCGGGTGCTGGACCGGGACGGGGACGTGCTCTCCTGGACGGAGGAGGACGGCACCCGGCGCTGGTACGACAACGCCACCGTGCGCAAGGCCACCCTCCACGCCGTGGGGGACGCCCAGGGCAACATCGGCACCGGGGCGCTGGTGGCCTTTGCCGACCAGCTCTCCGGCTACAACCTGCTCACCGGGGCCTACTCCCCCCTGGGGGCGGGCAACGACCTCTACCTCACCCTGGACGCCCGGTACAACTACATCGCCTATGAGGCCCTGGCCGGCCGCAAGGGGGCGGTGGGCGTCTACAACTACGAGACGGGGGAGGTGCTGTGCATGGTGTCCGCCCCCGCCTTCGACCCGCTGAACCCTCCCTCCGCCGAGGAGCTGGAGGAGAACGACGCCTACGAGGGGGCGTACCTCAACCGCTTCCTCTCCGGCACCTTCCCGCCGGGCTCGGTCTACAAGACCGTGGTGCTCTCCGCCGCCATTGAGCGCATGCCCGATCTCTTTGACCGCACCTGGACCTGCACCGGCTCCACCCAGGTGGGGGACGGGGCCATCACCTGCCCCCACGCCCACGGGGAGCAGGACATCTCCTCCGCCCTGGCCAACTCGTGCAACGGGGTGTTTGCCCTGCTGGCCGACGAGCTGGGGGAGGACGTGCTGGAGGAGTACACCGTCCGGGCGGGGCTCACCTCCTCCTACCGGGTCAGCGGCCTGAACACCGCCGCCGGCTCCTTCGATTTTGACGGCCTCACGGCCAACGAGCTGGGCTGGGCCGGCGTGGGGCAGTACAACGACCTGGCCAACCCCTGCGCCCTCATGGTCTATATGGGGGCCATCGCAAACGGCGGAACGGCGGCCGTGCCCCGGCTGGTGCTCAAGACGGAGAACGCCCTGGGCCTGCCGTCCCTGCCCGCCCTGCCCCGGCACACCCAAAAGCTGGTGGAGGGGGATACCGCCGCCGCCCTGGCAGAGCTGATGGCCCACAATGTCACGGCCCAGTACGACGCCTCCCGCTTCCCCAACATGGACGTGTGCGCCAAGAGCGGCACCGCCGAGGTGGGGGGCGGCAAGGCCCCCCACGCCTGGTTCGCCGGCTTCCTCCGCAACCCCGACGCCCCCTACGCTTTTGTGGTGCTGGTGGAGAACGGCGGTTCCGGTGCGGACGCGGCGGGCTCCGTGGCGGCCAGGGTGCTGGACGCTGTGGTCAACGGATACTAAA
>CWHM01000224.1_pt1 | contig 31396 bp, 33 predicted proteins | sample 681021 | NCBI WGS metagenome assembly CWHM01 (sample SAMEA3735796, study PRJEB9488) | human gut metagenome | biome: ENVO:mammalia-associated habitat; material: ENVO:feces | place: Malawi | collected 2009-02-27
CTACTTGACTTTTCTTAGCAGGTCTTATTGGCGGGAATATTAACTTTATATTGGGAGGTACTGGTATAAGATGTGCCGATTGTGTAACCCATAGAACTCGATACTGCAGCTTTCACTTCGGCAACAGAATACAGGTTGCCACTTACTTCAACACTTGCACTCATGTCTGAATTCCAGCTTGCAGTAGAGGTTCGGCTATATGTTTTGGTAAATTCAGAGGGGCCATCAATCTCATATCTATCATATTCTTCAAGGTAACGTCCATCATAATAATCCGTTTTACTGATCGAAATAGGAGATTTCGGCTGTGTCGAGCGTGTATCAACAGATGGGGGATCAAAAGAAGTGTTATCAATTATCTGCGTTACCACAATTTTTGTGGGAATATTGCCGTTCTGATCACACTCAACAGTACCATCATTTACAAGGGATTGAATAGTGCTTACGTCGGTAATGGTGCCAGTGATTACTGTTCTGTTAGGAGCTGCGGAAGACGTGTCGTTTTGCGGCGCTTCAGCGATGTTATCGGTAAGTTCAAAAATGGGGTCAAGCTGCGGCGCATTGTCGGAACCTTCTTCGCCTGCAGCGAATGCTGTTGATGTAATAGAGAGCATCAACATGAGCGCAAGCGCGAAACTCAACATTTTTTTCATTGTAATACTCCTTTCTTTGCGACATATTTAGCAAGTAGGGCTAATGATGATCACTTGACCTCCTAAACAGCCTACTTTCATACATAAATTATCTCTTGTTTTATAATGGGTGAGAAAACTGTTGCTTAATTTCCTGTCCCATTGGAATCACCTCTTTCTTAAAAACAGAATTTGAATTCGTTCAAATATATTGTCATATCGAAATTATTTGCAAGTTCCTTCCACAGAAAGCCTTGGTTGAGTCTTCCCCGCAAGAGTAACATCGACTGTTAATTGATAAGTCTTTCCCTTGGTCACAGTTACCTCACCACTAAACGCAAGATCTCCAACAGAAGATTCTTCCCAGGTTTTAATACATCGGCTTCCTTGCCATAACTTTATTACTGCATCAATGTCATCAGTCATTTGTTCTGCGTAAATAAACACCGTACAGGTAGCAGTCGTCCCATTAAAAGCAATGCCGGGGACAACTGGCGCCACTCGGGTTGAAGCTGCGTAGGCCGTGGAGGAAAAGACGGAAAAAACCATGCAGAGAACGAGCAAGATGGATAAAATTCGTTTTTTCAAAGGGATGACCTCCTTTATTCGTTTATATCCCGTAAACGAATAAAGGAGGTCATTTTGGACAGTTGATTTGGGTTTTTTTAATTATTTTTTTTGGATACCTTCAGCCAGTCTTATTATTGCGTCTTTGGGCAAAGATGCCGTAATGCAAAAGCACATATTTTCTTCCTCTGACACCCAAACCAACCCATTTGGAGAGGTTTCCTGGCCAGCCTGATAAAAGTCTGCATTTATGTTTCCAATCTGAACTGATTGTACCTCTGTATAGTCCGACACCATAAACAAACTTGTGGAATCATTTCCTTGTAAATAGGAAAGAAGAATACGCTGACCAGAAGCATTAACATAAGTGAGATATGTGCTGTTACCAAGACTCTGCTTTTTTTGAAAAGAAAAACCTTCGGGCAACCATGTTAGCTCATACTCGACGATAGTGTTTTCTTGCGGCGCTTCGCCAATAAATCTGTACTCAACAAACGCCTCATACTGCTCTCGCACCCATGCAAAAAAAGCAGCTCGCGCTTCTGCATCCACTGTCAGCCATGTACCGCTGGCGAGAGCCACCGCAAGAACAAAGCAAGCTGCATATCTGGGCAGTTTGTAGATCACAGGATGTTTTACTTTCCGAAAAGTTCGGCGCATTTTTCTCTGAAATGATGGAGAAAATTGATGCTCACATTCTGCTGGAGCGGGGAGCGAATCCCTGATTGCCTGATCCGCTTCAGCCGCCGCTTTTTTCAGCATTTCCTCGCTTATCACAGGATTCCCGCCTCCTCACATAGTTTTTTCAATTTGTTTTTGGCCCGTTGATCCAATTTGATTGCGGCCGGCAACGACAGTCCCAACATCTTTGCGATTTCTCTGACAGTGTACCCATGATGATAACGCAGCAAAATCATTTCTCGATACCTGGCGGGCAACTTCAAGATACATTTTGTCAAATCGTTGTCCCCTTCATAATGAGCATTTGTGCCTTGAATTTCCTCGATCAGTTCGACAGAAGGGTGTTTTTGTAGCCGTCTATACTGATCTATTGCTTGGTGTTCAACTATTGTAACGACATAGCTATGCGTTTTTGGACACACAGGAGCATCAATTTTTTTAATGTTTTCTGCTATTTTTACGAAAGCCTGATGCACAGCATCCTCTGCATCCTGCTCGTTATGTAAAATTTCGTAGGCCACATGGAACATCAGGCCACGATACTCCAGATAGATCTGTTCAAACAGCGACTTCTCCTCTGGAGTTTCAAGCATCATCATATAAATTAACATAATGCGAACCCCCTGTCATAATCCATTCCATTGTATCATGTAGCCTGACTTCTCAACAAGTAGAAAGATTCAATTTACATAATATTTTGCGTGGATGAGAAAATGGGGGATAATATAGGGAAAGATAAACGGCAGGAGCCATTTGGGCCTGCCGTCATTTTCCTTGATTCAGCCGTGCGATAAGACCAAGCAATATAATTAAATCATCATCTGATAATGTCCTGATGCCATCCAACGCCTTTCTGACAAGCTGTGGGGTGTTTTCGGTAGCGTCAAAAAATTGTAGGGGCGTTATTTCAAAATATTCGCAGATATTTAAGAATTGCTTCATGGAAGGCAATGCCCGGCCGGAGGAAATAGCCTGGATGTAGCCACGGTTTTGTCCCAGTTCCAAGCTCAACTGGTATTCAGAAATGCCTTTTTTCAACCGCAGCTCCGTGATCCGATTGCGGATAAATTCTTCGTCCATAAGTTCACCTCTCTGATTGTTAGCATATCAGAAAGGTTCCCTGGATATTGAACATTATTTGTGTTATAATTTGGCTGATGATTTCGTTTGCGACTTATTAAATGAGTTATTTTTGTTTTGTATGCGTCACTCAGTATTGAAACAGGAGGAAACTGCATGAATAAATGCGTTTGTGCCATTACTGGACACCGGCCCAGCCGGTTCAAGTTCAAATACAGTGAAGATTATACCCTTTGCAAGAAGATCAAAGCCAATATGCTGGAGGTGTTCCGAAAGTTATATGATGAAAAGGAAGTCAGGTGCTTCTATGTTGGCGGCGCCTTGGGCGTGGATATGTGGGCGGCTGAACAAATCCTTCGTCTGAAGGAACAGCCTGGATACGAAGATATTGAATTGGTTGTGGCCCTGCCGTTTGTCGGCCATGATGCCAAGTGGGATCAGCGCAGCAAGCGCCGGATGGAGTTTATCCTGCAACATTGCAGCAGAAAAGAGATCATTGGAAACGAGGATTGCCGTGAGAGCTATATCAAGAGAAATTGCTACATGGTGGATCGGGCCAACTACCTGGTGGCAGTTTATGACGATGTGCGGAATCTGCGATCCGGGACAATGCAGTGTGTCAGATATGCACGAGAGAACGATGTTCCGGTAGTTTTGATTCATCCAGACACAGCCAATATAACTTATCCGATGTAATCCATCAAGGACGCCGTGTACGGAATCGTTGATTGTATTGGATATCTTACTTATCTCAAAAGTCAGGCGTATGAGAGTTGTTTATCCGCTTTTGCTGGGCGGAACATCGAGTAAAAGATTTTCAATTTATAACTCCGTTTATCTTATCAGCAAATAAAAATTTTTAATTATATCAAGAAGAAATACAAAAGCCAAATGGAGTATTTTCAAACTATTTAGAGCGGCAGAAACCATTTGGATTATGATAAACTTAGATTACACGGAATCACAATCCGTAATTTTTATAACATATAGTTAGCTAAGTCTAACTAAAATGGAGGTATGTAGAGAATGGAAGCAAGAAGTAACAAACTACAAGCCAAAGACCTTATCAATGTAGGTATTTTCACCGCCATCTATTTTGTCATTTTCTTTGCGGGTATGATGCTGGGATATATCCCTATCTTTATCCCGTTGCTTGGACTGGTGTGCCCCATCCTGTGCGGTATTCCCTTTATGCTGTACTTAACAAAGGTCAAAAAGTTTGGCATGGTATCACTGACCGGCATTATCCTTGGCTTGCTGAATTTAATCATGGGCAGCGGTGTGTTGGTTCTGATTTTTGGCATCATCTTTGGTGTCCTGGGCGATGTAATTTTGCGGGCTGGAAAATATCAAAGCTGGAAGTGCACGCTCCTTGGTAACGGAGTGTTTTCCCTTTGGATCATGGGCTATGTGAGCCGGATGTTTTTGACCCGTGATACATTCTTCGCTTCACTTGTAAGCAGCTATGGGCAGGAATATGTAGACGCACTCATGTCCTATACCCCTGGCTGGATGTATCCAGTTCTATTTGTTGTCACCTTTATCGGCGGCATTTTGGGGGCGCTTCTTGGCAAGGCCGTGTTGAAGAAACATTTTGAAAAGGCGGGGATTGCCTGATGGATGCGGCGGTTACAACGCTAAAATTTGAAAGCAAAGCTGTTATTCCCACCGATCCGAGGACAAAACTATTTTTGACTGTAACTGTCAGTACCATTATGATTACCGGCGGCACGGGCGGATTTATGAACCTGGTTCGCCCGTGCCTCATGGCGTGCCCGATTGTATTCCTGCTCCTTTCAAGGAAATGGGTGGCCGCAGCCAGATTTGCAGTTACATACGCTATTTTGTTTGCGTTGGAATTAACGGTATTACCGCTGCTCACTGGTACATGGAATTTTATCCTGGGAGCTGCGGTCGGGATTTATACACACATGCTTCCCGGATTTATCATGGGATACTATCTGGTGAGCACTACAACTGTCAGTGAATTTGTCGCAGCTATGGAACGGATGCACACGCCACAGACGATTGTGATTCCTGTATCCGTAGTGTTCCGATTTTTCCCGACTGTAAAAGAAGAATATGCAGCCATACGGGATGCCATGAAGATGCGTGGTATCACTACCCTCCGCAATCCCATGAAGATGTTGGAATACCGGGTAGTCCCTCTGATGATATCCATTGCCAAAATTGGAGAAGAACTTTCTGCGGCAGCTCTCTCTCGGGGGCTTGGGTCGCCGCAGAAACGGACGAATATTTGCAAGATCGGCTTTGGGCCTATGGACGCTTTCTTCTTCCTGCTGGCACTGCCCTGCTGGGTCGTTTTCTTTACCTGTTAGGAGGAAGTAGGCTATGATTGAGCTTCTTAATATCAATTTTCGATATGCTGGGGGATCGGATGCCGGTGGTCTTGTGAATATAAACCTAACTATCCCGGACGGTCAGGTTATCCTCTTGTGTGGGCAATCAGGCTGCGGAAAGTCTACCCTAACCCGTCTGATAAACGGGTTGATCCCAAATTATTTTGAGGGTGAGTTGAACGGCGAGGTTTTACTTGATGGCAGAAACATCAGTAAGATCCCACTCTATGAAACGGCAAAATACGTGGGGAGCGTTTTTCAAAATCCCCGCACGCAGTTTTTTACGGTGGACTCCACCAGTGAACTGGCCTTTGGGTGTGAAAACCAAGGCCTGCCTGAAAATGAAATTATCCGCCGAGTGAAATTAACTGTGGATCAATTTGACATGGAGGATCTGCTGGGGAAAAATATCTTTTCTCTTTCTGGTGGAGAAAAGCAGAAAATTGCTTGTGCCTCTGTGTCCGCCAGTAATCCGACCATCATTGTCCTCGACGAGCCATCTTCTAATCTGGATGTATCTGCCACCAGAGATCTGCGCCGCATGATCCAAATTTGGAAACAACAAGGGAAAACCATTATAATCGCTGAACATCGGCTTTATTATTTGAAAGATCTGATAGATCGTGTTGTCTATCTTAAGGATGGCAAGATTGAGAGGGATTATCCGGCTTCAGATGCCCTTGAACTGTCAATCGTACAGCTTGGTCAAATGGGATTGCGGCCTTTTGAACTTGCCACATTCCCTTTGACAGTGCATCTTGATACGACCAAAGGGCTTGTAGAATTGGAAAATTTTCATTTTGCTTACACAAAGAAAAGGGATGTCCTTGATATCGACAGCCTGTCGCTTCCACAGACAGGTATTATTGCGGTCATCGGGCATAACGGAGCAGGAAAATCCACCCTTGCTCGCTGTCTCTGCGGATTGGAGAGATACTGTAAGGGCATTGTGAAGGTGGACGGGAAGCCGTATAATAGGAAGCAAAGACTGTCTCTGTGCTACATGGTTATGCAGGATGTCAACCATCAGTTGTTTGCGGAAAGTATCGAGGAAGAAATGCTCATCAGTATGTCAGAACCAGCTTCTGACAAAGCGGAAGCGATTCTTGAGCGATTAGATCTGTTACAGTTTAAGGCGCGGCATCCGATGGCGCTCTCTGGCGGTCAGAAGCAGAGAGCTGCGATTGCCACGGCCTTGGTTTCTGAGCGTAAGATTTTGGTGTTGGACGAGCCTACCAGTGGTCTGGATTTAGAGCACATGAAGGAAGTAGCTGATGAACTTGGAATGCTACAAGAGATGGGAAAGACTACTCTTGTTATCACCCATGATTATGAACTGATTGTTAGCTGCTGTACCCATGTTCTTCACCTGGAACATGGTAAAGTACAGGAGCAATACGCTTTGGATACCGCAGGGTTGCAGCGACTCAAAGACTTTTTTGTGGAATCGAGGTGATCCCAATATGAACCGAAGTGATACCTTCTTTTCGCAGCAAAACATGAATTTGCTCTGTCGGGATGACTCCTGCTCTGTCTATCAGATGAAAAACGAAACAGGAGACGGGACAGCAACATACTACGAGGTGTATCCAGGAATTGGGGTCATGTATAACGACTTTCACATGGCCAGTTGTCCTCCGCGGCACTTTGACAGTACCCGTAATATCGGCATCCACCATTGCCGTGAGGGGCGGATCGAATGGGAGGTAAGCAATGGAGCGTATCTCTACCTGGCATCAGGAGACATTATGCTGGAAAGCTCTGCAACAGAAAATAAGCATTGCAGTTTCCCGGTTAGCCATTATCACGGGATCACTATTACAATCTCTATGGATGAAGCCATTGCGCAGTGCGGCGCTTTTCTTTCCTTATTCGGTATTGATTTAGAACAGATAGAAAAAGAGTTTGAACTGGCAGCAAGACCTTTTATCATGCACGGGAACTCTGTTCCAGATCATGTAATTTCTGAACTGTACCAGGTGCCCGACAGCATTCGTTTGGAATATCTGCGGGTCAAGGTTTTAGAGCTGCTTGTTACACTGAAAACTGTTGACCCATCTTTGGTAGGGATTGATCGTCCTTATTTTTATAAGTCCCAGGTAGAGAAGGTTCGAGCAATTATGGCGTTTATGATGAACGAACCCGATCACCATTTTACAATGGAGGAACTATCCGAAAGATTTGATATTTCCACCTCTGCACTGAAGCAGTGTTTTAAGGGCGTTTACGGCACGGCCATTTATACCTACATGCGGAATTACCGCATGGATTTGGCGGCTTCCCTTCTCACACAGACGGATGAATCAATCACAGCAATTGCCGGAAAAGTCGGCTATACGAACACCAGCAAATTCTCCGAGGCGTTCAAAAAAGTCAAGGGGAAAACACCGCTGGAATATCGAAAAATAAAAATCTAAATGGAGCAAAACGGGGCTTCGCAGAGTGGCAGACAAATTGAATGCCTGTAATACTTAGAGAGTACCAAGAAGATTGGTGCTCTCTATTTTTTTGCTAATAGGAGGAACGAAAATGAAGCAAAAAAGCTGGATTTCTATTGTGTTTTCCTTTGCTTCACAGTGTCGGGGCAAGATTGCCCTGTCCGTTTTATGCGCGTTCATCAGTGTGGTTGCTGGACTGATACCCTATTGGAGTGTTTACCAGATTATCACGCTCTTTATCGGCGGTTCACCTGTGATGGCAGAGGTTTGGAAATGGTGCTGGATTGGACTTGGCGCTTATGCAATACGCTTTTTACTCTATGGTATTTCAACGAGCCTATCCCACATATCCGCCTACACCATCTTGGAGAATATTCGTTTGGCTCTTGCCCAGCGGCTGATGAAAGCACCGCTGGGGACAGTTATCGGAGAGTCTGTGGGTAAACTGAAAAATGTATTGGTAGATCGGGTGGAAACGATTGAATTACCCTTGGCACACATGATCCCGGAGTGCATCTCCAACCTTCTGCTCCCTGTGGCAGTCTTTTCCTATCTGGTCTGCATTGACTGGCGTATGGCACTGGCGATGCTGGCAACGCTGCCCTTTGTCTTGATTGCTTTTGCCATGATGATGAAAAATTTTAATAAACTCTATGCTGATTACATGGAATCCAACAACTATGTAAACGGCGTAATCGTAGAGTATGTGGAGGGTATCGAAGTTATCAAGGCGTTTAATCAGTCCTCCAGTTCCTACGAAAAGTTTGCCAACGCGGTAGAGTCCTTCAAAGACTACACCCTCAAATGGTATCAAAGTTCATGGAAGGTGATGAACTTTGTTTCCGCTGTGCTACCATCCACTTTTTTGGGAACGCTCCCTATTGGTATGTATCTCTATTGGATCGGTAGCTTGACCCCGCAAGACCTTGTTATGTGCCTGATCCTCTCACTGGGGATTGTAGGCCCGCTGATGAACTTTACTACTTATGTCAATGAAGCGAAAGCGGTTGAGTATGCCATACACGATGTAGACAAGCTGCTCCATGTGGAAGAGCTGCCCGATACTGGAAAACCAGTGGAGGTTCAGTCCAACGACATTCAGCTTCAGGATGTTTCGTTCTCTTATGACAAGGAGAGCGGTAAACAGGTGCTTTCCCATATCAATCTGAAAATCCCGGAGGGAAAGTTTACGGCACTTGTTGGCCCGTCCGGTGGAGGTAAGTCCACCATCGCTCGCTTGATTGCCCGTTTTTGGGATGTGAACGATGGAAAAATCACCATTGGCGGTGTGGACATTCGCAGTATGCCGCTGGCCCAACTTGCCGATATTGTCAGCTTTGTTGCACAGGATAACTTTCTGTTCAACTGCTCCATCAAGGAAAATATTCGGCTGGGAAACCCTGATGCTACGGACGAAGAAGTATATGCGGCAGCAAAAGCCGCCTGCTGTGATGAATTTATACAGAAATTGGACAATGGCTATGACACGATGGCCGGGGATGCAGGGAACCGGCTTTCAGGCGGTGAAAAACAGCGCATTTCTATTGCCCGCATGATTTTGAAAAATGCCCCCATCGTGATTTTGGACGAGGCAACCGCGTTCACCGATCAGGAGAACGAAGAAAAAATCCAGCAGTCTATCGCTGCTTTGACAAAAGGGAAAACGCTACTGGTCATCGCACATCGTCTGTCCACCATCAAAAATGCCGATCAGATTATTGTCCTGCAAAATGGGCAGGTTGAGAATACGGGCACTCATCAGCAGCTTTTAGCTGGTGACGCTCTCTATCGGGATATGTGGGAGGCGCATATCGGAGCGCAGAACTGGTCTGCCGGTTCCGGGAAAGGAGGTAACTGATATGTTTCGGATTGTAAATCGACTGATCCAATGGACAGGAAAATATAAACGGCGCATTTACATTGGGTTTGTTTACGCCTTCATTCACAGCATTTTTACCGCGATACCTATTATGCTGGCTGCGAATGGATTGAGTGCTGTTCTGGATGACTTCAATGGTATTGATCCATTGGAGAGCCGGGACATCTGGATCATGCTGGGGGCTATGATTTTAGCTGTATTGGGCCGATACCTGTTCTCTTATCTTAGAGCCATCACACAGGAAAGTGTCGGTTATGAAGCAACTGCTGACGAGAGAATACGACTGGGAGACATTTTGAAACGGGTGTCGCTGGGATTTTTCAATAAGAACAATATCGGCGAGTTGTCAGCAGCTGCAACGACCGATCTCTCGTTTATGGAAATGTATGCCATGAACATGGTAAACACCGTAGTCAACGGCTATATTACCGTGATTGTCCTGATGCTGTTCCTTGTATTTTGCAATCCTTTGGCTGGAGGAATTGCTCTGGCCGGCGTCCTTCTGTCTGCCCTGTTTCTTCATCTGCTGGAGGCACGCAGCCGCAAAAATGCGCCCGCCCACCAAAAAACGCAGGACGATATGGTGGAAAGCTCCATTGAGTATCTGCGAGGGATGCAAGTGGTGAAGGCCTTTAAGCAGGAAGGCGTGTCGATTGCCGGTATCCGCAAAGCATACAACGACAGTAAGAAAATCAACATCAAAATTGAAGTGGAATATATGCCCTTCAACTGCCTACACCTGTTTTCGCTGAAAGCGGCCTCTATTGCCATTGTATCTGTGGCCGCTCTGCTGACCTATAACGGCAGTATGGAACTTCCTACAATGCTCATGCTGGATATGTTCTCTTTTATGATTTTTGGAAGTGTGGAAGCCATGAATAATGCCGCCCATGTATTGGAGGTCATTGATACTACACTGAATAAACTGGACGGCATTGAACACGCCGACATGATAGACAAAGACGGGAAAGATATTTCTTTGCACAACACAGACATCACTTTCCATGATGTGACATTCTCCTACGATAAAGTTCCTGTTTTGCGGAATATCAGTTTTTTCATCCCGCAGGGCAGCACTACGGCCATTGTAGGGCCATCTGGTAGCGGCAAGACCACGATTTGTAACCTGATTGCCCGTTTCTATGATGTGGACAGCGGTGAGGTCACAGTAGGCGGTGAGGATGTGCGGAATATGACTTGTGACAGCTTGCTCCGCAATATTTCGATGGTCTTTCAAAAGGTCTATCTGTTCCACGATACCATTGAAAACAACATCCGTTTCGGCAATCCAGGTGCAACGAAGGAAGAAATTATAGAGGCGGCGAAAAAGGCTCGGTGCCATGACTTCATTACGGCTCTTCCCGATGGATATGAAACGGTGATAGGCGAGGGCGGATCTACGCTGTCCGGCGGCGAAAAGCAACGTATTTCCATCGCCCGCGCCATCTTGAAAAATGCAAAAATTGTCATTCTTGACGAGGCAACCGCAAGCATTGACCCCGAAAACGAGCATCTAATCCAGCAGGCCATCAGCGAGTTGACCATTGGGAAAACGGTCATTGTCATTGCCCACCGCTTAGCAACGATTGAACACGCTGACCAGATTTTAGTGGTGGATAAAGGTCAAGTTGTTCAGAAAGGGACACATCAGCAGCTTGTTCAGCAGGAAGGACTTTATCGCCGGTTCATTACAATCCGCGAACAGGCAGAGGGCTGGAGCATTGCCTGATAATTTGAGGGAGAACCGCAACATGAAACTTCATGCGTCCGGTGAGGACTACCTGGAGGCCATACTTGTTCTCCACAAGAAGATGGGCATGGTACGCTCCGTGGATGTTGCCCGGCACATGGAGGTATCCAAGCCCAGCGTGTGCCATGCGGTGGCTACCTTGCGGGACGGTGGTTTTCTCACAATGGATGAGGATTACTTTCTCCATCTGACCGATGTAGGCCGGGAGGTTGCTGAAAAAATCTATGAGCGCCATTGCTTCTTTACGGAGCAGCTTATTGCCGCAGGCGTTGACCCCAAGACAGCGGAGGCCGACGCCTGCCGGATGGAACACGTTATCAGCACCGAGAGTTTTTTGCGGCTGAAAGAGGCCGCAGAAAAGCAGTCTTGAAGGCAAACCTGAAAGGAGGCGAGTAGCATAGAGCAAATAATCGTAATACGAACTTCCGATCCGAATGGAAGTGTCTTTCGTTCCATCCTGAAAGCCTTACAGGGAAACGATGTTCAGATTGTCCATGCTGCTGACCTTGAGCCTTCTGCCCTGACTCTGGGAGATATTCAGATATTCCCAGAGCAGCGGCGGGTCACAAAGGCCGGTAAGGAGATCTGCCTGAACTACGGAGAGTTCTCCATCCTTTACTGTATGGCCCGCTGCCCTGGTCGTGTGTTCAGTCGGGAGCAGCTCTACAATGCGGCCTGGGGCGAGGACTATGAATTAGGCACCAACACCGTAGACAACACGATCTGGCGTCTACGAAACAAGCTGGAGCCTGACCCAAAACACCCCATCTACATCAAGACCGTTTTCCGTGTGGGATATAAAATTGAAAAATAGATTATCAAAATCGCTGGGTGTGGCCAGTCGTGAAGTGACCCCAAAAAGTTAGACAATAATTGAAAGTAAAAATTGTTTAAGCAGTCGAAAGGGCTTGTTGTCTGTGAATTGCAGGCGGCAAGCCCTTCAGCTTTGCTTTGATGCGGCGGTTGTTATAGTAGTCGAGATAGTCTAGCAGTTCCCGCTTGAAGTGTTCTATGGACTCAAATTTTTGCAGATACAGCACCTCACTTTTAAGCAAGCCAAAGAAGTTTTCTATAACAGCATTGTCAAGGCAGTTGCCCTTGCGACTCATACTCTACCGAATACCTTTCTCACGAAGCATACGCTGATACTGCTTATGCTGGTATTGCCAACCTTGGTCGGGGTGTGGGGCCCGCGCAGTAAGCGCCGGATGGAGTTCATCCTGCAACATTGCAGCAGGAAAGAAGTCATTGGAAACGAGGATTGCCGTGAGAGCTATATCAAGCGAAATTGCTACATGGTGGATCAGGCCAGCTACCTGGTGGCGGTTTATGATGATGAGCGAAATCTGCGATCCGGGACAATGCAGTGTGTCCGGTATGCACGGAAGAAGCAGGTTCCGGTAATTTTGATTCATCCAGACACAGCAGTCATAAATTATTCGTAGCAAGCTAAAAATGAGCCTAAACTGCTTATTACGAAAGCTATGGACAGCCTAAATGCGGTTTGTGATGTACCATTCCCGTTCTTCTGGTTACTTGACACAATGAGGAGTTTGTGCTACCATACCTATGAACATTTTTTTATTTGTTCATAGATGGAGGTATAAATTATGGGAAAAGCATATACCGAAAAAGAACGCGAAAAGATACACACTCAGCTATTAGAGGCTGGGTTAGAGTTATTCCATGAGGGTGTGCGGAAGATTAGCATTCGGGAATTAGCAAAGCGGGCTGGAATTGCGCAGGGAGGATTTTATACTTTCTTTTCTGACAAAGATGATTTTGTAATGGAGTTAATTTGTTACCGAAACAAACAAAAAATGAAACTTATTGAAAAGCAGTTTGATCTATCTTTAGAAAATCCTGTTTTCTTCGTCAGTGAAGCAATTTTTCGCACATCATGGGATCTAAAGCAAAAAGCTGAGAAGAGCCAGATGTATGCTGATATTTTCCGTTTTTGCATTGACAAGGAGCTGCCAGAGCGAGAAAAGCTATATGCTCAAGTAAATACTGTGCTGCAGCATTTATCAGATTATTGGGAAAAACATGATTTACCCATTACTCTTGATATAAAGGGAATTATAAATGTCATAAAGGGAACCTTAATACTTTATTCAAACCTGGATCTGATAGATGAGCAATATGCACAGGTACTATTGAAAACATTTATCAGCGAAAACTGCAAGCGCTATATACGGAAAATTGACGAGGTGAGATAAAGAATGGAATTGGTGAAAAAATTTGAAAAAATTCATAAGGATGATGTTTTGATTGTAGGCGGGAAAGGGGCTAATTTAGGTGAAATGGTATCTGCCGGCATTGCAGTTCCGCCGGGTTTTGTGGTAACATCGGATGCTTACCGCCTATTCTTGAAAGAAAACGGCTTAAATGAACTATTTTTACAAACCATGAATGAGGCACAAAATGATCCGGAAAAACTTCGATCAGCGGCAGCGCTGTTTCGCAGGAAAATTTTATCCGGTACACTTCCCGCCGAAATTGTGAGTGAAGTTCAGGCAGCTTATCACAGCCTTTCTGCAAAATGTGGAAGTACCCCCATTCGTGTTGCTGTTCGTTCTTCGGCAACAGCAGAGGATTTGCCAGAGTCCAGTTTTGCCGGACAGCAGGAAACATATTTGAATGTAATTGGTCTTTCAGATGTGTTAAAACAAATTATATGTTGTTATGCCTCTCTGTGGGGGGACCGCGCTGTTTTTTACCGCCAGACACGCGGCTATGGTCAGAACAACATTGCACTGGCCGTAGTCATTCAAGAAATGATAGAGAGCGAAACAGCCGGAGTTTTGTTTACGGTCAATCCTGTTTCCCAGAATCCGAAAGAAATTCAAATCAATGCGTCTTACGGATTAGGAGAAGCTGTTGTATCAGGCCATGTTACGCCTGATACATACATCTGCAGCAAAAACGGTAAACTTCTGCAATCGACGATCGGACAAAAGACAATAGAAATTCTCTATGCAGAACAAGGAACAAAGGAAGTTTCTGTATCAGAGGACAGGCAAAGAAAACGGGCGCTGAATGATATAGAAATTCATGCCCTTTGTGAGCAGGCAATTCGTATTGAGCAACATTATGGCTGCCCTATGGATATTGAATGGGCGATTTGCAGGGGGAGCATTTATATTTTGCAGGCCCGAGCTGTCACTACATTGAACACAAACAGCTCCGACCATGTAGATGAAGCGCAAATCGAACCATACTTAAAAAAGTGTAAAATAACAAAATCCTATCAAAAAGATATGTCTTTTCTGCTTGAAAAATTTCCGGATGCTTTTTATCCCTTTGACAGCGATATGACAGCTATCATCAATAATCAAAAGTCTGTCATTTTTGCCCAGGCAGGCATTGTTATGTCTATGCAGCCGCTGATGGACGATGATGGGATTGAAATATTGCCGCCTGCCGACAAGAAAATTACAAAAAATATTTTTAATTTTGCAAAGGTAGTCCGGGAGCTGAAGGATTTTGAACATTGCTGTCAGATATTGGAACAGCAATTGCAGGATTTCACAAAAGAATTGGAGCAATACAAAGCATTATCCGTAGAAACAATGGGACTTTCCGAATGTGGCGCTGCAATAGAAAATATTTGCGACTATGTTCACAGACTTTCTTACTCTCGCTTTTACTATTCCCTGTTTTCCGGTTATTTTGCATCGGCCAAATGCGAAAAGGCAGTCAAAAAAATCAATTGTAAGTATACCAGCTTTGATTTGCTGCAAAACCTGAATAGTCGCACATCTGTTGCCGCACGGGATATGACAACTCTTGCGAGTGAGTTAAAAAAATATCCGAAAATTGTAAAGTCTATTGCAGACGGGGAGAATTATGCTGACCTATGCAGTGATTTTCCAGAAGCGATCCCTCTGTTCCAAGCATTTTTACAAGAGCATGGTTACACTTCTGATTTTAACTGTTACTGCCTCCATGCAAAAAGTTTTCTTGAAAATCCAGATCGCATACTGCATATTGTTCGCCCGCTGCTTGCATTGGAGCAACAGCAGGAAATTCCACAGCGGCACACAATGCTTATGGAACAACTGCGTGAGAAGCTCGGTGCAAAAAAATACGCAAAATTTATACATGATGTAGCAAATCTTAGATACTTCCATGTTGCGAGAGAAGAAAGTCAGTATATGTGGGAAACTGCATTTTATATTATGCGACGAGTGTTAGCCAGGGCTTCTTTCCTTAGTTCGGGTGATGAGAATTATTTTGATAGTTTGGCATATTTATTTCTGAAAGAAGTAATTTCAATGTGCAGACGCGGAAATCTTAGTGCAGAAGATCAAGAGAAAATCAATCGGCGCAAACGCAAACGTCCTCTAGCAGAAAAAGTATGGGAACGAGCCAAATTGTTGGTTTTTCCTGATCATGGAGATGTGTTGAAAGGCGTAAGCGGCAGCGTTGGTGAGGCTATAGGAAAAGCCTGCATTATAAATGGGCCGGAAGAATTCTATAAGCTGGAAAAAGGAGATGTGCTTGTTTGCAGATTAACTGATCCAGAATGGACGCCCTTGTTTACACTTGCTGGTGCAGTTGTAGCAGATACGGGCGCCGCCCTTTCCCATGCGGCTATCGTCGCTCGTGAATATGGTATACCGGCTGTGTTGGGAGTAGGCTGTGCAACAAGTAAATTTCAGGATGGCGATATCATCCGAGTAAACGGTACAAAAGGCGAAGCTGCAAAGGTCAACTAAGGAGGGCGCATTGAAAACAGAAAGTAAGGAACAAAGAAGACAACGTATGATTTCTGAACCATTACTGCGGCTCATTATAAAAATGGCAATTCCAACAATGCTTGGTATGATGGTAACTGTTATTTATAACTTAGCTGATACTTTTTGGGTTGGACAGCTGGATAATAAGAGCATGACAGCTGCCATTGGAGTAGCATTTTCTTTTGTGTCACTGATACAGGCACTGGGATTCTGGTTTGGCTATGGCAGTGGGAATGTTATGTCCCGTGCTTTGGGAGCTAAGAACGATACCGAAGCGCAGATTATTTCTTCAGATGGTGTTGCTCTGGCTGTTGGGGCAGGAATCATTTTGACGCTGATTGGCTATCCGTTTGCACGACCATTTGCTGCTTTTCTGGGGGGAAATGCTTCTGAACAGCTTCTTTTGTATTCTACCGACTACTTGAAAATTATGCTGCTGGCAATTCCATTCTCCCTTTTCTCCACAACTGTCTATAATCAATTTCGACTGTGTGGAAATGTAAAAGATGCAATGATTGGCTTGCTGATTGGAATGGCAGCAAACATGATATTAGATCCAATTTTGATTTTTGGATTTCAAATGTCGATCGTTGGCGCCGGATGGGCTACATTGATCGGACAAGTGTTGAGTTGTGTATATTTTTTTATTCACTCCCACACACAGGGAAATATTCCGGTTAGCTTGTTGTATGTAAGTTTTAAGAAAAAACGGCTATACCATATTTTTGCTGGAGGCGCGCCGAATTTTGCAAGAGAAGGAATTACAGGCATTACATCTGTGGCGCTCAATCAAGTGGCAGCAGGGTTTGGGGAGACTGTTATTGCAGCTTTAACTGTTTCTGCCCGTATTGCAGCGATTGGATATATGCTCATGATTGGTTTTGGACAAGGCTTTCAACCGATTTGTGCCATAAATTTTGGTGCAAAACAGTATGACCGTGTTAAAAAAGCATTCTGGATGACAGTCAAAATTGGAACTGCGTTGATGATTGTTTCAGCAGTATTTTTAGCCATCTTTGCACCGCAATTAGCTGGATTGCTATCCACCGATTTAGAGGTCATAGCGATTGCATCTCTTATATTGCGTTTGCAGTGTATTTCTTTCCCACTTCTTGGGTTTTATGCTGTATCGAGTATGTATATGCAGAATGTGGGGCAATATTTTCGAGCTTTGCTTATTTCAATATCGAGACAGGGGATTTTCTACTTTCCGTTGCTTTTCTTGTTGACCGCATTATGGAAACAAACCGGACTTTATATATTGCAGCCTTTGTCTGATGTGATTTCTGCTGGACTGGCAATTATTATAATCAAAAAATACCGTTTCCCCAACGTTTCGATTCGTGAAAATCACTAATGTAAACTTGCGTACTGTCAAGAGGTTTTATCAATAAGGTGATGGCAGTGATTACAGCAAAACCTTAACATTTAATAGAAGTAAGCGGCTTCTGCTTATTTTAGGAGTTCATTACCGCTCCTCATAGCCGGCGTTGACCCCACGACAGCGTAGGCTGATGCCTGCCGAATAGAGCATCTCATTAGCGATGAAAGCTTTCAGCGCTTAAAAGAAGCCGCAGAAAAGCGGTCTTGAAGGTAAACTTGAAAGGGGTGAGCGGCATGGAGCAGATCATCGTCATCCGTACTTCCGACCCAGACGGAAGCATTTTTCAATCCATCATGGGGGCCTTGCAAGGAAAAGATGTTCAGATTCTCCATGCTGCTGACCTTGATCCTTCTGCCATAACTCTGGGAGATATTCAGATATTCCCAGAGCAGCATCGGGTTACAAAGGCCGGTGTGGAGATCTGCCTGAACTACGGGGAGTTCTCTATCCTTTACTGCATGGCCCGCTGCCCTGGGCGTGTATTCAGCCGGGAGCAGCTCTACAATGCTGCCTGGGGCGAGGACTATGAATTAGGCACCAACACGGTGGACAACACGATCTGGCGACTACGGAACAAGCTGGAGCCTGACCCAAAGCACCCCACCTACATCAAGACTGTTTTTCGGGTGGGATATAGAATTGAAAAATAGCATATCAAAAGTGCGGACGCAGAATCCACCTCTGAGTCCGGCGCTATTTTCTGCCATTATAAAAAACTAAAATGCGAAGAAAAGAAAGAAAATTTTACATTTCTCGATGAAGTCCTGATGATTTCTTCAAGATAAACTCTTACTGTGACAGTCTACCCATCCCCTGGGGAAAAGTGAGGTGAGGCCGATGAGGGGCTGCAAAAACAGTATCATACATAATCAGCGCATACGGCGGTCTTTAATCCTATGGATAAGGGCCGCCTTTCTTTATGCTATCGACAAATTCCGAGGGAATCCGTCAAGGTTCCCCCAATTTAGAACTTACAATTAAAAATTATCAGCAAAGGCGGCAGCGTAGAACTGCCACATTGATGGAAGAAAGGGGATGATGCCAGCCGCCTGTGTGCCGTCCGCATAGCAGCGGACAAGGAGTAACAGTGCTATGGATCAGAAAATCCGCAGCATTGAGAAGTTACTTTTTGTCCCATATCAACGACACACGGCTTTCAATGGACAAATTTCAATAGGCGTTGGTCTGCGTTTTTGTGCGCGGGAGTTTTCCCCAAGTGGGGACAAACCCCCGCCTGCCGGTGCTGCCTACTCTATTGGACTTCTCAATGCACATATTCAGAAAGCGGCTGATTTTGTATTCCGATACAAAGTCGGCCGCTTTCATTTAAGGCTCCCTGAACAAAGAGTTAGGGGGCCGCCACCTCCGATTTGTTTTCCGCAAAAAAACAAATCGGAGGTAACAGAGGTGCAAAATTATCGCAAAAGCGACTATGCGATAAACAAAAACAGCCCAAATATCGTTTATCGCTTTCATAACGAAATCATAGAAATCACACTGGAGGATTATCTGAAGGAGAATCCTGACAAAACGAAACATGACTTTGCGGAGCTGAAAGCCCTGTCCGATCAAATTTACTATGAGCAGGATCGGGCAGAGAGCGCCCAGACCCGCAAGGATGTTTCGATCCACGGTTTGGAGGAAACGGAGCATTGTGCCACTCGCGCTCTGGATGAAGAATGGGAAGAACGAGTTGTTGACATACAGAACCGCAAGTATGCCTGGAAAGCCCTGGAGCAGCTTTTTACAGTGGGCGCTTTGACCGAGGTTCAGAAACGGCGATTCCGGCTTCATGTTTTTCAGGGACTCTCTACCCGGCAGATCGGTCGCATGGAAGGGACAAGCCATCAAGCCGTTGCCAAGTCCATAAACCTGGCGATTGCCAAACTTAAAAAATATTTTGCGGCACAGGGTTGACACCCCTGCGGTTTCAGGACGATAGGTGAAAGGCATTCTTTCGAGTGTTCTTCTTTCACCTGTACCTTGACAACCGCATACTCATTCATCAGTAACATCCCCCCTTTCCAGCTCGAAGAGCTAAAGCCGATTCAGGGGCCGCGCCATGATATACGGACATGATGAGCAGATCCCACCTGATTATCATAATTGGTCTTGCATACAATCCTGTCCTGTATGAGCGAGTAACGGCAGCCTGTAAAAACCGGGCAGCACCCGGCGTGGCCATGACCGGAAAGGGGCATAATGGTACTCCTGTCCAGCCACAGCCCTGCTTAAGATCAGAGTAGTCCATAACATTTGGAAACCATCTGGTTGCAGGATCACGCAATGGGGGCAGCTCGGAGAGATCCTCGGAGGGGTGAGATTCCCGTGGGCCGGTTCGCTGCCGGTCACTGATGACTTCCCAATATGTGCGGGGTGTCAAGGACAAATGGCACATAACAAGAAAACAAATCGGATTTTGTATTTCGCCGGAAATGGGGCAGGTCTTATGGCCTGCCCTGTTTCCGGCTTACTTAATATTCAGGAGGTCAGTTTATGCGAAAGGCTATCCGGCGTGGTGATCTGTTCTATGCAGACCTGAACCCGGTGGTCGGCTCCGAGCAAGGCGGCATCCGCCCTGTCCTTGTTATCCAAAATGATGTGGGGAATCACTTTAGTCCTACCGTTGTTGCGGCAGCCATCACCAGCAGAAAAGCGAAGAACAGTCTGCCTACCCATATCCTACTCGAGAATGTGCCGGGGCTTGCGCCTACCTCTCTGCTTCTGTTGGAACAACTGCGGACAATAGACCGGAAGCGGCTCCGTGGTTACATTGGGCGTATCAGCAAAGAAAAAATGCTGGAGGTAGATGCAGCCCTGACAATCAGCATCGGCATAGGATACCCCAGCGAAAGGAGGACCCACAATGTATGAAAATGACGGCGGCCTACTCTCTCCCAGAGATGCCTACCGATTGATGTTAAAAGACTACCCGGATGTGATGGACATTGGCCAAATGTGTGAGGCGCTTGGCGTCAGCACAAAAACCGGGTACAAACTACTTAAAGATGGAAAAATCGAGTACCTGAAAATTGGACGGGCTTACCGTATTCCCAAAGCCCACATTCTTCGCTATTTGAAAATCACCTGCTCCACTTTGGCGGAGTAGCAGGATATGGTGTCGATCTTCACCGGATAGACGCAGAAAGTTAACAATTCTGACGCGGATTTACCTGGAGTTTTGTTCTGTCCGATGATACAATAAAGGTGTCATTGGTAGGTGAACTCAATACCGCAAAAGGAGGAACAGATCAGTATGCCAGCGGTACACCTGCAAGAAAACAGCAAACTAATCTCCGGCCATGTGGCCGAGAAAAAAGGGTATCTCTATTGGGTTCTGAACCTTACCGATGAGAACGGCAAGAGAAAGCCCAAATGGATTCCCACCCATAAGAAAGTCAAGGGCAATAAGACCTGGGCAAACAATATGCTTCCCACCATCCGAAAGGAATGGACGGAAAAGCTGCTTCAGGAGGCTACGGCCTCACAGCAGTCGGCTTCTCCGTCTGGCCCGTCATCCGCAGAGATTTCCTTTGTGGATTTCCTGTACCAGTGGCTTGAGTACAAGTATAAGTCTGCTACCGGACGGGTGATGGACAGCAAGCCCATTGAACTCTCGACCTATTCGGGATACGAACAACAGCTTAACAACCCCATCGCCCCGTATTTCCGAGAGCATCCTGTCGCCCTTTGTGACCTTACCAAACAAGATATTCTCGCTTTTTATGAGAAAGAATTGGAACGGGTCAAGCCGACCACCGTTAAACATTACCACGCTCTGATTCATGGGGCGTTGAATTATGCGGTTGACAAAAATCTGATTCCAAGCAATCCGGCTGACCGGATTATCATTTCCAAGCCTGAACCCTTCAAGGGTGACTACTACCTGGATTCGGAAGTCTTGAATCTGTTTGAAGTCATCAAGGGGCATAAAATCGAGCTGGTAGTGCTTCTGACTGCTTTTTACGGCCTGCGCCGCAGTGAGGTTATTGGTTTGAAATGGAGCGCCTTTGACTTCAACCATAACTGCTTCTCCATTCGGCATACGGTAACAACCTGCAATGTAAAGGGAGAACGGGTCACGATTAAGAAGGATAAGGCAAAAAACAAATCCAGTCTGCGGACTTATCCATTGATTCCTTTTTTGAAAGAGCGGTTGCTGGAGGCCAAGAAACAGCAGGAAGAAAATCGCAAGCTGTGCGGGCGTTCCTACAACAAAGAATATCTGGGATATGTCTGTGTCGATGTGATCGGCAATCTTATTAAACCCAACTATGTGTCCTCGACCTTTGGGAAGTTGCTTGCCAAGAACAATTTACGGCACATTCGTTTCCACGATCTTCGCCATACCTGTGCCTCGCTTTTGCTGGCCAACGGTGTTCCGATGGAACAGGTAAAGGAGTGGCTGGGACACAGTGAGATCTCAACAACGGTGGATATTTACGGGCATCTGCAATATGCCACGAAAAAACAATCCGCCGCAGCCATTGAGCAGGACATTGTGGCGCCCATGCTGCAAAACCTATCGGCGGTTTCTCCATAAAAAGGAAAGAGGTCTACCAGCTTTTCGCTGGCAGACCTCATGGCGGAGATGGAGAGATTCGAACTCTCGCGCCGGTTTTGAGCCGACCTACCGCATTTCGAGTGCGGACCCTTCAACCGCTTGGGTACATCTCCAAATTTATGTTATATCCCTGGTCCCGACCCGCCGACCAATTCAGCCGGTGGAAATCAGGAAGAACAACAGGATAGAACAAGCAACATTATTCAATTTGAACTCGGCTGGAACCCGCATGGTTCCAAGGGTTTCAGCCGTTTGACACTCCGCATAGGAAACCTGATTTCGAATCATTACACCAGCTTGGATGATGACGGTAAATCAGGGACGATAGCGGTAACTACGGAACCCCAAAACACACCTCTCAAAGTGGCCGTCAGATGGCTGCTCTCATTATAGCCATTTTCCCGCAAAATTCAAGCCGTGGAAATTGGGAAGAACAACAGGATAGAACAGACCCCAATTCACGATTTGAACTTGCCCGCAAACCCGCATGGTTACTGGCTTTTCGGCAGTTTGGACTTTCAAAGTGGAAACATGATTTCGAGTCAGCCCCGTTATGACCACTTGGATACCGCTGCAACTGGCTGTGGGCGGGTAGCGTCACAAAGCCACAATCACCGTATTGATTAGAATACCCTATTTTTGTGCGCTTGTCAATATTGCAGGGGCGTGTAAAATAGTTTATAATCTTATTCAGAAGCATTGAAACCGTGCATTGGACGGAAGGGAGTACCATGGAAGAATTAAAACGACGGATTTTAAGCGATGCGGTGGTCGGCGAGGGGGACATCATCCACGTGGACATGTTCCTCAATCACTGTATGGATATAAATCTGATGGAGCACATGGGAAACGCGCTGGCAAAGCGTTTCCGGGGTGTGAGGATCACCAAGGTACTGACTGCGGAAAGCTCCGGTATCGCCTTGGCCTGTTTTGTAGCACGAGCTCTGGATGTCCCGGCGGTCTATGCGAAGAAGTTCCAGACCGGGTACATCGATCCGGAGGTCTACTCGGCCGAAACCCACTCCTTCTCTCTGGAGAAGTCCTATACCCTGCGGGTCTCTAAAAAATACCTGGACGGGGACGACGTGGTTCTTCTGGTAGACGATATCCTCTCCAATGGGCAGGCCATTCTGAGCCTGCTGGAACTCGTCTCCAAGGCGGGCGGCGAGGTGGCCGGCGTGGGCGTGGCCATCGAAAAGGCCATGCGGGACGGCGGCCGTGTTCTGCGGCGGATGGGCATCCGGGTGGAAGCCCTCGCCACGGTGGAGCACATCGAGGGTGACCGTATCATTCTGAAAGATTGAGGAATCGGGAAACATGGCAGACGAAGCACAGCTTGACGCAATTGCAAGGGCCAACGCCTTTGCCATCTATAACGGTATCACGACCCATCAAACTGGGGACGGCACGGCGGAGGCCATCCTGGAGATCGGGCCGGATAGTCTAAACCCCTATGGTCTGCTCCACGGAGGGGCCTACTACACGCTGGCTGACTGTGCCGCCGGAAGCGCCTGCCGGACCGACGGCCGGAAGTATGTGACGCTCCACGGCAGCCTTGATTTCATCCGCTCCGCCAGAGCGGGTCAGGTGACCGCCCGGGCCCGGGTGGAGCACCGTGGCCGCACCACCTGCCTGGTATCCATCACCGTGGACGACGGAGCGGGTACGGTATATGCCAGCGGCCGCTTCACCTTTTTCTGCACCGGCACCCTCTGAGCAGAGGGGCGACCGCCCGGACGGCAAACGCTGTCCGGGCGGTTTTTGTTCCTGCTACTGCCCCCGCCAAGCGGCCACCGACCAGGTCTGCCAATGGGCGGCCTGCCACCTGGCGCTGTCCCGAAGCGTCTCCACCGCCTGGCGCAGCTCTGTCTCCTCCGTCTGGGCCTCCAGCAGCTCCTCCAGCGCAGGCAGGGCCCCCAGCCGTCCGTCCGAGGCGGAGAGTACCGCCCCGGTGTCCAGGCCGCGGCCAATGTTGTAGCGGGCCACCAAGTCGTCCACATTGGCGTAGTTAAGGAGCAGCCAGCCCGCCACCCCCACGCTCAGCAGCACCCGGAACCATTGGAAGTGCCGGTGCCACACCTTCCACAGGGCGGCTGCCAGGAGCACCGCCAGCACGGCCATCCCCCAATAGGTCAGCGCCCGCTTAAAGGACAACCCATAGGCCCCCACATAGAGGTTCATGCGCCACAGGGCGGATACCAGCAGCACGCCGCTGGCCGCCACCAAGAGTGTACCCAGCACCTGCACCATCCTGAGCCCCCGCCCCTCACCCTTGCAGAGAGCAAGGCAGGCCAGCAGGCAGGCCAAATTGACCGCGGCTACGGCCACAAGCTGGAAAAAACCGCTGCGGGCATAGCTCGCATAGCTGATTCCCACCTGGGCCAGGTAGTCAGCGCCGCCGAACAGTGCTGCGCACTGCACCGCCAGAAAGAAGGCATACAGGACATCCAGCACTGCCAGGACGGTGACCGGCCCTGCGGCCTCCATTGAAAGTCCCTCCACGGGCCGGGCGGGCCGCTTCAGCGGCTCCGGCCGCCGCAGGGAGTAGAGCAGCCCGAACAGGAATGGGGCGACAAGCAGTCCGAAAATCAACCGCAGGGCCCACAGCGCCAGATGCTCATCAAACCAGTCCGCCGCCCGGCGGGTCACCTGGGCGAACAGCGCATCCGCCGATGTGAGCAGGGGAAAGACCACCATCAGCAGTGGAACGCACACCAGCAGTGCCCCCAGGACATAGGGCATCTTTTTGCGGGAGAGGCCCCGAATGGAGCCCAGCGCCTGAACCGACGCGCCCAGATAGCCGAACAGGCCGCCCATCACCCGCAGGAAACGCTCCCCCAACATGGCGGATGTCCCAACGGAATACACCTCCATCCCCGGCCAGCCCCCCATTTGAATTCCCATCAGCAGAACGAGGGCCAGTGTGTTCCACAGCCGGAGCCACGGATTGGCAAACAGGGCGAAGGTCAGAGCCAACAGGCCCACGGCGTACAGAAGAAGGCGGTTTTCCCGCCTGGCCAGCGGGGCGGCGCCGCCGTACCAGAACAGGACGCCATACCATGCCGCCGCCAGGAGGGTCATCCCCAGGCCGGACAGGCCCCAGAGCAGCGCCTCCGCGCACAGGACGCCCACGCCCCATGCCAGAACCAGCAGCGCCCGATCCCTCCCGTCCACCGGAAACACCCGCCGGGCCGCCGTCACGGGCGGCGTTACCGGGATAGTCTTTTTCTCCTCCATTTGTCTCACTCCTTATATCTGGTACGGAGCCATGCCGCGGCGTTGAGCGCCAGGGTTCCAAGAACCAGAGCGGCGGCGCAGCACCCCAGACTGGGGGCGCACAGTCCCGTCCGGCGGGTCATCAGGGCTGCCAGGCCCAGCGCCCACGCCAACAGGCCCAGCGCCAGCGGGCCGAGGGTGCTCAGATCGTCCATTCCGACATTCCTCCTGTCTCAGGTGTCCAGCTCCTGGTAGTACAGGATGCCGGTATCTGGGTCATAGACCGCAAAGGTATAGTTGTAAGAGTACCGCTGCCACATATCCTCCGTCTCGTCCTCCTGACGGTCCTCCAGATACCACCATCCCCGGGCTGGCACGGGCCAGTCCGGCCAGTCCGACGCGCCGGCGCCGTCCGGGTAGAGGCGCTCCTCCAGTTCCGGCTCCATGGGAAACAGACTCCATCCCGCGCTGGATACGGCCTCCTCCACCGCCAGGGCGTCCTCTTGGGAAAAGGTCAGCTCCATGTGGAGCAGGCCGTCCCCGTGGAAGCCCCCGTGGCTGTCCCCGGAGGTAACTGCCGCCGGCTGCGGCAGCACAATATCCAATTTCCGGGCCACGTAACCGGCGTCCTTCTCCCCACCGCAGCCCGCCAGCAGCAGGAGCACCGGCAGCACCGCAATCCATATCCGTATCATAAAGCAATCCCTCCTGTCTGTCTCTGAGGATAGCACAGGAGGGATTGTTTGTCAATTTATTATTATCGAATTTCAATAATATTTTTTTGAATATAACAAAAAACGGACAGTCAAAGGCCACCCCTACGGGTGTTCTGCTGACTCCGGCACGTATTCCAGCAGGTCGCCCGGCTGACAGTCCAACGCCTTGCAGATAGCCTCCAGTGTGGTAAAGCGCACCGCCTTGGCGTGGTTATTTTTCAGGATGGACAGGTTGGCCAGGGTGATATCCACCCGGGCGGAGAGCTCGTTGAGACTCATCTTCCGCTTGGCCATCATCACGTCCAGATTGACGACAATGGGCATGGCTTCCCCTCCTCAAATAGTCAGATCATTCTCCGCCTTCAGCTCCGCCGCCTGGCGGAACAGCGCGGACATGACCAGGCAGAGCAGGCCGCCCAGGATAAAAATGGGGACGAACAGGGCGTTATAGGTCAGCAGGGGTGCGACGGAACCGTAGTAGAACAGCCCCCACACCACCCGGGCCAGCGCGGCGGCGGCGATCAAAAAGCAACACACCGCCGCCCGCCGGAGGCTGACGCCGTTCTCCGCCCGGAAAGGGGCGCCCGTCAGGATAGTGCCCAGCACCCGGCGGCCCTGCCACAAAATTACGGCGGTGCAGATGCCGCAGAACAGGAGGAAAAGGGTGAGGACAAAGGTGAAGGCAAAATTCTCCGTCCAAGCCCCCACTACTACCAGAAACATCTGTAGACCAGGCGAAAAATAGGGCCAGTCGTCCCCAGGCAACGGTGGTTCTGCTGTCAGATTGCCTAACAGCTCAGGCAATGGGATTTGGCACCCAGCAGCGGACACTAGTACCGGCACCAAGGGCAGGACAATGAGATTACACACGAATGTGATAGTCACCAGGATCTTCAGTACCCCGGCCAGCTTCTGCACAGCGGTCTTTTCCACGGTATCTCCCCCTTTAGGGAGAGTATACCATGGGTTTTATCGATTTTCAACAAAAAAGTGAAAGGGCGTCCACGTGGACGCCCTTCTGTTATACCCGAATGGCTCCCAGTACTTCGCCGAGAGAGGCATTGATGACCAGGCCGGCCTCTCTGTCGTAGGGGGTGGCGCTCTTGTTGATCAGGGCCAGCCTATTCCCGCGGTAATAGCGGATCAGCCCCGCCGCCGGGTACACCGCCAGGGAGGTACCGCCGATGATCAGCATGTCCGCCCCGGCGATGGCCTCCACCGCGCCCACCATGGTTGTCTCGTCCAGGCACTCCTCGTAGAGCACCACGTCTGGCTTCACCACCCCGCCACACGCTGGACAGCGGGGCACGCCGCCGGTCTCCAGCAGGAAGTCCAGGCTGTAGAACCGGCGGCACTTCATGCAGTGGTTCCGGTGGACGGAGCCGTGGAGCTCGTACACCGTTTTGCTCCCCGCCGCCTGGTGGAGCCCGTCGATGTTCTGAGTCACAACGGCGGTCAGCTTTTCCGCCGCCTCCAGCTCCGCCAGTTTCCAATGAGCTGCATTGGGCCTGGCCTGCGGAAAGAGCATTTTGCTGCGGTAAAATCGGTAGAACTCCTCCGGATTCCGCTCAAAAAAACTGTGGCTTAAAATCGTCTCCGGCGGAAATGCGTATTGCTGGTGGTACAGGCCGTCCACGCTGCGGAAGTCGGGGATACCACTCTCAGTGGACACCCCCGCGCCGCCGAAAAAGACGATATGCCGGCTCTCGCTGATCCAGTCCTGAAGCTGTTTGAGTTGTTGATCCATAAGAGCGCCTCCTTGATGCGGGCCGATGTGGGCATCGGCTCCTATGTCCTGCGGTGGCGGCAGCGGGTGTGGGGGCAGGAAGGGCATCCGCCGCAGCCGCACCCCCGCTTGCCCTTCAGACTCTGGTGGAAACGGTAGATCAGGTAGGCCGCCGCCCACACGATCAGCGCCGCCACACCGGTATATACGATATATTTTAACATTCTATCACCCGCAGCACAAGAGAGCCGAGCTGATAGACCAGGAAGGAGCCCACCCAGGCGGCCCCCAACTGCCAGCCGATGGAGGCCAGGGTCCATTTGGTGGAGTTCATCTCCTTGCGGATGGTGGACACCGCCGCCACGCAGGGCACATAGAGCAGGACAAACACCAGGAAGGAATAGGCGGCCAGGGGGCTTTGGAAGGTGCCGCCCAGGGCGGCGGCAATCGCCGCACCGCTGGCAGTGACAGAAAAGCCGTAGAACATGCTCATGGAGGAGACCACCATCTCCTTGGCCACCAGTCCGGTGAGCAGGGCCACCGCCGCCTGCCAAGTGCCGAAGCCCAGGGGGGCGAACAGGGGAGCCAGGAGGCCGCCCACGAAGCCCAGGATAGAGGACTCCTCGCTGGACACCATGCCGAAGGTCCCGCCCTCAAAGCCGAAAGACTGGAGGAACCAGAGCAGCACACTCATGGCCAGAATCAGGGTGCCCGCCTTCACCAGGAAGCCCTTTACCTTCTCCCACACGTGGAGGGCGATATTTTTGAGGGTGGGCAGGCGGTAGGGGGGCAGCTCCAGCACGAAGGCGGCGGGCTCTCCCTGGAAAACCAGCTTCTTGAGGAGGATGCCCGAGCCGATGGCGAAGAGCAGTCCCAGCAGATAGAGGGAAAATACCACCAGCCCTCCGTATTGGGGGAAGAAGGCGGCGGTGAGCAGGCCGTACACCGGCAGCCGGGCGGAGCAGGACATAAAGGGAACCAGCATGATGGTCATGCGGCGGTCCTTCTCGTTCTCCATGGTGCGGGCTCCCATGACTGCCGGGACGGTGCAGCCGAAGCCCATGAGCATGGGGATAAACGCCTTGCCGGACAGGCCGAAGCGCCGCAGCAGCCGGTCCATAATGAAGGCCGCCCGGGCCATGTAGCCTGAATCCTCCAGGAAGGACAGGAACAGAAATAGAATGGCGATCTGGGGCAGGAAGGTGAGCACGCCGCCCACACCGGCGATCACGCCGTCCACCAGCAGGGCCTCCACCCACGGTGCAGTACCCGCGGCGGCCAGGAGGGAGCGGACACCCCCGGCAAACCAGCCGCCGATAAGGGCGTCCACCCCGTCGGCCAGCATCTGCCCCGGCCCGAAGGTGAGGGCAAACATACACAGCATCATCAGCAGGAACACCGGGATGGCCAGAACCTTGTGGGTCACGATGGCGTCAATGCGGTCGGACAGGGTGGGCGCCCCCAGAGGGCGGCCCCGCCTGACGCACTGGGCCACCACGGTCTGGATGAACTGGTAGCGGGCGTCGGCGATCAAGGTCTCCCGGTCGCCCAGATCATAGGCCCCCTCATACTCCCGGCAGACGGCCTCCAGCTCGTCCCGCTCCCTCTGAGACAGGCCCAGGGCTTTCTCCACCAGGGCGTCCCCCTCGATGAGCTTGATAGACGCCCAGTGGGCGGGGATATGGGCGGCGTAGGCCTTGTCGTGGATCAGCTCGCCCACCTTGTGATGGATCTGGTGGGTAAAGCCGTCGTACAGATCATCCGGTTCAATGGTGACGCCCACGTGCATCTGCCGGTGGGCCGCCTCCAGCAGAGTCTGAATGTTCTCCCCTGACCGGGCAGTGATGGGAATCACCGGCACCCCCAGGGCCTTGGACAGCCCCGCCACGTCGATGTGGTCGCCGTGCTTCTCCACCTCGTCCATAAAGTTGAGCGCTATGACCATAGGCCGCTCCAGCTCCAGAAGCTGGGCGGTCAGGTAGAGGTTGCGCTCAATGTTGGTGGCGTCGATGATGTCGATGATGGCGTCGGGCCGCTCCCCCACGATGAAGTCCCGGGCGACAATCTCCTCCATGGAGTAGGGGGAGAGGGAGTAGATGCCGGGCAGATCCACCACTGTGACGGACTTGCCTTCCACCTGGGCCCGGCCCTCCTTCTTCTCCACTGTCACCCCCGGCCAGTTGCCCACGTACTGGTTGGAGCCGGTGAGGGCGTTGAACAGGGTGGTCTTTCCGCAGTTGGGGTTGCCCACCAGGGCCAGCTTCATCTCCCGTGTGTCGTGGCTGGCGTAGTCGGGCACGCCGCCGTGCTCCGCCGCCTCATGGGCGTGGTCGGCATCCATCCGGCGGAGGGTTTCCTCGTCCGGAATGTGCTGCACCATGCCGATGCGCCGCCGCCGTGTCTGGGCGCGCCGCTCCCCCTCCGCGCCGGTTGCCACCCGGATCTGGGCCGCGTCCGCTTTGCGCAGGGACAGCTCGTACCCCCGCAGGTTGAGCTCCACCGGATCGCCAAAAGGGGCTACCTTGCGCACCGTGACCTCGGTGCCCGGAGTCAGCCCCATATCCACCAGCCGCCGCTTCACCGGGCCGTTTTCATTGCCTACCTGGAGAATAACACCGCGCTCGCCCGGCGCCACCTCCTCCAGGGTTCTCTCGTTCTGTTCCGTCTGAGTCCTCATAGCCGCTCCACTCAAAAAATTTAGTTTACCTAAGTTAACTCCTTCATTATACTATGGTATCCAGGGCCGCGCAAGAGAGGGACCGGTGCTGTTTTCTACAAAAAGCAGGCGCTATGGGGCGCGGTCCTGCGTAGTTCCGCAAAAAAGAGCGGACGCCCACTCGGGGCGCCCGCTCAGGGGGTTCTATTAGTCGTGGTCGTGCTCCTCACAGCCGCAACCACAGCCATCCTCGTCTCCGTCCCCGCAGCAGCAGTCGTCGGACAGATCCAGCGCAAACTTCTGCTTGCAGCCGGGGCACTGAATCACGCCCTCTTCCAGGACAGACTCGTCGATCATCAGGGTGTCGCCGCAGTTGGGGCAGTCCACCTCAAAAAAATCGTCGTCCTCGTCGCCGCAGCAGCAGTCATCGTCGTCGTCATCCTCGTCAAACACGGCCTTCTCCACGTCGGAGAGGTCGTCGGAGATGGCGTCGATCTCCTCGCCCAGGGCGACGGTGTTCTCCTCCAGATCCTCGATGGACATGCCGATCTCCTCCAGGATGCCGATCATTACGGAGATGAGCTTGCCCTCCTTGGACTTGGCAGTGTCCAGATCCAGGCCCTCGGCCAGACCCTTCAGATACGCGACCTTCTCAGAAATAGTCATAATAATCTCCTTTTCACAGGCGGCCCAAAGGGCCTTCACAAAACGATGCGCCTTTACAGCGTCAGCTATCACGCCTCACACCCTCCGCGACGGCACACTGCTTACCGCTCCGCAAAAAACATCTTGCGCCTACGGCACAACTGCTTTTTCGTCTGCGCGGTTCGCTGTGCGCCTGTTCCAGGGCGTTCGGGCGCTTACGCCTTGCAGCGCTCCAGGTACTCGCCGGTGCGGGTGAGTCCCACGCAAAGCACACTTTGCGCGGGAACCCTTTGATTTCATTTGCAAGGCGGAACTGAATTCCGCCTTGCGCCAAGGTTTTGCCTCCGGCAAAACGCTTGT
>CWHM01000386.1_pt1 | contig 26449 bp, 20 predicted proteins | sample 681021 | NCBI WGS metagenome assembly CWHM01 (sample SAMEA3735796, study PRJEB9488) | human gut metagenome | biome: ENVO:mammalia-associated habitat; material: ENVO:feces | place: Malawi | collected 2009-02-27
CCCAACCCATTCGCAGGCCCTGCGCGTTCCGTCGGGAGTCTGCGGCCCCGTTCCATTCTCCCCAATGTCCGGGCGGCCGCCTGGCCGGTCCTGGAATTTACCTGTTAAGCGGGACCGTCGATCCCGAAATGAAAAAGCGGATACCTCTGTATCCGCTTTTCCCACCTTGGGAGCAAGTCGAAAAAAGCGGTAACCTCAGGTTACCGCTTTTGCACGCACCATGCCTCTCCCCTCCACTCGGGGAGAAACTGCTCCTTGTAGGTCTTCTGACTCACACGTCCAGACAGCTATGCCGCCAGCGCATATCCCCCGCCTTCCCAGCACAAGCCAGTGACCCGCTTTCACGGAAAGAGGATACGCTCCGTGCTTACAGCTACGTACCCATCCGCACCGAGCGGAGCTGGGCCGTGTTCAGGAATTTCACCTGATTCCCTTGTTCAGCGAACAAGAATACGTGTCCCGCCCGGACAGGCGGGGTCGCGTAAATGCCACAAAAGCCGGAGTTCGATATTCAACTGTGCTTCCATCATATACCGCCCGACCGGGAAAGTCAATCCCCTTCCTCAGGCCACTCCTCATAGGCCAGCCGGCGGGAGAGTTCCGCTGCCATATCCATTACCAGGGGTGCCAGCGCCTCCAGCCGCGCCCTGGACATACGGGTGGTGGGACCTGAGACACTGATCCCGCCTACAATCCGCCCCGAGTAATCACGCACCGGCGCCGCCACACAGCGGGCACCCAGCTCCCGCTCCTCGTCCTCCAGGGCATAGCCCCGACTGCGTATCATCTCCAAGCTGTTCACCAGCGCCTCCCGCGTGACCAGTGTATGGGGCGTCAGGGCCCGCAGGCCCTTAACTGCTATGTACTCGTTCAGCTTCTGGTTACTGTAATTGAGCAGCAGGAGCTTTCCCGCGCCGGTGGCGTGGAGCGGGGCGCGTGCGCCTACCCGCTGGCTCACCATCAGGATTCCGTCCGGGCCGTCCACCACATCGGTGCACTCCACTTCCATTTCTGCCTCACACCACAGGCACACAGTCTCCTGACAGCGCTGCGCCAACTCTGCCAGGAATGGCCGCGCCACATCCCGCATATTGGTCTGTTCACTGACCAAGCAACCCAGGCGCGCAAACCGCAGCGACAGAGAGTAGTGCTGCGTACAGGGATCCTGATTGACATAGCCGTACACCTGCAGTGTATTAAGCATCCGCATCACCGTGCTGGCCGGCATTCCACATTTCTTAGCAACGTCCTGCAGCCGCATAGGGCCCTTACCGCGGGCCATAACCTCCACAATCTGAATGGTTTTTTCAATGGACTGATTGACCTTGGATAGTTTTGCATTCATCGTGCAACACCCTTTACTTCCAATGTCTTTTCATGTAAAATGATACCATATAATTCACGAATTTGCAACAGTTAAGGGAGCATTTTCCATCACGAAGTTGATAAGAGCAAACAATTTTGTCCGCGACAGGAAGACAGCAGCGCCTCTGGATTTCTCCAGAGGCGCTGCATTGTTTGAAAAGGTGTACCTTTACAAACTTTCAGATAGAACGATCCCTGTTTGTATGATACACAAGTCTTCCAGGATTTTCAATACTTTTTCAGCAAATACAAACAGTAAAATTGCGCTTTAGAAAGGTACACTTTTACAAAGCGGACAGTTTAGAAAGGTACTACTTTTGTATAAAGGAGAATAGATCAAATGAGAAAACGACTACTAGCAAGCATGATAGCGATGGTACTGTTACTGTCTCTTTTCCCTGTTTCTGCCCTTGCAGCCGAGAGAGACAAGGGCAGCGAGACGCCGGTTGCCTGCGCCGTGACCGAGGGCTGTACCCTGCAGGCCGGGCATAAGTGTGAGTGCGTCCTGCCCGATGAACCGGAGACCACGGAGGATGATCCCGCCCCCGCTGACAATGTGATGTCCGGTAACTGCGGCCTATATGATTATATAAACAAGGAATATACCGATACTGTTAAATGGGCACTTACAGCGAACGATGAGGATGGTTATACTCTCACAATTTTCGGTAATGGTCCTATGGGAAATGCTTATATCACGGAAGACAATGTGAGTAGTGGCGAGCCAGAATGGCACTACTCACGCGAGAAGATTACTCGAGTAGTAATTCAAGACGGAGTAACCTCTGTTGGCGCGAAATCGTTTAAGAATTATACAAATTTGAAGACGGTAGTTCTTCCGGCCTCTATAACTAAAATTGGGCAAGATTCGTTTTATGGTTCTGGAATTACCTCCATCACATTACCAGCAAATCTGACTACTATTGAGCCACAAGCATTTTATAAATGTTCTTCTTTGAATGGAACGATTTCTGTTCCGGTTGGCGTATTTTCCATCCCATCCTATACATTTGCAGCGACGAGCATTAGTAGCATTGAGTTTAATGGAGCCGTCACTGAAATTGGAGTTAATGCCTTTATGGAGTGCAGTTCTCTGACAAGCATTACTCTGCCAGATACGGTAACGACGATTGCTCCTGGTGCCTTTAGTAACTGTATACAGCTTGAAAGTTGCGTTTTTCCAGAAAATCCACAGTTTACAAAAATAAGCAAGGAGACTTTTAAGGGGTGTACTAAGCTGGAAGAAGTCCTCATTCCAAGCTCTGTTACCGAAATTGCCGAGAGTGCTTTTCAAGGATGTACTAATTTGAAAAGAGTGGTTCTTTCAAACAACCTTAACACTATTGGTAGCATGGCATTTAAGGATGCATCTTTAATGGAGGGTGTCTATATTCCGGCATCGCTTTCCTCTATTCCAGAAAATAATCAAATTTTTAAAGGGATGGCAAATAATAGTGTAATTTATTTGGGTTCAAGCGATTTAATTTCCTTGATGTTGCAGTCAAAGGCTAATCCAACCTCAACAAGCAATGGATTCGATTCAGAGAAAACTTCTCTGGCCGTTACCGATGGCGGCACCTTTGCGGCGGACACCAAGTTTGAGTCTGGCAAACTGGCAACTCCCATCAAAGAGGGCAGCATCTTTGATGGCTGGTACAAAAACGAGGGTTGTACCGGTACCGCTGTGACCACCTCCACAGCAGGAGAGACCTACTACGCCAAGTGGATCGAGCTGAAATCCGATGCTATTTCCATGGAGTACGGCTCCACCCAGACGCTCCCGACCATCGAGGGCGTCACCCTCTCCAACTGGCAGTCCAGTGACAGCACCATTGTCTCTATTGAGGACGATCAGCTCAAGGCAAACAAGGTGGGTAAAACCACCATCACCGCCACCGCCAGAACGGAGGCTGGCGTCACAGGGACGCTGACCGTCAATGTGGAAGTCACCCCCATGCGGATCATCTACGGCAAGGCAGCCACAACGCAGAATGACGACGGCATCGGCCGTCCGTACATCACCTACGCGCTGAATGAGGATGGCACCGCGCCCAAGTTCAGTGACCTGCTGGGCTTCTATCCGGTGAAAGAGGGCAGTCAGAACGGGACCTATGAGGCTGATATCACTAAGGACAAGATCGACCTCAAGCCCGGCATAGGTGATGACAGCGATGTTTACTATGTTTATCAGAACGATGTAAGCGGAAATATTATACAAACTGACACCCTGCCCACCCACCCCACCACCGATGCGGACGGCAATCCCCACAGCATCCGGGTGGAGCTGAAGCTGAAAAACCCCAACTACCGTTTCTGCACCGTGGGCACGAATTGGCAGCCGAGTGACACCATCATCCTCTATGTTACCTGCTATGAGGAAGGCATGAATGAGGTAGACCTCTATCTGGAGGGAGATGACAAGCCTCTGGAGACCTTTGAGGGAGACCGGGTGTACGAGTACACCGGCCAGGGCATCGTTCCTACCACCCGTAACCTGACCACCCTGTACACCAAGGGCACAAGCACTGACCATTCCATCACATCCTTCACCGCCCACTTCCACGCAGTACAAGAGGGCACCGCCTTTAGCGGAACGCACCTGTACAATCAGACAAACTCCCATCTGACCGCCGATGCACTCAAGGCCATCGCTCCCACCGAGCTGGGCGTCTACTCCTTTGTCATCAATGGGTATAGCAAGGACACCAAGACCTACTGTTACGCCTCCCGGCGATACAGCATCGTCAGGGGAAATCCCAAGGGCGAACCTACCTTTGACAAGGTCAGCAGCGGCGTGGAGCTGTCTACCATCACCCTGTCCGGCTCCATGAAGAACGCGGCGGGTATTGAGGTCGCGGGTACATTCTCCTGGGATGATGGCGACCAGACCTTGGAGCGCGGTAAGTCCTACGCCTGGACCTTTACCCCAGATGATACTGACCACTACAACAAGGCCACAGGTACGGCTGTGGTGTGGCCCAGCTCCTCCGGCGGAGGCTCCAGCTCCGGCCGTTTCACCGTCAGCGTGGACAGCGGAAAAAACGGCTCCGTCACCGTCAGCCCCAAGCGGGCCGAAAAGGGCGACACCGTAACCATCACCGTGAAGCCCAACGAGGGCTATGAGCTGGACAAACTGGTTGTCACCGGCAAGAATGGCGGCGAAGTCAAGCTCACCAACGAGGGTGGCGGCAAATACACCTTTAAAATGCCCGCCTCCAGGGTGGAGATTGAGGCGAGCTTCGCAAAAATTGAAACCGAGCCCAAACTCCCCTTTGCCGACGTGAGCAGCGGCGACTGGTACTATGACGCGGTGGTCTATGTATATAAAAACGGCCTCATGGACGGCACTGGCCCCGCCGCTTTTGCGCCCACTACAGTGCTGACCCGCTCCATGGCGGCCCAAGTGCTCTGGAACCTGGCGGACAGCCCTGCCGTCCCCGGTACGGCAGGCTTCACCGACGTGCCGTCGGACGCGTGGTACGCCGGTGCGGTGAACTGGTCGGCGGCCCGGGGGATTGTGACCGGGTACAGCACCGGGGCCTTCGGACCGGAGGACGCAGTGACACGGGAGCAGTTGGCGGCCATGCTGTACCGCTATGCGGGCACGCCGGAGCCCACGGGCAGTCTGGACGGCTTTAACGGCAAAGACGCGGTTAGCGATTACGCGGCAGATGCCCTGTGCTGGGCGGTGGACGAGGGTCTGCTGACCGGCAAGGGCGGCGGTTGGCTCAACCCCGCCGGCACCGCCACCCGTGCCGAGATGGCCGCCATTCTCATGCGCTTTACAGAATCCCACAACTAAGCACAGAAGCCCCCCGGACCAGGGATTAATTCTTCTAGGGACACAATGCGACCTCTGGACAACGCAGCCGGTACGGGTAAACAAAAAAGATAGTAAGTCATGAAGTTGACTTACTATCTTTTTTATCTTCTTAGTCCGCAAAAAGAGGAGTAGAGAGATAACGGTCACCTGTATCCGGCAGCAATGCCGTGATGGTCCTTGCCTCTATTTTCGGGCCGCTTGGCGGGTTGGAGCGCAGCCCAAACCGCAGCACCGGAAGAGATGCCAGCCAAAACGCCTTCGGATTGACCAAGCCCCTTACTATTGCCAGAGGTAGGCCCGATGATCACAGAACCGGGCTTTCATTTTCCGCTGGCCGCAGCATCGTCGATCATGGCTTTTGCGATACGGTCCTTGATGCTGCCAGCGGGATTGAAGTATTCGAGTTTGCCGAGCAGGTTGGCCTCCAGCCCTTCGCTCTGCTCAATAGGGACGAGATTCAGAGGCGGTGTTTTCCCGATCAATTGGTCCTCAAAATATAGATATTGCTCATTTTGTCAATAGGGCCGCTCCAAAAAGGCTATTGATTTTCCTATTAACCATGCGCTATAATAGGTTATAATGAGTGCAAGGAGACTTTAAAATGCTGATTTCTACGAAAGGGCGGTATGCACTGCGCGTTATGATTGATCTTGCTGAGCACCAGACGGACGGCTATATCCCACTGAAAGAAGTTGCTCAGCGGCAGGATATTTCAGAGAAATATCTTGAAACCATCATCAGGCTCCTTGTCAAAGCAAATATTCTCAGCGGACTGCGGGGCAAGGGCGGCGGATATAAATTGACAAAGTCGCCTGACCAGTACACTGTTGGCGCTATTTTACGACTTACGGAAGACTCCCTGGCGCCGGTTTCTTGTCTCGGACCAGGCGCAGCGGTCTGTGCCAGAGCAGCGGAATGCCGCACTTTACATATGTGGCAGGGTCTAGATAAAGTAATTAACGAATATCTGGACAATGTTACCATTGCAGATTTGATGAAGTCCGGTGCTGCTGGAGATAATTATGTAATTTGATTAGGTAACAGAATGAGCCGGTAGGATATCCTACCGGCTCATTTTTCCTCATATTGCTCCAAAAATCAGTGCTCTGTACCGTTTTTTTGCAACCGGGCACCGTATCTGGAAAACAGCGTGGATGTTGTTGAATATACTCTTTTTAATGCCGGGATTGCTTCGTTTCAACCCACAGAGCAGTGTTTTGTTTTCCTGACGTTTAGAACTGCCGCCTCCGTTGTCACAGATTGAGCCGTTCTCCGCAAAAAGGTTCCACCCTTTTCGCAAACTCCATCTGAGCCGTAACAATCCAAACAGTACAGGGTGATATTACTGGTAAACTACAGGGGGATATCTTTCCCTTGGAACCGAAAGTTCGCGTCATTGAGCATAGCGGTGGAACCGCAGTCATACTTCGAAATCTGATAGTCCAATGGATTTTTCATGGAACCAACTCTTTGTAACATTGGTCGAACACCTGCAAAAATTCGTCAAGCTCCTCTCGTGTTGTCAAATGACTGAGGCTCACTCGCCAGGAGGACAGCGCATTTTTTCGGTCCCCGCTGACGGCAAATACCGCTTTGGATGGCGTCCCCTCCGCGGAACAGGCCGACTTGACGGAAACACATACGCCCCGCTCACTCAAAACACGTTGAAATACCGTGCCTTTAAGCCCCTGAACGCTGAGGTTGAGGATATGCGGTACCGCGCCTTCCGGACTGTTGATCCGGACTGACGGATAGTGCAGCAGTGCAGTCTTTAGGTATTCGTTCAACTGCCGAACACAGCGGATCCGTTCTTCCTGCTGCGTCAGCGTCAATTGAAGCGCTTTTTCAATGGAAACAGCCAGTGCCAAAGCCGGTGTACCACTACGGTAAAGCGTTGTGCTGGAACCGCCGTGAATCTGAGGCTCGATAATCACACTGCTCTTTTTCAGGAGAAGTCCGCTGCCGTTGAGACCGTAAAACTTGTGAGGAGCGATGCTCATGGTGTCCACACCATCCATCACCAGCTCCGTTTTTCCTATCGCCTGGGTGGCATCCACATGAAGACGGCAGTTTGGAAAATCTTTTAGAATCTCCGTAATTTGACGGATTGGCTGCACTGTCCCCAGCTCACTGTCCACCGCGCAGACTGACACCAGGATCGTGTCCTTCCGCAGCAGATCACCCAGTTGCTCCAGGTCAATGGTTCCATCCCGCTGGATATCCAACAAATCTACTTCCCAGCCCTGCTGCTGTAAAGCCGTAAGTGTGCCGCCCACAGATGCGTGTTCCAGTACGGTGGAGATCATATGTCTGCCGGTACTTCGGGAAGCCTGGGCGATTCCCTTGATTGCCAGGTTGTTCGACTCGCTGGCTCCGGAAGTGTAGATAATCCCGGCGGGTTCCACACCGAGAAGTCCAGCAATATGATCTGTCACTCGGGCCATCTCCTCGCAGGCTGCACGTCCAGCGCAATGCGTTGAGTTCGGATTTCCGATATACGTTTGCTCCGCTTTACAAAATGCCTCTAGCACAGCAGGATCGACTGGTGTGTTGGCGGAGTAGTCAAGGTAAATCATGGCGTCTCTCCGGTAAAACTGTAATTTTGTCTCCAGAGTGAATCATCCCCTCCTGCAAAACAATGGCGAAAACCTTCTCCCGGCGCCACACTGTCTCCGATCCGCCGCCAAATCACACAGCTTGCATGGAACCTCACCGCCAATTTAAGTAATCCTCAATTGGGTATCACCAGCTTAAAGCGTGGTTCCAACCGGGAGATTATTTAAAGTAATCCCTCTCGTTAAAATGTTCTCCGCAAAGCTCCTTACAGGAACGTCCAGTTAAGCGGATTTCACCTTTTCCACGCTTTCTGCCCCACGGTTTTTCTGGTTGCAAAAGTGTGGCGATTCACGCTTGTCCGGCACCCCCGTCCATCATCAATGAGACCAAATTCGCCAACGCCGCCAATACCACCCCCAGCAACCCGGCCCTGATACAGTTTTTCCATGTCCTCCCGGTGGAAGAGACGCTGTGTCCTCAAAAATTGATTCAGCATCGTTGCTTATGCCTCAATTCTTGTATTTCCACTCATTCAATCACTGCCTGACCTTTTGTGGTCAGAACCATACTTCCACTCGGAATCTGAGCAGAAAGACGCCGTAAATCGACCTCTGTTTGGGTCAGTTTCAGCGCACCGCAGCTTCCGCAGCAGCAGGCGCCGCAGTGGTCATGTCCACCGTTCAACATATGGCTGTCCAAGCCTGAGCCTGTATTTTGTGAATCAGCGTTTCGTTGGCGGCGCCTGGCAGATCGTGCCGCCGCCAACAACGACATCTCCATCATACAGAACCACAGCTTGTCCAACGGTAACAGCCCTCTGCGGCGCATCGAATTCCAGCCTAACACGGCCGTGTTGCTCCGGGTACACAGCAGCCCACTGTTCCGCCTGACGATATCGGGTTTTGGCCTTCACCCGCATGGGCTGCTTTAATTGCGGGATGGAGATCCAGTTCATATCTTCCGCAAGAAGCATACTGCTATACAGCGCGTTTTCCGGCCCCACTGTGACCGTATTGGCAGCCATATCCTTTCCGCAAACGTACACAGGTTCACCCATGGCAAGACCAAGTCCTTTTCTTTGCCCCAAGGTGTAACGGACAGCCCCGCAATGTCTGCCGACCGGCTGGCCCTCCAGATCAAGAAACGCTCCTGCCGGGTAGTGTTTTCCGGTATACTGTTCCATAAACTTGACATAGTCCCCGTTCGGAACGAAGCAAATGTCCTGACTGTCGTGCTTCCGGGCGTTGCAGAAGCCCAACTGTTCCGCGATCTCTCTCACTTCCTTTTTCATTTTGCCGCCCAAAGGAAACTGTATGTGGCTAAGCTGGTTCTGTGTCAGCATATACAGCACATAGCTTTGATCCTTGCTGTCATCCAGCGCTTTTTTCAAAAGATACCTGCCGGACACTTCGTCATATTCAATGAGGGCATAGTGTCCGGTGGCCACATACTCCAGTCCCCTCTCATCGGCAAATCGAAGCAGTTTATCGAACTTCATATACCGGTTACAATCAATGCATGGATTCGGTGTCCCGCCCGACTCATATGTTCGGATGAACTTTCCGATGATCTGGTTCCTGAAGTCCATGGTAAAATCCAGCACTTCATAGGGAATATCCAGTTGAAACGCCACCCCACTGGCGTCGTCGATATCCTTCTGCGAGCAGCAGGTATGGAACTGACTCAAGCCGATGTCCGCGTTGCGGTAAAGACGCATGGTCGTTCCCTCGCAGCGATATCCTTGCTCACGCATCAGCCATGCCGCGACAGAGCTGTCCACACCGCCGCTCATTGCAATCAGGGCACTCTTTTCTCTATTAGCTGACATCTTCCTACTGCAGTTCTTCAGGAACCCACCACAGGCCGTCGTTGTTCTCCTCCAGATAGGCCTTAAATCGGTCAGAGTGATAAGCGTCTACAATGGCCTGCGCCCAGTCAGCATTTTTGTTTCCTTCCTTGACAACAACCTGTAGGATAAGGTGATCAAGAATGTCCTCGGTTGCCAGTGCAGCAGAGGGGTCAATCCCGGCATTGTAAACAATGCTGCCGGTAATGATTACATAGTCAAAGTCCTGGATGGCTGCGGGGATGGTTAAAGACTTCATTTCCACAAATTCCAGATTCTTGGGGTTCTCCACGATATCATCCTGTGTCACGGCAGAGGGATCTACGCCGCTATCCAGAGTGATCCAGCCGATCTTTTGCAGCAGGACATAGGCCCGAGCGGTGTTGGAGGCATCGTTGGGGACGGCAATTTTTGCGCCGTCAGTCACTTCATCCAGAGATGTGTGGGTCCCAGAGTAAATACCGGCGGGAACGGTAGGGATGGGACTGATGGGAACCAGATCACCGTTGTTATTGGAGTTAAAGTTTTCGGCGTATGCCGTGTGCTGTTCCACGTTCACATCCACATCGCCGTCGTTCAGGGCGATATCGGCAGTCAGCAGGTCGGAAAAGTCGACTCCTTTCAGGGTGTAGCCCTGCTCCTCTAGGATGGGAACGATCGCTGCTTCGAACAATTCGGTGTAGGGACCTTGAGACTTGCCGTAGACGATCTCCGTCTTTGCGGCGGGATCGGCGGAGGATGCTCCAGAGGCCGGTGCGCTGTCCGTGGAGCTGTCACTGCCGCCGCAGGCAGTCAAACTCAGAATCAGAATCAGGGACACTACCAATGCAAAAAACTTCTTCATAGGATTAACCTTCTTTCACGACTCGACACTAATATGAATCACACATTATCTGTGCTCACGCAGACGGCGGGAAACACGGTTGCCTGCCATCTGCAATAGTTGTACCAGGATGACCAGAACAATGACAGTAACTATCATCAACGGGGTATTCATCTTTTCATAACCATAGGTCAATGCCAGATCGCCGATACCGCCTCCGCCGCAGTAACCAGCCATAGCGGAGGCGCCCAACAGGCCGACGGTTCCTGTGGTCAAGGCCAGAACCATCGAACCCAGCGCTTCAGGCATCAGAAAACAGCGGATGATCTGCCAGGTTGTGGCTCCCATGGCCTGGGCCGCCTCCAGAATGCCTGGGGATACCTCCAGCAAACTGTTCTCAATCAAGCGGGCTAAATAGGGACTGATATAGACCACTAACGGAACCAAAGCGGCCGTGCTGCCAATCGTCGTACCCAGAATAGCGCGGGTAAGCGGCATGATGGTAACCAGCAAAATGATGAACGGAACACTCCGTACCACATTGATGTAGAGGCTGACGATACTGTGTAGAACTTTATTTTCCACAAGGCCGCCCTTGCGGCAGAGCACCAGCACCAAGGCGAGCAAGGTACCGAGCACAGTGCCAATCAATAGTGCAATACCCACCATGTATAGTGTTTGACCGCCATTAAGCAGCAGTCGCTCGACAGATACCTTAAAAATTTTTGTTTCCAACAGAGCTTCCATCAGTCGAATACCACCCTTTCGCGGAGAACTCCAGTCGCGTCGATCTGTGCTTCGGCCTGGAGCAGCTTGTCATCGGAACCAAACATTTGCAGGATGAAAATACACATGATGCTTTCCCCAAACTCCTGAACGGTTGCACCAAGGATATTAACCTCCACGCCGGCAATCTGGCAAATCTCGGAAATGACCGGTTTTTTGACGCTGGCGCCGATAAATTTCAGCCGGTCAATCACGTAGTGCCGCGTTTCTGTCTGGAGCAAATCCAGAATGCTCTTGGGGATCTGATCGTTGATAACCGTGCGGACAAACTCCTGTGTCACCGGAGCATGAGGCTGGCTGAACACATCCAACACTGTTCCCTGTTCCACGATCTGCCCGTTTCCCATGACGGCAACCTTGTTGCAGATCATCTGGATCACCTGCATCTGGTGGGTGATCAGCAGAATTGTCACGCCCATCTTTTTGTTGATGCGCTTTAGGAGGCCGAGGATGGATTCTGTGGTCTTGGGATCCAGTGCACTGGTGGCTTCATCACACAGGAGAATTGCGGGTTCTGTTGCCAGCGCCCTGGCAATACCCACCCTTTGTTTCTGTCCGCCGGAAAGCTGAGTGACATAAGTATCTCGTTTGTCGTGCAGCTCCACGATATGGAGCACTTCTTTGACGCGTTCAGTGATCTTCTCCTTGGGGATGCCCTCCAGGATCAGTGGAATCGCAACATTCTGGAATACGGTTTTGGACTCCAATAGGTTGAACTGCTGAAATACCATGCCAATTTTACGGCGCATCTTCCGCAGCTCAGCTTTGGAGAGCCTGCTCAGTTCCCGGCCAGCCACGGTGACTGTGCCGGTATCCGGTTTTTCCAACTGGTTGACCATGCGGAGCAAAGTGGATTTTCCTGCGCCGGAGGAGCCGATAATCCCATAGATATCTCCTTTCTCCACATGAACCGACACATCCTTCAGCGCATCCACCGTACCGCTGGGGCCGACATATCGTTTGCTAATATGTTCTAATTGAATCATGGCTTCTCCTGCCTTCCAAGCCACCACAGGGCGTATCCCACATATAAGCCTGCTCCCAAGACAAGTGCATTCTCATCCAAATCAAAGTTTCCGTTGTGGAGGCTGTTCAATGTGCTGGGCAAGTCTGTGTTTGCTGTGCCAATATAGGCGTAGCACCCTGGTACAAAACGTTGATACTCAGCAAAGTTATCGCCGCCCAGGGACAAGGGGCGATTGGTGACGACCTGAATATGGTCTCCCAGCCCCTTTGCCACTTCTGCCGCCTCACGGCTGACCTGCGGATCGTTAATCAGAGCGGAGGTAATATCCGACCAAATCACCCTGGCTTCCGCGCCACTGATGGCTGCAATCTGCTCCGCGGTCTGGTCGATCCACTCCCGCACCTGCAGACGCGTCTCCTGAGAGATCGTGCGGGTGGTCCCCTCCAGCTCCGCATATTCCGCAACGGCATTGTAGGTCGTTCCAGCAGCAAATTTCCCGACGCCGAGGAGCACTGGCTCCACAGGTGAAGAACGCCGGGCAACCAATCCCTGGATTGCTACCACGATCTGACTGGCGGCATACAGGGCATCCGCGCCCAACTGCGGGGTGGAGACATGGGCTGCCTTGCCATGGACTAGGATACGGAAATGATCCACTGCGGCATTGTTCAGTCCGGGCGTAAGTCCAATGGTGCCAAGGGGCAGATCCGGAGCACTGTGCAGGCCCAGAATGCGCTCCGCGCCATCCAGGGCTCCGGCATTTATAAAATCCGGAGCGCCTTTGCCGGTCTCCTCCGCCGGCTGGAACAGAAAACGGATCTCTCCACTAAAGCGGTCACGATTTTGGGAGAGGACTTTCGCGGCGCCCAAGAGGCTTGCTGTGTGGGCATCGTGCCCACAGGCGTGCATGATTCCGTCTGTCTGAGAACGGTACTCCACATCGTTGGTTTCCTGAATGGGCAGCGCGTCAATATCCGCCCGTAAGGCTACGACTCCGCTGCCGCTTTGAGCGCCTCGCAAAATCCCCAGAACACCGGTGGCTCCGATCCGAGTATGAGAAATTTCGAACCGCTCAAGCTCCTGTTCGATCACCCCAGCAGTACGCCTTTCCTGCAGGGACAATTCCGGATGACGGTGAAAATCCCGACGTAAGCTAATCATATATTCTTTTTCAGCACATACCTGCTCACGCAATTCATTCAAACTGATACCTTCTTTCGCCGGAATCCTTCCGGTCCAAAAAATTATTACGTTTGGGGACGCTTCCGTGCGTACATCGTCCGCACCTAAAATTTTTTCATTGCAGTTCTTTAAATATATATAGACTGCATCTTACGTTTCCTTCCGTGAGAAAATAAAGAGCGGGGCATCCGTTTCTCATGGATACCCCGCTTAATTGCACACAAAGCACAGCCTATCGTATCAAACGCAGGCGAGGTATGGAAATGATTCGATTTTTATAACAGTGCATAATTTGACACATACGCATCATAGTCAAAATCCTTTCCAAACATAAAATTGTGCTTTACTTCAAATTTGCAATCAGCATTTCACAGCGGCAAAGCCCTTTTCCAGGTCGGCAATGATGTCATCAATATGCTCGGTGCCGATAGAGAGGCGGATGGTGTTGGGCTTGATGCCCTGGTCGAGCAGCTCCTCAGCAGAAAGCTGGCTGTGGGTGGTGGTGGCCGGATGGATCACCAGGGACTTCACGTCGGCCACGTTTGCCAGCAGGGAAAAGATTTCCAAACTGTCGATAAACTTGTGGGCTTCCTCCTGACCACCCTTGATTTCAAAGGTGAAGATGGAGCCGCCGCCGTTGGCAAAATACTTCTCATACAGAGCGTGGTCGGGATGCTCGGGCAGGGAGGGATGGTTCACATGCTCCACCTTGGGATGGTTTGCGAGGAACTCCACGACCTTCTTGGTGTTCTCTGTGTGGCGGTCCAGACGAAGAGACAGGGTCTCCACACCCTGCAGCAGCAGGAAGGCGTTGAAGGGAGAGATGGCGGCGCCGGTATCCCGCAGCAGGATGGCCCGAATGTAAGTAACAAAAGCGGCGGGACCGACAGCGTCCACAAAGCTGACACCGTGGTAGCTGGGATTGGGGTTTGCAATGGGCGCGTACTTGCCGTTGGCCTTCCAGTCGAACTTGCCGGAGTCCACGATGATGCCGCCCAGTGTGGTGCCGTGGCCGCCGATGAACTTGGTGGCGGAGTGGAGCACAATATCAGCGCCGTGCTCAATAGGGCGGACCAGATAGGGCGTGCCGAAGGTATTGTCGATGACCAGAGGCAGACCGTGCCTGTGGGCGATGGCTGCAATGGCGTCGATGTCTGGAATGTCAGAGTTGGGGTTGCCCAGAGTCTCCAGATAAATTGCCTTGGTGTTATCCTGAATGGCATTTTCCACTTCTGTAAGATCATGAGAGTTGACGAAGGTAGTGGAGACACCGAACTGGGGCAGGGTGTGGGCCAACAGGTTGTAGCTGCCGCCGTAAATGGTCTTCTGCGCCACGATGTGGTCGCCAGCCTGGGCCAGCGCCTGAATGGTATAGGAGATGGCGGCGGCACCAGAAGCGGTAGCCAGAGCCGCCACGCCACCCTCCAATGCTGCGAGGCGCTTTTCCAGCACATCCTGGGTAGAGTTGGTCAGGCGGCCATAAATATTACCGGCATCCGTCAGCCCGAAGCGGGCCGCCGCATGGGCGCAGTTGCGGAAGACATAGGAAGTGGTCTGGTAAATCGGTACTGCACGGGAATCCGTAGCGGGATCGGGCTGTTCCTGACCAACGTGAAGCTGCAGGGTTTCAAACTTATAATTGTTATTCATGGTTTATACCTCTTTCAGTTTATAGTTTGATTTTAGATACAAAAAGACCGGGGCGTTATTCGCTCCCGGACAAAGAGATATGGCCATGTAATGATCTTATTAAATCACAACAAAGTGAGTGGAGGACATACCGATCCACCCGGCCAAATCCAGTGCCCGGGAGTTCAGCATTCGTCCACAGCGGAAATTGCTGCGCAACAGTTGTTGAAACAGATTGCTCATTTTGCACGCACCTCTAAAAACCAATTTACTCGGTTGGTTTATAGGATTATACTACCACCTATTTCCTATGATGTCAATAGGCAATTTCATGATTGATTGATCTGGTATAAAGACCTGTTAAAGAACCGACCAAGGCAAAAAAGGAGCCATTCACACGAACGGCCCCTTTTCCTTGCTTATGAAATGTGCGATTGCTGAATATTTTGAATAATATGCTCCATCAGCGCCACCCGGCGGAACGGGGTCATGAGGTAATAACCGTCGGTGTAGGGGAAGATCTCTTTGGCAATCGCCGTCGAAACGGTGACCGCCAGAGCTTCCGCTGCATCACGGTCCTTCCCCTCATATAAATGAATGATCTCATCGCACACCCGCATGCCTGAAATCTCATTGTTCAGAAAACAGGCGTTTCGGTGGCTCACCACGGGGAATATCCCGCCCAGAATCTTGCCCCGCAGAGTCTTGTGTGCCAATTTCAGGTTGTCCAGCGCCTCGGCGGACAACACCGGCTGTGTCAGAAAGCCGGAAACACCACATGCCTCTTTCTCCTGTGCCCGCCGCAGTTCCACATCAAAATTGCGGGCGTTCAGATTCAGAGCGCCATAGATACGAAAGGGGGTACGCAGGGTATTTTCATTCAGCATATGGACAAAGCGGGCCAGCTTGCGGGAGTTGAAATTGAATACGCTTTTGACTTCGTTCCGATCCTCGGTAGGGATAGGGTCGCCGGTGACCACCAGCACATTGTGTACCCCTTCCATGGACAAGCCCAAAAGCAGAGCCTTGGTAGCATTCAGATTGCGGTCACGGCAGGTCATATGGGGCAACGGCTCTATACCAATATCCCGCTTGATTTTACAGGCCAACAGGCTGCTGTCCGCCCGTGGGCGACCGATGGGACAATCTGCGATCGTCACCGCATCGGCCCCCGAGCCCCGCAAGGCCTGCACCCCCTCCCAAAAGCCCGCGCTGTCGTCATCTACGGGTGGGTCCAGTTCCACGGCAATGACACGCTTACCCGCCTCCAACTTCTCCCAAAGGGAGTTGGACGCATTGGCCGCAGGTTTGAGCAGCTTTTTCGGAGCAGAAACGGTGCACTTAGGAAGCGGCTCTTTCAAAGCCTGCGCCGTCTGGGCAATATGTTCCGGCGTAGTACCGCAGCAGCCGCCTACGATGGAGGCGCCAGCCTGAACGATTTGTGCAATCTGCCCTGCAAAGTAGTCAGGCTGACCGCCGAATACCGTGCGGCGGCCCAGCACGGTGGGGTAACCGGCGTTGGGCATGACAGTCAGAGGCTTATCGCTCAGCTCCAGGGTCTGAATGTATTTCAGCAAATGGCGGGGGCCAGAAACACAGTTAAAGCCCACTGCATCCACCCCAGCCAGTTCCGATGCAAAGCGATACAGCTCGCTGCCCAAACGTCCGGCGCTGGTCATCCCACTATGGTCTACGGCAAAGGAAACCATAAGAAACGCATCCGGCTTTTTTCCCTTCAGCCAGCCAGCCAATTCCGGGAGCCCCTCGTCACCAGACAGCGTTTCCACCAGAAAATGGGTCACCCCCTGTTCCAGAAACCACTGCGCCTGCGTCTGGTATAGATCTGCCGGGGCGCGGCTGTGGTCACGGGGCGCGGGGCCCAGATCTGCAAATACATAAGCCCCATAGGGTTGAGCGGCTTGCCGTGCCAGGTGGCAGGCCGCATTTACGATGTCGCAGGCGGTTTCATCGTTCCCATCGGAGAGATCTCCACTGATGGCAAAGGTATTGGTCTTGATGGCCCGGCAGCCGGCCTGCAAATAAGCGCGGTGGATGCGCAGAATTTCCTCCGGGCGGGTCAGGTTGGCCCGTTCACAGCGTTCCTCAGCCCGGCCCGGATGGGCGGCGAAATAAGTGCCCATAGCCCCGTCAAACAGCAATGGCTTTCCCTGCGATAAATAGGTGCGGATATCCATCATCCCATGACCTTTCTGGTGATCTCCACCGACTGGTGGGCATCCTTGGCGTAGTAGTCCGCATTCATTTGTTTGGCGTATTCCGGCGTCACCACCGCGCCGCCCACAAAGATGACCGGGGGCTCCTCCATAGTGTGCAGCAACCGGATGGTCTTTTCCATGGCGGGCAGTGTGGTGGTCATCAGGGCGGACAGGCCCACCAGGCGCACCCCCTGCTCCTGAACCGTCCGCAGGATGGTCTCCGGCGGCACATCCCGGCCCAGGTCCAACACCTCGTAGCCGTAATTTCCCAGTACGGTTTTCACAATATTTTTGCCAATGTCATGAATGTCGCCCTGCACAGTGGCAACGATGAGTTTTCCCTTCTTCACGGGCACACCGCCCTTGGCGGCGATAGAGCTCCGGATGACCTCGAATACCGCCTGTGCCGCCTGCGCGGCGCTGAGCAGCTGGGGCAGGAATGCCGTACCCTTGTCATAGTCCTCTCCCACCTTGTCCAGTGCGGGGATCAGGTGGTTTTCTACCAGAGACAGCTCATCCTCGGTCTCCAGCGCTTTGGCAGCCAGCTTTCCGGCATCGGCCTTCAACCCACGGATGACCGCATCGCCCAACGTCAGGGCATCCGCCTTCGGCGCTGCCTGCACGACAGGGGACTCCGCCGCGAAACGGGCAACATAGGCTCGGCACTCCCGGTCCTCTCCGGAGAGTACACGGTACGCCGCCACCGCGTCCATCATCTCCGTTTGATTTGGGTTGATGATGGGCAGAGTCAGCCCGGCATGCATGGCCTGAATCAAAAAGTTCTGCGTGATCAGCTTGCGGTTGGGCAGGCCAAAGGAGATGTTGGACACGCCCAGCACCACCTGCAGCCCCAGCTCCTCCCGGATGGTCCGCACCGCTTTCAACGTCTCCGCAGCCTGCTCCTGCTGGGCCGAGACCGTCAGGGTCAGGCAGTCAATCCACACATCCTCTCTGGGGATGCCGTGGTCCAAAGCAGCCTGCAGAATGCGGCAGGCGATGGCGACCCGCTCTTCCGCTGTTTTGGGGATGCCGTTTTTATCCAGCGTCAGACCCACCACGGACGCGCCGTACTTCTTCACAATAGGCAGCACACGCTCCAGAACCTCCGGCTCTCCGTTGACAGAGTTCACCGCAGCCTTGCCGTTATAGACCCGCAGCCCTGCCTCCAGTGCGTCCGGGTTGGAGGAATCGAGCTGAAGCGGCACAGCGATCGCGCTTTGCAGCTTCTTTACCACTCTGGGCAGCATAACCACTTCATTCACACCGGGGAAGCCTACGTTCACATCCAGGATGTCCGCTCCGGCATCCTCCTGCTGGACACCCACATCCAGGATATAGTCCAGGTCATTTTCCAGCAGCGCCTGCTGGAAACGCTTTTTCCCGGTGGGGTTGATACGCTCGCCAATCACCCGCACACCATTCAGTCGGATGGGTGTCACAGGGGTACAGACAAGACCGGTGTTGTTATAGTGCCGGGATACGGGCTTTTTTCCTTCCAGAACTGCCGTCAGCCGACGAATGTATTCCGGGGATGTACCGCAACAGCCGCCCACGATGGAGATACCAGCCTCCACGCAGGTCAGCAGAGCCTGGGCAAAGTCCTCCGGTCCCATATCATAGTGTCCATCCACCGGGTCCGGCAGGCCCGCGTTAGGCTTGGCAATGACCGGCAGGCGGGTATTCTCACACAGTTCTTTCAGCAGCGGCGCCAGCAGGTCTGGCCCCAGCGAACAGTTCAGTCCAATAGCGTCCGCACCCAGGCCCTCCAGTGTACGGGCCATGGAGGCGACCGTACAGCCGGTGAAAGTCCGGCCGCCGGCATCAAAGGACATGGTGACAAACACCGGCAGGTGGGCGGCCTCCTTGGCCGCCAGCAGGGCAGCCTTGGCCTCGTACAGGTCTGTCATGGTTTCCACCACGATTAAGTCCGCGCCGGCCTTTGCACCAGCTTCCGCCATTTCGCGGAACAGGTCATATGCCCGCTCAAAAGACAGCGTACCCATAGGCTCCAACAGCTCGCCAAGCGGGCCCACATCCAGCGCCACCAGGGTCCCGGTACCGGCCGCCGCTTTCTTTGCCACGGCGATGGCCGCACCCACGACCTCCTCCACACTGTGGCCCGTCTTGGCCAGCTTTAAGCCGTTGGCACCAAAGGTGTTGGCATAAATCACCTGGCTTCCGGCGGCGATGTACTCTTTATAGACGGAATTCAGCAGCTCCGGCTCCGTCAGATTCAGCAGCTCCGGCCGGCCTTGGGGAGACAGTCCCCGCTGCTGGAGAACGGTGCCCATAGCGCCGTCCAGGATCAAAAATTTGTTTTGAGGTATCTCAATTCCCACAGTGTTTTCCTCCCACGCGCAATTTGCAGGTCTCACGCATCGAACAATATGCGCATCCACGGATGCGGGCCATTTGGGGCCAGTCGGACAAGCCGATGATGGCGGTGACTGACTTGGATGGGTTCATCAAATAGCTCTCTGTTACATACAGTCCAAGCCGCCTTTGGGTATCCAGTGCGGCGCAGATCTTCGGCTGCAAAGACAACGGCAGATCTCCGTACCCGGGACTGAACCGGTCCGTTCTGTAGCGGTTCGGAAGACAATGCGCCAGTTCTTGCTCCACCTGGTCGCACCCGGCCTCCACCCAGGCGCTGCCGCAGGCAGCCAGAATGACTGCCCTGGACATATCACGAGCCTGTTCCCCACGCAAGAGGGCTTCAAACTGTGTCCCCAGAGTACACGCCATCAGCACGGCCTGATCGCACTGCTCCAGCATTTTCGCTGCGTCCGCGCCCGGAAGGACCAGCTCGGCCTCCGGCAGCAGGAATCCGGCCTCTGTTTTTTGAAGGGAACACACGCGGTAGGTGTATCTGGGCTGTATAGCAGCCGTTAACTTGTCTGCGACAGCAGCCACACTCGCCCGAATGGACTCGGCTGCTTGTCCGCCGATGCCCAGATAACGCAACGCCTCGTCCACATTCAGCTCCACACGTTTCCCCTCCTTTTTCTTCTCTTATCACTGCTTCCATGCAGCGCAAGCTTTCCCACCAATCAATATGGATTAAATTAGTATAGCAACAATCTCCTACTACGTCAATGGGTTATCCGGCTTCGGTTTACTTGTTTTGCACGAAACCTACTTTGCGCACCTATAAAATTATATAAAGAGGGCGGTTGTCTCTCATTCCCCGCCCTCTCGCACAGCTCGGTTCCATTTGTATCCCTATAATCCTCAACAGAAAAAGTTCCGTGTGTTTCACTTAATCTACATATGTTGTTTATCTTGACATTTGTTTTTTTCTGTGCTACACTTTTTCCCATCCCAGAATAAGGAGCGGATCCCATTGAAACAAACCAGCCAGCCCCGGGAAGATCTGCGGCAGCGCCGTACCCGGAAGCTCCTCGCCGACGCCCTGCTCTCCCTGCTGGAGGAGCGTCCGCTGAGTGAAATCTCGGTGGTGGATATCTGCCAGCGCGCCATGGTCCACCGCACCACTTTCTACGCCCATTTCGATGACAAGCTGGCCCTGCTGCGCTATGCTGTGGACGAACTACAGAAATACTTCGAGCCGGTGGACCCCTCCCTGGACCCACGTACCGGGCCCCGGGAGTATTTTATGGTCCTTTTTCACAACGCGCTCTCCTTCCTGAAGTCCCACAGGGGGATGTTCCTCACCGTCCAGGGCGCAGCAGAGTTCTACGTGCTGGACGAGATCATTACGGATGCGCTGAAGCGAAAGCTGTCGGAGAGCGCCCCGGCCGCCGGGTTTGACCCGGAGCTGACGGCCCGCTTCTATGCCGGCGGCCTGCTCGCCCTGATCCGCTGGTGGCTCTCCAGCGGTGCAGACGTTCCAGACGAAGTGCTGCTTCGGCATGTAGAGCACTTCATTCCTCAACCCGAGCTCCCGGTTTAGAAAGGCGGAATCCCACCCATGTCACAAACATCAAGCTCTGAAACCCCTGTAACCAAGCTGGCGCGGTTCATTGTCGACAAACGAAAGGCCTTCTTTCTGGTCTTCCTGGCGGCGGTACTCTTTTGCGGCAGCTCTATTGACAAGGTGGTGGTCAACAATGACATCACCTCTTATCTCCCCGCCGAAACCGAGACCCGACGGGGGCTGACCCTTATGGACGAGGAGTTCACCACCTACGCCTCCGCTCAGGTCATGCTCTCCAATGTGACCTACCGCCAAGCCGAAAAGGTAGCCGCTCAATTAGCGGAGCTGGATGGCGTGTCCTCCGTCGCCTTTGACGACAGTACCGACCACTTTAAGGACTCCTCCGCCCTCTTTTCCGTCTCCTTTACCGGTGAGGAGGGCAGTCCGGAGGCGGACGCCGCCCTCGCGGCCGTAAAGGAGCTGGTAGCGCCCTACGATCACTACGTCTTCCCCAGCGGCGATCCGTACGACTCAGACAGCCTTATGCAGGAGATGACGGTCATTCTGGCCATTGCCGCCGCCGTCATCGTAGCGGTACTCCTGTTCACCTCCAAGAGCTATCTGGAGGTCCTGGTCTTTCTCATTGTGTTTGTGGTCTCCGCCATCCTCAACATGGGCACCAACTTTCTCTTTGACTCGGTTTCCTTCATCACCAACGCCATCGCCGTGGTGCTCCAGCTTGCCTTGGCCATCGATTACGCCATTATCTTCTGTCACCGCTATATGGAGGAGCGCGACAACGGTCTGGACGCTCGAGAGGCGGACATTGCCGCCCTGAGCAAGGCCATCGTGGAGATCTCCTCCTCCTCCCTCACCACTATCTCCGGCCTGGTGGCCCTGATGCTGATGCAGTTCCGCATCGGCTTCGACATGGGTATCGTCCTGTCCAAGGGCATTGTCTGCTCCATGCTGTCGGTGTTTCTGCTCATGCCCGGTCTGCTGATGCTTTTCAACCGGGGCATCGAAAAGACCCGCCACAAAAACCTAGTGCCCTCCATCGCAGGCTGGGGCCGCCTCATCATGAAGCTGCGCTTCGTGCTTCCGGCGGTGTTCGCCGTGTGCGTCATCGGCGGCATTTACTGCTCCAACCAGTGCGACTATGTATTCTCCACCAATTCCACCAACTCAGGCAACCGTCCGGAGACCCGTATCGCCATGGACAAGATCAACGAGACCTTCGGCTATACCAACACCATTGCCGTACTGGTTCCCCGTGGGGACTACGACAGCGAGGGTGCGGTGCTCCGCCGGGTGGAGGCCCTGGACAACGTGACGACCGCCACCGGCTTGGCCAACATTGAGGTGGAGGACGGCCGCTACCTCACCGACAAGCTGACCCCCCGGCAGTTTGCCGAGCTGGCGGGCGTGGACATCGAGCTGGCCCGGCTGCTCTACCAGGCTTACGGCCTGAGCGTGGAGGAATACGGCGCTATCTTTCAGGACACGGACGACTATTCCGTGCCCCTGCTGGATGTGTTCCAGTTCCTGCTGGAGCAGAAGGACAAGGGGGTTATCCGCCTGAGCGGAGAGCAGGCCAGCCAGGTGGAGGAGCTGCAGGATACCCTGGACGACGGACTCCAGCAGCTCCAAGGGGAACAGTGGACCCGAATGGTCTTTACTGCCGATCTCCCCGAGGAGGGGGCGGAGACCTATGCCCTCCTGGACCAGATCCGCGCCATTGCCGCGGAATACTACGGAGACGATGTGGTGCTGGTGGGCAATTCCACCAACGCCCGGGATCTGGCCGCCTCCTTCACCGGGGACAACCTGAAAATCAGTGTGCTCACCGTGCTCTTTGTGGTGGTCATCCTGCTGTTTACCTTCAAGTCCGCTGGGCTGCCCATCCTGCTGGTGCTCACCATCCAGGGCTCCATTTGGATCAACTTCTCCTTCCCCTTCCTGACGGGCACCAACCTGTTTTTTATGAGCTACCTGATTGTCAGCGCCATACAGATGGGCGCTACCATTGACTACGCCATCGTCATCACCAACCGCTACTTACAGCTCAAGACCGTGCTTGACCGTCGGGCCGCCGCCGTGGAGGCGCTCAACCAGAGCTTCCCCACCGTGCTTACTTCCGGCTCCATCATGACTGTGGCCGGCTTTCTCATCGGCAAGCTGTCCACCGACACCATTATCTCCTCCATCGGCGATACCCTGGGCCGTGGCACCCTGACCTCCATCGTCCTGGTCATGACTGTGCTGCCCCAGCTCCTGGTGCTGGGCGACGCCCTTATCGAGCGCACCGCCATTACCCTCAACCGGGACCGGAAACAGCGCTTCCAGAACGGCACCATGCGTCTGGACGGACACGTCCGGGGCCACGTGTCCGGTTTCATTGACGGCGAGTTCAAGGGCGTGCTCCACGGCAGCGTGGATGCCCTCATTGAGAGCAAGCGGCAGGAACTGGATGAAACGGAGGAATAACGCCATGATGAACTATGCAAAACGGGGCGCCGCCCTGCTGCTGGCCCTGGTATTCTGCCTGGGACTGCTGCCCCCCGCCGGCGCGGAGGGGGATACCATCACCATTCATGATGCCAGCGGGCTGCTCAAGCTGGCCCAAAGCTGCACCTCGGATACCTGGTCTCAAGGGGTAACCGTGGTGCTGGCCGCCGACATTTCCCTGGCTGGTACCGGCTTTTCCACCATTCCCGTGTTCCGCGGCACCTTTGACGGGGCCGGACACACCATTTCCGGCTTCGCCTGGCTGGACAAGGGTTCCAAGGTAGGCCTGTTCCGCACGCTGGGCGAGGGGGCTGTCGTAAAAAATCTGATTCTGGACGGGGTAGTGGCCCCTGGCGGCTCCCAGTCGCAGGTGGGCATCCTGGCCGGTGAGAACCACGGCACAGTGGAACAAGTCACCGTCACTGGCGATGTGACGGGAGATGAGGACGTGGGCGCACTGGTAGGCGTCAACGGGAGCTCCGGCGTGGTGCGGAGCTGCACCAACCGGGCCTCTGTCACCGGAAACACCAACAGCGGCGGCATTGCCGGGCGCAATGAGGGCATGATCCAGAGCTGCACTAACCTGGGGGAAGTCAACACTGGTGGAAACGATGCCGCCACCAACAGCGGAGGCATCGCCGGGCGCAATACCGGCACCGTGGCCGACTGCACCAATCACGCCGCTGTGGGCTACGCCCACACCGGATACAACACCGGCGGCATCGCCGGGATTCAGAACGGCGCTCTGCTTCGCTGCTTCAACGATGGTGAGATCCTGGGGCGTAAGGACGTAGGGGGCATCGTGGGCCAGTTTGAACCCTACGTGACCCTCACCTACGGAGAGGACCCCATGGAGCGGCTGGACGGCGCTCTGGCCTCCCTTTCCACCCTCATGACTCAGCTCTCCGGCCAAATCCATTCCTCAGCCGGAGATGCAGTGGACGATATCTCCGCTATCCATGGCTCCCTCTCCGCCATCCAGGACGTAATCCACGGAACGGGCAGCGATTTCAACACAGACACCTCAGCCGCCGCCGACCAGGTCTACGACGCGGTCCAGACCATCAACGGGGCCATGAGCGGCCTGCTGGACGAGGTGGACCGCCTCACCCGGCGGGCCAGCGCCGATCTGGACGAGGTGGGCAACCAGCTCACCGCCCTACGCAAGGGTCTGAAAAATCTGACCGGCACTCTGGAGGACAGCCTGTCCGACACCGGAGACAGTCTCTCCTCCACGCTGGACGCACTGGAGCGGGAACACAGCGGTCTTGTGTCGGAGCTGCGTCAGATCGCGGACGAGACCGACCGGCTGGAGTCCTTTGTCAAGGACGCCCTCCAGGCTGCGGCCCGCCTGGATCTGGCTGGCATCCTGGATGCCTATAAGCGCTGGGATGTGGGTTCCATCGATTTCAACGGGCACCTCAGCCGCATCAGCGGCCATCTGGAGGCCATGGGTTCCGACACGTTCCACTTGGCGGACCGTCTGACAGCGCTGTGGCAAGAGGCCGGAGATGAGATGGGCGACGCCCGCCGTGACATGGACCGGGCCGCCCGGGCGCTGGAAAAGGCCCTCGATGCCCTGAACGGCCATGTCAAGGATTTCAGCCAGGGCAGCGTGGAGCAGCTCCGGGTGGTTAACAGCCAGGCCGATATCATCGAGGATGTCCTGAACGGCTATCTGGACACCTTGGGCGACAAGGGACAGGAGCGCCTGGACGAGCTGGACGGGCACTTGGATGACATCAGCCAACGGGTGGATCAGATGACCCAGGGGGCCGGCCAGACCAACCAGGAGCTGCATGCCACCACCACTGCTATCATCGGACAGCTTGACGAGGCCCGGAAAGCCATTGTGGAACTGACCGAGGTTCCGGAAAAGACGGTGAAGGAGAACACTTCGGCCGAGGGGGCCCAGAGCGGCCCGGGCCGGGTGGTAGGCTGCCGGAATGAGGGCGGCATCCAGGCCGACACCAACGTGGGCGGCATTGCGGGAGCGGTCTCCCCTGAGCTCTCCCTGGACCCCGAGGAGAATCTGGAGCTGGACGGTGAAAATCTGCTGGTGGATACCACCGCTCTGCTCAAAGCGATCCTCTACCAGTGTGACAACCGTGGCCCCGTCACCGCCAAGAACGAGTGCGCCGGCGGTGTCCTGGGCCGGGGCGAGGTGGGCGCTGCCCTCTCCTGCACCAGTATGGGACCCGTGGGGGCCGACGACGGCTCCTTTGCGGGCGGTATCGCGGGGCTCTCCCGGGGAGTGCTCCGCTCCTGTGCCGCCCAGGCCGACGTAACCGGGGACAGCAGCCTGGGCGGCATTGCCGGCGAGGGCAGGGATATCGCGGACTGCATCGCCATGACCCGCATCGACGGCAGCGGCGAACGTCTGGGCGCGGTGGCCGGCTGGGCTGACGGCACAGTTTCCGGCAACTATTACCTTCAGGAGAAGGCAGTCGGAATTGACGGCATCGACTACGCCGGACAGACCGCCCCCCTCTCCTTTGGCGCCTTCTCCGCCCTGGAGGGCATTCCGGCGGACTTTCTCACCTTCCGCGTCACCTTCCAGGCCGGGGAGCGGGTGGTGGACACAGTGGAGGTGCCCTACGGCGGCAGCCTGGACCCCGCCGCCTTCCCGGAAGTACCCAGCGACGGCGGGCGCTATGGCGCCTGGGCTCCCTTTGACCACAACCACATCACCCGGAGCCTGACGGTGGAGGCAGTCTACGAGGACTGGGTGACCACTATCTCCTCCGGCGGAGAACGCCCCCTGCTTCTCGCCGAGGGAGCATTCTCTCCCGACGCACGGCTGGAGCTGGCACAGCGGCCGGAGCCGGTAGACGGCGCTGCCGCCTATGACTACCAGATCACGGACGGGGC
>CWHM01000073.1_pt2 | contig 24359 bp, 25 predicted proteins | sample 681021 | NCBI WGS metagenome assembly CWHM01 (sample SAMEA3735796, study PRJEB9488) | human gut metagenome | biome: ENVO:mammalia-associated habitat; material: ENVO:feces | place: Malawi | collected 2009-02-27
ATGAGATTCCCGTGATGTGTGCCAACACAGTCCGTCTGCTGCCGCCCAGGGCCCGGGAAGTAGTGTCGAATAGGGCCAACCAGCGAAATGTATTTTTGAGAGAATTAGCGGGGGCCGTTCTGCGGCCATACGCCTCATAACGGCCCCCATTTGAAAATGGAGATATGAAATGAACCACAACATTAACTATATCGGGATGGTGAACCTCCTTCATCACCTCCAGAATGTCGGCCTTGTTAGTCGGAAGGAGGCCGGGAGGACCGCGGCCCGGCTCCGTGTAGAGACCGGGGCGGACGTCATATTTTCTCCCTGATTTTTGTTGCGTTTGGATATGGATATTTTGCGGAAGTGCTGGTATTGTGTGTTGCTGACAGGAGATATAGAGAGGCGATTTCGTGGACGAACAGAAGAAAACTAGTGGTTCCCTGGCATTGAACAGCACGCCCCGGGTGATCACCATCGCGCCCAGCACCCCAGTCAGGGATCGAAAGCTGCGGGTGGCGGCCTACGCCCGGGTGAGCTCCAGCTCGGAGGATCAGCTCAACTCCTTTGCCGCTCAGAACGCCCACTATACAGAGCTCATCACAGCCAACCCGGAGTGGGAGTTCGTGGACGTGTACGCGGACAAGGGCATCACTGGCACCTCAGCGGAGAAGCGTGACGACTTCCAACGGCTCCTGGCGGGCTGCCGGCGGGGCCGGGTGGATAAGATCCTGGTGAAATCCTCCTCCCGATTTGCCAGGAACGCCAAGGAGTGCCTGAAGGCCATCCGGGAGCTGAAGGCCCTGGGGGTAGGGGTACGGCTTCGAGGAACAGGGTATCGACACCTCTGAACTGGCCGGCGAGCTTCTCACCGCCATCTTTGCCATGATGGACCAGAAGGAGAGCGAGAACATCTCGGACAACCTCCGGTGGAGTATCGATATGCGGATGCGCACGGGGAAATACAATGCCTGCTTCGCCCCGTTTGGATACCAACTTGTGGGCGGAAAACTGGAGCTGATCCTTGAGCAGGCGCCGATTATCCGGTATATCTATGACGCCTACCTGGCAGGCAAGACGGCGGAGGACATCGCAGCGACGCTGAATCTGTTCTCTGATGACCGCCCTTGGAAGCCACAGCGGATCGACTACATCCTCACCAATGAGCGGTACAGCGGCAATGCCCTTCTGCGGAAGTGATACGCGACGGATACTATACCCCGCAAAGTGAAGCGCAACCGTGGAGAGAGGCCCATGTATTTTGTGGCAGGAATCAATGAAGCAGTGGTTTCGCAAGAGATATTCGATAAGGCGCAGGAACTGCGCAAAAAACGATGGGAAAACCGCCTTGTCGCCCCTGACATTTTTATATCCCGCCAAAACGAGCTGGCGGAACAGCTCCGCGCCGCAAAGCTGGAGAAGGAACGGTTCCTGAAGGCCGAGGAGGATCAGACGATCCAACAGACTCAGGAGCTGATTGAAGCCCTGGAGGCTGGGCCGGACTTCCTGGACGCCTTCGATGGGGAGCTGTTCCGCGAGCTCGTGGACAAGATTATCGTGGAGAGCAATGACCGTGTGCAGGTACGGCGGCAGGAGCGGACAACGCCCTGCAAAAAGAGCCCAGCCCAGAAGGAGCTTCGGAAGCTGTGCGGCGGCAGCCCACCGGCCTGGGTGGAACGGCAGGTACTGGGCCTTCTGAACCGCCTGATCCAGCACCCGGAGCGCATCACCTGCCCCGTGTTGGAGGATGAGCCACCACCAGAGGTGACGAAGCTGCGCCGGGGGCTGGACGAGCTCCTGCACCGCCCGCCAGTAGACGAGGTTCAGGCCAGAGAACTGGCCTTCCAGCTGGCAACCCTCCAGTTAAATGCCATCGGGCCGGAAGAGTATGAAACCCTCCGCCTTCGGAGGCTGTTTCAGGGATGGGCACCCATGGCAGAACTGGAGCAGGAATTGCTCCATGAGAGCGTCCGCCGCATCGCCGTCAGCAACGGGACAGTCACCGTCCTGCTAAAAAATAACCAGACCTTGGAAGGAGGAAATTACACATGAACGATACCGTGCCCAATGTCATCGTCATCCCAGCCAAAGTGGAAACACCCCAGGAACAGGATAAAAAGCGCCACCTGCGGGTGGCCGCCTACTGCCGGGTGTCTACGGACAGCGAGGAGCAGCTCTCCAGCTATGAAAACCAGCTCTCTTACTACACGGAGAAAATCATGAAGGAACCGGGCTAGACCATGGCCGGGGTATTCGCAGACGAGGGCATCACCGGCACATCCACCTGCAAGCGGAAGGAGTTCCTGCGGATGATCCGCCAGTGCAGGCAGGGGAAGATCGACATGATCCTGGCTAAATCCGTCTCCCGCTTCGCCCGCAACACCGTGGACACCCTCAACTTCACCCGGGAGCTGCGGAGCCTGGGTATCCCAGTGGTCTTCGAGGAGCAGAACATCAACTCCATCTACCCGGAGAGCGAGTTTCTGATCACCCTGCACGGGGCTTTCGCCCAGGCCGAGAGCGAGAGCACCAGTAGCCGGGTGCGCTGGGGCAAGCGTCAGGCCATGAAATCCGGCCATGTCGCCATGCAGTACAAGCAGCTGCTGGGCTATGAGAAGGGCCCCGACGGCAAGCCAAGGATCGTGCCGGAGCAGGCGGAGACCGTCCGCTTCATCTATGACCGCTATCTGGCCGGGGACAGCATCCGGGAGATCAAGGCGGCCCTGGAGGGCCAGGGAATTCCCACGGTCTCCGGAAAAGCAGAGTGGATGGCATCCCATATCAGGAGCATCCTGACCAACGAGAAATACTGCGGGGACGTCCTGCTCCAGAAGACCTTCATCCAGGACTGCATCAGCAAAAAGGTGATCCCCAACACCGGACAACTCCCCCAATACCTGATTCAAAACCACCATGAGGGTATCGTCAGCCGGGAGACCTTCGACGCTGTCCAGCTGGAGATGGCCCGGCGGAACGCCAAGGCGGGCGACATGCGAAAGAGCACCCCCACCGGTCGGGGCAAGTACAGCGGCAAGCATGTCCTCAGCAACCTGCTGTTCTGCGGGGAGTGCGGGACGGCCTACCGGCGGTGCGTGTGGACTCAGCGCGGAGTCAAGCGCCCCGTATGGCGGTGCGTCAGCCGCCTGGACTATGGGAAGAAGTTCTGCACCCAGTCCCCCACCCTGAACGAGGAACCGCTCCAGCAGGCCATCCTGGCCGCCGTCAATGCCGTCATGCTGGATCGCGACACCCTGGCCCGGCAGCTCGCCGCCGTCATGGAGTGGGAGCTTGCTCCGATGTTGGGTGAGAGTATGAGCCTGGTGGACATTGACAGGGCCCTGGAGGAACTGAGCAGCCAGTTCAACAGCCTGCTGGCCGAGGCGTCAGCCAACCCAGCAGAGGACTACACGGAGCGGTTCCGGGAGCTGTCCGAGTCCACCACCCGTCTCAAAGAACGGAAGGCACAGCTGGAGGGGGCCTGCCAGGAACAGGGTCGGCTCCAGAACCGCCTGCGGGCGGTCTCGGCCGCCATGGAGCATATGACGGCGGCGATGACAGAGTGGGACGAGGAGGTCATCCACCAGCTGCTGGAGAAGGTGACGGTGCTCTCCCGGGAGAAGATCCGGGTGACCTTCCGGGATGGCCGGAAGATCGAGCAGTATGTGGCACAGCCAAAAAGGAGGAAGCTTGCATGAAGATCTTCGCTACAGGCGATACCCACTGGAATTTTGAGCGGTTTCGTCCGGAATACTTCCCGGAGGGCCAAGAGCTCACCAAGAAAGATGTGGTACTCCAGCTGGGAGACTTCGGCGGCGTGTGGTTCGGGGATAAACGGGATGACGAGGCCCTGGACACCCTGCTGCAAACCGAACTGCCGGAGGCGGAATTGTACCTTGAGATTGGCAGGGCCATCTGTGCTCGCCCGGAGAAGGGCGCGGCGGTAATGGCCGCTGAGTATCTCCAGGCCAACTACCCCGAGTGCAGGGGCTTCTCCCCCAGAAACCTGCGCCGGATGAGGGAGTTCTACCGAGCCTACGCAGATAGCCGGGGACTGCGGGCGCTGGCCCTAAAGCTGGGCTGGACGCAGAATGTGGCCATTCTGGAGGGCTGTGAAGGCAGCCAGGAACGCGCATGGTATCTCCGGGCCGCTCTGGAGCACCGCTGGACCAAGTCCGAGCTGCTGGAACAGATCCAGGCTGGGGCATGGCTGCAATCCACACTCGACGAACAGACGGATTCCTGCTATACTGAAGAAAATACAGAGAGTGTGGAGTGTCTGGAGCATGAAGAAAATCCTTTTTGTGTGTCACGGCAATATTTGTCGGAGCCCGATGGCCGAGTATGTCATGAAAGATCTGGTGAAAAAAGCGGGCCTGGAGGCCGAGTTTCAAATCGCCTCGGCGGCCACCAGCCGGGAGGAGATCGGCAACCCGGTCTACCCGCCGGCCCGGCGGAAGCTGGCGGAGCACGGCATATCCTGCGAAGGCCACGCCGCCCGGCAGCTCCGCAACCGCGACTACGAGGAGTACGACCTGCTCATTGGGATGGACAAGGCCAACCTCCACAATATGTTCCGCATCTGCGGCGGCGATTTCAACAACAAGATGCATCTCCTGCTGGAGTACGCCGGCCGACCGGATCAAGAGGTGGCGGACCCCTGGTATACGGGAGACTTTGATTCCACCTGGCAGGATGTGCTGGAGGGGTGTGAGGGACTTTTAGACAATTTAATGTAAAAAGGTTGAACCAAAGTCGATGAACTGATTGTCTGCGAAGCAAAAGTCGGTATCCAATGGAAAATGGAACGGGACAACTATGCCAGCCTGAGATATTGCAAATGTAAAGGGTCATCAAAAAACTGAACACCGTTATATTGCTGGCATTAAGGTTTCTCCTATGCCAAAACGTTCGTACAGCAAAAAAGTATCGTCAATCAAAAGGAAAGGTATGTCCTAATAAAAATATTTAGATTGGAGTTTTTCCTGGAGCCCGCCGGAGTCCATAGATTCCGGCGGGTATTTTTTTGCAGTTCCCACACTCTGGGAACTGCTGGAGAGCATACTCATAATGTCCCTGATCACCGGAGTTGAGTCCTGGACTCGGCAATTATGCTTGTACTGGAGAGTGCTGGATAGCAGTAAGAAGCCGTGCATGGCTGGAATGGGAAGACAAAAATTATGCATACTATGGCAGAAAAATAGGGTGACAGGACGAAATATTCCATTGTGGCAGCGCCGGTTCGGTGCTATTTTGATAACAGCACACATAAAACGGGGGTGATACGCAGATGTGGATTTTGGAGGAAGGACAGATTTTGCCCTATCTGCGCAGCCATTACCCTGTGTTTGACCAATCGGGACCGGTTGATATCCAGTGCATAGGCGCACTGGAAGGAGAGGAGAAGCCTCGGGAACCGGATGAAGGCGGGCTGATCAACTATATATTTCGGGTTTCCAACGGGAAGCAGTCTGTCATCGTGAAGCAGGGGCGTTCCGCCAGCCGGAAGAACGACAAAATAGTTCTGCCCATATGGCGGAATCGTCAGGAATATGAGACGCTCCGGCTTCGCCATGCCATTGTACCCCAGTACACGCCGGAGACCTATTATGTGGACTGGGAGAACGCAATTTTTCTGATGGAGGATGTGTCTGATCTCGCTCAGGTTCGGAAGCTGCTCTGCTCGGGAGTCATGCTACCCAGACTGGCGGAGCAGGTGGGGGAATTTGTTGCGGCGAGCACCTTTTACTGCTCGGAGTTTTATCTGGAAGCAGACCTGTTTCGAAGACTTTCTGCACGCTTCCGCAACAGCGATATGCGGTCCATCATGGAAGACTGGGTGTTTCTGCGGGATGCACCCTACCTCACCCATAATGGAAACCCGGTGCTCAAACAGCTTATTGACCGGGATGAGAGTATCAGGGTTTGCTGCTACGAGCTGCGCCACAAATTTATGACCCGGGGAGAGGCTCTGATACATGGGGATCTGCATACGTCCAACGTGTTTGCAGACAAGGAGCGGCTCAAGGTTATTGACATGGAGTATACCTTTGCCGGACCGCTCTGCTATGATATCGGATACTTTGCGGCCAGCCTGCTGACCCAGTACTGCACAGCGTGTTTCCGGCCGTTCCCATCGGAAGGGGCGCGCCGTACCTTTCTCTCCTATCTCCTCTCCAGCCTGCTGGAGCTCTACCACTCCTTTGTGGAGCACTTTACGGAGTTTTGGAGAGAGGATGCAAAGCCGATTTATCAGAGATCGGGCGGGTTTTGTGAGCACCTAGCCCGTGGGTTTCTGCCGGATGTGCTTGGGTTTGCGGCGGTGCCCTGTTTCCCCCAGATTACAACATCTCTGACCCCGGAGTTCGCTCAGTTGGACGGGAAGGCCAGAGGACAGGCGCATGAGCTCTGCCTGGTGCTCAGCCGGTACCTTCTGCTTGAGCGGGAGCGGTGGGATACGATGGAGGATGCGGTTCAGGCCATCGGAGCGGTTACGCAAATTTACCTGGATTGCCTGGAATAAACGCAGCAAATTAAGACACATGGCGGGCTTGCCATGTGTTTTTTTCTCAAAAAAGTAATTATTTGGATAAAGTGGTGTTGCTCAAATGGACTTTTTTGTTATAATAGAGAAAAAACATGGCTGGTGCGCAAGTGGGTACCCACTTGCGCTACCGGATATCCGGTAGAGTAAAACCCTTTGTCTGCGCCGGGAGATGGGGCGGAACGGAAAATTGAGAAGGAGGATAGAGGGGCATGGAGGACGCAAGAAGATTGTCCGATTTTATTGATCTGGACCTGCTGCAGAACATCCAGGATAATTGCTCAAAAGCGATGGGCCTTGCATTTATCACGGTGGATTACAAAGGCATACCCATTACCAAATACAGCGGCTTCACATCTCACTGCATGCTGGGGAGACAGGCAAAGGGATTTGCAGAGATGTGTGAGCAATGCGACGCGCACGGCGGACTTCACGCCGCGATCACCGGACAGCCGTACATTTACCGCTGCCACGCCGATCTGGTGGATTTCGCGGTTCCTCTCATTGTCAATGGAAGCTATATGGGGGCGGTGCTGGGCGGGCAGGTGCGGCTACAGGAGGAGAGCGAGCGGGAGCTGGAGCACATCCTCCCACAGCGTCCCAATTGGAAACGGGATAAGGAATGGGAGGAGGCTTACCAGAAGCTGGAGGTCGTCACCTATGAAAAAGTGGAGGCATCTGTAAAGCTGCTGCGCGACATCATCGTGACATTTGTGGAAAGGCGGACTGGAAAGGGGGCGGATGGAGTCCTGAGAGAGAAGGAAAAGCAGCTCTCGGAGGAGCGGGCAGCCCGTCTGGACCTGGAAAAGCAGGTACAGAAGCAGGAGAGCAATACGGCCCGCCGCAGGACAGAGCTCCACTACTTCTTTTTTGTCATGAACATTATCTCAAAGTTAGCCTATGAGGAGAAGGCGGCCAAAACAGAGGCGGTTTCATACGATTTTGCAGACATGATGCGTTATGCAGCGGGGGCAGAGCAAAAAATTTCCACCTTGGGGGAAGAACTGAACTATATCGGGGCGCTTCTTCGGATACGGAAGGCTTGGGTTCGGGACAAGTTAGCCTATACTATTTCTGTCCCGGAGCAGTATCATCAGGTATCCTGTCCCTTTATGGTATTGCAGCCCATTGTGGAGTGCGCTCTGGAGGGGGCCGAAACGGAGGCTGCGTATCCCAGAAAGCTGGATTTCTATGCGGAGGAGGAGAACGGCAGGCTGCTGTTTCAGATTCTCAGCAATGACACCAGCCGCTCGGTGGAGGAGCTGACGGAGGAGTTATCCGGGGCGGCGGAAGAGGGATACTTTCATACAGGCGGTGTGGACCGCCTGTTGAAGCAGACGCTGGGAGGGGGATACCGCCTGATGGTCAACCGGCGGAGAGACGGGCGGGCCGGTGCAGCGGTCAGCTTTTACCTGCCGCTGGAGCGGAACGGATAGCCGGCTCAAGAGTGCTGTAAACGGGAAGGAGCTGCCGCATGAAGCAGATTCTGGTTTTGATTGAAAACGAGTTGGAGCAGAGCATTACAGGGGATATTCTGCGCTCCGGGCTGGAGGCTGAGGCGGAAATCACCCTCACAGCCGGGGCGGAGCAGGCCATCCAGCAGCTTCAGAGCGGAGCGGTGGATCTCTTCATTGCGGATGTTGAACGGTTTGACGTGGCCCACTGCAATATGGTCACCACGGCGCGAAAGACGGCCCCGGACACTCCGATCCTGGTTACATCGGTGGGGACGCAGGAGGAAATCGCAGGGTATGTCTGGCGCCTCGGCGTCCGGGACTATCTGCTCAAGCCGTACCGGCCCACGTGGTTGTTGGCTGCGGTGCGCGCCTTGGTGCGTAAGGAGCGCAGCGGCGGATGCGCCGCCGACCAGCAGGAGATTTACCTGAGGCGCCTGACGGAGCACCTGCAGAGATTCCAGTATAAAAAGTGCACCGATGCCGCAAGAGAATACCTTGATTTGCTCTATCAAAGTACTGATAATAAGGGTGTTATCCGCACGAGTGCGGTCCGCTTTGCGGAGGGAGTGGCGAAAGCCGGAATCCCGTTCAGCAGGACCACCCAGTGGAAGCTGTCGGGAAGTCTGGAGCACTTTCGGGTCCGCTTTGACCAGCAGGAGCGGAAATATGCAACCTATGAGTTTATTGTCCGGATGCTGGACACGATCTTTGACGCCATAGAGAAGAGCGGGCTGTACGAGGTAGACAGCGAGCAGAAGATTCTGAATTACATTGACCGGAATATCCGGCGGGGGGTCAGCCTGGATGAGGCGGCGGAGTACGCGAATATGAGCTCGTGCTATTTCAGCAAGCTCTTTAAGCGGATGACCGGGAAAAACTATATTACTTATGTGACGGACAGCCGAATTGAAATGGCGAAGCGCATGCTGGTGGACACGGAAATGCCGGTCATCAATATCGCCTATGAGCTGTCCTATAACGAGACAAATTATTTCAGCAAGGCGTTCAAGAAAAAGGTGGGAGTGACACCCAGCGAATACCGGACATCCCATTCCGAGCTGTTCAGGGAGCAGGGGGCGGGCTGATACCGGCCGCGCAGACGCCTTGCAGCGCCGGAAAGGGTGGAGAAACATGGAGGAATTCAGCTTCAGCACCAGAATCTTTTTTGGTGAGGGCGCGCTGGAACGCCTGCGCCGGGTGCAGGACAAAAAAGTTATGATTGTGACCGACCGTTTTATGGCGGGTATCGGTGTGCCGGATAAGGTGGCGGGGCACCTGACCCGGTGCCAGGTATCTGTATTTGACGGCGTGGTGCCGGATCCCCCCATCGAGGTGGTGGCGGCCGGCGTCCAGGCCCTTCAGGACTGCGGTGCGGAGGTCATGATCGCCGTGGGCGGCGGCTCCACCATTGACGCGGCCAAGGCCATCCGGGCGGTGGCGAAGGAGACTCTGCACATCGACACAGACCGGTGGGAGTGCTTTGCCGTGCCCACCACCAGCGGCACCGGCTCGGAGGTCACGGACTACGCCGTGATCACCGACCGGGCGAAGGGGATCAAGTATCCGCTGGACAGCCAGGCGCTCCGCCCGCCGGTCGCCATTCTGGACCCGGAGCTTACAGTTTCCGCCCCGGCCTCGGTAACGGCCGACGCAGGGATGGACGTGCTGACCCACGCGCTGGAGGCATACGTCTCCAAGGAAGCCAACGATTTCTCCGACGCGCTGTGTGAGAAAGCGGTTTCTCTGGTGTTTCGCTTCCTGCCGCTGGCCTTTCAGGACGGCACAAACCTGCTGGCCCGGGAAAAGATGCACAACGCCTCCTGTATGGCGGGCCTGGCGTTCAACTCGGCGGGGCTGGGGCTGAACCACGGCATGGCCCACGCCATCGGCGCCAAGCTCCACATCGCCCATGGCCGTATCAATGCCATGCTGCTGCCGCATATCATTACGTTCAACGCCGACTTGGGACGGATTCGGAACGGCGAGTACGCCCTCGCAGCAAAAAAGTATCAGCGCATGGCAAAGGTTTTGGACCTGCCGGCCCCCAGTGTGCGGCTGGGCGTGACCAACCTTCTGCGGGAGGTGGAGCGCCTGAACCGTGCCTTGAAGATCCCGGCCTCCCTGAAGGAGTGGGGAGCGGAGCCCTCCAAGGTGAAGGAGCTGCGCGGGGAGATTGTTTCCGCTGCCCTGGCGGATGCCACCACCGCCACCAATCCCAGACCGGCTGCGGCGGAGCATGTGGAGGCTCTTTTGAATAAGGTTATGGGGGGATAATCCCGGAGCGAGAAGCGGCACCACTCTATTTACAAAAAAGCACCCGAAGGGGTGCTTTTTTGCGTTGTTTATAGGAAATGCAAACAAACAGGCTTTGAACAGGTGGAGGACTTCCGACAAAAAAGTATATATGGCAGCCAAGAAAACAGGGGAGGGTTTCCGGTATAATTTCGCCAGAAAGCGTGCGAATGCTGTTTCAGGCGCGCCGCGGACCACAATAAGGAGGTAGTAATATGCAACAGGAAGCCCTCGGAATGGTAGAGACGAAGGGCCTGGTTGGCGCCATTGAGGCCGCCGATGCCATGGTCAAGTCCGCCAATGTCAGTCTGGTTGGCTACGAGAAGATCGGTTCCGGCTTGGTTACCGTGATGGTGCGCGGCGACGTGGGCGCCGTCAAGGCGGCCGTGGACGCCGGGGCCTGCTCCGCCGAGAAGGTGGGCGAGGTCGTGGCCCAGCACGTCATCCCCAGACCCCACACCGACGTTGAGAAGATCCTTCCCCATATGGCGTAACCGACATAACGGAAACTTAAATTAGAGTTCGGAGGGAACATAGATGAAAGACGAACTGATCAGCAAGGTCATGGACGAGGTCATGAAGAAGATGGGCGCGTCCGACGCGACTTCCGCCCCCGCCGCCGCATGCTGCAACAATGGCAGCGCGAACTGCAACCTGACGGAGTTTGTGGGCACCGCCATCGGCCACACCATCGGCCTGGTGATCGCCAACGTGGACCATCAGATCCACGAGAAGATGGACATCGACCCCAAGTACCGCTCCATCGGCATCATCGGTGACCGTACCGGCGCCGGTCCCCAGATTTTTGCCGCTGACGAGGCGGTGAAGGCCACCAACTGCGAGATCGTGAAGATCGAGCTGCCCCGTGATACCGAGGGCGGCGCCGGCCACGGCTCCCTGATCATCTTCGGTGCCGAGGACGTGTCCGATGCCCGCCGCGCCGTTGAGGTCTGCCTGCGCGAGGTGGAGCGCACCATGGGCGACGTATACGGCAGCCCCGCCGGCCACCTGGAGTTCCAGTACACCGCCCGCGCCAGCCACGCCCTGAACAAGGCCTTCGGCGCTCCCATCGGCAAGGCCTTCGGCATCACCGTCGGCGCTCCCGCCGCCATCGGCGTGCTGCTGGCCGATACCGCCGTGAAGGCCGCCACCGTGGACGTGGTGGGCTACAGCTCCCCCGCCAACGGCGGCACCAGCTTCTCCAACGAGGTCATCCTGACCTTCACCGGCGACTCCGGCGCCGTCAAGCAGGCCATCATCGCCGCCCGCGATGTGGGCATGCAGGTGCTGAAGACCCTGGAGCCCAGCGTGGAGCTCAAGTCCACCACCACCCCCTATATTCTGTAATTGCCGGGAAGGAGTCAGACAGCTATGAAGTCAAAACGTTTTGAAGTTCTGGCCGCCCGTCCGGTCAATCAGGACGGCTACGTACAGGAGTGGCCTGAGGTGGGCCTGATCGCCATGAACAGCCCCTTCGACCCCAAGCCCAGCATCAAGATTGAGAACGGCGTCATCGCCGAGATGGACGGCAAGTGCCGCGCCGATTTCGATATGCTCGACACCTTCATCGCCGACCACGCCATCCGCCTGGGCAACGCGGAGAAGGCCATGGCCATGGATTCCCTGGAGATCGCCCGCAAGATCGTGGACATCAACGTCTCCCGTGAGGAGATCCTGGACATCACCCTGTCCCTGACCCCCGCCAAGCTGACCGAGGTCGTGGGCAAGCTGAACATCGTGGAGATCATGATGGGCATGACCAAGATGCGCGCCCGCATGATGCCCGCCAACCAGTGCCACGTCACCAACGTGCGCGACAACCCGGTTCAGATCGCGGCGGATGCCGCCGAGGCCGGCGTCCGCGGCTTCGCCGAGATGGAGACCACCGTGGCCGTCGCCCGTTACGCCCCCTTCAACGCCATGGCCCTGTTCGTGGGCGCCCAGGTGGGCCGCCCCGGTGTCATGACCCAGTGCGCCCTGGAGGAGGCCACCGAGCTGCAGCTCGGCATGCGCGGCTTCACCACCTACGCTGAGACCATCTCCGTCTACGGCACCGAGCCCGTCTTCATGGACGGCGACGACACCCCCTACTCCAAGGCGTTCCTGGCCAGCTGCTACGCCAGCCGCGGCCTGAAGATGCGCTTTACCTCCGGCACCGGCTCCGAGGTCCAGATGGGCTATGCCGAGGGCAAGAGCATGCTGTATCTGGAGGCCCGCTGCCTGGCTGTCACCAAGGGCGCCGGCGTGCAGGGCACGCAGAACGGCTCCGTGTCCTGCATCGGCGTGCCCGCCGGCGTACCCGGCGGCATCCGCGCCGTGGCCGCTGAGAACCTGATCGCCATGCTGCTGGATCTGGAGTCCACCACCTCCAACGACCAGACCTTCACCCACTCCGACCTGCGCCGCGTGGCCCGCACGGTGCCTCAGCTCTTCTCCGGCACCGATTACATCTGCTCCGGCTACTCCGCCACCCCCAACTACGACAACATGTTCGCCGGTTCCAACTGGGACGCCGAGGACTACGACGACTGGACCATCATCCAGCGCGACATGAAGATCGACGGCGGCCTGCAGCCCGTCCGCGAGGAGGACGTGCTCAAGGCCCGCAACAAGGCTGCCCGCGCCCTGCAGGGCATGTTCCGCGAGCTGGGCCTGCCCGAGATCACCGACGCCGAGGTGGAGGCCGCTACCTATGCCAACGGCTCCAACGACATGCCCGAGCGCAACGTCAACGAGGATCTGAAGGCCATCGAGGACATGATGGCCCGCAAGGTGACCGGCGTTGACTTCGTGAAGGCGCTGGACCGCGCCGGCTTCCCCGATGTGGCTCACAACATCTACAACATGCTTCGCCAGAAGGTGGCCGGCGACTACCTGCACACCGCCTCCATCTTCGACGAGCAGTTCCACGTGCTCTCCGCCGTCAATGTGCCCAACGAGTATCACGGGCCCATGACCGGCTACCAGATCAGCGAGGAGCGCTGGAACCAGCTGAAGAACATTCCCAACGCCATCCGTCCGGAAGATATCTAAGAGGGGTGAAGCAGTCATGACGTTTGATGAAAACACGCTGCGCAGTGTAATTGAAGAGGTCCTGAAGGAGATGGGCGAGGTGAGCGGCACCGCCGCCGCCCCCGCTGCGGCGCCTGTCGCCGCGGCCGCGGGCAAGCTGACCATCACCGAGAATGGCGAGGCCCGGAAGGGCACCGCCGCCGACGAGGTGGTCATCGGCCTGGCGCCCGCCTTCGGCACCAAGCAGGTTAAGACCATTATCGACCTGCCCCATGACAAGGTGCTCCGCGAGATCATCGCCGGCATCGAGGAGGAGGGCCTGAAGTGGCGCATCATCAAGGTGTACCACACCTCCGATGTTTCCTTCATCGCCCATGTGGCCGCCGAGTACTCCGGCTCCGGCATCGGTATCGGCATCCAGTCCAAGGGCACCACAGTTATCCACCAGAAGGACCTGCCCAACCTGTCCAATCTGGAGCTGTTCTCCCAGGCACCTCTGATCGACCTGGACACCTACCGCAAGATCGGCAAGAACGCCGCCAAGTACGCCAAGGGCGAGTCCCCCACGCCGGTTCCCACCAGGAACGACCAGATGGCCCGCCCCACCTATCAGGCGCTGTCCGCCCTGCTCCACATCAAGGAGACTGAGCTGGTGGACAACAACAAGAAGCCGCAGGCCGTTACGGTCTCGTTCCAGTAAAGGAGGCAGCACGTTTTATGGATCAGGAACTTTTGATGAAGCAGATCGTGGAGCAGGTTATGGCCGCCATGAAGAACGGCACGCCCGCTTCCGCGCCCGCCGCCGCTTCCAACTGCGGCTCCAAGGTCACCGCGGCCAACTATCCTCTGGCCGAGAGCATGGCCGACCAGATCAAGACCCCCACCGGCAAGGACTTCACCTCTCTGAGCTATGAGAAGGTCATCAACGGCGAGCTCTCCGCCGACGACATGCGCATCGCGCCCGAGACCCTGGAGATGCAGGCCCAGGTGGCCGAGTCCGTCCACCGCGAGGCCTTTGCCGGCAACCTGCGCCGCGCAGCCGAGCTCATCGCCGTGCCCGACGACCGCCTGCTGGAGATCTACAATGCCCTGCGTCCCTACCGCTCCACCAAGCAGGAGCTGCTGGACATCGCCGGCGAGCTGGACGGCAAGTACGGCGCCAAGACCGCCGCTTCCCTGGTGCGGGAGGCTGCCGAGGTTTATGAGAAGCGCGGCCGCCTGAAGAAGTTCTAATCATACTCCAGAGTCAGGAGGCCCCAGAATGAAACTGGTCGCAGGCATTGACATCGGAAACGCGACAACAGAGACAGCATTGGCCCGCATCGAGGACGGTCACGCGGTCTTTCTGGCCAGCGGAACCGTCCCCACCACGGGCATCAAGGGGACCCGCCAGAACATCAACGGCATCTTTCACTCCCTGACCAACGCTTTGGAGAAGGCCGGGCTGGAGCTCAAGGAGCTGTCGGAGGTGCGCCTGAATGAAGCCGCCCCCGTCATCGGCGATGTGGCCATGGAGACCATTACCGAGACCATCATCACCGAGTCCACCATGATCGGCCACAACCCCGCCACACCCGGCGGAATGGGCGTGGGCGTGGGAGAGACGGTTCTCATCACGGAGCTGGAACAGGCTCCGGTCGGGCGGGACTATATTGCAGTGGTGCCCGGGACGGTGGACTTTGAGGTGGCGGCCCGGCTGATCAACCGGGCCACCGCCGGGGACCGCAAGGTCACCGCAGCCATTGTCCAGCGGGATGACGGCGTGCTGATTCACAACCGCCTGACCTGCAAGATCCCGATCGTGGACGAGGTGGCGCTGATTGACAAGGTGCCTATCGGCATGCGCTCCGCCGTGGAGGTGGCCGCCGTGGGCGGCGTGGTGGAGGTGCTCTCCAACCCCTACGGCATCGCCACTCTGTTTGGCCTGTCCTCTGACGAGACCCGGCAGGTGGTGCCCATCGCCCGGGCCCTGATTGGAAACCGCTCGGCGGTGGTGATCAAGACCCCGGCCGGAGACGTGAAGGAGCGAAAAATTCCGGCCGGCACGATTGAGCTACTGGGGGAAAACCGCAGCGTCAAAGTGGATGTGGACGACGGGGCCGACAAGATCATGAAGGCCGTGGAGTCCATTCCCAGCCTGGAGGATGTGCGGGGAGAGCCGGGAACCAACGCCGGCGGCATGCTGGAGAAGGTGCGCCAGGTCATGGCGAATCTGACTAGCCAGCACCCCAGGGACATCAAGATTCAGGATCTGCTGGCGGTCGACACATTCACACCCCAGAAGGTTCAGGGCGGCCTGGCCAACGAGTTTTCCCAGGAGAACGCCGTGGGCATCGCCGCCATGGTCAAGGCGGACCGCCTCCAGATGGAGGCCATCGCCCGGGAATTTGCCCAGCAGATCGGCGTCCCGGTCGAGGTGGGCGGCGTGGAGGCCGACATGGCCATCCGCGGCGCCCTCACCACCCCGGGCACCAACAAGCCCCTGGCCATTCTGGACATGGGCGCCGGTTCGACGGACGCCTCCATCATCAACGCCGAGGGACAGATCCACTCCATCCACCTGGCCGGAGCGGGCAACATGGTCACACTCCTGATCCAGTCGGAGATGGGACTGCCCGACTTTGACACGGCGGAGGATGTGAAAAAGTACCCCTTGGCCAAGGTGGAGAGCTTGTTCCACATCCGCCACGAAAACGGCACCGTGGAGTTCTTCCAGCAGCCGCTGGATCCCAACCTGTTCGCCAAGGTGGTCATTCTCAAGGAGGGCAAGCTGCTTCCCCTGGAGGGCGACTGGAACATGGAGAAGATCCGGCTCATCCGGCAGCAGGCCAAGCAGAAGGTGTTCGTCACCAACGCGATCCGGGCCCTGACCCGGGTCAGTCCCACCGGCAATGTCCGGGATATTCAGTTCGTGGTGCTGGTGGGCGGCTCCGCGCTGGACTTCGAGGTTCCGCAGATGGTGACCGACGCACTTTCCCAGTACAAGGTTGTCGCGGGCCGCGGAAATATCCGCGGCACCGAAGGCCCCCGCAACGCGGTGGCCACCGGGCTGGTGCTCTCCCTGACGGAAGGGAGGGGCTGATATGCCCGTAATACAAGAAAGGATCAAGCCCACCGTCCATGTCCGCTGTGCAGAGGACACCCCGCAGGAGGTACTGCGGCAGCTCCAGTACGGCATGGAGGAGGAGGGCATTCCCTGGGAGGCCGCAGCCGGGACGGGCGACGCCCTGTCCCTGGCCTGGGAGGCCGCCCGGAGCTCCCGGCTGGAGGTGGGAATCGGCCTGGACCGACAGGCGCTGGTTCTCCACTACTCCAAGCTGGAGCGTGAGCAGCCCCTGTTCCGTATTCCCGCCAATTCCGGTATGGAGACGGTGCGGGCGCTGGGGGCCAATGCGGCGCGGCTTGTGAAAAAGCTGCCGCTGAAGGCCCTGGACAGGAGGTGAGAGCATGCAGCAAAAAAGCCTGGGACTCATAGAGACCCAAGGCCTGGCGGCCGGCATCGAGGCCGCCGATGCGGCGGTGAAGTCGGCCAATGTGGAGCTGGTGGGCTATGAGCTGACCAAAGGCGGAGGCTGGACCACCATCAAGATCCTGGGCGATGTGGGCGCGGTGAAAGCAGCGGTGGACGCCGCGCGGATTGCCGCCGGAAAGGTGAGCCGGGTGGTAAGCACCCGGGTAATCGCGCGGCCGTCCATGGGGCTGACCGGCCTGATCCACAACACCGACACGGTGGGAGATCAGCCGCCGGAGCCGCCGAAGTCTCCGGCAGACGTGCAGCCCGCAGAGGAGGGTGCTTCGGGGACGACGGAGTCTCCGGAGGAGGTACAGCCCGTTGAAGTGGAGCCTTCGGGGACGGCGGAGTCTCTGGAGGAGGTACAGCCCGTTGAGGTGGAGCCTTCGGGGACGACGGAGTCTCCGGAGGAGGCGCAGCCCGCAGAGGAGGGCGCTTCGGAGGCGATGGAGTCTCCGAAGGAAGCCCCCTCTGAAAAGGCGAAGGAGACGCCCTCCAAACGGCGGGGGAAGAAGTCCGCAAAACGCTGAACCGCGCAGAAAAGCGGGACGGCAGCACTGATTTTTCTGATATTTTCTAGGAGGTTATCACAATGGGTGAAGCTCTGGGTATGATCGAGACAAAGGGTCTGGTCGGCGCGATCGAGGCGGCCGATGCCATGACCAAGTCCGCCAACGTTACGCTGATGGGCTATGAGAAGATCGGCTCCGGCCTGGTCACCGTCATGGTCCGCGGCGACGTGGGCGCGGTCAAGGCCGCGGTGGACGCCGGCGCCTGCGCCGCCGAGAAGGTGGGCGAGATCGTGGCGCAGCACGTCATCCCCCGTCCCCACACCGACGTGGAGAAGATTCTGCCGAAGGGCCTGTAAAAAGAGGCTTGAGGCATGGACAAGAACAACGTGGTTTCAGCAGAGATTGTCCGCCAGATCACCCGCATGGTGGTGGAGGAGCTCCAGAAGCAGCAGCGGCTGGAGCGCTCCACCCCCATTGGGGTCTCCAACCGCCATGTCCATCTGGACCGGGCGGACATGGACGCCCTGTTTGGTCCGGGCAGCGAGCTGACGGTCAAAAAAATGCTCGGCCAGCCGGGGCAGTACGCCTCGGAGGAGACCGTTACCATCCGCGGGCCCAAAGGGGAGCTCAGCCGCGTGCGCGTGCTGGGGCCCCTGCGCGCTCAGACGCAGGTAGAGATCTCCATCGCCGACGGCTTCACGCTGGGGGTCAAGCCCCCGGTGCGCGAGTCCGGTCAGTTGAAGGATACCCCGGGCATTGAGATCATCGGGCCCTGTGGGAGTGTAGAGAAGGACAGCGGCGTGATCGCGGCGCTGCGGCATGTGCACATGACTCCGAAGGACGCGGCGCGCTTCGGCGTGGAGGACGGCCAGTATATCCAAACGGAGATCGACGGCCTGCGGGGCGCGATCCTCTGCAATGTGCTGGTGCGCGTCTCTGACAAGTACGCGCTGGAAATGCACATTGATGTGGAAGAGGCCAATGCTCTGGGCGTCAAAAACGGCGACCGGGCCTTTTTCCTTGACGATTGAGCCGGGAAGGAGGCAGGGCAGAGGTGGGCCAGGAGCTGACGCAGGCCAATGAGACCCTTCTGGAATTTGAGCGGCTGATTCAAACCGGAGGCTGCAATGCCTGGGAGGGTACGCTGCGTACCGGAGTGGATCTGGGCACCGCCAACATCGTGCTGGCGGTGGTGGATGAGCAGAACCGGCCGGTGGCCGGGGCCTCTTATCCCTCCACAGTGGTCCGGGACGGTATCGTGGTGGACTACATGGGGGCGGTTCGGGCGGTCACACATCTGAAAGGACAGTTGGAGGAGCGCCTGGGCGTCATGCTGGACGCCGGAGCCTGTGCCATCCCGCCCGGCATCCTTGAGGGCAATGTGAAGGCCATCGGAAACGTCGTGGAGGCGGCGGGCTTCCGCCTGACCAACATCGTGGATGAACCCACGGCGGCCTCCTCCGTGCTGGGTATTTCCGACGGCGCGGTGGTGGACGTGGGCGGCGGCACCACAGGCATCAGCGTCCTGAAGGACGGAAAGGTGATCTTCACGGGCGACGAGCCCACAGGAGGCACCCACATGACACTGGTGCTGGCTGGCTTCCACGGCTGGAATACCCAGGAGGCCGAATTGGCCAAGCGGGATCCGGCGCAGGAGGCCAATGTGTTTCCTGTGATCAAGCCGGTTGTGGAGAAAATGGCGTCCATTGTCCGGAACTACCTACGGGAGTACCCGGTGGAGGCGGTCTATGTGGTGGGCGGCGCGTGCTGTTTCACCCAATTTGAATCGGTATTTGAGAAATTTTTGGGTGTCCCCGTGGTCAAGCCGGCGGCTCCGCTGCTGGTGACGCCCCTGGGGATTGCCGTAAACTGCAAGCTGTAAAGTAGGTGAGGACCGTTGACGACGGAGCAACTGCGCGGAATGGCGGACGAGGCGTTTGTCGAGATTCTGGCCCAGCGCGTTGTGGAGAAGCTCCTGGCGCGGCAGAAGCAGGCGCTGGTAGTCTACACCGGTTCCAACATTGGTGAGGCCGCCGCGCTGGAGGCCATGGGCCGCCTGCGCGGAGAGGGCTTCACGTTCCGGGTGCTCCTCTCCCGGGGGGCGTCCGGCCTGCTGGACGTGGAACGGCTCCGCTCCGTTCTGGAGCCGGAGAAGCTGTGGGTGGAGGCTCCGGAGGAGACTCCGGAGGCGCTGACCGCCCGGTACGACACCATTTTGGTTCCGGCCATGACGGTACATACCGCCGCCCACGTGGCCGCCTGCATGGCGGATACACCGGCGTCGGCCGTCATCCTGGACGGCCTGATGCGGGGAAAGAACGTGGTGGTGAACATCGACGGCTGCTGCCCGGATCACGCCGAGCGCCTGAAGCGCGGCTTCCATATGGCGGAGCCGCTGAAGCAGGCGCTTCGGAACAATCTGGAGACCCTGCGCTCCTTCGGCGCGCGCCTGACCACCTCCGGCGGCCTCTATGACAAGACGCTGCGGGCGGTCGGCGGGGTACAGGCCCGGACGGCGGCGCCGGCCGCGAGGCCGGAGGCCGAGCCCCGGAAGCAGGAGGGATCCGGCCAGCTCCGGTTGGAGGGCAGGGTTCTGAGCGGACGCCACGTCCAGGGCTGCCCGCCTCACAGCACCCTGTGGGTGCCGCGGGAGACCCTGATTACCCAACTGGCCGCCGATGAGGCGCGCCGCCGGGACATCTGCATCCGAAAAGAGACGTAAAGCAGGTGGCAAAATGTATTTGGGAAGAGTGATCGGGACGGTGGTTTCCACCAGCAAGAACGAGCATCTGGTGGGGATGAAGCTCCTGATTGTGGAAAAGCTGACGGAGCGCCTGGAGCGGGCGGGTACCAGCGAGGTGGCCGTGGACTCCGTGGGAGCGGGGACCGGCGAGATTGTCATTGTCTGCAAGGGCAGCTCCGCGCGCTATGTGTTCGGCAAGGGTGACGCCCCGGTGGATACCTCCATCGTGGGCATTGTGGATACGGTAGAGGTGGGCTGATGGCGAATCTTTACACCAAAACCGGAGACAAGGGCCAGACTAGCCTGGTAGGCGGCTCCCGGGTGAGCAAGTCCAGCCTGCGGGTGGAGTGCTACGGCACCATTGACGAGGCCAACTCCATGCTGGGGCTGGCGTATGCCCAGACCGACCGGGAATATATCCGCACCACGGTTCACCGCATCCAGGGCCGGCTGTTCGCCCTGGGGGCGGAACTGGCCAGCGACGAGCAGGGTGCGGCCGGGCTGACGGGAAAGATCTCGGAGGAGGACGTGGCCTTTCTGGAGGGCGTGGTGGACAAGTGCACCGAGACCACCGGGAAACAGACTCACTTCGTCATTCCGGGCGTGGACCCCGCCTCGGCGGCGCTCCATGTGGCCCGTACCATTGTCCGCCGGGCGGAGCGCCATGTCGTGGCCCTGGCGGAGCACGAGCCGGTACGCGAGGTGCTGGCCCGCTACATCAACCGCCTGTCCGACGCGGTATACGCGCTGGCCAGGCTTCAAGAGGATCTGACGCAGGAGGAGCGCCTGAGGGCGCAGGTGACTGCGCTGGTTCGGAAACAGCTGTCCGCCTCGGAGGGCGGCCTGCCCCCTTTTAGCCTGGCATCGCTCCAGAGGATGGCCCAGCGGGCCGTGGAGCGGGCCGGACAGCTCGGGGTTCCGGTGGTGTTCTCCGCGGTGGACAGCGGCGGCAATCTGGTCCTGCTCCAGAGAATGGAGGGCGCGCTGCTGGGCAGCGTGGACGTCTCGGCCGGAAAGGCCTATACCGCCAACGCCTTCCAGATGCCGACCCATGAGCTGGGCCAGGCGGCCCGGCCGGACGGCCCGCTCTACGGCATTGACGCTTCCGCTCCCGGGAAAATCGTGCTGTTCGGCGGCGGCTTCCCCTACGTGGTAAACGGGGAAGTCGTGGGCGGCATCGGCGTATCCGGCGGTACGGTGGAACAGGATATGGACATCGCATGGTACGCGATGTCTCTCTAAGGAGGAACAGCAAATGAACATTGATGAGAATGTGGTCGAATCCATTGTGAAGCGGGTTGTATCCCAACTGAGCACGGAGACCGCTTCCGCCCAGACCTGCCCGTCCGGCGGGGACTGGGGTGTATTTGAGAGCATGAACGACGCGGTGGACGCGGCCGTGGAGGCCCAGCGGGAGTATCTGAACCGCTCCATGCACGACCGGGCCTGCTATGTCCAGGCCATCCGCGACGTGGTGCTGGACCAGGAGAATCTGGAGTACATCTCCCGCCTGGCCGTGGAGGAGACTGGCATGGGCGGCTATGAGTACAAGCTCATCAAGAACCGTCTGGCCGCGGTCAAGACGCCCGGCATCGAGGATCTGACCACCGACGCCATGAGCGGCGACGACGGCCTGACCCTGGTGGAGTACTCGCCCTTCGGCGTGATCGGCTCCATCACCCCCACCACCAACCCCACTGAGACCATCATCTGCAACTCCATCGGCATGCTGGCGGCGGGGAACGCGGTGGTGTTCAGCCCCCATCCCCGGGCCAAGAAGGTGTCCCTGCACCTGATTCAGCTCATCAACAAGGCCCTCTGCAAGGCAGGCGCGCCCGCCAACCTGGTGGTCACCGTGTCCGCCCCCTCGATTGAGAACACCAACGCCATGATGAGCCACCCCAAGATCCGCATGCTGGTGGCCACCGGCGGCCCCGCCATCGTCAAAACGGTGCTCTCCAGCGGCAAGAAGGCCATCGGCGCCGGTGCCGGCAATCCCCCCGTCGTGGTGGACGAGACCGCCGACATCGAGAAGGCCGCCAAGGATATCGTGGACGGCTGCTCCTTTGACAACAACCTGCCCTGCATCGCCGAGAAGGAAGTCATCGCCGTGGACTCCGTGGCCGACTACCTGATCTTCAACATGAAGAAGAACGGTGCTTACGAGGTCAAGGACCCCGCCGTGATCAGCCAGCTGGTGGAGCTGGTGACCAAGGAGGGCAAGAGCCCCAAGACCGAGTTTGTGGGCAAGAGCGCCAAGTACATCCTGGACAAGATCGGCATTACCGTGGGCGATGACGTGAAAGTGATCCTCATGGAGGCCAAGGAGGACCACCCCTTCGTGCAGGTGGAGCTCATGATGCCCATCCTGCCTCTGGTGCGGGTTCCCGACGTGGACCAGGCCATTGAGATGGCCGTCCGGGTGGAGCACGGCAACCGCCACACCGCCATGATGCACTCCCGCAATGTGGAGAAGCTGACCAAGATGGCCAAGCTCATCCAGACCACGATTTTTGTGAAAAACGGCCCCTCTTACGCCGGCATCGGCGTAGGCGGCGAGGGCTATACCACGTTTACCATCGCCGGTCCCACCGGAGAGGGCCTGACTTCGGCCAAATCCTTTGCCCGGCGCCGCAGATGCGTGCTCGTCGGAGGGATGGACGTCAGATAAACGGAGGTTTGGGCCATTATGCAAGAGAATCTGCTCGGCCTGGTGGAACAGGCCGGTGTGGTGGGCGCCGGCGGCGCCGGATTTCCCACCCATGTGAAGCTCAAGGCCCAGGCGGACACCGTCATCATCAACGGAGCGGAGTGTGAACCGCTGCTCCGGGTGGATCAGCAGTTGATGGCCCTCCGGGCCGGCGATCTGCTGGACGCCCTCGATCTGCTCGTGGAGCAGGTCGGGGCGTCCCAGGGCGTGGTGGCGCTCAAGGAGCACTACCACGCGGCGGTGGAGGCGCTGGAGCGGGAGCTGTCCAGGCATCCCAGGCTGAGGATTCACCGGATGGGCGCATTTTATCCCGCCGGTGACGAACAGGTGATCGTCTACGAGGTGACCGGACGCGTGGTCCCGGAGGGGGGCATCCCCCTGAATGTGGGCGTGGTGGTCAGCAATGTGGAGACGGCCCTCAATGTGCTGGCGGCCGTCCGCCATCAGGCCCCGGTGATTGAGAAGTATGTCACGCTGACCGGTGCGGTGCGCACCCCCAAGACCGTGAAGGTGCCTCTGGGCATCACGGTGGCGGAGGCGCTGGCCCTGGCGGGCGGCCCCACCGTGGAGCACTATGAGGTCATCAACGGCGGGCCCATGATGGGGCGTGTGGTGAGCACCGGAAGCACTATTACCAAGACCACAAAGGGACTCATCGTGGTCCCGGAGGGCCATTCCCTCCTCCAGAGCCTGAACCGGCCCGTGCCGCGGATGCTCCAGGATGCCCGGGTGGCCTGTATGCAGTGCTCCCTGTGCTCCGAGGTCTGCCCGCGGGGCCTGCTGGGGCACCGCATCCAGCCGCACAAGATGATGCGCCTGGCCGCCTATGGCGCCCTCTGCGACCCGGAGTATACCCCCATGAACGCCTTCCTGTGCTGCGGCTGCCGCCTGTGCGAGTACGCCTGCGTGATGGGGCTTCAGCCCTGGAAACTGAACGGGATGCTCAAGGGCGAGATGGGAAAGAAGGGTGTCCGCAATGCGCTGCACAACCAGCCGGAGGCGGCCGCGCCGTTCCGGCAGTACAAGCGATACCCGGTTCACAAGCTGATTCACCAGTTGGGGCTGGACGGCTATGATGTCCCCGCCCCGATGGAGGACAGCTCCTGCGACTATCAAATGGTGACCCTGCCGCTGAGCCAGGGGGTGGGCGCACCCGCCCAGCCTGTGGTGCGCGCAGGGGACAGAGTGGAGAAGGGAGCCCTGATTGCGGCGGCCCCAGAGGGAAAGCTGGGGGCAAACCTTCACGCGAGCATCGCGGGCACGGTGACCGCAGTGACCGAGAGAGAGATTACCATCCAACAATAAAGATTGGAGAGGAACTGATTTATGGATATCTTGGCTCTGATCGCCGCATTTGGCGGCGGCATCATCGGCGCTTACATGGGCGCCCTTCCCGCCTTTATTATGACTGGTATCTACGCCCTGGTGGGCGGAGTCCTGACGGCTGCCGGCGTGGGCGGCGATGTTGCAGTCAACTACCTCGCCTTTGGTTCCTTTGTCGGCCCCCACATCGCCTTTGCCGGCGGCGTGGCCGCCGCCGGCTACGCGGGCCGCAAGGGCAAGCTGGCCTCCGGCACCGACATCCTGTCCTCCCTCAAC
>CWHM01000073.1_pt3 | contig 24243 bp, 18 predicted proteins | sample 681021 | NCBI WGS metagenome assembly CWHM01 (sample SAMEA3735796, study PRJEB9488) | human gut metagenome | biome: ENVO:mammalia-associated habitat; material: ENVO:feces | place: Malawi | collected 2009-02-27
GTGGGCGGCATCTTCGGGGTGCTGGGCTTCCTGATCCACTACTGCATCGGCCTGCTGCCCGTCATCGGCAGCGCCGGCCCCGCCACCACCGACCTGCCCGGCATCACCGTCTTCATTCTGGCGGTTGTCACCCGTCTGGCCTTCGGCAAGACCGGCCTGACCGGCAAGTACACCGGCTCCGGAAAGCGCGAGTGGTTCGCCACCGGGAAGGGCTTCGCCTATAACGTGGTACTGGGCGGCGGCATCGGCATTGTGGTGAGCTTCATCGCCGCATTCCTGTACGAGAATGAGTTTACCGCCGCGTTCAGCATCTTCCCGATCGTGTGCTTCGGCTTTGCGGCCATCACGCTGATCTTCACCCAGACCGGCTTCGCCACGCCCGCGACTCACCACATTTTCCTGCCCTCCGGGCTGGCTGCCGTGGCCGGCATCACCGCCTGGGGCCCTGCGGGCGCTCTGCTGGGCGTGCTCTTCGGCATCCTGGGCTCCCTGCTGGGCGACCTGGTGGGCAAGAGCTTGAACAGCCACTGCGACACCCACATCGACCCCCCTGCTACCACGATCTTTATCCTGACGATTGTGATCAACGCTGTCAGCAGCGTGATCAATGCCTGAGCCAACAGAGGAATCCATAGGAAAAGAGGCCAGTTATGGGAAAGTCCATCGGATTACTGGAATTGAAAAGCATCCCCGTCGGCATTGAAACCGCCGATGCGGTGCTGAAGGCCGCCAATGTGGAGTTGCTGACCGCGACCCCCACCTGTCCGGGTAAATATGTCATTATCATCTGCGGCGCGGTAGGCGCTGTGAAGAGCGCCATGGAGAGCGGCCGCCAGACAGCGGGCATCTATCTGGTCGGGCACCACACCATCAACAACGTGCACGCTTCCGTCCCGGAGGCGATCGTGGGCACGTCGGAGGTAGGACACATCGCCTCCATCGGCGTGATCGAGACCATGACGGCTTTGACTGCCGTTGAGGCGGGGGACTATGCCGCCAAGGCGGCGAACGTCCGCCTGATGGAGATCCGCATTGCCCGCGGCCTGGGCGGCAAGGGCTTTGTTATTCTCACCGGCGAGGTTTCCGCGGTTCGCTCTGCGGTTAAGGCCGCGATGAATCAACTGGAGGAGACCGGGGATATTACAAGCAGCAGCGTGATCGCATCGCCCCATCCGGGATTGATTGACAAGCTGACGAACTAAGGGAAACAGGAACAGACGCGGAAAGGAGGGCCATCAGTATGGCTTCACAGGATTGTCCCAACTGCCACTATCCAGCACCCAACCGCAAAAAGCCTGGGGAGGGGGAGCGCGTGCCCCAGGGTATGTACCACGCCCCCGACAGGAGCGGTGAGCCGGAAGAGTGCCCCCAGTGCTTTTACCAGCCGGAGGCAGTGGAGGAAAGGCCGGAGGAGGAGTGTCCCCAGTGCTTCTACCAGCCCGAGGACGGGCAGAAGCGGGAGGAGGCCAAGGAGGGCGACTGCTCTCAGTGCTTCTATAAGCCGGATAAATAAGAATTGGTAAGAAAGGATTGTGAGCTCTGTGGAACGACTCATTGGAAAGCAGGCGCCCTATTTTTCCATGGAGGCGCTGTCGGCGGACGGAGAACATTTTGTGCGCGTTGCGCTGCCGGACTATGCCGGGAAATGGCTGGTGCTGTTCTTCTACCCCATGGACTTCACCTTTGTCTGTCCCACAGAGCTCACAGCCTTCTCAGAGCACCGGGAGGCCTTCCGTGCGGCCGGAGCGGAGCTGCTCAGCGTGAGCACGGACAGCGTCTACACCCATCAGGCCTGGCAGCGCAACGGCCTGGGCGGGCTGGGTTACCCCATGGCGGCGGATCAGACTCTGCGGGTCTGCGCCGATTACGGGGTGCTGCTGGAGGAGGAGGGGGTGGCCCTGCGTGGGCTGTTCCTGATTGACCCGGAGCAAAAAGTGCGCTACAGCGTAATCCACGACAACAACATCGGCCGCAATCCGGAGGAGGTGCTCCGGGTATTGGCCGCGCTGAAAACCGGCGGCCTGTGCGCAGCTGGCTGGAAGGCCGGGGAGGAAAACCTCCGCCCGGACATATCGGAACGCGAGGCTCCGGTGCTGGCGGGTACGGCACCCGTGCGCATCTATACGATGCCCGGTTGCAGCTACTGCCGCAGCGTAAAGGAGTTTTTGAGACAGGGCGGGATCTCCTATGAGGAGATCAACCTCGCGGAGGATAAGGCCGGGCAGGCCTTTATGGAGAGCCGCGGCTATACGGGCCTGCCGGTCACGGTGATCGGCGCGGAGGAGATTGTAGGCTATAATATGCCCAGAATCAAGGCGGCGCTGGGCCTGAGCGGAGCAAACGAGGTGAAATAGGATGGACTTAATGGACTTTGGAACCGTGCAGGAGGGGAAGATGCGGCTTGTTCAGGAGATGGTGCCCGGCAAGCAGGTCACTCTGGCCCATATTATTGCAAGCCCGGATGAGATTATCTATCAGAAGCTGGGCCTCAATCCCAATGTGGACTACCAGCAGGCCGCCATCGGAATTTTGAGCATGACGCCCTCTGAAATTTCCGTAATCGCGGGCGATATTGCGACCAAGACCTCCAAGGTGGAGATGGGGTTTATTGACCGCTTCAGCGGAACCCTCATTTTTACCGGACGCATTTCAAACGTACAGGCCGCAGTGTCCAGTATCCTGACCTATCTGAAGAATCACCTGGGGTTTACCATCTGTGAAATTACGAGGACATGAAGAAAATTATTTTAATGGGCCGGAGCGAATGCGGAAAGACCACCCTCACGCAGGCGCTGAAGGGCGATGTGATCCACTATCACAAGACACAGTACATAAACCATTATGATGTGGTGATTGACACGCCGGGGGAGTATGCAGAAAACGCCAGCCTGGCGAAGGCGCTGGCGCTCTATACCTATGAGGCCGACGTGGTGGGGCTGCTGCTGAGCTCCACCGAGCCGTACTCGCTCTACCCACCCTGTGTGACGGCCTGCTGCAACCGCCCGGTGATCGGCATTGTGACCCAGATTGACCATCCGGACGGTGATCCGGACCGGGCGCAGGGCTGGCTGGAGCTGGCGGGATGCCATCCGATTTTTCGGGTCAGCTCCTATACCGGGGAGGGGATCTGGCAGATCCTCAACTATCTCCGGGAGCCGGGAGACATCCTGCCCTGGGATTCGGAACAGGCGGCGGAGCGTCCCCGGGTGGTTCTCTCGAACAAATATGGGAGGCTGCCCGAAGAGGGCGGCGGACACCCGCAAACAGTTTAGGAAAAAACAGGAGTGCTCCTGCCGCGGGAGAGACTGCGGTGGGAGCTTTGCTGTTATGATACGTTAGGCGATACAATTTGCAGAAGGAGGGCTGTCCATGGAAGCGTTGACCTTTTTTTCCGCGATGAACCGGGGACAGTTCCGGGAGGAACAGGGGATTAAGGGCAGCTCTTACTGTATCTTTTTTGCCCCGATGGAGGAGCTGGTCACCCAGGACCGTATGACCGGAAGAGAGGACCAGGTCGTGCTGGAGCTGCTCTACGGCGATGAAATGCTGCCCGGCGCCCTGCGGGTGAGGCAGGTGGGGAGCAACGCAGTTGTCGAGGAGTCCACACAGGGGGCGTTTCGCGCCTTCCTGGAGGAGAAGCCGGTCAAGTACATCGGACAACTGCTGATGTACGCGCTTCAGTTCAAAATACAGGATCTCTCCCTGCGCATTGAGGGCTGCACAGGCGAGATGAAGCAGTTGGAGGACGCCCTGGATAACTGCATCGACAACAGCGGCACCTATCGTCTGCTGGATTTCCGCAGGCGCTACACCGAGTGTGGGAATATGGTGCTGGCGGTAAAGGAGATCCTGTCGCGGATCGACAAGGGCTACTATCCGATGCAGATGCAGAACAGCTATGTGCTTCAGGGCGAGGTGCTGCTGGAGTTCCGCTTCCTGGAGGAGCGGTATGAGCTCATCAAGAGCACGGTTCTCAAGGACTTTGATACCTATACCTCCATCATCAATAACAATATCAACCGGAATGCCCGGCTGCTGAGCATCATCTCGCTGGTGGGGGTGGTTCTCAACTTCATGTTCGGAAGTCTGCTGGCCGCCAATCCACTTCTGGGAATCATCGGCGGCCTGTCGGTTGCGGGCCTGTCTGTGGGGGCCACGGCGGTCTACCATGTCAGCCGCCGCGGCAATGCGCCGCTTCCCTCCGGGCGAGGTCCGATTCAGACGCCCTCCCTGCCGAAATTCCACAGGAAAGAGAAGCGGGAGCGGGATCAGTGGGAAAAATGAATATGGAGCGGTGACAGAGAGGGTGTGCCGAACCCGTGCCGCCAAAGACCGGAATGGGCCGGAGAGGACGAATGTCCTCTACGGCCCATTTTGGTTTCACTAGGAAGCAGATGTTCCGGATTGCCGCCGTTTTTCCGGCGGCCTCAGTCCATCACCTCGCCGCCGGGCGCATCATGGGCGTCGGACCAGACTCGCTCAAGAGCGGCCCAATCGCGCTCCGTCAGCCTGCCGGTCCACTCCTCCGTGTCTTCCCCTTCTGTCCAGATATAGTCATGGGAGTTGGTGGCCTCCTGCATGGCTGCGTAGTACCAGGCGGAGGTATTGTTGTCCGGCCAGGTGAGCATCTCTCCGCGGGGCAGCAGGTGTGCTTCATGAGGGGCCCGGCCCAGGGTGCGGTTGACGATGGTGCACGCCTCGGCCCGGGTGATATTGTCCAGCGGGTGGAAGGTGCCGTCGGGCATGCCCTCAATTAGTCCGTACTCCACCGCTGCGGCCAGAAAGGTCACATACCACTCGGTTCCCTCCACATTGGAGAATCGGCCGTCGTATGTCAAGTCCCCTTCGGTAAACTCGAAAAAGCTCACTGCAATTTTGGTAAACTCAGACCGTGTGATGGGTTCGGTAGGGCGGAAGGTGCCGTCCGGATAGCCGTCCAGAATACCCATGCTGGTCAAGGTGGATATGGCGTTGTTGTACCAGTCGCCGGAAGCCACGTCGGAGTATGGATTGCTCTGACTCCAATAGGCCTCCCTGGCCTCGTCGGTGAGCAGACGGAAAAAGATAGTGGCCACCTCGCTGCGGGCGATATCGCCCTCCGGCCGCACAGTGCCGTCCGTATAGCCGATGATATAGGCCACGTGGTCCTCGGTATTCAGAGACTCAGGCTCGTCGTCGCGGTCCGGGCGGTGAGAGGGGCGGCCGGGGTCGGGGCGGCTGGTCTGAATGGTGTAGGACACGGTTGGCCTGCGGAAGTTCTCCGGCTGGCCGGGCCGGCTGTTGCTGTCCACCGGGTACAGGGTCGCGCTGTTGTTGGTGTAAAGGCCGCTGTAGTTCTCGCTGCCGTCCGCATCGTACTGGCCGTAAGTCCCCTCGGCAGTCTGGGGATTCGTCAGCTTCACGGTGTAGGTCAACTGAACAGGGGCAAAGTTGGAGACGGGGACGTTGATCTCCCACACAAAGCACTCGTCGGACGCACCGTCCTGGCCTTTGGCGTAGTATTTGAGCACAAAGTAATAGGCTGATTCGTCCGCGTTTGCCGCGTCGTTGAAGCCGAAGCCATAGGCGCTGGTGATATAGGGATCATTAAACGAAGGGTCAATCAATTCGGTCTTGTCGAGAACTTCTCCGCCCACGGTCAGGGCCAGACGGTCTATGTCGTTGACAAAATCAAAGTCGTACCCATTGCTTTTGTTGTCGGTGCCGGAGCCAATTTCATCCACCACATAGCTGCCTTTATCAAGCAGGTAGTAGATGTCGTTCTGGATGTCGGCAAAATCAACGGTTTCGCCGCCGGCCAGGTAGTCCATGAAACTGATGCCAAAGCCATAACCGTCGACACCGCTCTCAGCTTTCAGCGCATAACAATGGTACTCTTTGCTCATTTCCTGATAGAGCGCATTACTATTGTAGAGAGACAGATCAACGTTGATTGGATAGCCGTTCCTATTTACATAAGGGATGGAGCCTTCAGAATCCAAATCACTTGTTTTTGGACGATTCGGATCGTTCAAAGAATATTCATATTTGGTGTATTCACTATCCAATACGCCTTTTACTGCATCAAAGTAGCTGGCCCAATTTTCCGGGACATAATCAGAGGAATACTTACATTCCCACGCGGACAATCCGTCATTTGGCTGTTCGTTCCTTCCGCCCGTTCCGGTATCACCGCCGTTTCTGGAAGAAATTGTGTATGCCTGATCGTAGTTTCCGCCTTTGCAATAATAATACGTTAAACCATCACTGACAAGGATTAAATATTTCCGAGAGCTATCAACACTTGTATCTGCATCCAGCATTGCCTTGCCAGCCAGCAGTCCGGCGTGCATATTGGTTCCACTCTTTAGTGTCTGCTGGATCGCGGCTTCAATGTCCGCATATTCGGTAGCCAGATCAAAGAATTCACCATTATTGGCGACATTGGCAACCGCATTAAAAATAACTACACCGACATTGATCTTCGCGCCAGTGTTCTCGAGCTGATCCTTTAGGGAACGAAGCATCTCCAGAGACTTGGCCTCAACCGTTGCACTCGTAGATTTGTCCAATACAAAGACCACATCTGTAACGAGCTGTTCCTCTGCCGCGGGCAGGGACAGGGTCACGTCGGACTCAAAATTGCTGTCCAGATTGGTTGCGGTCTTGGATTTGGAGGTGTCCCATCCGGTTTCTTCGCCGGGCTCCAGAGGGCTCAGGCCATGGGCTGCTTTCAGCGCCGTAAGTCCGGTTGCAGAGGCAAACCCGGTCAGCGGCTCAAAATCCGTGAACTCCACCGCGTGATAGGGCTCCTCATGCGCCTCCCAGCGGGCGCCCTCGCTGTCGTCGTACCAGCCGTCTATGGCGTCGATGCAGTCTCCCTCCCCTCCGTCAAGGGTCCAGCCGGAGCCCACTTTTCCGAAGGTGAGAGAGGGCCCGCTGACACCTTCGGAAACATAGATATCATCGCCTGCAACAAGTGCATGATTGTTGCAGATTATGGCATCGGCGGGCAGAATTACAGTCGGGTCATAGTTATTGCCATAGCCGACATAAATTCCGCCGCCGTAGCCATCCAGCAGGCTGTGCGAAACCTTGTTGCCGGTGATCTTGAGGACAGCCCCGTCCTCTACCGTCAGATTGCCTTGCCGCACATACAGTCCGGTGTTGTTGTTATCCTCAATATAAAGCTCGCTGGTACTGTCCACTGTGAATGGATAGTCGTTGTAGAGCCGTACAGCGGCATAACCATAGCTGGAATTCCCGGCGTTTCCGGTTACAGTAACAATGGAACCGTTCTCGACGGTAAAGGCGTTGTTTACGGTAATCCCCATACCGTTGTTATTTTTTGTGTTGACGGTGGAGTTATCGATACTCAGTTCACCGGCAGAAAGGCCGTGGGAACCGTTGTTGTTAAAATTGACTTCAGAATCCTCGATAATAAAGTGAGAGCCATTGGAGCCATTTCCAAGGCTGTTGACAACATCCACCTTAGAATTGGTAATCGTGGCATAGAATGTACCCGTGAAGCCGGAGCGGTTGTGGTCGGAGATGAAGGTAGAATTAGTGATATTGACGTTATACCCGCCATCACCGCCGTCCCACTCCAGAGCGTCGTTCAGGTAGTTTTTAATCGTCAGGACAGAGCCGTTTGTCAGATTCAGCTTATTGTTGCTACAGAAGTAAATCGCATGGGGGGAACCGGTGCTACCGGTTGCATCCATGGTCATATTGACGTTGTCCAGCGCGAGAACGGCATCTTTGCTGGCGCAGATCGTCATCCAGGTCCATTCTCCATACGGTGTGGAACCGACCCCGTTCATGACAACGTCGATGCCCTTAAAGGTCAGTGTCTTGCCCCACAGGGCAATGCCGTCCTTTTCAAAGGTTACGGTCGGCTTTTCCGCCAGATCCGGGGCCGACGTAATGGTAAGACTCTTGGTTAAATTCCATCCCTTGGTCGTGGCATCGGCCAGAAGTTCGATGGTTGCACCGTCCTCCGCTACTTCCACCGCTTCGTCCAGCGTGGGGTACTCGTTTTCCTCAATTTTCGCCACATTGTCATCCGAGAGGAGAGTGGTTGATTGATTCGAGGGCGCGTCCTCGGCCGCCAGGGCACTCACGGGTAGCATGCTGAGGCACAGGGCCAGCACACAGAACAAACCCGTGAATCGCTTCAAAATTCTTCGCATACTTATCCTCCTTTTTTCAAATATGCTGGGACTCTATTGTTCAAAAAGACCTGCTGCAATCACCTCGCTTTGTATGGCAAAATAAATCTTTTGTCCTAGGTTCACCTGTGTATTCCGGCAGGATGCGGCATAAAGGGCGATAAAAAAAGCCCCGTGCCGAGGCACGGGGCTAAAAATGGGCGCAGAAGATGGGCCGGTGAAGCATAATTGCTTGCCCCGGTCTGCTTTTCCATGTCCAAAACAGGCTGCACTTCTTGAAAGAGAGCAAAAGATGTGGTAAAATGAATACCGTTCTATGTACTGAACATTTGCTTTTCAAGCCGTATATAGGACAAAAGATTTATTTTGCCGCTATGATATCAGCCCCAGACGGGCAAGCTGGCGGGCGTGCTCCGCGCCGGTGGAGAGCAGGTAGATCCGGGTGGTCTCGATGGAGGAGTGGCCCAGTACATCGGCCAGCTTGACCACATCCCGGCTGGCCTGGTAGAAGGCTCTGGCAAACAGGTGGCGCAGGTTATGGGGAAACACCTTGCTGTCTGCCACTCCGGCCTTCCGGCACACCGCTTTCATCTCCGCCCACACCTGCTTTCTGGATATGCCTCTGCCGCTTCTGGTGAGAAAGATCTCGCCGGAGGCGATTTTTTGTGCCCGCCCGTATTGCAGCAGCTTGCGGCACAGCTTACCGGGGATCAGGATCGTGCGGATTTTCCCCTTCAGCGACACCTCCGCCCGGCCGCGGCGGGCGGCCTCCATGGTCAGGTATTTCACCTCACTCACCCGGATTCCGGTGGCGCAGATGGCCTCCATGAGCAGGCCCAGACGCTCACGGCCCAGTCCCCGGGCGGCGGAGAGCAGGCGGCCGTACTCGGCCCGGCTCAGTTCCCGGTCGGGGGAGCGGAAAAGCCGCCGCTGGAGCCGCAGTGGTTTGACCGTGCAGTCCATCCAGCCCAGGAAACGAAAAAAACGGTTCAGCCCGGCCAGCTTGCTGTTAACTGTGGCAGGGGAGAGGCCCCGGCGCAGCAGCTCGGCCTTCCAGCCGCCCGCCGAACCGGCGGCCACGGTCTCCGGCGCCAGCCAGGCGGCAAACTGACGCACCGACCGCGTGTACTGTTTGATGGTCTCTGTGCAGCGCTCCTCTGCCCGGAGCGCCTGGGCGAATGCAGCCAGCGTTTCCACGGTAATGCTTCGCAGTTCCATATGGTTCTGCCCCCCATTGAATCAAATATTTTTTATTTTACCCAACTACGCGGGACGATATGAAGTAGCGGAGGCGGGTTCGGGAGAAGGGGGGGGGCCGCTGCCGCGGGAATTGTGTGCCGGAACATTTTATGGTATAGTTGTAAAATAGAAAAAACAGGTGTGCCGGCGGAGCGCTCCGGAGGAGAGCAGGCTGGCGCGTGATTTCCGGCGAGGTGATGCCTGTGATAGGGAAATGGCTCAACTACATGTCCAGACTGCACGATGGTGTGGATGCGATTCTGATCGCAGACCGGCATGGGACCATCGAATACTCCGCCATGTTCTCCGAGCAGGAAAACGGGCTGGCCGACGAGGGCTTTATCGGGAAGAACATCCTCGAAGCCTATCCGCAACTGACCGAGGAGACCTCCAGCCACTTCCGGGTCATGCGGACGGGGGCGCCGGTACTCAATGAAAAGCAGGAATTGACGGACTTTTATGGCCGGCGGACCATTTTGGTCAGCTCCACCTTTCCGCTGGAGTACAGCGGCGAGCTGATTGGGACGATGGAGACCTCGGTTTTCTACCACAAGGACGCTCAGTTGGATGGGAAAAACCACTGGCTGGCCAATCCGCACAAGGGGCTGTTCCGGCTGGACGACATCATTACCCAAAACCCGGAGATGCTGACGCTCAAGGATACCGTTCAGCGGGTGGCGGCCAACACCTCTCCCGTGCTCATTTGGGGAGAGACCGGCACGGGGAAGGAACTCTTTGCCCAGTCACTCCATAGCCACAGCTCCAGGGCCAGGGGGCCGTTTGTGGCGCAAAACTGCGCGGCCATCCCAACCACCTTGCTGGAGAGCACCCTGTTCGGCACTACGCGTGGGAGCTATACCGGGGCGGAAAACCGGAAAGGACTGCTGAAACAGGCTGATGGAGGCACTCTGTTCCTGGACGAAGTGAACTCCATGGATCTGTCCCTCCAGGCCAAGATTCTCAAGGCGATTGAGGAGAAGCGGTTCCGCCCTGTGGGCGGGGAACAGGATGTGCACAGAGATGTGCGTATTGTTTCCGCCATGAATGTGGATCCTATCACCGCAGTACGGGAGGGGCTGCTGCGGCGTGACCTGTTCTACCGGCTGGGTGTGGTGCAGTTGGCGCTGCCACCCCTGCGGAAGCGGCCGGAGGACATTCCGTTGCTCACCGATTTCTATGTGGAGCAGTACAACCGGAACATGGGGCGGGCGATCTCCGGCGTGAGCGAGCTGGTGCGCAATGCCCTGCTGGCCTATGACTGGCCGGGCAATGTACGGGAGCTGCGCAATGCGGTGGAGTCGGCGTTCAACCTCTGTACCGGGGCCACGGTACAGCTCAATGATATTCCTCGCTATATCTTCTACCACGAGGAGGAGGCGGGGGAGAGGCAGGAGCCGTGGCCTATGCCGGAACATATGGGGCTTCAGGAGGCGGTCCGCCGCTACGAGAAGGGGTTGATTGTCCGTGCGCTGGAGCAGAGCCGGACGGTTACGGAGGCCGCGGAGAAGCTGAGGCTGACCCGGCAGGCACTTCAATACAAGATGATGAAGTACCATCTCAACGGATAGGACTGTAGAAAGCAAGAATTTTTGCATTTTGCGCAAAAATTCTTGCTTTCTTTTTGCCGGGCCTGTCCCGCGAGGCGGCCGTGTTCCGCGCAACCCCTGGCAGTGCAGGCAGTCCTAACTATGTTTGCCTCTCTTGACAAGCTGGCATCCGGCTTGCTTATTCTAGGGGCAGTGGTTATGCGTGGACCACATATCTGAAGTTAGGAGAGGGTTAAAGATGACACCAAAGAAAAAAGGTATCCGTATCCCCCACATGTTCACGCTGCTCCTGCTCATCATCGCGGTATGTACCATTCTGACCTGTGTGATTCCCGCGGGCCAGTACGAAACCTACGTGGATGAGAACGGCGTGGAGATGCTGGTGGACGGCAGCTACCACCGCATCGAGCAGACCCCGGTGACTCCGATGAAGGCTTTGATGGCCGTACAGGAGGGCCTGATCGAAACCGCCTATATTTCCGCCTTTATCTTCATCATTGGCGGCGCCTTCGGAGTTGTGGCGGAGACCAAGGCCATTGAGGCGGGCATCGGACGCATCATCAAGAAAACCTCCAAACGGCAGGAGCTGCTGATCCCCATCATGATCTTTGTGGTGGGCTTCGGCGCCGGCTCCTTCGGCATGTTTGAGGAGTGCCTGGTCTTCATCCCCTTCCTGGTACCCATCTGCATCGCTATGGGCTACGACTCCATCACCGGCCTGGCGGTGGCCATCGTGGGCAGCTCCAGCGGCTACGCAGGCTCCTTTGTCCAGGCCGCCAACGTGGGGGTTTCCCAGAGCATCGCGGGTCTGCCCATGTACTCGGCCATGTGGTACCGCCTCATCATCCTGGTGGTCATGCTGACCATCGCGGCGGTGTATATCTATTTGTATGCCCAGCGCATCAAGCGGGACCCAACCCGCAGCCTGATGTACGAGTTCGACCGCCAGCGGGAGGAGAAGGTGGATCTAAACGATCTTCCGGAGCTGACGGGCACCCGGAAGCTGGTCCTGCTGGTCATGGGCGCCACCTTCGCCCTGCTGATCGTGGGCGTGCTCAAGTGGGGCTGGTATATCAACGAGCTTTCTGCCCTGTTCCTGGGCATGGGCATCGTCGTGGGCTTTGTGGCCCGGGTGGGCTTCGACGGCTTTGGCCGCCTGTTCAGCCGCGGCGTGGCCGACTTCGCGGCCGGCGCGCTGGCGGTGGGCTTTGCCCGCGGCATCCTCATCGTGCTGGAGGGCGGCAACATTCTCCACACCATCCTGTACGGCGCCTCCGGCCTGCTGACCTCGCTGCCCTCATCTCTGACGGTGCTGGGTATGTACGTATTCCAAAACTTCCTTAACCTCCTGATTCCCTCGGCCAGCGGGCAGGCGGCCACCTCTCTGCCAATCCTGCTCCCCATGGGCGACATGGCCGACATTACCCGACAGACCACCTGCATCATCTTCCAGATCGGCAATGGCCTGTCCAACATCCTGGTGCCCACCTCGGGCACCTTCATGGTGGCCCTGACCATGGCAAAGGTTCCCTACGGCAAGTGGGCCAAGTGGTTTATTCCCCTGCTGGGCCTCCAGTTCGCGGCGGGCGCGGTGCTGGTGCTGATCGCCAACGCCATCCGCCTCGGGCCAATGTGAGCAGAAAGAAGGTATTTCGATGAAAGAGACAATACAAACAGCGGCGGAGAGCTTCCTCCCCGCGCTCTGGACCATGTCCCGTGCGATGTACGACCACCCTGAGCTGGGGCTGGAGGAGGTCAACTCCTCCCGCATGCTGCGTGAGTGGCTGGCGGAGCAGGGCTTCAAGGTGGAGGAGAACTTCCACGGCCTGCCCACCGCCTTCCGGGCAGTCTACGGCTCCGGTAGGCCGGTGCTGGGCTTCCTGTGCGAGTACGATGCGCTGCCCGAGGTGGGCCACGGCTGCGGCCACGACCTCATTGGCGTCGTCTCGGCGGGAGCTGCGGCTGCCCTGCGGCAGACGGTGGACGCCGTCGGCGGCACCCTGATTGTCTACGGTACGCCCGATGAGGAGGTCACCTGTACCAAAGTACAGCTCACCGACGAAGGGGCCTTTGACGAGCTGGATGTGGCCCTCATGCTACACCCCTATCAAAAGACCTGCGGCCGGATGGGGAGCATCGGCATCTATCCGGTGCAGTACGAGTTTTTCGGAAAGAAGTGCCATGCCAACGAGGCCGGGCCGGGCAGCGACTGCATCAACGCCCTGGACGCCGCCGTTGCCGCCTACCTCAGCGTCAACCAGGTCAAGCAGTATCTGGACGCCAACATCTACGGTATCCTCAACAGCGGCGGCACCCTGCCCAACATCATCCCCGACTATGCCAGCCTGCGCTACTACATCCGCTGTGACCAGGAGTGGAAGACCCGTCGGGCGGTGGAGCGCATCAACCGCTGTGTCCAGGGGGCGGCGGACAGCATGGGGGCGGAGCTGAAGATCACCCAGTACCTGTGTCCCACCCAGCCGCTGCTGCTCAACGAGCCGCTGCTGGATGCCTATGAAACGAACATGGCCGCGCTGGGTGAGCCGGTCGTGGTGGAGGAGGCCAACCGCCTATCTACCGACGCGGGCAACGTGAGCTTCCGGATACCCACCCTCCACGGGATGCTCGGCATTCACGGATGTGGGGGTGTCGATCTGCATACGGAGGAGTTCGCCGCCCGAACCGTGACCGAGGAGGGCCGGGAGGCCACCCGGCTGGGAGTCTGCGCCCTGGCGGGTGTGGGCTACGACCTGCTCACCCGGCCTGAGCTGCTGGAGGCTGTCCGGGCCGACTTCCAGCGGGGCATCCGGGAACAGGACGAGAAAGGAGTTTCATCATCATGCTATTGAAAAATTCTATCACGGAGGACAAGACTATCTGGGCTGGCCTGAACCACCCGGAGCTCCCCCTGGAGGAGGCCGACATAGCTGTGTTCGGTATCCCCTACGACGGCGGGGTCAGCTTCCGCTCCGGCACTTGTGAGGCGCCCCAGGAGCTGCGGAAAATCACCCACACCATCTCGCCCACCACCGAGGATTTCCGGGATATCTCCCCTGTGAAGGTCAAGGATCTGGGTGACTGCGTGGGGAAGGACCGGGACGAGATGTTCGCCGAGGCGGAGAAGCTGGCCTATCAGGCCGTGAAGGCGGGAAAGTTCTTTACCATGATCGGCGGCGACCACTCGGTGACGATCCCCGTCCACCGGGGCGTCAACCGGGCGGTGGAGGAGGACTTCGGTATCATCCACATCGACGCCCACTTCGATCTCTGCCACGAGATGCACGGGGACATTCTGTCCCACGGCTCCACCGAGCGGCGGGCCACCGAGCTGTCCCACGTGGGGGACAGTGACCACCTCTACTTCCTCGGCATCCGCTCCATCGAGTCCGACGAGCTGGAGTTCTACCAGAACAACAAGATCAACGTCCTCTCCGCCGCTGATCTGGACCACCTGGGGGTGCCGGCGGCACTGGAGCGGATGGTGTCCCACATGAAGCGGTTCTCCAAAGTCTATATCACTCTGGATATTGACTGCCTGGACCCCGCCTATGCCGCCGGTACCGGCACGCCCCAATTCGGCGGCCTCACCGCCCGGCAGCTCCTGGACCTGCTGAAGGGCCTTTTTGACGGCCTCAACATCATCGGCATGGACGTGGTGGAGGTGGCCCCCAGACTGGACCCCTCTCTGGCGGCGCTGTTCGCGGCCCGGAAAATTATTACCGAGTGCTGGGCCCACCACTACTTCAAAAACCTCGCCCGTGCGTAAGCAGAGAGAAGAAGACCAAGCGCATAAAACACGGCCTCCGGTTCAGGCGGAGGCCGTGTTTTATGCGCTCAGAAAAACTTTTCAGACCGTTCATCCGTCCAATGTTTAACAGCCACTGCGGCGGTATACGTTTGGATGAGGTGAGCTTAATGAAGCGGATAGGTGCGCTGCTGCTCTGCGGTATTCTGCTGCTCCCGGCCGCCGGAGCTTCCGGCACCCCTTGGCCGGCCTGGGCAGCCGAGGCGCTGGCCTGGGGACGGGAAAAGTCGGTCAGCCGGGCATTTCTGGCCTCGCCGGGACAGCGTTTGACCCGCGGAGCGGTGGCCCGGCTGCTCTATGAGTCGGCAGGGCAGCCCGCTGCGCATGAGGAGTGCCCTTTCTCTGATGTGTCTGAAAAGGATGCCGTAGCCGTGGGCTGGGCAGCAGGGCAGGGCTATCTCACTGGCGTGGGAGATGGAACCTATGAGCCAGGCCGCCCTGTCACCCGGCAGGAATTTGCCGCTATCCTCTGGAGACAGGCGGGAACACCCGAGGTACCGGTCCAAGGACTCGAGCGTTTTGGGGACGCCGGCACTGTGTCGGAATGGGCGAGGGATGCTGTGCTCTGGTGCCAGCAGGCCGGGGTAATGGCAGGCCGGAGCGGGGATAAACTGGCCCCAGAGGATACCATCACCACAGCGGAGGCGCTGGTCATGCTGGAGCGGGCCGCCGGGCTGCCCGATGTCGGGCAGCTCCGGGACGATCTGGAGATCCTTGCCGCACACCACCGGCCGGTGGGCTCCCAGGGGGAGGCCGATGCAGTCCGGTACCTGAGGGACCGCTTTGAGGAAATGGGGTACAGCGTCACTCTCCAGCCCTATACCGACGGCCAGGGCCGCACCGGGCACAATGTCGCCGCGGTAAAGGCGGCCTCTGTTCCCGATGCGGATATCTTGGTGCTGTCCGCCCATCACGACAGTGTGCCCACTGCCTATGGGGCAAATGATAATGCCTCGGGTGTGGCTGCCCTGCTCTATACGGCGGAGGCGCTGAGGAATGTACCGACTGATACGGAGGTGCGCTTCCTCAGCTTCACCGATGAAGAGAACGGTAAGAATGGATCCCGGACCTACACCGCCTCTCTGACAGAGGAGGAGCGGACTCGGATAGTCGGTGCGATCCAGTTCGATATGCTGGGCGGACTCGGTTCCACAGGGACTCTGGTGTGTACTGTAGACGGGGAGGCGAACTGGGTCAGCGACCTGCTTCAGAAAAAGAATCCGGGGTTGGAGAGCGGAGTGGAGACCGCCAGCGACCATACCTCGTTTCAGCTCTCTGGAATACCTGCTGTCCTGCTGATGCAGAGGGGGCGGGGCTACCTGTACCACTCGGCGGCGGATACGGCGGAACAGTTGGATCTGTATGCCATTGCGGCTGCCGCTGACAGCGCAGCAGCCGCGGCGGAGGAGATCTGCTCGGCCGATACCCCCTCCTACCGGGCTCTGGCCCGGGAGCAGGGAGAGAGAGGCGCCTACCGCCAGACCAGACAGAATATGATCTATTTCGGCAGTTCCAGAGCGGATACTGAGGCGTACATCGGAGCGGCGGGAGAGCCCGTAGGCGCCAGTGAGATATCCGGGGAGGGGTGGACCGACACCTATGAGACCTACCACTACTCCATGCGCTGGTTTGACAGCAAAGTTCCTATGAGTACCTATTACCAGTACCGCAACGGTTTTCTAGAGCGCATTGAGCTGCGGCCGGAGGAAACCGGCTATACAGGGGAACAGGTACGGGAACTCATTGAGGCGATGTATGGCTCCCCCGTATCAGAGGAGAGGGGACAGACCGGCTGGTCCGACCCCATTTACAGCAAATATATCACGCTGTCCCGTGAGCGGCGGTCAAGCCGTCATCAGCGATCCGGAGGATGCGGCGGTATGGAACTATCTGTGTTCGATCCTCCCGCTGGAGGCCAGACAGAAGTTGGCCGAGTTCAACCTGTTTACGGACGGTACCAGTAATGTCCTGGCCTATACCTCTCCCATTCGGGAGGAGGGCGTTACGGACAACACCCGCTTTTCCATCAGCATTGACTACTTCGATGTGTATGATGAAAACGGGGAGAAGCGGGACTGGAGCAAACTGACCTACACGATTTTGCACGAGTATGGCCACGTCCTGCTGGAGGACGAGACACAGGTAGACCTGACCGTGGGCAGGGACACTCATGACCCGGCGGGATTTGTGGAGGGGGCCTTCCGCAGAGCGTTTTACGATGCGTTTTGGAGGGAGCTTGGAGTCAGCGGCGCGGGTGATTACGACAGATCGCCTACTCATTATGTGAGCCGTTACGGGGCCAACTACTTCCATGAGGATATCGCCGACACCTTTGCCGTCTTTGTGTTGGGTGGGGAGCCTGGAAAAAACACTGTGGCAGAGGAGAAGCTGCGCTTTTTCTGGAGGGACCCAGATATGACGGCGCTGCGGTCCGCTGTCCGGGAAAACCTGGGGTTGGAGTGGCCGAAGCGAGCTGACACCAGCAGCTCCAGCCCCGCGCCGCCGGTGGCCGCTGCCCTGGAGGAATTGGAACAGAAGCTGATGGAAGCGATTGTAGCGGTGGAGCAGCCGCCCGCCTTAGCATGTGCGGCACCGGTCGGTTCGGCGGAGCTGCCCATGGCTGTTAAAAACCTGTACTACAGCATCTTATCCGACCATCCGGAGTACAAGTATGCCTATGATCTCACTTCAGAGGTAGGGGAGGACGGACTGCTCCGCTGTAAAGTGTCCTATATGCCCTACCGTACCGGCGCGTATCCCGCCGGATTTCAGGGAATAGAGGTGGATGGCCTGGATCGTCTGGTGGAGGTGGCGCGGGGTGGACTGTCACAGGAGAGTATTCCCATCCGGATTACCGAGCCCACTCTGACAGTGGATGCCATGAACCGGGCGCTTCAGCAGGTGGGCGGCGGTTGGCTGTTGTGCCAGCTCAGCCGTGACGGCACCGCTATCACGGTCACGCCCCAGGGTGGCCTGAGCCGAGAGGAGGCCCTGAACCGGCTGGCTCAGTCAGAGTGCCTGGCAAGGCAGGTTTATGAGGAAATCATCACGGCGGAGATGGGGAAGGCTGCACAGGCTGAGGCGCTGTATGCTTACTTGACGGAACAGGTACGTTACGACTTCCGCTACTACAGCCAGCCCGGTGAGATGCCCTACAGCGCTACCACCGCATACGGGGCGCTCCATGACCATCTAGCCATCTGCGGCGGCTATGCCCAGGCGTTCCAGATGCTTTTACAACAGGCGGAGATTCCCTGTATTACCGTCAGTGGGAAGATGGGTGGAGAGAACCACATGTGGGTTCTGGCCCAGGTGGACGGCCAGTGGCTCTATTTTGATCCCACCAGCGACCGGGGCAGGGTTGATTACGGTTTTCAGTACTTCGGAGTGGGAGAGGATGCTCTGCTCCGCTATACCTGGGACCGGGAGGGGGCGCGCAGCTTAACGGAGGCGCTGTTTCCCTAATCGGGAAAATTGGAAAACGGCAGTGACGCATACCCCTGTATACGTCACTGCCGTTTTCGGCTGCCCGGCGAATCATTGTCATGGCCTCGGCGCAGATGATAGGCATCGCATTGGGCAGGCGAAAGAAGCGTGTGGCGGTTTCTGCTTGGATGATGTTGTCCAGAGCGCGTACTGCGCCGCCCCATCAGCCGGGCTGAGGGCTTGTCTCCGGAAGGGATCAGCGCATGCCTGCTGTGCAATATGCAGATATGCGGAATCACCATTTTGACTTCCCCACTGGGACAGTGCTCTCCGCCGGACTCTATATTGATCACACCCGGGGCAAAACGCAGCCAAATTTCTGATTTTGGGTATGCAAATTAAGACCGAGACGTTTGCTCTATCCCGGCCCCTGTCCTTCTGCATCCCGGCAGTCCTCCCAATCCGGGAGACGAAATAGGCGGTTGAGGACGGCCCGCGTCTGCCGAGAGAGTCAAGCTGCCATGGCTCAAAGCGCCGTGCCCCTCTTGGGGACGGACAGGCGGGAGAGCTCCACGCCCTCGTGCTCCAGCAGTCGGAGCTTAGCGGCGATGCCGCCGGCATACCCGGTGAGGCTGCCGCCGGAGCCCACGACCCGGTGGCAGGGAATGATGATGGAGATGGGGTTGTGGCCCACCGCGCCGCCCACTGCCTGGCTGGACATGGAGGGCCTTCCCATCTGCGCCGCCAGCGCCCGGGCAAGAGCTCCGTAGGTCGTGGTTTCTCCGTAGGGTATTTGGCACAGCAGCCTCCATACCCGCTGCCGGAACTCCCCGCCGATGGGGCACAGGGGCAGTTCGGAGGGCATCGGCTTTTCTCCAGCAAAATCCCGGGCCAGCCAGTCCCGCGCCGCGTCAAAGACGGGAAGCCCGTCCCGCTCCTCCAGCGCCTCCCGCACGGCTCCGCCGAAATACTTCTGTCCCTCCAGCCAAAGGCCGATCAGGTGCTCCCCATCGCTGCCCAGCGTGAGCATCCCCAGCGGGGATGGGCAGACCGCAGAATAGTACATCCAATTCCTCCTTTTTGATCAATCAGATGGATTTCACAGCGGCACCGCAGGCCGCCTGTCAATGAGATCATAGCACAAAACGCACCGTTTTTCTCCTATGAACGTTCCAAGCCAACAAAAGGGGGTTGACAGGAGCGGGGAATATGTGTATCATTACACTAACGCTTTAATTCGTTAGCGAGATAGAAGGTGATTCAATGTCGCAGTTTCTAAACGGGGCGCTCCGGCGGCTCACCCCCTATACGCCGGGGGAACAGCCCCGGAATCAGGCATACATCAAGCTGAACACCAATGAATCTCCCTATCCCCCGTCGCCGGGGGTACTGGCGGCGCTGAACCGGGCGGAGGGGGAGAACCTGCGCCTCTACTCCGACCCGGAAGCGGTGGAGCTGAGGGAGGCGCTGGCGGCCCGGTACGGGGTGGAGCGTGAGAATGTGTTTGTCGCCAACGGCTCCGACGAGGCCCTCAGCTTCGCCTTTCTGGCCTATGCCGCCGACGGCCGGGGGGTGGCCTTTCCCGACATCAGCTACGGGTTTTACGCCGTGTTCGCCCGCCTGTACGGCATACCAGTCCGGCAGGTGCCCCTGCGGGCGGACCTCCGCCTGGTGCCGGAGGACTACAATCACCTGCATCGAACCATTGTGCTCGCCAACCCCAACGCCCCCACCGGACTGGCCCTGAGTCGGGACGAGGTAGAGGGGATCGTCCGGGCCAACCCGGATGCGGTGGTGGTGGTGGACGAGGCCTATGTGGACTTCGGCGGGGAGAGCGCGGTGCCTCTCACCGCCCGCTATCCCAACCTGCTGGTGGTGCAGACCTTTTCCAAGTCCCGCTCCATGGCGGGAGCCCGGCTGGGCTACGCCATCGGGGATGCGGCCCTGATTCAGGATCTGGAGGCCATCCGCTTCTCCACCAATCCCTACAACGTCAACCGCCTGACCCTGCGGGCAGGGGTCGCGGCCCTGGCGGAGCAGGACTACTACGACGCCAACTGCGCGGCCATCGTGGACACCCGCGCCGATACCAAGCGGCGGCTGGAGGCGCTTGGCTTCACCTGCACCGACTCCAGGGCGAACTTCCTCTTTGCCCGCCATCCGGCAGCGGACGGCGGGGACCTCTACCGGAGGCTCAAGGAGCGCGGGGTGCTGGTGCGCCGCTTCGACGCCCCCCGCATCGGGGACTATATCCGCATCACCATCGGTACCAGGGCCCAGATGGACGCCCTGCTGGAACGGCTGGAGGGACTGCTATGAGAACCGCCCGCATTGCGCGCAAGACCAATGAGACCGACATCACCCTCACCATTTGTCTGGACGGCCGGGGGGTGAGCGCCATTCAGAGCGGCGTGGGCTTTCTTGACCACATGCTCACCCTGCTGGCCCGCCACGGGCGGCTGGATCTGGAGCTCACCTGCCGGGGAGACACTCAGGTGGACGACCACCACAGCGTGGAGGATATCGGCATCGCTCTGGGGGACGCCGTGGCCCAGGCCCTGGGGGAGAAGCGGGGGGTGCGCCGGTACGCCTCCCTCCACCTGCCCATGGACGAGGCGCTGATTCTGTGCGCGGTGGATCTGTCCGGCCGGGGGGGCTATTACGATGCCCTGGACATCCCGGCCCAGAAGATCGGGCGCTTCGACACCGAGCTGGTGTACGAGTTCATGAACGCCTTCGCCGTCCACGCCGACCTCACCCTCCACCTGCGGAGGGTGTGCGGCCGCAACTCCCACCACATCGTGGAGGGGGCCTTCAAGGCCCTGGGCCGGGCCCTGCGGGAGGCGGCGGCCATTGATCCAGAGGGCCGGGACGAAATTCCATCCACAAAGGGGATGCTTTGACCATGCAGGAGCGGCTGAACCGGCTCTATGAGCAGTACGGCTACCGAAAATTCAAAATGTCCCGGTTTGAGGATTACGACCTCTACGCCCAGAACCGGGATTTTCTGCGGCAAGACCGCATTATCACCTTTACCGACGCCGACGGCGCCCTCAAGGCCCTCAAGCCGGACATCACCCTGTCCATCATGAAGAGCAACGGAGGAGACAGCGAAAAGGTGTACTACAACGAGAACGTCTGCCGGGAGGTGGGGGGCGCCTTCCGGGAGATCCTCCAGGTGGGGGTGGAGTCGGTGGGGCAGATTGACCCCTATGCCGAGGCAGAGGTCATCGCCTTGGCCGCCCGCTCCCTGGAGCAGCTCTCCCCGAAGTACGTGCTGGCTCTGTCTGACGTGAGCTTCGTGGGCAGCCTGCTGGACCAGATGGGGCTGTCCGCCCCCGTGCGGGGGAAGGTGCTGGGCCTCATTGCCCGAAAGAACGTCCCAGGCTTGTGCGTCCTGGCGGAGCGGGGGGAGCTGACCGGGGAGCAGGCCGACGGCCTGCGGGAGCTGGTGGAGCTGTACGCCCCTCTCAAGGAGGGGATTGGCCGGGTGGGGCGGCTGGCCAAGAGCAACGCCGCCTGGGAGGCCCTGCGGCAGCTCTCCCTCACCGCCGGACTGCTGGAGTCGTTTGGGCTGGAGGAGCGGGTACGGCTGGATTTCTCCCTGGTGAACAGCATGGATTACTACAATGGGGTGATCTTCCAGGGCTTTCTGCCCGGCCTCCAAACCCCGGCGCTCTCCGGCGGGCGGTACGACAACCTGCCCCGTAAGATGGGCAAGCAGGTGGGGGCCATCGGCTTTGCCCTGTCCATGGGCTTGCTGGAGGAAAGGGCGGACGGCGGACGGTTTGACGCCGACGTGCTGCTCACCTATGGGCCCGACGCGGAACTGGCCGGGCTGGCAGCCTTTGCCGAGGCCCTGCGGGCCTCCGGCCGCTCCGTCCGCTGTGAGCGGGCGGGGGGCTCCGCCCAGCTCCGCTGTCGGACTGAGCTGCGCTACCGCAGCGGCATGACACCGGAGGAGGTGGGACTATGATCAATGTGGCGCTGCCCAAGGGGCGGCTGGGGGAGAGGGCCTACGAGGCCTTTGCCTCCGCCGGGTACGACTGCCCCGCGATTTTGGAGAAAAACCGCAGGCTGACCTTTGAAAACAGGGAGAAGGGAGTGCGGTATTTCTGGGTGAAGCCCTCCGACGTGAGCATCTATGTGGAGCGGGGGGCGGCCGACGTGGGGGTAGCCGGCCGGGATATCCTGCTGGAGTACGAGCCCGACGTGTACGAGCTGCTGGATCTGGGCATCGGCCGGTGCCGTATGTGCGTGGCCGGGCCAGAAAACTTCTACGACGCGCCCGGCCGAACCCTCCGGGTGGCCACCAAATTCCCCCACATCACGGCAGAGCACTACACGGCCAAGTCCCGCGACATCGACATCATCAAGCTCAACGGCTCCATCGAGCTGGCTCCCATCCTGGGCCTGTCCGACGTGATTGTGGACATTGTGGAGACGGGCAAGACCCTGCTGGAAAACCACCTGGCGCCTTTGGAGACCATTGTGGACATCAGCGCGTGGCTGATCAGCAGTCGGGTGAGCTATCAATTCAAGCATCAGGAGATCGCCGCGATGCAGGCGGCCCTGGCGCGGAAGCTGTGAGGCGGTCATGATCAAAATATATGATATCGAAACGCTGGAGGAGCGGGAGATCCTGTTCCGCGGCGGAAGCGGGGCGGACGTGTCCGCCCCGGTGGCGGAGATCCTCCGGGCCGTGCAGGAGCGGGGGGACGCGGCCCTGCGGGAGTATACCCTCCGCTTTGACGGCGCAGCGCCGGACGCCCTGGTGGTGACGGCGGAGGAGGTGGACCAGGCGGCGGCGCAGGTGGAGCCGGCCTTCCTGGCCGTGCTGGAGGAGGCCGCGGAGCACATCCGGGCCTACCACGCCCGGCAGAAGCGGGAGAGCTTCGTGATGACCGAGCGGGAGGGCGTGGTGCTGGGCCAGCGGATCATCCCCTTGGCGCGGGTGGGTATCTATGTGCCCGGCGGCACCGCCGCCTACCCTTCCACCGTGCTGATGAATGCCATTCCCGCCCGGATCGCCGGAGTGGGGGAGATCATTATGGTGACGCCGCCCGGGCGGGATGGGGCGGTGAACCCCCACATCCTGGCCGCAGCCAAAATCGCCGGCGTGACCCGGATCTACAAGGTGGGCGGCGCCCAGGCGGTGGCCGCCCTGGCCTACGGCACCGGGACCATCCCTCAGGTGGATAAGATCGTGGGCCCCGGAAACGCCTACGTGGCGGAGGCCAAGCGCCAGGTCTTCGGCCGGGTAAACATCGACATGATCGCCGGGCCCTCCGAGGTGCTGGTACTGGCCGACGGCCGCTCCAATCCCGCCTGGGTGGCGGCGGATCTGCTGAGCCAGGCGGAGCACGACCGGATGGCCGCCGCCGTGCTGGTCACTGACTCCCGCCCCCTGGCCGAGGCGGTGGCTCATGAGCTGGAGCGGCAGTTGGCCGCCCTGCCCCGGGCAGAGATCGCCCGGGCCTCCCTGGAGGCCAACGGCAAGCTCATCGTCTGCCGGGATCTCCGGGAGGGCATCGCGGTGGCCAACCGCATCGCCCCGGAGCACCTGGAGCTGTGTGTGGACAACCCCTTCGACTACCTGGGGGAGATTCAGAACGCCGGCTCCGTCTTCCTGGGCCGTTATAACCCGGAGCCCATGGGGGACTACTTTGCCGGGCCCAACCACACTCTGCCTACCATGGGCACCGCCCGGTTCTACAGTCCCCTGTCGGTGGATGACTTCGTAAAGAAGTCCCAGTTCAGCTACTACACCCGGGACGCCCTGGCCAGGGACTACCGGAAGGTGAGCCTGTTCGCCCGCAAGGAGGGCCTGGACGCCCACGCCAGGGCGGTGGATATCCGGTTTGAGGGGGGAGAGGCATGATCGCCATCATCGACTACGGGGTGGGTAACCTGTTCTCCCTCAAGAGCTCCCTGGCGGCCATCGGCCGGGAGGCCGTGGTCACCGGGGACCGAGCGGTCCTCCGGGCGGCCAGCCACGTGATCCTCCCCGGCGTGGGGGCTTTCGGCGACGCGGCGGCCCGGCTGCGGGCCGCCGGCTTGGCGGAGGCGGTACTGG
>CWHM01000332.1_pt2 | contig 20662 bp, 19 predicted proteins | sample 681021 | NCBI WGS metagenome assembly CWHM01 (sample SAMEA3735796, study PRJEB9488) | human gut metagenome | biome: ENVO:mammalia-associated habitat; material: ENVO:feces | place: Malawi | collected 2009-02-27
ATTGTAAAGGATTTGCAGAAAAAGCCCGGAAATCCGGGATTTTTAGCGTCCGAGTAGTGCATTAGGCGGCGGGATATGGTATAATGATAGCAACACATTATACCTGTTTATTCGGCTGTCGGAAAGGAGGACTAATGTTACAGTCGAATAAAATCACCGCCCTTTACTGCCGTTTAAGTCAAGAGGATATGCAAGCCGGAGAAAGCGGAAGCATACAGCACCAAAAAATGATACTTCAACGCTATGCGGACGAACACCATTTTTTGAACACAAAGTTTTTTGTGGACGACGGATTTTCCGGCGTGAGTTTTGAGCGCGAGGGGCTGCAAGCGATGTTGCAGGAAGTGGAAGCCGGACGAGTGGCGACGGTCATTACCAAAGACCTTTCCCGTCTTGGCAGAAACTATCTGAAAACGGGCGAACTCATAGAGATTGTATTTCCCGAAAACGGAGTACGCTATATCGCGATCAACGACGGAGTTGACACAGCGCGGGAGGATAACGAGTTTACCCCCTTGCGGAACTGGTTTAACGAGTTTTACGCCCGCGACACAAGCAAGAAAATCCGCGCAGTTAAACAGGCACAGGCGCAAAAAGGCGAGCGCGTCAACGGGGAATATCCATACGGCTATATCCCAGACCCGAACAACCGCCACCACCTTATACCCGACCCGGAAACCGCGCCGATTGTCAAACAGGTTTTCGCTATGTTTGTTAGCGGCGTGCGTATGTGCGAAATCCAAAAATGGCTTGCGGAAAACAAAGTCTTGACGATTGGAGCGTTGCGCTATCAGCGTACAGGACAGGCGCGGTATCAGCGGGCAATGATCGCCCCCTATACTTGGCCGGACAAAACGCTCTATGACATATTAGCAAGGCAGGAATATTTAGGGCATACCATAACCGCGAAAACTCACAAGGTATCCTACAAGTCGAAAAAGACCCGGAAGAACGAAGAAGAACAACGCTATTTCTTCCCAAACACCCATGAGCCGCTTGTTGACGAGGAAACCTTTGAACTTGCGCAAAAGCGGATTGCTACCCGCCACCGCCCGACAAAAGCAGCGGAGATTGATATTTTTTCCGGCTTGCTGTTTTGCGCTGGTTGCAGACATAAGATGTATTACCAACAGGGCGTAAATATCGAGCCGCGCAAGTTTTCCTATTCTTGCGGCGCATGGCGCAACAGGGCAAGGACAGGCAGCGAGTGTACCTCTCATTATATCCGCAAAAACGTACTTCTTGATTTAGTGCTGGAAGATATGCGGCGGGTTTTGCGGTATGTTAAGGAACACGAACAGGACTTTATCTGTAAAGCTACCGAGTACGGCGACATGGAAGCGAGAAAGGCATTAGCGCAGCAGCAAAAGGAACTTTTCAAAGCACAGGCGCGTATGACCGAACTTGACACGCTTTTCCGCAAGCTGTATGAGGACAACGCATTAGGCAGACTGACAGATGAACGGTTTGTGTTTCTAACTTCCGGCTATGAGGACGAAAAGAAATCCCTTGCCGCAAGGATAGACGAGTTACAACAGCAGATCGCAACCGTTACCGAGCGAAAAAGGGATATATCAAGGTTTATTCAGATTGTCGGGAAATACAGCGACATACAGGAATTGACCTATGAAAACGTCCATGAGTTTATCGACCGTATTTTGATACATGAATTAGACCGGGAAACCAACACCCGGAAAATCGAAATCCATTATAGCTTTGTCGGACAGGTTGATACCGAGCAGGAGCCGACGCAAGTTGTCAACCATGACCGCCGCAACATGGTAGATGTAAAAAGTATCGCTATCTAACCCCAGCAAAGGTAGTGCCACTGTAGCCATCGTCTACGAAAAAAGTCGGATTCGGAAAGCGATTATCCTTGGCATATTGGAGCAGGATATTTTTCTGATTCACAATGGAGTTGCTATCGCCAGCCAGTGCATCCTCCTGAGAAAGTCTGCAATATAAAGCGGTAATTTTGTCTGTTGCCCTTAACATTTCTGTTTCCTCCTTCATAGGGACAACTGACAGTTCTTGGTTAGTCAAGGATATTGTATCAAAGGTTTTATTATTTGTCATCGATGTCGTCCTCCATGGCTCTGCGCATTCTGTCAACGGTCATTCGTTCCAGTTTACGGAGGAAATCAGTTTTCCCTTCGTAATATCCGGTGACGGTATAGACTGTCCCCCCAATTTCCCTTTGGAGCGTGATCTGCGGTATCCAGTATGCAGAGATATTGCCTGCATGGATATTTCCGTTGGCATCCATCTTTGCAGCAGCACTTTTCTGAATTTCTGGCGAACGTACACATTTAGTGTAAGGGTCTGGCTCAGAAAGTAGTGAGCAATCAGCATCCGAAACCTGTTCAATCTGGTTGAGCCATTCCTTGTAATCTTCGTGCTTTACATCAAAATTAAATTCGTTGGTCATTTATTTCCTCCTTCGTGTGTTGCCTGTTTACTTCCGCCCAAGTTGGGCAGAAGTTAAAACAAAAAAGCTGTCACATAGGCATCAAGAAACAAGCACAAAAACACTTGCACTTATCTGATGGTTCTATGTAACAGCCAACGTGAAGAAGGACTCGTCCCTTCACAAATATGTCGGACTTCAAATCGGGTAATCCCGCAAAACTATAAAATCAATCTCGAACCGATATTCAATTTTCTGCGTTTATTCTACTGGATAATTGTAGAAAAAACAAGTATGTCGAGGAGTGCCGGAAAAACATTTTTCACTTCGGCGCAAGTTGCACAGAAGTTATTTTTTATCATGTTACTTCTGGACAAATTGGCCAGAAGTTGCACTCTCGGAAACGCTCAGAATGAGCGAGCAGCCATCATCGAAAGATGATGTTCGAAGGGGATTGGGGATGTTGCCCCAACAAGCACTCTTTGCAAAAGCACCGAAAGGTGATTTTGCGAAAATGAGTGAACCTGTACAGGTTTACACTGCTTGCCAATTTGTGAAGGGTCAAAATATGGCTCTAATTTATTTCCAACTTGGGAATAATTCCACTATGCCACCTGTGGCCAATTCGTCCACAAGACAAAATTCTCCTTTTGCATTTTTGAACTTGTGCCCTATTGGGAACAAGTAAAAGGGTAGGAATAGTATCTCCCGCCAATTTAGCGAGAAGTAAACTCGTGTCAACTTGGCACGAAGTCAGAGCCGATAACTAACAATTTCAACTTCTGATCAATTTGCGCAGAAGTTATTTTTTATTCCCGACAAATTGTCGGGAAGTATATCTTTCCCAACCTTTATATATCGTTTATAACGCTTTCAACGTAAAACAAAGGGTCCATCAATTAACAAAATGCCAATAGACGGACTCTTTATCATATTGGATATTAAAAAAATTTACGATACTGAAGGCAATAAGAGAAACATTATGATGGATACCGTTTCGATTATTTGTATAAGTTCGCTCGGATCATTTTGTGTACTTATTACAGTTTCGAGTTCTTCGTAACAATTAAAGAAAAGTTTTACAACATTTAGCAACTCACTATTTTGCTCATTTGCATTTTCAATCAGTTCGCTTACGAGATCTTCGACCAAAATGAAGTCGTTCCACAATGTATTGATTTGGTCAATCAGCATTTCTGTGTATGCAGTCATACTACAAAGACATTTCTCGTCAATAGACGTCTGAACAATTTGCTGATACCTCTGAATGTATAACTTCATCTCGCCAAGTTTTTTCATGGACTCAATCCACAGCTTCAAAGAATTTGTTGCATTCATTTTTTCAATTAGCACAGGTTCTATTTCACACGGATACATCGGTTTTGCTATTCGGGATTCTTCTGTATCCAAAAGTTTATAGAACGGAATCGAGTACACTGCCGGCGAGAGCACACCAGAAAAAACAGGTACATATGCTAACTCTAAGGATTGCGTTTCCAAATACCATCTATCACTTGATGGCAAAATACTGTTTTTAAATACATCCCTGATCGTCATCACGATTCTGGTGTATTCATTCTCAAGGGTATTATCTTCTTCCATATTGTAATCAACAATGATGTAGGCATGTTTATTACCTTTAAGAAGGGTACCGTTCACCGCCGTAACTGCTTTTGAAAGCGTATCACAAAAATAGTTTGTTCCCTTGCGATATTTTTGTTTTGAATCATAAGCAATGGCGCAACCTTTCGGTTGATTATCAAGCACATAACGCCAAACATTAACTAAAGTAAGAATATTCTCAAGTTCTTGCTTTGCAAAATCTTCATTAAGTGAACTGTATTCGGAAAACAACAATTCATACTCTTTCTGGAAGTCCACGATGGCTTTAGCCGCAGAATAAAGATTAAACATAGCGAGTCTTGGATTCTTAACAATGCTAATATCTTGCTTATTAATTCTTACACGAAGAACTTCAATAAACTGATTATAAAAATTATCCAACGAGGAATACACATCATTCAATCGTTTTCTAAATTTCTCATACTTACCAACCGAAAGCAATTGACGCATTGTAAAATACTCTGCAACAGGGCTTTTTGCGTTTCCTTCAGAATAAAGACAGTACGGATCAACAGCAAAAGTGGGAAGTCGATTTTCGGCAAAGGTGTGTTCTTTAAACACTTTTAGCCGATCATCAACCCTTTTTCCTCGATCCTGTGTATATCTCCCTTTTCTGTATACATCATCAATGAGCTTGATTGTTTCAACAATCAAATCGTTGACATTACTTCTTATCTCATCAATATCAGCCACATATTCCTGCCAAGAAGAAGGACGTAAGCTATAATCTATTCGTATTTTTGTCCATCCATTCAATTCAGAAACCCATGTATTTGGGCGCTTACTCTTATGGATGTGAAGTTTATGGTCTAAAGCTTCAATCCCCAGATCACGAAGAAGATCAACACCAATCAACTCAATATCGATATACTCTTTCTCTGGATATAGTTGCTTTAAAATATCCAGCATTTTAATTCGCCAATACTGATTTGTGTTTTTGGTGTTCTCAGGAATCGTTGTTTCTGTCGAAAGAGGCGGAATGAATTTACATGACACTTCATCGCTTGTAACCGAAAAAGTAAGTACTTGCATTTCACGGATAAGCCTCTCCACGAATATATCTACAGCAGCCAAATAACTTTCCTCTAAAGCAGGATGTTCAAAGAGCCCACGTATTGCATCCGCAGAGGGTTGGAGTTCCCCAGCGTATATACTGGTAACTATTTCATCAACCTTGAAGGGCAATGTAACTTTCCTATCTCGCTTTGCCATCCAAAATAGTGCATATCCAAACGATGAACGTTCAGTATCTGTATTAGGCAAAAACGATGGTATTTCACTATTATTTATAAAGCAATCTGTTGCTTCATAATTGATGGAAAGTGAAGTTAGTGAATTTTTAACCTCATCGATGGCATTTTGTAAATCTACCTTGTTGAAGATAGACAGATCTTTTATCCCATCTGCAATTAGCTCATCGGATCGTTCAATACCAGAAAGATCAAGCGGCAAGAAACAAAGCCATCCTTTGCCACGTTTTGCTACCAGAGAGCTAATGAATGTCATGTTGCTCTCAACATAACGCTTTGCATCTAACCAAAGCATTGACCTAATAGCATTTGCATATCCTACCCAGTCACAGAACTTTATTTGAGAGAGTCTCTGTACATCTTTGATATCATATTGTTGATTAGAGAAATAATCTAACAGAACAACTCGCACATTTTGCGATGATATACACGGCAAAGCTTTGAATGCAACTTCTCTGGGGTCGGTGCAAATCTGATTGCATAACGCATCAAAAACAATTTTCGCACGCACCGGATGAAGTGCTTCGATGGTGTTATCATCAACTACCCTGATTAGATATTCGCCTTTCAGACGTCTAATAGCAGCGTGCATTGTTGAACAATGAATTTCATTTTTTGCTGCAACAAGATTAACGGTACATCCTAATCGCCCAGCATAGCAAACCAACTGAAGTAATTCTAACCAATCATCAGAAATACCTTCTCGCAGCAATGCATCTACCTGGTCCTGGAGTCGCTGTGCCAAAGTCTGATTATTTGTCAGCAAATATACAAATTCAATCAATGGTCCTTGACCACCGAAGGTTTGCCATGCTTCTTCAAAAGTTCTGTGCTCAGCGTGAGGCTGTGTTTCTGTAAAAGAACTATAAATACGTGCAGCTTCTTCTTTTGATAAAGCCAACTCTATAATCCCATATTGGATTGCTTTCCCACTAATAGGTGTTCGGTTATAGTCTTCATCCCGGATGGAAATAAGAACTGGAATGGAAAGGCCTCGAGATTGTAACTCTTGAAGTAAAAATGCCCAAAGTGTTTCGCCTGGTTGTACATCGATATAGATGATGAGGTGCTTATTGTGCTTACCCAGACCTTCTAACGCTGAAACTAAATTTTGTGCTTGGCCTTCGTTAGCAATGGTACGTACACAAAACACCCAGCCTTCAGGATATGTATCAATTAAGTAGCGATAACAAAGGGTGGTCTTTCCTTGACCAGATACGCCCTTAAGAATTGCGACTCCTTTACTGTTGATTACAGCTTGAATCTCTTCCATCCAATAATTTCGTTTGAAATCGAAATTGTTACGAATATGCGTAGGATGTGCAGACACACCTTGTAAATACTCTTTTTCCAGTTGTTTATGATCGCCATTTAGTTGCAATTCATCTAAGCGAACAAGAGACTTGTTATATTCCTTGTAAAATCCATCTAATGCGGCAATATTTGTTCCAATTTCATGGATCTTTTCTTGCCATAATTTTAGTGTTGTGTATCCTTTGCCCTTTGATAGTACAGAAATATGATGAATTAGTAGTTCTTTTGCCAATGTAGGTGCAGACATTACGGGAACATACTCACTGATTTGAGTCTGAATATTTAACTCTAAATCATCAAGATTGACTTTTTCAAAATGCACAGAATCAATCAACCATGCTGCGTCCTCTACGGATAAACCATGTTTTTCTACAAGCTTTTTCGTTATAGCTTTTTTGGTATTTGTATTTCCTTTTTGTACTTCCTGCAGTTCAGCACCAAGAGCGTTAAAGTGGACAACCTTAATACATCCGAAAGATGGATTTTGTTTGTGTAAGCTACACATGCGATTAAAGAATCCTTCGCCGCTCTGGGAAGTTTTTGTAGCAGCAAGACTTGAAAGCGTTATATCGGCTGATATGTTCTTGACCTGAACAGCTTCTACTACAGCGCCATTCTTTTTGACTACCAAATCCTCAATATCTTCCGGGTAATACTCGTATCCGCCTTCATCGGAAATGAGTCTGGATGCAATATAAAGCGTTTGAGATGAGAACCCCTTCCACGCAGCTTGTGCTCCTACATCTGATTTATAAAAATCGACCACCTTTTCACCTCCTTTTTTTACACTGATCCTAAATTTGAGTTCCCTCCTTAAAATGCTACTTATATTCTGCATACTTTTAATTTTTGCTCCTGTATAATGAAGAATATAAGTATCGTTCCCAAGGAGGTAGGTTCATGGATTATTTTAATATACTCGGTGCTAATGTTAGAGCCTTACGCATCGAACGAAAATTAACTCAAGAGCAATTAGCAGATCTTTGTGACCTCCACCGCACTTATGTAGGTGCAATTGAGCGTGGCGATCGCAATGTCAGTCTAAAAAATATAGTAATAATCGCTCAAGCACTAAATGTTGAGCCTTCCGAATTACTGTTATACAAAAAAGAACTAAAGGAGTAATGACTATGGAATTTTGTCATAAAGTAATACCTACAAGATCACAGTATGCCGATGTTGCAGAACATAAATGCCATTGTCCTAAAGGACATTCAGGAAAATGCGAAGAGTTTCCCTTTTTAAATCATCTTAAGTCTATCAACAAACAGGTCGCAGAAAAGATTAAACGAGATGCCACTATGACTACTGGAGCCGCTTGGAAAAGTGCCGATGCAGGTCCTAATCGAATTCTTCGATGGGTAATGCTTCTTGATGACGAAGAATTACTTAAATACGGTATCAATATGGCTGAATTGAAACCCGGTGTCATTGCTAAATTGCGTGAGAAAGCTGCAGACTATGATTCCTGTACCTTAGTGGCGGCAAAGCTTACATGGCTTGTGTATCAAATGGAGAACGCTCCAGAAGCGCCTATGGCCATTAAAGAATATTTGGAAGATATCTTTGGTACGATGGTTCCCAATACGACTCGTTGTGTTATTTGTCGTTTGCCATTAGATTATGAATTGTTCTCAATGGCTGCCAGAGGAAAAGCAGCCATTGAGACTTGCCATAAAAACCCTCGTATGCACAATCCAGAAAATGTAGGGTTTGGTCACCGTGAATGTAATATTGCGCAGGGTGCAAAAACCTTAGATGAATTCTATCAGTGGATTGAGGCGATCTTAGCTCGAGTAGAAGAAGAAAAATCTTTATAATTCAAAAGAGTTCTCGTTCTGTTTCAGCATAAATAAACATTCCGCACGCATTTCAATGTTTCGTTGGAATGCGTGTATTTTTTCTTTCCATTCCTTTGTTCTTTCAGGAATTCGGATACTAATTTCTTGAATTCTATTGCCTAACGTTCCAAGTGTAGACTGTATAAAGATTAAACTTCTAACCTGTTCCTGAACTTCGTCTGAGTTCAGACAATACAGAAATTCATATGGGGAAAACGGTGCAGCTTCGGTTAACGAAAGAATTTCTATATGGCTTTGAATCAAACTTTTGATATTGTATTTTGTAATAATTGCTGTTTTTCCGATCCTATATCTACCATCTGCAATGAACAGGATATCACCAACGGACAAATTTTGTTGAGGAGCATATTGTTGATAAATCTCCTCGCTTACTGAATTTGTTGGATCGCTAGATATTTCAAAATTAATAATATCTGAGGTTCTAACAAAAGGAATCGAACCTGTTCCATATGCTTCGCTACCAACTTCTTTTCCGCTTTTCCTCTTTAAGTACCCTTTTTGAATCATTTCACCAATTGATATATATTCATCAGGGTTATGATGTGTAGCTTTTCCTGCTAAATATCTCGGAACAAAATAATTGCCTATCAACTGCACTTTTTTCCAAACTTTTTCATCTGGATCATTCATATATGTCTGGGCTATTAATTCGAAATCATTTGGTAATGCTTCATTGACAGAGTTTGTAATTCTTCCTCGTTTATCGTGCCCACAATTTTTAGCAACAGAAACAATTATCTCATCAGAAAATTCGATTCCTTTTTGATATATCAAAACATTGGTCTTTGTATCTGTCGACGGTTGGAATGTGTTTCTTGGACAATCAATCATAGCCAAAACTTTACCGTGTTTTTTTAGATATGCCCAGATATATCCTAATGACTTATTGCCGAAAATCCCCTCTGGCAGAACAATAGCCATTGTTCCTCCTGGCTTAAGCATACGAACACATAGCTCTAAAAACAGAACTTGTGGTGCTTGGTTTTTCACTATGGTATTTAACCTATACCATGTTTTGTCTTTCTCTGAATATGTCCAGTTGTAGCCAAATTCATATAAGCGAAGCAAAGAGTCATCAGTGATGCCGATTTTAGCTCCAAACGGTGGGTTTGTAAGAATTAAATCTGCACTTTCAACTAAATTATACAAGTCACTATCAGGAGATAAAATCTCTAAAGAATTTCTATTGAATACTGCTGAATTACCATGGCTGATAATCTCGGTTGTAGCTAACGCCATATCAGCCATATCTCTATCTTTATCTACGCCAATAAGACGAATGCTCGTCTCATCTATACAATCAACAGATTTGGCATATGTATATGCTTCTGTTAAAAAACCGCCGGTTCCACAAGCGGGATCAATAATTACACTTTGATTTTGGGGATTTACAATACGCACCATGCATTCGACCAATTCTTTTGGAGTAAAAAACTGTCCCTTATCCCCCCTGATTCTCGGCCCAATTATAGCTTGGAAAGCATCCCCTATGATATGGGACGGCGCATCAAGTAAAGATATGTTACTCAACGTGTTAAGTACAACAGCAATATCACCATCGCTTAAAGAAAAATCATCGTATTGCTCGCAACTTTGCGGGTATTTTTCCTTAAGCATTCTCAGTAGTTCTTTCCCGGAAAAACTGCTAATATCTTGAATATTGTCCTGTTCTGCTATTAATTTACACAAAAGAACCTTGGTAATATCGGATACAATTCTTTCGGCACGGCTCGTACTGCTATTCGAATATAGCTGATAGTAAATACTTTTGAAACATGAATTATAGTCAAAAGACAATTGTGTCGTATTGTCCATACGGTTACCTCCAATAATGCTATATGAATATTATAGTCATCATTCCACATCGTGTCAACCGTTCAAATAAGAAAGTCGGATAGGAAAGGATCAGTATCACTATAACCAGTATTATTACATTGTGATTTTCACGGTTCTTGAATTGTGAATCCACAGAGAAAAGGCTGACCAAATAGGACAGCCTTCATTGCAATTTATGGGTTTAGTTGTAACTCAGTTCAGGAGCAACCACTGCTATTTGCGTATTGATTAGAACAGAGGACAATAGGAGCTGCATTTTGCTCTCAAATGTCTCAGAGAACTGATGCTGACATTCTTCTGGCTTCGGTAAACTCTCATTCATGGCAAGCGCCAATTCCTCAGCCACCTGTTTCAATAATTTCTCGGACAACATATCACCCCCCTCATATTCGTTTAACTATAATAACGATTGAAAACACCGATTTTGGACAGACGGAAAATATTTTTTGCATTTTGATAGATACAAAATGCCACCCGAAGGATCGCTCCTACGGGTGGCATCAAATCGTCTATGTTCTTTATTCTTCCATGACTTCCAACATCATTCTGGCACCCAGCTTAAAGCTGTTCTGGAATATCAGGCACTCCGTAATGGTTTGATGTTCTCGGACACAATCCGTGTATTTCTCGAACAATGTTTTCTGTTCGTCCGTCATAGCTACTCGGAGTTTTTCTTCATTCCGGCAAATCAGTTCCTGTAATTTCTTATACTCTTTACAGGAAGAAGTATCGTAGTCGGTAGGCTCAATATTGCCGTACCAAAATTCTTCAAGAATTTTCATACGATGTCCTCCTCATAGACCAGTTCCCGGAGGACGCTTTCTTCCGCCTGTGCTTTCAAACTATTCATATGTGCTACCCATACAAGCTGCTGTGTTGCCTTGTCTGGAGCAGGATTATTCGCCAACAACTCCTCCATCAGCAACTCCATTCGCTTTACACAGGTCTGCTGTACTTCCCACAGATGCAGAAACAGCGTTTCGTTCAAGATCATATCGTTGAAAAGTATCGGTTTATTCTGTTCAAGGAATATTCTACGCATCCTGCCATATTTGCCAAGTATCTGTGCTTCTGTGTGCGCTAATCTGATGTCGGGGATAAAATAATCACCGCATTGGGTATAGGTTAAGTTCTGAGCCATAATCGCACCTCCAATCAATCTGCTGTTTTCATTTAGATTGTACTGGATGGAACAGGAAAAGGGAAGTTTGTCGCATACACAAATGAGCGATACCTGGTCATTCAAACCAAGTATCGCTCATTTTCTTTTTTGCTAACCTCGACTGCCAGATGCCATAATCATTGAAAATTTGTTGCTTCCTGTATTATGGGCACCCAGCATTACCGGAGGGGCGGATGACTACCTGCGGCTACTGGTGGAGGAGATCATGCCGGAGGCGGAGAAAGAACTGCCCGGCCCTCCGGCGTGGCGGGGGATCGCCGGGTACTCCCTGGCGGGGCTGTTCGCCTTGTATGCCATTTGCCAGACGGATGTGTTCTCCCGGGTGGGGTGCATGTCCGGTTCTCTGTGGTTTCCTGGTTTCAAGGAGTACGTCTTCTCCCACGAGCCGAAGCGCTGGGCGGACTGCATATACTTCTCCCTGGGGGACAGGGAGGCCAAGACCCGCAATCCGGTCCTGAAAACCGTTCAGGAGAACACAGAGGCGATCCATGCCCACTTTCTGGCTCAGGGGATCGACACGGTGTTCCAACTGAATCCCGGCAACCACTTCGTCCAGGGGATCGAGCGCACCGTGGCCGGTATCCGGTGGTTGCTGGGCAGGTAGGGGATGGCTTTCGGCCCTTATTCTTTGTATAGCGTGTGAGAATTTGATACGCCCACAGCGCAAAAACTTCCCGGCCGGGAGCGGCGGTTGCTGCCGTCCTGGCCGGGAAGCGCTTTTTGATTCCAACAATGAGCAAGAGGCCCGCGGAGCCATGGCCTGGAGCCGCCACAGTTCACAACAAACGCAGCTCCTTGACCTTCTCCATCCGCTGGATGACCGGGACGCCGAAGGGGCACCGCTTCTCGCAGTTCCCGCAGGCGATGCAGTCCTCCGCCCGGGCGGTGAGGGCCTGGTAGTGGGCCCGGATGGACTGGGGCACCTGGGGCTGCATCACCGCCAGGTCGTAGAGCTTGTTCACCATGGCGATGTCGATGCCCTTGGGGCAGGGGGCACAGTGGCCGCAGTAGGTGCACTGGCCGGCGTAGGCGTGGCGGGGGGCGCCGGCCAGGGTGCTGGCGTAGTCCCGCTCCTCCTCGGAGGCCGTCTCATAGGCTGCCGCCGCCAGCACGTGCTCCGGGGTGTCATAGCCCGCCAGGATGCTGGCCACCGCCGGCCGGGTCAGGGCGTAGTGGATGCACTGTACCGGGGTCAGGGTCACGCCGAAGGGGGAGGTGCTCCCGGAGAATAGCCGCCCGCCGGCGTACCCCTTCATCACCGTGATCCCCACGCCCCGCTGCTCGCACAGCCGGTAGAGCTCCGCTCGGTCCGGGTGGATGCCGCCCAGCCCCACCTCGTAGCTCTCCTCTGAGAAATACTGCTCCATGTCCTCGGTGGCGGGGAGCAGGTCGAAGGCGGGGTTGACGCTGAACAGCAGCATCTCGATCTCCCCGCTCAGGGCGGCCAGGATGCCCACCCTGGGGTTGTGGGTGCTCATGCCGATGTGGCGGATGACGCCTTTTGCCTTCTGCTCCTTCACATAGGCCAGGAATTCCCCCTCCATGATGCGGTGGAACTCCGCCTCCTCGTCCACGAAGTGGATCATGCCCAGGTCGATGTAGCCGGTGCCCAGCCGCTCCAGCAGATCCTCAAAGGCGGGCCCCACCTTGTCCATGTCCCGGGTGCGGACATACTGGCCGTCCTGCCAGGTGGAGCCGAAGTGCCCCTGGATGATCCACCGCTCCCGCTTTCCGGCGATGGCCGCGCCGATGTTGGAGCGCACCTTGGGCTCCGGCATCCAGCAGTCCAGGATGTTGATCCCCTGGGCCTCACAGCAGTCGATGACCGCCTTGACCTCCTCCGCGCTGTGGCGCTCCAGCCACTCCGCCCCCAGGCCGATCTCGCTGACCATCAGCCCGGTGTTTCCCAGCGCCCGGTATCTCATAAAAATCCCCCTCCAAGTCTTGCGCGTTCAGATACCCCTATCTTACCATACTTTTCCGGCCGGTCAAGGCCGGAGCGCCGCCTTGCCCTCCTTGCCGGGGGCGTGTATAATGGGATGAAACGGACAGGAGGCAACGCCATGCGCATTCTCATGCTGGGCAACAGCTTTACATTCACAAACGAGATGCCCTAAATGCTCGCCGCCCTCACCGGCGGGGAGGTGGTCTGCCACGCCCGGGGCGGGGCGCGGCTGTCCGAGCAGCTGAACCCTAACACCAGGCTGGGCGCCCGCACCCAGGCCGCGCTGGCCGGGGAGCGGTGGGACTATGTGGTGCTCCAGGAGATGAGCCACGGCCCCATCACCGCGCCCAAGAGCTTCTTTTCCAGCGTGGAGCGGCTCTGCGGGCAGATCCGGGCAAACGGGGCCGTGCCGGTCCTGTTCGCCACCTGGGCGTATCAGAAAGGCGGGGCCAAGCTGGCCGCCAAGGGCTGGGACTACGACGGGATGGCCAGTCAGCTGGCCGAGGCGTACCGGAAAGCGGCGTTGGACAACCGGGCCCTGCTGGCCGATGTGGGCGGCCGGTTTTACAGGTGGCCCGATCCCCGGGAGCTCTACGCCGCCGACGGCGTCCACCCCAGTGAGCTGGGCTCCCGCATGGCGGCGGAGACCATCGCGGACGTGATCCGGCATCACAAGGAGGCAGAATGAACACAGAGACAAGATCCCGGCGCGGCCGGTGGAAGATCGCCGCTTGTGTCCTGCTGGCGGCGGTGGCGCTGGTGGCCGCGGGCTTTTTCTGGTATGTGTCCGACTACTACCGGGCGGACGAGATCGCCCTGGAGGTGCTGGCCCGGGACGGCGGCGTCACGGTGCAGGACGATTTGACCGTCCTCTCCCCGTCCTACCCCACGGATACCGGCCTCATCTTCTACCCCGGGGCCAAGGTGGAGGGGACCGCCTATCTGCCCCTGCTGGACCAGCTGCGGCAGACCGGCCTCACCTGCGTCCTGGTGGAGATGCCCTTCCATCTGGCCATCTTCGATGCGGACGCGGCGGAGGACGTGATGGAGCAGTTTCCGGACATCCAGCACTGGTACATCGCCGGCCACTCCCTGGGCGGGGCCATGGCCTCCCAATTCGCGGCGGACCACCCTGACGAGATCGACGGCCTTATCCTGCTGGGGGCCTATCTCTACGGCGACTACCCGCCGGAGGACACCCTCACCGTCTACGGCTCCCTGAACCAGAGCGTGGAGGACGAGATCGACTACACCGAGAACGTGGTGGAGATCCAGGGCGGCAACCATGCCCAGTTCGGCAATTACGGCCCCCAGAAGGGGGACGCGCCTGCGACTATCTCGGCGGAGGAACAGCAGGCCCGGACGGTGGAGGCCGTGGCGGAGTTTATCGCCCGGCGGCAGGGATAAATGAAAGGGCTGTGGGGCGGTTCGAGGGTTTTTGCGGTAGGAAAAGAGTAAACTGGAACATAAGAAAAAAGTGAAGATGATAAGAAGGCAACTTGACTTTCTTTCAGAATGTGAAGATTTTTGACTTCTGTTTCTTGAGATTCTCAAGAAGTGAGTTGACATTCCCGCGGAAACCTATAAAGAAGCATCACAAAAGAGAACGTGATGAGTTTCTGAACTGAGAAAATCTAAATAAATCTAAATAAAGCAAACAGAAATCTAACTCCCTGCTTGCTTTGTTGAGAGATGAAAGTCTGCGGCCTCTGAATTTGTTGTTCGCAGCGAAGAACAAAACCAACGACACAACTTGCATCTAACTTGCATGAAACTTGCAACTAAAAACTTGATGCAAGTGGATGGTGGCATGGCAATGTCGGCACAGGGTCCGGTCTCGCTATCTTTCTATCTTTTGAATCGGCGTGGGAGAAACTGATACGCCCGCTGTACAGAAAAGACTTGCTTAACACTTCTGGCAGAGGTAGAATAGCCAAAACAGAAAGGGTTAAAAAATGATGGGCTATCACCGTTTTTCCCCTTGGCAGATAGGCTGCCTGTAAGAGAGCATGTTTCCTTGACGACTCTTGCAGGCGGTCCGAACTGTCAAGGAGTGATCACAATTGAATAGAGACCGCAGTTACTATCGTAGGCAGCGCATGCGAGTGATCCATCGCAAGGAAAATATTCTTCGCCAGCTTGGAGGAGAGGAAAATGTCCTTGCCTGGGAACATGGTGCCGCCGGACGGCTGTCCAAGGGGAAGATCCATTGTTCCTGCTGGATGTGCCGTAGCAAGTCCTATGACGACCCTCAAGTCCGAGACAAGCGGGCGGCGATCAATGCCGCCCAGCAGTTGCTGGAGATCGAGTAACTTCTCTCACAAAAAACGCTTTCCGGCCGGGGGCGGCAGATATCTGCCGCCCTTGGTCAGGAAGCGTTTTTGACCCTATATTTGATCACAGTCAGAGTCGAAACACTCAGAAACGGGGCTTTAAGAGGGCCCAAAAAGATTTGATATCTTTGGCAAATGAACAATATCACAGAAAGCAAAAAGTAACTATTGAAAACAAGAAAACAAATTAAAAGGGAACCGGACGCATCCGATCCCCTTAAGTATGCTCCGTAGAGACATACCGCAATTCACATTTATACTATACCACAAGTACTGTAAAAAAGCAAGAATTATTTGGTTTTAATGAATTTTCTCAACGCAGCAACCTTGGCGTTGTTATCTGTGCGAATAATCTGGCTATAAACACTGATAGGAATTGCCTTTCGAAGTTTTTCGGTACATTCTACAAAAGAAGAAATCAATCGCTTCATGTCATTTTTGGACATTTGGAGTAAGGAAAGTTGGTATACAACGAGTACCAGATAGTCAGTGACGGTCTCAAATGTTAATCCGGAAACACCTGTGGCATTTGAAATAGCATTACTCACTTGCTTATCGATGCTTCCTGTACGGAACCGAGTGTCAAAGATAACATCATTATGAGCAATGGCGTTGCGGAGATCTTTGGTTGTGTATATGAGACGCTGGGGCATTAGTGCATTGGTGTCATCCGACTTTCTGATTCCAATTTTCGCTGAAATCGCTTGCCTGCAGCTAAAATTCAAGCAGGAAACGAAGTGCCCAAACTCTCCCAGACTCAGCAATTCAAAGATTGCCCAAATCGGCAGATTCACATCCTTGTTGAGATAGTGCTCAGCGATTTTATTGCCGTTTCCGAAAGCATCCGTTTGAACTTTATAAATGCGGTTGCGCAAATCCAGTCGGCGCTTCAATTCTCGCTTATATCTATCTTCAGCCTGCTTGCGGTCTTTAGCATCTTTGAATGTCTTGCCGGATGTGGAGAACATTTTATAATTATCCAAGAGTTGGCTATATACATCGATAAAACTATCAGAGTTGACCGTTCCAACAACAGTTTCGAGAACATAGTTTTTCAAGGCCGTTTCAATTTGCATAACAAACGGATAGAACAACGCCTTCAACTGGGAATCGAACTCATACACAGCGGTCAGTTCATCAAAACTTGTATAGGGGATGACGTTGGTTGCTTTGTTGATATAGCGGTACCCTTTATACCCATGATAATAACCGATATTCATCAGCTTACGCTTTTGAAAGGAGCCATTAATCGCAATTCCTTTTTGGTCACGTAAATACCGCATCAGCGAATCTGTTGTTTTGGGATGTTTTCCAGACATACATCATCCCCCTTTCAATTTAGAATATGATACTATATTTGCTTGAAATAGTCAATTGTTGTGCTTTGAAGGGGCTTTGTGTTAACAGAGTTACTTGTCAGACAATCGGCTTATTGGATGAGCAATCGTATTTTATTGTTTCACACCGCCATAACACGCGCCACAACACACGCGTGCGTCCTTTCTGCTTGAAGAAACGCACGCGCGTGTTATCATGTGTGAAACGTGATGCTTTGACCACCTTTGTGCAAACGGTCAGATCGTGAAACCTGCTGCCACCGCTTTGACCACATAACCAGCCACAGACAGCGGTGGAATGTACGGAGACAGCACAACCAAAGAGTGACAGAAAGCATATTGATTCGAGCGGAAAATGCTGGAAACAATTAAAAAAGATTAGAAAAAATACCAAACCGGACTTGGTAAGGATGAGGGCTCCGGTTCAAATCCGGATAGCAGCTCCACAAAAACCGCTCTTTTCGCTTGAAAAGGGCGGCTTTATTTTGGGGGGAGAAAGAACCACCAGCTATACTGGTGGGCTTCCCCCATATGCTTTAGCAAAAAGCAGTGAAAGTGACAAGAAAGTTTCAAATAGAAGATAATATGCCCGTTTACGGGCGGCCGAGCGCAAGATGCAGGCTAAAGATAGCGGTATGGGCCACTTCGCCCTGTTTTTACCGCGTGGTATAGGTGCGGGTGCGCAGGGTAAACCCGGCGTCGTAGTGTCCCAGAATGGAAAAACCGTTTTGACATCCACGCCATTTTGCAGGGCTGTTGTGGCAAAGGTGGGCCTGAGGTCGTGGAACATGAGGTGCTCTAGGCCCGTGTTTTTAAAATTTATTTATAGAGGGTTACCATTCTGTCCGGGTGCTTTTCGTGCTCCTGGATGAGCAGTTCCACGGCAGCCTGTGGGATGGACACCTGCCCGACGGAGTTCTCCGTTTTGGAGTGGGTCAGCTCCAGGGAGCAGTCAGGGTTACGGACGTATTGCCTGCGCACCGGAATTGTCCGGCCTTGGATGTCCACATGTCCAACCGCAGGGCCGCCAGTTCACCTTTTCGCAGAGCGTTGTCCAAATCCAAATAGAACATGTGCAGGAGTACCCACACCCTAGCAGCCTCCAAGTCGTCCCGGATGTGCTCCAGAGGCAGGATTTTCATGTGCAGTTTTCGGGCATTAGGGACGATGCAGGCACTAACAATAAGCTCGTAATAGTTTGAAATAGCGTAGCAAACGTTAGGCTAGGCGCAAAGATTGTACCACGTTCACAGTCCGGTGGCCGGCTCTCCCGATGTCCCTGATAATGCCAGCCATCCGCCGGCAGAGGTATTTTCTTGCAATTCCAAGTTTGGAGTGGTAAACTGGGCATGCACGCAACACAGATTGGAAGGAGAATGGAGCATGAATCCCGAGAGCGACTTCCGGATCGAGAGCACGTATGACAGGCAGGCGTATCAGGCCATGGCAAAGGCCACCTGGAAGCTGTTCCAGAAGCACAGGATGGAGGTGATGGCCTATCCCGCCCTGATCAGCGTGGCTTTGGTGATCGCCGTTCTGCTGGTATTTAACTGGAATCATACGGTCCTGCCCATACGCATTTTGGGTATTGCGTTTATTGTTCTGCAGTTCGCGGTGATCCCCCTGGGCGCGCGGCGCGCTCAAGCCAAGACGTGCCGGAAAGCGATCCGTGATGCGGAAAAACGGGGCGAATATCCCGCCCGTGTGGAGTTTTTGTTCCAGGACGACCATATCCGTACCACAGTGGGGAAGGAAGCCACGTCGGTTCGCTACCGGGAGGTCAGCCATTTGGCCGCTCTGAAGGACTGGCGGTTCCTCTATTTCGGGCAGGGGGCGTATATCATCCCCGTCTCGGCGTTTCGGGATGCGGCGGAGCTGGACCGCTTCGATACGTTTATTACCGGGAAGTGCGGCATGCCCATTGTAATACTGGAGGGGGAAGTACCCAAGAGCTGACGGAATGCAAGAAGGGGAGGAGACGGATGCAGGAGTCCGAGCGTATTTTCATTGCTGAAAACGCCACGCTGCTGCGGGGAAGCGAGCGGGAGCTCAACCGGCAGCTCTTTACGATCCTGAACAGCATCTATGACGGACTTTACATTACGGACGGACAGGCCAACACGATCCTGATCAACCGCGCCTATGAGGAGGTCTCCGGCCTGCGGCGGGAGGACGTGCTGGGCAAAAGCATGCAGGAGATTGTCACTACCGGCATGATTGACCGCTCCGGCTCCCTGGGGGTGCTCAAGACCCGAAAGCCCGTGACGCTGGAGCAGACCTTCCGCACCGGCAAGCAGGCGCTCATCACCAGCACCCCCCACTTTGACAGCAGCGGGGAGATCACCATGATCATCACGGTGGTCCGGGATATGACGGAGATCTACGGCCTGCAGCGGAAGTATCAGGAGAGCGAGGAGCGCCGCCGCTCCGAGATGGAGTTCCTGCAGCGCAACCAGAGGTTTGTCTCCCGCATGGTGGCGGCCGATCCCCGCACGCTGGAGGTGCTGGCCCGGGCCCAGAAGGTGGCCGCCCTGGACACGACGATCCTGCTGCTGGGGGAGACCGGCGTGGGCAAGGAGCAGTTCGCGCGGTACATCTACGAAAACTCCGCCCGCGCCCGGCAGAGCTTCATTGGCATCAACTGCGGCGCCATCCCGGCCAGCCTGATCGAGAGCGAGCTGTTCGGCTATGAGAAGGGGGCCTTCACCGGGGCCAGCAAAGAGGGAAAGATGGGCGTGTTTGAGAGCGCCGACAAGGGTACCGTCTTTCTGGACGAGGTGGGCGACCTGCCCCTTGAGATGCAGGTACATCTCCTCCGCGTCCTGCAGGAGATGCAGGTAAGAAGAGTTGGAGGCGTACGCTCCATCTCGGTGGACGTGCGCATCATCGCCGCCACCAACCGGAACCTGCTGGACATGGTGCATGAAAAGACCTTCCGGGAGGATCTGTACTACCGGCTCAATGTGGTGCCCATCGAGATCCCGCCCCTGCGGGAGCGCAAGCGGGACATTCGCCCACTGGTGGAGAGCTTTCTCAAGGACATGAACAAGAAGTACCGCTATCAGAAGCGGTTTGCCGGCGCAGCCATGGAGATTCTATACAGCTACGTCTGGCCTGGCAACGTGCGGGAGCTGAAAAACGTAGTGGAGCAGGCGGTGATCCTCAGCGCCGGGGACGAGATCCAGCCCTCCGAGCTGCCCATTGCCTGCCGGTTTGAGGGGGAGAGCCACGGCGGGGACGAGACTGGGCGTGTGAACCTGAAGCTGGAGGTGGCGCGGTTCGAGTATGAGTATATCTGCCGCGCCTATGAGAAGTACGGAACGGTGCGGGCCGCGGCGGCCAGCCTGGGGATGGACAGCGCCACCTTTGTCCGCAAACGCCGCAAGTTTGAGGAGCTGCTGCAAAAATGAAACGGGCGCTGTAAAAATGCACCAGCCTACAGAATTGCGGCAGGTCAATTGGTTTCAGTTAGATAAGTTTAAATTAACCGATGATCTCTTGATGCAGAAATGCAGCAAACAGGGAGAGGGATTTCTCGGGGGAAAAGCCCAATCAACTGCGCGGCAGTTGAT
>CWHM01000398.1_pt1 | contig 18105 bp, 17 predicted proteins | sample 681021 | NCBI WGS metagenome assembly CWHM01 (sample SAMEA3735796, study PRJEB9488) | human gut metagenome | biome: ENVO:mammalia-associated habitat; material: ENVO:feces | place: Malawi | collected 2009-02-27
CCAGCAGCCCTACGTATTCCCCGTCCGGCAATTCCGACAGTTGCTTTAATGCCGCGGCAAAGGCACGCTCCCTCATTTCCTGCTCGGTACTGAGCCGTAAATTGCGTGCCGCTAAGATTGCAGCATGGGAGAGGCGTTCTTTCCGAAGGGCGGACTCCCTCTCGCTGCGCTCCAACAGGGCGGTGCTCTGAATATACGCCTGTTCTTGATAAGCGGAGAGACATTCCTTCGCTCTGGCCCTGGCTTGGGCCAAAATCTGATCTGCCTCAGTCTGTGCATCAGCGATAATCTGCGCTGTAATCGCTTGGATTCCGTTCATTTGCTCCCACCTTTCTCCCTCATGCTGCTCCTTACAGGGCGTTCATCAGCAGCAATACAGAGGCCAGCAGGGACAGAATGGCGTAAAACTCCACGATACCGCATAGAATAATTCCTTTCGCCCAGTCGTCCGGCTTTTTGGCAACCACATTGATGGCGGCTGCGGCCACACGGCCCTGATAGAGCGCGGAGAGCCAGCCGCCGAGGGCCATGGGGACACAGGAAACAAAGATGGTCAGTCCGTCCGTCACGGAGAGGTCGGTAATGCCGCCGGAAAAAGCGCCCATGGTAAACAGCGCAAAGAACCATATAACCAAACCATACAGGCCCTGAGTACCGGGCAGAACTTGAAGAATCAGGCATTTGGAAAAGTGCTCAGGGGTTTCGCTTAAAACGCCGGTAGCCGCCTCGCCGACCATTCCAGTACCTCTGGCAGAGCCTACACAGCAAAGTCCTACCGCAAGAGCGGCACCCAGAAACGCCAGGCCAATACCGCCAAACTGCGCAATAAAGTCAGCCATATCAATCTTCCTCCTTGATATCTACATATTTAGTGTTGATGAGCAGCGGCCGGAAGGGCTTGCCGCCTTCTTTGTAGAACCGTCCAAAGAACTCCAGACATTGGAGCCGCAGATCGTGGACATAGCAGCCCAGCAGATTCGACATGAAGTTCAGCGCGTTTCCTACCAGGGAGATGATAACGAAGCCTGCCACCGAGCCGGTTACCTCACCCAGGGTATTAAACACCTGCGCGATGACGCTGCCAGCCAGCATTAGCGCCATAAGGCGCGCGTAAGACAGGATATCACTGAAAAAGCCGGTGGCTCCATTGTATACCGTCCCAATCAAAGCAGTGAGCTTCCCGAAGCCCTTTGCATTCCGGGTTCCCCCGTAGAGCAGCATGAGAAGCCCAATCAAAAGGACAATGGGATATCCGCCCAAATTTCCGATGCCCACCACCGCCAGGGCCACCCCTGCCAAAATAATCCACCAAGTTCCTTCGTCCCACAGCGCATCAGTCCAGGTGCCCGCTTGTACCTTCCGCACAACACTGATGGCCATACCGATCAGTACCTGCAGCAGCCCCAAGGCCAGAGAACCAATCAGGATAGCCAGCGTATCCGTAAGGGGAGTAAAGAGCGCGGGCAGAGCGGTAAAGGTTGTGTCCGGGCGGATCAGCTTCGCCAGACGGGGGAGAAAGTCACCCAGGAAGCTTCCGGTAAGCGCTCCCATCACAAACGTACTGATCCCGCACAGGATCAAAAGCCCGGCCATATGCTCCATCGTTCCGCTCGGCCGCAGCTTCCTGCGCATAAAAATGCCACCGGCGAGCATGAGAAGCCCGTAAGCCATATCGGCCATCATCATTCCAAAAAAGAAGATGAAAAAGGGAGCCATAAGCGGGTTGGGATCCACCCCGTCATAGGCGGGATAGACATACATGTCGGTGACCATATTGAGAGGGCGGGTGAGCCGGTTGTTTTTGAGCTTGACAGGCACCTGAGGGTATTCGTCCGGCTCCGGATCAGTGGCCTCCCAGGCGGCAGAGTACTGCGAGAGCAGATGCTCTACGTCGGAAAGCTGTTCCGCCGGAACCCAACCCTCCAGAAAAAACGTGGATGTAGAGGAGAGCAGTTTCTCTTTCGCCTCCATACGTTGGATATCCTGCGTCATGCGGTCTATGCAGATCTGAAGCGCTGTCTGGTGGCCGGCCTCCTGTGCCAGTCGAGCCCGGCATGCCTCTAGTTCTTGTGAAAGTATCCTCTGCCGATCCTCAATCTGATCGATGTTTGACCGGGCGGTCCCCTTCCAACCTCGAAAGCTTGTGGCGGTAAAGCCAAAGTTTTTTAAGGCGTCCCGCGCGGCATCCCCTGCCTTTCGGTGACAGAGTACCAGTACATATTGCAGCTCTCCGGCCCGGCCCGCCCATTGTACCTGGCAGAGCTCGGTCGTCTCGGCCAGGGCGGCCTCCACCGCCTGATGACTTGCCAGACCGGAGAGCGTCCCGAACAGCACTAATACATGTTTCGTAGAAACGGTATCCAGGGGAACGTCCAGCCCCAGCCAGGGCGTCAGGGCCTCTCTCTGCCCGATAAGCTTGTTCTGTTCAGCACAGATGCTGTCGCGCTTTTTTTCAAGCGCGGCAACGCGTTCAACCGTTTCCTCCGCCTCCAGAACTATCTGTCGGTCAAACAGTTCCCGCTCCGTAATTCGGGGCCGGGAGGGGAAGCGACCTTTTTTATTTGTAGGGGAACAGCGCTTCAGCCGCTCCAGCGTGGTGCGAAACTCGTCCATCCTGAGCTGTGCATTTGCCAGCGCCCCGTCGCTCTTTGCGGTAAAGCCCTGCCAGCCGGGATCTGAACTTGGCTGTGTTGGCGCACGAAGTTCGACGCAGCCAAGATGCTGGAGTTTCCGAAGGAGTTCCTCACAGTCGGATGCCATGCCGAAGATACGCAGCCGTTTCATTTTGACAATAGACATGAGTCTCCCACAACCCTTCTGACAATAAGTGCGGCCGCGTCTGCAAGCCGTTCTTCCGCCTGCCTCCGCAGGTCGTCACAGGCGCGCCGCGCCTCCGTCATAATCGCGTCTGCACGAAGCTGCGCAGCTTGTTCCGCTTGTGTATCCTGTTCCCGCCTCTGCGCCTCCGCCTCACGGAGCGCCTGCTCCAGTGCGGCCTGCCCCTGCCGCTCCGCATCAGAGAGCAGTTTCTTTGCCTGCTCCACAGCCAGCGCTTGGTATTCTTTCGCCTTGTGTTCAGCCTCCTCGATTTGCTGAACCGCATTTTTCGTCATCATTTCCTCACCGCCTTCCTGCATCTGCATTCCGCACACCCGGCAGTTCTCGAGATATCAGTTGCAGCCTGCCGGGTAGCTCCGAATGGGGCTGCCTGACAGGCTGCAAACTTTGGCACGTATCCTACCCGGGCAGCATAGTTCCGGTATCCAGATATCTCGTGTGCCAGGAGAGCGCCTGCTGGAGATTATGGGGAGTATGGCCCCCATATTTTGCGGCGTCCTTTAAGTATTCGCGCAGAAGCGGACGATGTTGAGGGTGCGCACAGCGTTCCACGATCAGTTCCGCCCTTTGCCGCGGCGATTTCCAGCGCAGATCCGCCAGTCCCTGCTCCGTGACAATTACCTGCACATCGTGTTCCGTGTGGTCGATGTGGGAACACATGGGGACGATACAACTGATCGCCCCCTCTTTCGCCACCGAGGCTGTGGCAAAGATGGTCAGTCCCGCATTGCGTGCAAAGTCTCCGCTGCCGCCAATGCCGTTCATCATCTTATTTCCCATGATGTGAGTGGAGTTGACGTTGCCGTACAGATCACATTCAATGGGGGTATTCATGGAGATCAGCCCCAGGCGCCGGACCAGCTCCGGATTGTTGGCAATCTCCTGGGGGCGGATTACCAGCCGCTCCCGGAAGAAATCAATGTTTTCATAAAACAGTTCCAGCTTTTTCTGGGAGAGAGAAACCGCCGTAGTGGAGGCCCCTGCCATCTTTCCCTCCCAGATCAGCTCCAGCGCAGAGTCCTGTACGACTTCGGTATACATGCGCAGGCCGGTAAAGCCGCTGCTTCCCAGACCGGCCAGTACAGCATTGGCCACGCTGCCCACGCCCGACTGGATGGGGGACAACGAGGCCGGCTGCCGGCCGGCTGCCACCTCCTCCTTCAGGAAAGAGATGATGTGCGCCCCGATAGCCGCACTGACCTCGTCCGGCTCTTTAAACACAGGACAGCCGCCCGGATCATTGGTCACAACGATGGCGGCAATCTTGCGGAAGTCACACGGAATTGCAGCGGTTCCGATGCGCTGTGTGGCATCCGTAAGCGGGATCGGCTCGTGTCCTACTCGGTAGATGTCATGCATGCCGTACAGCTCCAAGGGAAGAGCCTCATTGACCTCCAGAATAATCTGATCCGCCTGGTACAAGAAGCAGTCGGAAGCGCCCACTGCCGCAGACGGGATCACGCCATCCTCCGTGACAGCGGCACACTCCACCAAGGCAAAGTCAATATGCAGACCGCCTCGGTTAATAAACTCCGGCATATGGCTTAAATGCATATCGGAGTAGCCCACTTCGCCCGCATTGATGGCGTTGCGCATGGACTTGTTGCTCTGATAGGGATACCGCATGGACAGCAGACCCGCTCTGGTCAGCTCACCATCTAGGGCATCCCCTACTGAGGCTCCGGTCAGAATGGTCAAGTGGTCGGCCTTTTTCTGACGGGCCAGCTCGTGGGGCACCGCCTTGGGCTCGCCTACCAGGGTGAAGCCGGAGCAGCCAATCACACTTCCAGACTGGATCAGTGCCGCGGCCTCTTCCACGCTCTTGATCTTATCGCGCAGGGATGCAGCAATACGTTCCATATTTCACGCCTCCATACATTACGCCTTTCGGCTGGCCAGCGCGTCCAGGCGGCGATTGCGGAAATAGAGGCAGATGTCGATGGAAACCATGACGATGTTGAGGATGTAGAAATAGAATACATAGGTCAGGTTCTGGGTGACAATCTTGCCAATGATGGCACTGACGTAGCCTGTCCAGATGAACACCTCAAAGAACAGGCTTTTCCCCTTGGCGGTGCGGGACTTTGCGGACTTATAGACAGACAGCGGCCAGGACAGGCCGAAGCAAATGACCATGATGAGCTCAAAAATCTCTCCCATTTGAATCACCAACGCCGGAAGCCGCCCAAAGGCGCTCCTGGCATCCTTTCTGATAGATTTGAGAGGGGGTTCTCTTCCTCAGGGGCGGCGCCGGACGGTCACTCGATGGACAGCAGCACGGCGCCGGACTTGACCTTGTCGCCGACGGAGACCAGGACGTCCTTGACAACTCCATCCTTTGGGCAGGGGATGGGCTGCTCCATTTTCATGGCCTCCATAGTGCCCAGGTTATCGCGGGCCTTTACGGTGTCGCCGGGCTTGACGTTGATGGCGACGATGGTGCCGGGGATGCGTGCTTTGATTTCCATAATAAGTTCCTCCCTTAATCAAATATCACTGTGCATCGTTTTTACACCATGCCTATGGTGGTGACGAAGATACCGGCGGCAATGGCGGAGGTGATGACGCCGGAGATATTGGCACCCATGGCCACCGGCAGGATAACGGCGAAGGGATTTTCATCCTGGGCGGCGTGCTGGGCCAGCTTGGCGGTGGTGGGCACGCAGGAAACGCCGGCGATGCCGATGGTGGGGTTAAAGTCCTCGCGCTTGGCTTTGTGCACCAAATACATGAGCCAGCCGCCCAGCAGGCCGCCCACCGCGGAGATAGCCAGGGCAAGAATCCCGATGACCAGAATAATGATCACAGTGGGATTGAGAATGGTGGAGGCCTCGCACAGCACCCCCAGGATCAGGCCCAGGAAGAAGGTGCCGAAATAGGAGAGGCCCTCCTCGAGCAGCTCCGTGTACTTGTTGATTTTGGCCTCCTTTACGGCCATGCCGATGAAGAAGGACAGCAGCAGGGGAGCGGCTACGGGCAGCAGCAGGCAGAGGACGGTACAGGTGATGATGATAAACAGGAATTTGGACTTTTGAGAGACCTCGGGAACCTCAACATACATGTCAATGCCGCGGTACTTTTTGGGCACCATCAGCTTGATGATGTAGGGATATCCGCCGTAAGTCAGGCTTAAGTACAGATATGCAATGATGGAGATGGGCACAAACAGCTCAGGAGCCATCATCAAAGAGGAAAAGAGTACCATGGGGCCATCCGCACCGCCGATCGTAGCCATAGCGGCAGACTGCTCCGGCGTCAGCCCAAAGGCCAGTACGCCCGCCGCCAGCGCGGCAAAGGTTCCCATTTCAGCAAAAATGGCGATAATCATGGAGCTCCAGGGCTTTGCCAGCAAAAAGCTGATCTCGCTCCGTGCTCCGATGCCCATGAAGACCAGACAGGCAATCAGACCGTTGGAAAAGGTCAGATTATAGATTGGCTGGAGAAAATTGACCTGCATGGCATCCACAATAGCCGAAGCATCGGAGACAAGCGGGTCCAGCAGCAGATTGCCGACGGTTCCGGAAGTAAGGAACATCATGCCGCAGTTCACCGCCATCATGCCGATTCCCATCGGCACCATGATCAGCGGCTCCAGAGTCCGCTTGAACCCCAGGCAGGCCAAAACAAAGCCGAATACAATGAGGACAATACGGGCCACCGCGATTACGGGTTCCACCGCAAAGAAGGTTCCGATGCCGGGAAACAGCTGCATAAAGAACTCCATGTTACGGCTCCCCCTCTCCGTCGTCCGTCTGGCCCGGGCGGCTGGTCAGCTTGCTGATACCCACGATGATGGCCACCACCAGCAGGGAAATCACCGCTGTCAGACCGTAGGTCATGGCTGTGTATGGAATAATACCCATATCTCGTTTCAACTCCTTACAGCGGCATATTCCCCCGGGGATGGGGCTGCCGCTCCTTATTGATCAGCAGCTCCAGCGCCTCCAGCAGCCGCGCCCTGGTCTCCGAGGGGCGGATGACCAGATCCACGAAGCCGCGGGAGGCCGCCATATATGGCGTGGCAAACTGCTCGGAATAGAGCTGAATCTTTTCCCGGCGGGCCGCTTTCGGATCCTCCGCCGCCTGGATCTCTTTACGGAAGACCACGTTGGCCGCGCCGGCCGCGCCCATGACCGCAATCTCCGCGGTGGGCCAGGCGTATACAAAATCCGCGCCCAAATCCTTGGAGCACATGGCCAGATAGGAGCCGCCATAGGCCTTGCGCAGCACCACGGTCAGCTTGGGCACCTCCGCCACCGAGTAGACATAGAGCAGCTTGGCTCCGTGGCGGATGATGCCGGCGTGCTCTTGGTCGGCGCCGGGCAGGAAGCCCGGTACATCCACCAGGTTGATCAGCGGAATTCCGAAGGCATCGCAGAGCTGGATGAAGCGGGCGGCCTTGTCTGAAGCGTTGATGTCCAGGCTTCCGCCCATAGAAAAGGGCTGATTGGCAATTACGCCCACGCTGTGCCCGCCCAGGCGGCCGAAGCAGGTGATAATGTTGTCGGCATAATAGGGCTGCAACTCCATTACGCTGTCTTCATCTAAAAGGATGCGGACAACATCGTGCATGTCATAGGGCAGGGAGGAGTCGTCGGGAATCACCGTGTCCAGCAGAGGCTGTAATTCCTCATGCTCGGTAAAATCCATTAGGGGGGGCCGAGCTCCTGCCTTGGAGGGGAGATAGCTGAGCAGGCATCGGACCGCTCCCAGGGCCTCCTCTTCGCTGCGCGCGGAAAGGTGTGCCACTCCAGACATAGTGGTATGGGTATCCGCTCCGCCCAGATCCTCCGCAGAGATCTCCTCGCCCGTGGTGGCCGCTACCACCGCGGGACCGGTGATAAACATCTGACTCTCCTTTTCCACCATGACAATCAGGTCCGTCAGGGCGGGGGAGTAGACCGCGCCGCCCGCGCAGGGACCCATGATGACGGAGATCTGCGGGATACGTCCGGAAGAGCAGGCGTTGCGGTAGAAAATCTGCCCATAGCCGGACAGGGCATCCACCGCCTCCTGAATGCGGGCGCCACCGGAGTCGCACAGGCCCACCACGGGGCAGCCCGCCTCCAGAGCCATGTCCATGATTTTGCAGATCTTGGCCGCGTGCATCTCGCCCAGAGACCCGCCCTGGGCGGTAAAGTCCTGAGCGTATACAAAAACCGTGCGCCCGTCGATCTTGCCGTAACCGGTAACCACGCCGTCGGCCGGGATGTCCTTATCCCCCATACCGAAGGCGGTACAGCGGTGGCGCACAAAGCGATCCACCTCTGTAAAAGTGCCGGTATCCATCAGCAATTCAATCCGTTCACGGGCCGTCCGCTTCCCCAGCGCGTGCTGCTTCTCCACCGCTTTAGGGCCGCCGCACCGCAGCACACGGGCCGAATGCGCGTCAAGCTGAGCCAGCTTTTCCGCCGTAGTCATTGTCCTCACTTCCTTTCACACAATTCCAGCAGGACACCGTGGGTAGCCTTGGGGTGGAGGAAGGCGATCCGGGCCCCGCCGGCGCCGTACCGCGGCGTCTGGTCAATGAGCCGGACGCCCTTTTCCTTCAGCTCCGCCAGGGCGGCGTCAATGTCGTCCACCCGGATGGCGATGTGCTGAATGCCCTCGCCGTTCTTCTCAATGAAGCGGGCGATGGGGCCCTCCGGGGGAGGTACTCTCCAGCAGCTCCAGCTCACTGTCGCCGCAGGGCAGGAACGCAACAGTCACCTGCTGCTCCTGGACAACTTCCGTGCCCTTGCTGTGCAGGCCCAGCGTCTCCTCATACCACTTCACCGGAGCCGCCAGATCCTTGACCGCGATACCGACATGATCAACTCTTGTGCAATTCATAACCGGGACCTCCTCCACTGATTTGTGTTACAAATTTTTCCGCCCAACGATAGGGACTCTCTGTCCTGGACTGGAACCGCTCCAGGCTCTGAGCGAACATGGGGCTGTCCAGCAGGGGACGCAGCAGGCGCTGCTCGATGCCCTCCCGCACCAGGGTCAGAAGCTCGCTGCGCAGGCGCAAGGCGCGGCGGCGGGCCAGCTCTCCGTTCCCGTCCAGGAGGAGGTACTGGCGCTCCAGCTCCTCGCAGAGCTCCGTCACACCCGTGCCCTGAGAGGCCGAGACCAGGAGCACTGGCAGCGGGCGCTTCTCCTCCTCTCCCAGCTCCAGCATGGCCCGCAGCTCATTGGCCGTTCGATCCGCGCCGGGCCGATCCGCCTTGTTGACCGCGAACAGGTCGCCGATCTCCAGAATACCGGCCTTAATGGCCTGCACATCGTCCCCCAATCCGGGGACATTCAGCACCAGCACCAGGTCGGCGATCTCCATGACCGCCACCTCGGACTGCCCTACACCTACGGTTTCCAGCAAAATCAGGTCATAGCCGCAGGCGTCCAGTGCGTGGACCGCTCCCGCCGTGGCGGGCGACAGGCCGCCCAGCTGTCCCCGTGTGCCCATGGAGCGGATGAACACCCCGGTATCCAGGGTCAAATCCCCCATCCGCACCCGGTCGCCCAGGATGGCGCCGCCGGTAAAGGGACTCGTGGGATCCACCGCGATGATGCCAACGCGCAGGCCCTTGGCCCGCCAGAACTTGGTCAAGGCGTTGGTCAGCGTGCTCTTGCCCGCCCCTGGGGGACCGGTGATGCCAAAGATGCGGGCCCGCCCGGTGTGGGGCCAGAGTTGGGTGAGGACGGAGCGCGCCATTTCCCCACCCTGTTCGATGTGGCTGATCAGGCGGGCCACCGCGCGTTTATCACCCGTCCGGCCCCGCTCCAGCAGTGCTGCGAAGTCATCCGTCATCCCTGGCACCACAGTGATCCTGCAGGAACTTCACCGTCTCCGCAGTGGGTGTGCCAGGCGTAAAGACCTCGGACACACCGGCCTTTTTCAGCTCTGGAATATCATCTTCCGGGATGACGCCGCCGCCGAACACCAAAATACCGTCAGCCTCCTGCTCTTTCAGCAGCTCGATCACCCGTGGGAACAGATAGTTGTGGGCCCCGGAGAGCAGGGAGAGTCCTACCGCGTCCACGTCCTCGGACACAGCCGCCTCCACAATCTGCTCCGGTGTCTGGCGCAGGCCGGTGTAAATCACCTCAAAGCCGGCGTCACGCAGCGCCCGGGCCACTACCTTGGCTCCGCGGTCATGGCCGTCCAGGCCGGGCTTGGCAATCAGAACCCGGATCTTCTTTTCACTCATCTCAAAGCACCTCCATCGGACGGTATTCGCCGAACACCTTGCGCAGCTCGCCGCAGATTTCTCCTTCGGTGCAGTACACCCTGGCGCAGTCCAGAATATAGGGCATCAGGTTGTCGCTGCCCTCCGCCGCCGTGCGCAGGGCGTCCAGCCGCTGGCGCACCAGTACGTTGTCCCGGGCCGCCTTCATCTCCTGCAGCTTCTTGATCTGGTTGGCCGCCACCGAGGCGTCAATGTGCAGCAGCCCCTTGGCCGGCGGCTCCTCGATGGTGAACTTGTTGACGCCCACCACGATCTGCTCGCCGCTCTCCACCTGGCGCTGATACTGGTAAGAGCTCTCCGCGATCTCTCGCTGGATGTAGCCCTGCTCAATGGCCTTGACCGCTCCGCCCATGGCGTCGATCTTTTCGATGTACGCCTCGGCTGCGGCCTGGAGCTCGTCGGTCATGCGCTCCACATAGTAGCTGCCGCCCAGGGGATCAATGCTGTCAGCCACACCGCTTTCATAGGCAACAATCTGCTGGGTGCGCAGGGCGATCCGCACGGAGTCCTCCGTCGGGAGGGCCAGCGCCTCATCGCGGCTGTTGGTGTGCAGGGACTGGGTGCCCCCCAGCACAGCCGCCAATGTCTGGATGGCCACGCGCACAATGTTGTTGTCCGGCTGCTGTGCCGTAAGCGTGGAGCCGCCGGTCTGTGTGTGGAAGCGCAGCATCATGGAGCGGTCCTTTTTGGCATGGAAGCGCTCCTTCATGATTTTGGCCCACAGCCGGCGGGCCGCCCGGTATTTCGCGACCTCTTCCAGCAGATTGTTGTGTGCATTGAAGAAGAAGGAGAGCCGGCCGGCAAATTCGTCGATGTCCATCCCGGCCTCCAGCGCGGCCTCCACATAGGCGATGCCGTCGGCCAGGGTAAAGGCGATCTCCTGCGCCGCTGTGGAGCCGGCCTCCCGGATGTGGTAGCCGGAGATGGAAATGGTGTTCCACTTCGGCACGTTCTGGGAGCAGAATTCAAAGGTGTTCGTGATCAGACGCATGGAGGGCGCCGGTGGGAAAATGTATGTACCTCTGGCTGCGTACTCCTTGAGGATATCATTCTGGATAGTACCCTTGAGGGCGGAGGCCGGCACTCCCTGTTTCTCGGCGGCTGCAATATAGAAGGCCAGCAGAACTGCCGCGGGGGCGTTGATGGTCATGGAGGAGCTTACCTTGTCCAGGGGAATCCCCTGGAACAGCACCTCCATATCCGCCAGGGAGTCGATGGCCACTCCTACCTTACCCACCTCGCCATGGGCCATGGGGTCGTCCGAGTCATAGCCGATCTGCGTCGGGAGATCAAAGGCGATGGACAGGCCCGTCTGCCCCTGCTCCAACAGATAGCGGTACCGCTTGTTGGACTCCTCCGCTGTGGCAAAGCCGGCATACTGCCGCATCGTCCAGAAGCGCCCGCGGTACATGGTGGGCTGGATTCCGCGGGTAAAAGGATACTGCCCGGGGTAGCCAAGCCGCTCCTCATAGCCGCTTGCCGCATCCTCCGGCGTGTAAAGCCGTTCTACCGGGATGCCGCTGGTGGTTTCAAAGACGGTTCGTCTCTCCGGGCCCTTCGTCAGTGCTTTTACGACGGTTTCTGCTTCCCACTGTTCTTTTCCACTCATTGCATACAACTCCTTCTGCTCTTCATTTTGCCCCTGTATTCCCACAAGCAAATTCCTTCAAACCCGGCTGTCCGTTTGTGTACGGAGTAGATATGCCCTTTTACATAAATAAAAAGTTGGGGCATAAAGCTGACTTTATGCCCCAACTGGTGCTAAAATAAAGAAGCTTTCCAAGCTCCCAGATAATTCCGCAATCTTGGGCGGAAAAGAAAGATGTATTTCCCTGCTGTAATGCCTGACAACCCGGCTGTTTCTTTTGTTGTACCGGAGCTTCAAGATTGTGACCAGGTAGCCTTAACTATGAATAGTTAAGGTGGCTTTGCGTTCATTCTTCCCCCTATTTTGACCGGTGCAAAATCTCAACCTTTTATAACCAAAATTTTTGCTTCATCACTTTTTTTGTTTGTAGAATATGCAGCATAGCTTTAACGATCACGATTTCTCGCATTTAACTGCGTACCCAGCGCAAAAAGGTCTTGTGACAAATTCCCAACTGCCTGGCGGCCTCCCGCGCGGATAGAGTTCCTGACTGCCAGGACTGCTTTATTTGTTCAAATTTTTCCGGCCGCGTCTTGGGGGGTACGCCAAACCGTACCCCCCTCTCCTTCGCTGCCGCTATCCCCTCGGCCTGTCGTTGCTTAATAAATTCACGTTCCGTCTGAGCTACATAAGAGAGCAGTTGAAGCACAATGTCTGCAATCAGTGTACCAGTTAGATCTCGTGTGCTGCGGGTATCCAGCAGCGGCATGTCCAGTACGACAATAAAGACCTGCTTTTCCTTGGTCAGGAGACGCCACTGGTACAGAATTTCGTTGTAGTTTCGTCCCAGACGGTCAATGCTCTTTACCACAAATACATCGCCAGCCTGAAGCCGGAGCAGCAGCCTTTGATAGTTGGGGCGGTCGAAGTCCTTTCCGGACTGTCTGTCGCAGTAGATATCCCTGTCCCTGATGCCAAAGGCCCGCAGCGCAATAAGCTGGCGTTCTTCATTTTGATGTTTGGAGGATACGCGCGCGTAACCATATATTTTTCCTGATTGCATAGAGGACCTCCATCTTAAGTGATACTTTTTATTATAGGAGGCGCAGGCTTTGCAAAACAGTGGAAATACTTTCAACTAAATTTCGAACGGCCCTACCCAGTCTGAACAAATAATCGTCATTCTTCAGACTGGGGTGTTTTGCTATGCACAAGCATAACAAAATTGGCCATGCGCCTCTTACAGCGGCACGGCCATGGGATGACAGCGCGTGGACCGGCGCCGTTTTTTGCGCCGGTCCACGGACTGTTTATGACATGCAAACCATTGTTATTCTGGAGTTATGGGCTTCATCTAAACCAGATACAGAGGCTTTGGTCGGATGAAATAGAGGTGAAAAAGACGATTCTGTTTGCGGAACCCTGGCATCTGCTGAGTTTACTTAGATGAGGAGGGGGGGGATTACCGGCAGGCAGGGCGGCAGATCCCCGCGGTACGGTTGCGGACTATCTCAGCAAGGGTTGGAGTGAGATAGAATCAGGGACCGAAAAATAAGAAACTAGGCAGTCAAAGCTGCCCCGGAGTTTCTTTCTTCAAATTACTCCACATGAAGTGGCATACTTCCCAATCGTCGTTACAGCCGAGGAGCAGCTTGCCTGGCGACTCTGTTGGACTGCGAAATCATAGAACATGTTCCGAAGCAAAAAAGACAGCGGTGCCCCTCTTGAATATCGTGTAACATCTCGCTCAGCAGCACAAGGGGTTCCGTGCCATGCAGAGCAGGAGGAGTGTGAAGCGCACATCCCACAGATGGAAACGGAACTGGAGGATCAGGAGGAAAACATTCAGGGAGTGGATCAGCTCTTGCAGGTCGTGGATCGTTACCTGAATATTCAAGAGTTGACGCCGGAAATTCTCCATGAGTTCGTGGAGCGCATCCTGGTGCATGAGCGTTCCGAAGGGCGGAAGAAAAAAGGATTGGGTCGATTTCTATTTTAACTGCATCGGCAACCTGGAGTAAAAATGCAGAGGGAGCACCTCAAGATACTCCCTCTGCTGAAAGATAAGAAAACATCTTTTCTTAAAGCCTGGGTTTTGCGGCGGGCGGATTATGCTATCGGCGGTAGGTGCGGGTGATGTGGGCCAGGCGGCCGGACACACTGGGGTTGAGGGCCTCCTGCCGTACCCGCCAGCTCCAGTTCCGGGGGCCGGCTGTGCCCGGGGTGTTGACCCGGGCGTCGCCACCCAGGCCCAGCAGATCCTGCATGGGGGCGATGGCCAGACGACAGGGGGACATCCACGCCCCGCACACCGCGCCCCAGCCGAAGCCCTCGTCCTCCCGCAGGCGCAGGTAGTCGAAGGCATAGTCCCGCTCGGCGGGGGCGGCCTGCTCAAAGAGCCACTGGACAAAGGTGGGGGTGTCGTGGGTGCCGGTGTAGATCACCGCGTCCCGGGGGCAGTTGTGGGGGAGGTAAGCGCTCTCGCCCGCAGGATCAAAGGCGTAGACCAGCACCTTCATGCCGGGCAGGCCGCTGTCTGCGATGAAGCGGAGGGCGTCGGCGTCCAGATCCCCCAGATCCTCGGCGATCAAGGCCAGGCCGGGGACGGAGCGCAGGGCCTTCACCAGCTCCATGCCGGGGCCGGGCTCCCAGTGGCCGCCCCGGGCGTCGGCCGCCCCGTCGGGGATGCACCAGTAGGTGTGGAAGGCCCGGAAGTGGTCGATGCGTACCACGTCGTACAGCCGGGCCAGGTGGGTGGCCCGGTGCCGCCACCAAGCGAAGCCGGTCTGCCGGTGATAGTCCCAGTCGTACAGGGGATTGCCCCAGTGCTGCCCCTTGTCGGAGAAGGCGTCGGGTGGAACTCCCGCCACACCGGAAGGAGTCATGTCCTCCTTGAGCTGAAATAGCTCTGGGCGGCTCCACACCTCCGCGCTGTCAGGGGAGACGTAGATGGGCAGATCGCCGATGATGGAGATCCCCTTGCCATTGGCGTAGGCTTTTACGGCGGTCCACTGGCGGAAGAACAGGAGCTGGTGGAAGGCGTGGAAGGCGCACTCGTCCGCCAGCTCGGCCCGATAACGGGCCAGGGCCGACGGATGGCGCAGGCGGATCTCGTCGGGCCAGTCCTTCAGCTCCTTGCCACCAAAGCGCTCACGCAGGGCGAGGAACAGGGCGTAGTCAGGCAGCCAGTCTGCCTCCTCCGCCATAAATTCCGCCAGTGGCTGGGCGTAGCGCACCCTGCCGCGTTCCCATGCCCGCCGCAGCAGGGGGATGCGGGTCTGGTGCAGCCAGGCATAGTCCACCCGGTCGGGGTCGGCCCGCCGGGCGGCGTCCAGTTCCTTCTGAGTGAGCAGGCCCTCCCGGGTCAGCTCCTCCAGATCCAGGAAAAAGGGGTTGCCCGCGAAAGAGGATGGAGACATGTAGGGGGAATCACCGCCGCCGGGAGGAACCAGGGGGAGAATCTGCCAGAACTTCTGCCCGGCCTGGGCCAGAAAGTCGATGAAGCTCCGGGCGGGAGCGCCGAGGGTGCCGATGCCATAGGGCCCCGGCAGGGAAAAGACGGGAAGCAGGATACCGCTTGCGCGCGCTTGCATACCAAAACCTCCAATGTGGAACGGACTGTAGTATGCTCCATTATAATCCACCGGCGCGGCCGCCGCAACCCCTGCCTGGCGGAGCTGTCAGGCTGTCGAAAACTCTCCTGCCAAAGGCTTCGGAGGGAAGGATAGTGTGAAAGGGAACCGCCAGGGTTCCCTTTCGGGTTGAATCAAACGACTTTTTGGTTCAGGCTGCGCCCTCGATCGTGTCTCGGATGGCGTCAAACACCGCGTCCTGGTCCTCGCACATAACCAGCAGGATGGTGCCGTCCTCCAGAGTCTCCAGATGGGCGTTGCCGGCGATTTCATACTGATCCGCCAGATACTGCTCAAAGCTCTGCTTCTGCCGGTCGATGAAGGCGTTGAGACCCTCCAGCACGGCGTCCGACTTCCCAGCGGCGGGGTAGATGGCGGCGATGCCGTAGGCCTCGATATTCATGGGGGAGATCGACAGGGCGAAGGCGCTCATGTCGGCGGCTGTGACCCCCAGCAGCTCAAAGATCACGTCGGCCATGTCGTCCCCGGTATCGGTGAGGATACCAATGGCTTCGTTCATCTCGGCGTCCCGGGCGCTCTCAATGGCGGTCTGGTAGAGCTGGGTGCGCTCCTCGGCGGTGAGGGCGCTCGGCTGGCTGGACGTACCGCACCCGGCCAGCAGGGCCAGGAGCAGCAGCAGGGGGAGTGTGCGCTGCAATTTCATAGTTCGTTCTCCTTTGTGTTGAGGGCCTGGGTTCCGGCGGGCTGGGCATACAAACGCAGGCCGTTTTCCGCGCCGTCCACCAGCGCCGTGTCCCCGGCCTGGAGCGCGCCGCTGAGAAGCTGCTCGGCGGCCACGTCCTCCACCTGGGCGCGGATGGTGCGGCGGAGGGGCCGGGCACCGTAGTCGGGGTCAAAGCCTTGGTCGGCCAGAGTCTCCAGAGCCCGGTCAGTGAAGCGGAGGGTCACCCCCAGAGCCTTCATACGCTCTCCCACACGTTCCAGCATGCGCCGGGCGATGGCCTGAATCTCCGTCCGGCCGAGTTGGGTAAAGACGATAGTCTCGTCCAGGCGGTTGAGGAATTCCGGGCGAAACACTTTTTTCAGGTCGTCCAGCACCGCGGCCTTCAGCTCCTCGATGGGGCGGGTCTCGCCGTCCCGCCGCTCGGTAGCGGAGAAGCCCAGCTTGCTGCCCTTGGCGGTGATACGCGCGGCCCCCACGTTGGAGGTGAGCACCACGATGGCGTTTTTGAAATCCGCCTTGCGGCCCTGGGCGTCGGTCACCATCCCGTCCTCCATGATCTGGAGCAGGATGCCCCAGATGTCCGGGTGGGCCTTTTCGATCTCGTCAAAGAGCACCACGCAATAGGGCCGCCGCCGCACCTTTTCGGTGAGCTGGCCCCCCTCCTCGTGGCCCACATAGCCCGGCGGTGAGCCGATGAGGCGGGAGACGGCGTGCTTTTCCATATACTCGGACATGTCGAAGCGGAGCAGGGCCTCCTCGCTGCCAAATAAGGTGGCGGCCAGGGCCTTGCACAGCTCAGTCTTGCCTACGCCGGTGGGGCCCAGAAAGAGGAAGCAGCCCGTGGGCCGCCCCGGCTCCTTGAGTCCCACCCGGCCCCGGCGGACGGCTCGGGCAACGGCCCGTACCGCCTCCTCCTGGCCCACCACCCGGCGGTGGAGGGCCTCCTCCAGGCCGAGCAGCCGGGCGCTTTCCGCCTCGGTGAGGGTGGTGACGGGGACTCCTGTCCATCCCGACACCACGGCGGCCACGTCCTCGGCGGTCACCGCGCCGGTGTTCTGGCCGGAGCGCCAGGCGGTCTTCTGCTGCTCCAGCTCCTTGCGGAAGTCCTCCTCCGCGTCCCGCAGCATGGCGGCTTTCTCAAAGTCCTGGCCCCGGATGGCCTCCTCCTTCTCGCGGCGGGTGTGCTCCACCTTCTCCTCCAGCTCCCGCAGGTCCGGCGGGGTGGCCAGCCGCTCCATCCGTACCCGGGAGCAGGCCTCGTCGATGAGGTCGATGGCCTTGTCCGGCAGGTGGCGGTCCCCGATGTACCGGGTGGAGAGGGCCACGGCGGCGTCAATGGACTCGTCGGTGATCTGGAGGCGGTGGTGGGCCTCATAGCGGTCCCGCAGGCCCCGGAGGATGGCCCGGGCGGTGTCCTGATCGGGTTCGGGTACCAGAACGGGCTGAAAGCGCCGCTCCAGGGCGGCGTCCTTCTCGATATACTTGCGGTACTCGTCGGTGGTGGTGGCGCCGATGACCTGCAGCTCGCCCCGGCCCAGGGCGGGCTTGATGATGTTGGCCGCGTCGATGGCCCCCTCGGCGGAGCCGGCGCCCACAATGGTGTGCAGTTCGTCGATGAAGAGGATGATGCCACCTACCCGGCGCACCTCCGCCAGGATGTTCTTGACCCGCTCCTCAAACTCGCCCCGGTACTTGGTGCCCGCCACCATGGAGGACAGGTCCAGGGAAAGCAGACGCTTGGAGCGCAGCTCGTCGGGCACATCCCCGGCCACCATCCGGCGGGCCAGCCCCTCGGCCACGGCGGTCTTGCCCACGCCGGGTTCGCCGATGAGGGCGGGATTGTTCTTCTGGCGGCGGGAGAGGATCTGGATGACCCGGTTGATCTCCCTGTCCCGGCCCACCACCGGGTCCAGCATGCCCCCGGCGGCCAGCCGGGTGAGATCGCGGGAGAACTGGTCCAGCAGCTTTGTGTCGCCGCCGTACTCCCGCTCCCGTGTCTTGCCGCCGCCCCGGAAGGGGGAGGGGGAGGCCTCGCCCCCCATGGCGGCCACCACGTCGGCGTGGAGCCGCCGGGGCTCCACGCCGGTGCCGGAGAGCACCCGCACCGCCACCCCGTCCCCCTCGCGGAGG
>CWHM01000048.1_pt1 | contig 16397 bp, 18 predicted proteins | sample 681021 | NCBI WGS metagenome assembly CWHM01 (sample SAMEA3735796, study PRJEB9488) | human gut metagenome | biome: ENVO:mammalia-associated habitat; material: ENVO:feces | place: Malawi | collected 2009-02-27
GCATCTGCCCGCGCCGCATGCTTATGGATTTTTTACTTGGTGCCGAAGATACGGTCACCGGCGTCGCCCAGGCCGGGGACGATGTAGCCATGGTCGTTGAGCTTCTCGTCCAGAGCGGCACAGTAGATATCCACATCAGGGTGGTCGTGGTGGACCCGCTGAATGCCCTCGGGAGCGGCGATGATGTTCATAAGCTTGATATTTTTGACCTCATAATTTTTGATAAACTGGATGGCCGCAGAGGCAGAGCCGCCGGTTGCCAGCATGGGGTCCAGAATGATGACCTCCCGCTCGGCGATGTCGTTGGGCATCTTGCAGTAGTACTCCACCGGCTCCAGGGTGTCGGGGTCCCGGTACAGGCCGATATGGCCCACCTTGGCGGAGGGAATAAGGGTCAGGATGCCGTCCACCATACCCAGGCCGGCCCGCAGAACGGGGACAATGGCCAGCTTTTTGCCTGCGATGGTTTTGAATTTGGCGGTGGTGATGGGAGTTTTGATCTCCACCTCCTCCAGGGGCAGGTCGCGGGTGGCCTCATAGCACATCAGCGTGGCGATCTCTGAGACCACCTCACGGAAGTCCTTAACTCCGGTGTTCTCATCCCGCAGGATGGACAGCTTGTGCTGCAGCAGAGGGTGGTCCAAAATGTGTACTTTTTCCATGTCCATGGCACGATTCCCCTTTGTGTTGTTCTTTTTCCAGCCGCTCCCGTTCCGCTTGGGAGAGCCGGTGGTAATTGGGCGTCAGTCCGGCCGCGTCGGTCAGCCTGCCCGCTCTGGTCAGCTCCAGTGCACACCGGGCAACCCCCCAGGCACTCTGGTGCCGCAGGTGGGGAGGCGCCAGCCGGATGTCCAACCCCAGTTCCTTGAGGGTAGTATAGCATAAAAGTGCGCCGTCTCCAACCAGAAATTGCGGATTCCCGCTCTTTTTTAGCTCGTCGGCCAGGGCGTCCAGGCCCACGGCCCGGTCGGGGCACAGGCGCTCCAAGCGGCCGCCTGCCGCGCGGAAGCGGGCGTTGTAGACCTGGTTCCGGCGGGCATCCATGACTGCACAGATCTCCCCGTCCAGGTGGGCCAGACACCAGGCCATGGACTCCAGGGTAGAGCAGGCCGCGCAGGGCTTGTTCCCCGGCCAGGCCAGCCCCTTGGCGGCGGCCACGCCGATGCGCAGGCCGGTGAAGGAGCCGGGCCCGGCCGCCACGGCGATGAGCTCCACCGCGTCCAAGGCGGTTCCGCAGTTGTCCAGCAGGGATACGGCCATGGGCATGAGGGTGCGGGAGTGGGTCAGGCCATTGTTCTGGAAGGACTGGGCAATCAGAGCCTCATCCTCACACAGCGCCACCGAGCAGGCGGTGGCGGAGGACTCCAGGGCCAATATTTTCATGCGTCCGTCCCTCCCGTGATGGTAATGATGCGCTCTCCTTCACCGGCTCCCCGCCGTATGTCCACCCGGAGCACGCCGTCCTCCAGCGCGTCGCTGACAATCTCGCTCCACTCCACGGCGCACACGCCGCCCCGGGCCAGATAGTCTTCCCACCCGATGTCGAACAGCTCGTCGGAGGAGCCCAGCCGATACATGTCAAAGTGGAACAAGGGCAGACGGCCCCCCTCATATTCGTTGACAATGGTAAAGGTGGGGCTGGTGACCCGGTCGGGAACGCCCAATCCCCGGGCCAGTCCCCGTGTGAAAGCGGTCTTTCCCGCCCCGAGATCTCCGGTAAAGGCGACCACCGTCCCCGCTGTCAGCCGGGCGGCCAGCGCCTCGCCCAGCGCCTCGGTCTCTGCTGGGAAGTTGGATATATATTCCATATGACACCTCGAATGTGAAAATTCGCTTAAATATTATACCACACCCGTTTACCAAACGCAAAAAAGATGGTAAACTAAATTGATTTTAAGCACGGTTTTGGAAGGGAGGGATGTGGTTGAACTGGCTGACCGATTCGATCCGCGAATTTATACACCGGGGCGACCGGCTGCTGCTGACGCTCTGCCTGCTGGCCAGCGGCTTCGGCATGGTGCTGATTTACAGCGCCACCCGTTATATGAACCACTCGGCGGGGCTGCGCTGCATGCTGATCCAGGCGGTGGGCATCGTTCTGGGGGTGTTCGTCTATATCGCCATGTCCTCGGTTGATATTGAGCTGTTTACGGAAAAATCCTGGAAATGGCTCTTTCTGTTTGGACTGTTCATCAATTTGCTGCTCCTGACCCCACTGGGGATCGGCGCGGATGAGACAGGCAACAACAGTTGGCTGAGTATTCCCGGCTTTCCGGTCAATCTGCAGCCGGCGGAGCTGGCCAAGCTGACCTTCGTACTGCTGCTGGCCTGGCAGATGAACCGGCAGCGGGAGCGGGGACTCAGCCGCCCCTCCTCCGTATTCCAGTTGGCGGGCCACACCCTGGTCATGATCGGGTTGATTGTGGCGACCTCCGGCGATTTCGGTATGGCGCTGACCTATGCCTTTATCTTTGTCATCATGGCTTGGGCGGGCGGGGTGAAAAAGCGGTGGTTCCTGCTGGCCATTGTGGTTTGTGTCATAGGGGCCGTGCTCATTTGGCCCCACATCAGCGACAAGTACTTCGCCCGGCGTATCACCGTGGTCATCGATCATATCACGGGCAATACGGAGACCATCAGCGAACAGACTCAGGGACAGGGCTTTCAGCAGACCCGCAGCATCCTGGCTATCGGCAGCGGGGGGCTGTTCGGCATGGGGTATCTCAAGGGGATTCAGACCCAGAGCCTCTCTGAGTCTGCCCTGCCCGCCCGGCACACCGACGAGATCTTTGCGGTCTGCGGAGAGGAGTTCGGCCTGATCGGGTGTATTGTTCTGCTGTTCCTGCTGGGAGCGATCATTGCCCGCTGCATCTGGGTGGCGCGGCGGGCCTGCTCGCCTCAAAGCGCTTTCATCGCCATGGGGTACGCAGGGATGCTGTTGGCCCAGGTTGGAGTCAACGTGGGAATGTGTCTCTATGTGTTCCCCGTTGTGGGGCTGACACTGCCGTTCATCAGCTATGGCGGCACCTCCATCGTCACCATGTTTGCGGCCATGGGCATTATCTCCAGTATCAAAATGCGCTCCCTTCCGAGCTGGCTGCGGGATCGGAGCCGTATTTGAACCAGTGGACGGGGGCTGTCCGATTTGGATGGCCTCCGCCGTATATTCTCCTTGATTTGGCAAAGACTACGGATGATTTCCAAACAAGGAGGTAATTGTCTTGAAACACCGCGTCCTTCTGCGCCGCGCTCTGCCGCTGGCAGTGCTGGCGGCGGTCCTGTACTCCGCTGGCTGGCCTGCATCTGCCTTTTTCTTCCAAAAAGATGAGGCGGTCCCAACCGTGGCGGCCATGACCAAAAACGGCCCGGCGGCGGAACCCATCTCCTTTTCCGAGGAGGACTTCGTTGTGGAAGGCTCCGGCAAGCTGGACAGCATTGTGATCACCACTCTGCCGGATGCCGCGGTCGGCTGTCTCACCCTGGGCGCTCAGGGCATCCAGGTGGGCGACGTGATTGCTATGGAGGCGGTGGACGGACTGCGCTTCACCCCTCTGGCCGCATCGGCCGGCCTGGAGGCTCAGTTCCAGTTCACCCCGGTCTTTTCCGACGGGCGGAGCGGCGATGCCGTCACCGTTGAACTCTACCTGCTGGCCGAGGCAAACGGCGCGCCGGTGGCGGAAAACCTGGAGCTCACCACCTACAAAAATGTGGCGGTGACTGCCCAGTTTTCCGCCGTAGACCCCGAGGGGGATCTGCTCACGTATCATATCCTCAACAAGCCCGCCCGCGGGGCGGTGACCATGCTGGAGGACGGCAGCAGCGAATTTGTCTACACTCCCTATGAAAACAAGACTGGCAAGGACTCCTTCGCCTATGTGGCGGTGGATGCGGTGGGCAACTCCTCCGACCCCGCTACCGTTAAGATCAAGATTGAAAAGCCGAATACCAAGGTCACCTACGCCGACATGGACGGCGACCCGGCCCATAAGGCTGCCATCCGACTGGCAGAGGAGGGGATCTTCGTGGGCGAGTGCATGGGTGGGGCCTATTTCTTCCAGCCCGACGCTGCTGTGACCCGCGGGGAATTCGTGGCTATGGCCATGAACGCCGCCGGTATGGAAGCCCTGGAGGACGTAGAGCGCACCGGCTTTGCCGACGATGTGTCGATTCCCACCTGGGCCAAGCCCTATGTCTCCTCCGCGCTAAAGGCGGGACTGGTGCAGGGCAGCCGCTCCAGCGATGGGCAGGTAGTGTTCCAGGCGGAGGAGCCCATCACCGCGGCAGAGGCGGCGGTGCTCCTGGACCGGGCCCTTCAGGTGACTGACGTGTCCGCCGATACGCTGGCGGAGGAGGGGATTCCCACCTGGGCGGCTCAGTCTGCCGCCAATCTTGCCACCTGCGGCGTACTGTCGCTGGACGGAGGCCTGAGTGCCCCCCTTACCAGGGGCGAGGCGGCCGAGCTGCTGTGCGGCGCGCTGGAGTTGCAGGACAGCCGGGATGGCGGCTGGTTCTGAACTCTGAACAGAGAGAATGGGCCGGTTCCGTAGGGAACCGGCCCATTGCCTATGTGCGGCGCACCAGAAGCGAGAGACCCAGGGCGGCCGAGGCGCCGCCCAGCAGGACGAAAAAGCCCCAGAGAAAATTCCAGCAGGGGGAGGTCACATCAAACATCCAGGCCAGCAGGGAGTGCCAAAAGGACAGGCCGGCGGCAATGGCAAGGAGATCGAACAGGACATAGCTGCCGCCGAAGAGGTAGATCCACCGCCACCAGGGATTGCGGCCCCAATTCCGAAAGAAGGTGGCGACGCCCGCCAGGCACAGCACGGCCAGAAGGCCCATCAGGCCGAAGTAGAGGGGACCCTTTTGTGTCAGAACCCCCAGCCAGAAGGCGGCGTAGCTCTCCCGGTCCGCCAGCCCCCAGACACGGTGCAGATGAAACGCCCCAAAGAAGAGGAAAAACAGCGGCTCATACCACGCGATTTTCACAGCGCACCCCCCAATCTCCGCTCTACTCTACCACAGAGGAGGTGCTTTTGCAAGAATTGGACGGGGAAGGTTCGAAAGAAGGTTGAGAATAGGCCGGAACCGTGCTATAATATACCACTAGTGCGTATCATATTGTATCAAACTCTCGAACGAGGTGTGCTATGAAAATTGTTGTGCTGGCAGGGGGACTGTCTCCGGAGCGGAATGTGTCCCTCTCCACTGGAACCATGGTGACCGAGGCGCTGCGGGCGCTGGGCCACCGGGCGGGCCTGATCGACTTATATTTCGGCCTGGAGACGGGCGGGGCGGACGAGGCATTTTTTGACGCGCCTGTGTCCGAGGCCTACAAGAAAATCAGCCGCGAGGCTCCGGATCTGGATCAGGTGCGGCGCGGCCGGAAGGGGGACAGCCCCAGCATGTTCGGCCCCGGGGTGCTGGAGTTGTGCCGGATGGCCGACATGGTATTCCTGGCCCTCCACGGCACCTGCGGCGAGGATGGGCGGGTGCAGGCCGCCTTTGATCTGATGGGAATTCCCTACACCGGCGCGGGCTATCTGGGCAGCGCCATCGCCATGGACAAGGATCTGACCAAGCGGATGGTGGCCGACGTGGTGTCCACCCCCGGCTGGAAGACCGTCACCTACACCGCCGCAGATATCGACCGACTGGTAGAGACTGCCCGCTTGCCCCTGGTGGTCAAGCCGGTGGCCAGCGGCTCCTCCATCGGTGTATCCATCGCCTACACGGCGGAGGAGCTGCGCCGGTCCCTCACCGAAGGACTGGCCCTGGGGGGGCGCACGGTGCTGGAGGAGTACATCAGGGGCCGGGAGATCCAGGTGGGCATCCTGGAGGATAAAGCCCTGCCCTCCATTGAGATCATCCCCAAGCAGGGCTTTTACGACTATGCCAACAAGTACCAGCCCGGCGCCGCTCTGGAGGTCTGCCCGGCGGAGATTACTCCGGAGGAGGAGGCGCGTGTGCGGGCCGCGGCCCTGCGGGTGTACGAGACACTGGGGCTGTCGGTGTACTCCCGCGCGGACTTCATCCTCACGGAGGACGGGGAGCCCTGGTTCCTGGAGATCAACACCCTGCCCGGCATGACACCCACCAGCCTGCTGCCCCAGGAGGCCGCGGCGGCGGGCATTGACTACAACGAGCTGTGCCAGCGCATTGTGCACGCCTCTCTGGAGGCCCGAAAACAGGGAAGATAAGGAGCGGAAACGGATTATGGAGCCGATGACCATACGTGAAATCATGGACGCGGTCGGCGGTAAGCTGCTGGGAGAGTTTGGGGATATCAACCGGATGGTGGGACGGGTGGAGACGGACAGCCGCACCATCCACGCCGGGTCCCTGTTTGTGCCCCTGGTGGGGGAGCGATTCGACGGCCACGCCTACATCAACGCCGCCCTGGAGGGGGGCGCTGCGGGCTGCTTTACCCAGCGGGAGCGGGAGAGCTATCTGCCGGGCAAGTTCTATATCAAGGTGGATTCCACCCAGCGGGCCCTGCGGGATCTGGCCAAGTATTACAAGAAAAAGTTCCCCATACCTGTGGTGGCCCTGACGGGCTCGGTGGGTAAGACCACCACCAAGGACATGGTGGCGGCGGTGCTGGGGGAGAAGTACCGGGTGCTCAAGACCGAGGGCAACCTGAACAACGAGATCGGCGTGCCCATGACCCTGCTGCGCCTCAGCGGGGAGCACGAAATTGCCGTGCTGGAGCTGGGCATGAACCACGCCGGGGAGATCGACTACCTCTCCGCCCTGGTGGAGCCCGACGTGGTGCTGATGACCAACATCGGCGACTCCCACATCGAGCACTTCGGCTCCCGGGAAAAGATCCTGGAGGCCAAGAGCGAGATCTTCCACCATGTCAAGTCCGGCGCCTTCGTGGTTATCAATGGGGACGATCCCTTGCTGAACACCCTGCCGGGGAAGCTCCCCTATGCGTTCACCCGCGTGGGCGCCGGAGAGGGGCTGGACTACCGGGCGGAGAGGCTGGTCAGCGACGGCAAGAGCCATATGACCTGTGAAGTAAAAACACCTCACAACTCTTTTCCGGTGGAGATCCCCGCCCTGGGCGACCACATGATCTACCCCACGCTGATGGCGGCGGCGGTGGGGGAGCACTTTGGCCTGACGCAGACGCAGATTGCCGACGGCGTGCACCACTTTGCCCCCACCAAAATGCGTATGAACCTGCTCCACCGGGGCGATGACATCACCATCCTAAACGACACCTACAACGCCAACCCCCAGTCCATGCGGGCGGCTGTGGAGGTGCTCTCCAGTGCCCGGGGAGCGTATAAGGTAGCCGTACTGGGCGACATGTTCGAGCTGGGGCCCCTGGCCCCCGCCCTCCACGCCGGCGTGGGCGACTACCTGGGCAAGGCGGGCATCGACTGCCTGGTGGCGGTGGGCGAGCTGGCAAGGCACATCCATGACGCAGCCCAGGCCGCCGGCGTGCCGGAGTGCTATTACTGCCCCACAAAGGCGGAGGCCAGGCCGGTGCTGGACGGCGTGGTGCGGCCCCATGCCACCATTCTGGTCAAGGCCTCCCGCGGCATGGCGCTGGAGGAGCTGGTGGATTACCTGCTCACCATCACAGGGGAGGCGTAAAAGGGCCGCCGGGTGTCCGCCCGGCGGCCAGCAGGGGCCGGTGTTCCCATCGGCCCGTCTTTATCCAAACAGCTTTTGCAGATTCTCCTGAAAGGGCGGGTAGATGACCCCCTTCTCGGTGATGATGCCGGTGACCAGACTGTGAGGGGTCACGTCGAAAGCGGGGTTGCAGACCTCCACCGACTCCGGGGCGGTGCGGGTGCCGTACAGGGTGCGCACCTCGTCCCTGTCCCGCTCCTCGATGGGGATGCCGCTCCCGTCGGCCAGAGACAGGTCGATGGTGGAGCAGGGGAGGGCCACATAAAAAGGAATGCCGTGGTAATGGGCGTTGACTGCCACGGAGTAGGTTCCGATCTTGTTGGCAAAGTCGCCGTTGGCAGCCATGCGGTCACACCCCACTACAGCCAGGTCAATCTTCCCCTTGGCCATCAGGCTGGCGGCCATGTTGTCCGCGATCAGGGTGGCGGGGATGTGGTCGGATACCAGCTCGTAGGCCGTCAGGCGGGCTCCCTGGAGGAGCGGTCGGGTCTCATCACAGTAAACCATATTTACTTTACCAGCTTCATGGGCCGCGCGGATGACACCCAGTGCCGTGCCGTAGCCGCCGGTGGCCAGGGCCCCGGCGTTGCAGTGGGTGAGGATGCGGGCGTGCTCCGGCACCACCGCCGCCCCGTGGGCCCCCATGGCCCGGCACATGGCCACGTCCTCGGCGTGGATGGCCTTGGCCTCGGCGATCAGCGGTTCTGCCGCGCCGCCGCACTCCTTTGCCTTGCGTTCCATGCGCTCCAGGGCCCAGAACAGGTTGACCGCTGTGGGCCGGCTGGCGGCCAGTGTCTCCTTGGCCTCGTCCAGCCCCTCACCGGCCAGGGCGGCCAGGCAGTAGGCATAGGCGGCGGCCACACCGATGGCGGGGGCGCCCCGCACCACCATGGTGCGGATGGCATCGGCCACTGGCCGGTAATCGGTATAGGGGAGCCACACTTCGGTCACGGGGAGCTTGGTCTGGTCGAGCAGGTAAAGGGTATTTCCTTCCCATCGGATGGCGTCCATAGGGAAAACCTCCATTCCTTGATTTCGTCTTTCACTATATCACAACGGACAACAGGAGTAAACAAATGATTGATATCTCCATCTCGAACCTGTCCAAGGAGTTCGAGGTAGGCAAAAAGATACTGGACGGCCTGACCTTTCAGGTAGACCAGGGGGAGCGGGTGGGCCTGCTGGGCAAAAACGGCGCCGGCAAGACCACACTGTTCAAAGTCCTCACTGGGGAGCTGGACTGGGATGAGGGCGAAGTGCATGTGGCCCCCGGCAAAGGGGTGGGCCTCATCTCACAGATCCCGGTTTACCCGCCCGCCTACACCGTGGAGGATGTGCTTCAGACGGCCTTTGACCGGCTTCACGCCATGGAGGCCGAGATGGCCCGCCTCGCCGAGCAGATGGGCGCCGACACAGACCCCGCCCTGCTCAGGCGGTACGACGCCCTCACCGCCGCTTTTGAGGCGGGGGGCGGCTACGATACCTAAACGGAGCTGAATAAGGTGTGCAATGGCCTGGAGATTTCCCAGGACATGCGGGGGCAGCTTTTTTCCTCCCTCTCCGGCGGGGAGAAGACCCGGGTCAACCTGGCCCGCCTGATTCTGGAGGATACCGACATCCTCCTGCTGGACGAGCCCACCAACCACCTGGATCTCCGGGCCACCGAATGGCTGGAGGAGTATCTGGACCGTTACAAGGGCACCGTGCTGGCCATCTCCCACGACCGCTGGTTCCTGGACCGGGTGGTACGCCGGGTCATCGAGATCCACGATGGCAAGGCGGAGTTTTACGCGGGCAACTACAGCTTTTATGTGGAGGAGAAGGAGCGGCGCTACGAGGAGAAGCTCAAGCAGTACGAGAAGGAGCAGGCCAAGCTTGAGCAGCTCCAAGAGGCGGCGGACAAGCTGCACCTGTGGGCTTTTATGGGCAACGACAAGCTGCACAAGCGGGCCTTTTCCATCGAAAAGCGCATGGAGCGCATCCGCACCACCGACAAGCCCACCAAGGAGCGGCGCTTAGACATAAAATTCGGGGAGAGCGAGTTCCGGGGGGACGAGGTGCTCACCATCAAGGAGCTGAAGAAGTCCTTTGACGGGCGCACTCTCTTTGACCACGTGAACCTGGAGGTCATCGGCGGCGAGCGCATTGCCCTGCTGGGCGACAACGGCACCGGCAAGTCCACCCTGCTGAAGATTTTGCTGGGGGAAGAGGAGCCGGACTCCGGAAAGCTGCGCATGGGACCGACTGTAAAGGTGGGGTACCTGCCTCAGATCATCCGCTTCTCCCACCCGGAGCGCAATCTGGTGGACACCATGATCTACGACCAGGACTGCTCCACCCAGACGGCCCGCAATCGGCTGGCGGCCTTCAACTTCCGGGGGGAGGACGTGTTCAAGCCCGTGTCCGCCCTCTCCGGCGGGGAGCAGAGCCGCCTGCGCCTGTGCATGCTCATGGACGAGAAGATCAATCTGCTGATCCTGGACGAGCCTACCAACCACCTGGACGTGGCCAGCCGGGAGTGGATTGAGGAGGCGGTGGAGAGCTACGAGGGCAATCTGCTCTTTGTCTCCCACGACCGCTACTTCATCAACCGCTTTGCCACCCGCATCTGGATGCTGGAGAACGGACAGATCATTGATTTCCGGGGGACCTTCGAGGAGTACCGGGCCGCCCAGGAGCGGAAACGGCTCCAGGCCGCGCTCCCCGTCAAGGCGGAACCGGAGAAGCCGAAAAAGGAAAAGCCCCGCCGTCCCGGCGGCACCAAAGAGCTGGAGAAGCAGGTGGCCGCGGCGGAGCGGGCGGTGGCCAAGGCGGAGGCGCGGCAGTATGAGCTGACCCTCAAGGCCGAGGAGGTGGCCTCCAACTATCTGGAGCTGCAGAAGGTCTATGACGAGCAGAAGGCCCTGGAGGAGGAGATCGCCGCGCTTTACACGAAGTGGGAGACGCTGGCGGCCGAGCTGGAGGAGGCCCGAGGGTGAACCGGAGAAGGAAGAGCTGCTACCGTCCCTATGAGGGGAAGCGGTGGCCCCTGTGGCGGAAGGCCGTGCTGGCCCTGCTGCTGGCGGGGGCGCTGGCTTTCGGCGCCCTATTCGGCGCGGTGATGTATGGTGCCTATGACCACATACAGGGCGAGCCCAGGCTCATGGTCATCCTGGGCTGCCAGGTGAAGCCCTGGGGGCCGTCCATTCTGCTCCAGGACCGGCTGGACAAGGCGCTGGATTACCTGGAGGAGCACCCGGACGTCCAGGTGGTGGTCTCCGGCGGCCAGGGCCCCGACGAACCCACTACCGAGGCGCAGGCCATGTACGACTACCTGACGGAGCACGGCGTGGAGCCGGAGCGCATCTGGCAGGAGGACCAGTCCCACAACACCTGGCAGAACGTCCGGTATACCCTGGCGCTGCTGGAGGAGAAGGGGGCGGACACGAGTGCCGGCGTGGTGCTGGTGTCCAGCGGCTTCCACCTCACCCGGGCGCGTATGCTGTGGGAGCGCGCCTCCGGCGGAGCGGGAGAGCTGTCCACCCTGGCGGCCCCCTGCACCCATGTGCCGTCCCGGCTGAAGATGTATATTCGGGAACCCTTTGCACTGGTAAAGTCCTTTTTGTTTGACAGGTGATATGACTTGGAAATGATGGAAAAGCTGCGCGCCCTGGATCTCCACTATGCCGATGTGGAGGCCCGGCTGAGCGCGCCGGAGACCTATGAAGATCCCGCGCTGGTGGCCAGACTCAACAAGGAACAGCGGGAGCTGGAGCCGGTGGTCATGGCCTACCGGGCCTACCAGCGCCGCCGGCAGGATCTGGAGGATGCCGAGGCCCTGATGGGCGACCCGGACATGAAAGAGCTGGCCCAGGAGGAGTACCAGCAGGCCAGGGAGGAGCTGGCCCGGCTGGAGGAGGAGATCAAGGTGCTGCTTCTGCCCCGGGACCCCAACGACGACAAGAACGTCATCGTGGAGATCCGCGCCGGAGTGGGCGGGGAGGAGGCGGCCCTGTTCGCCCACTCCCTGTTCCGCATGTACTCTATGTACGCCGACGCCCGCCGCTGGCGCGTGGAGGTGGACTCGGTCAACGAGACGGAGTTGGGCGGCGTGAAGGAAATCTGCTTTACAATCGAGGGAGACGGGGCCTGGTCCCGTCTGAAATTCGAGAGCGGCGTCCACCGGGTGCAGCGGGTGCCTGAGACCGAGTCGGGCGGGCGTATCCACACCTCCACCGCCACCGTGGCGGTGCTGCCCGAGGTGGACGAGGTGGACTTCGAGCTCAACCCGGCGGACATCGAGATGCAGGTTTTCCGCTCCTCCGGCGCGGGCGGCCAGCACATCAACAAGACCTCCTCCGCCGTGCGGCTCATCCACAAGCCAACCGGCACGGTGGTGGAGTGCCAGCAGGAGCGCAGCCAGTTCCAGAACCGGGACCGGGCCATGCAGATCCTGCGCTCCCGCCTGTACGAGGAGAAGGTGCGGGAGCAGGAGGAGGCGGTGACGGCGGAGCGCCGCAGCCAGGTGGGCACCGGCATGCGCAACGAGCGCATCCGCACCTACAACTTCCCCCAGGGGCGGCTGACCGACCACCGCATCGGGCTGACCCTGTACCGGCTGGAGAGCGTCATGGACGGCGATCTGGACGAGATTATCGACGCGCTGGTGACCGCCGACCAGGCGGAGCGGCTGAGGGCCCGGGAACAGGACGGCTAAGGCGGGGACGGCCGAAAAACAGCGCACAAGGCTGAGAAAAGGAGTAAGAAAGCGTGGAATTGATCATTCACTTTACCGCCCTGCCGGAGAAGCTGACCCTGGATATGGTGAAATCCGACCTGGCGGAGCTGCTGGAGGACGACGGCTGGCTGACCGGCTCAGGGGCGGACTATCTGGAGCTGGAGCTGGAGGACGAGAAGGTGAACCCCAAGTATGGTATTCTCACCGTGAAGGGTTATCTGCAAAAGGCCCGGTTCGCCCCGGACACCACCATCGAGCTGGCCGGGACGCCGGTGGGCATCTACGAATAAGCAGGGAGGGTATTTTTATGAAAAAAGCCATCGGCATTTTACAGATTGTCTCTGGCGCGGCCCTGCTGGCCGCGGGCGTGCTGACCATCGTGGAGGGAAGCGCACGACGGAGTGCCCGGGTTCGGCATGGAAGGGGAGTTCGTTTTTGAGCAGGGAAGATGCCGCGCTGTGGGAGCGTCTGTCCCGCTTTTGGGCGGACGTGGCGCGGCAGGATGCCGCAGCCCTGCGGGAGTGGTTCGCGCCGGAAGCAGAGGTGTATTGGCACTGCACGGACGAGCGCTTCACGGCGGAGGAATACATTCGGGCCAACTGTGAGTACCCAGGGGACTGGGAGGGCGCGGTGGAGCGTGCGGAATGGACGGAGGACGGCTGTGTTTCGGTCACAGCGGTGTGGCCGAAGGACAGGAGCGCCCGTTTTCATGCGGTGTCTTTTTTCCGTTTCGCGGAGGACAGGATCACCCGCTTAGATGAGTACTGGGCGGACGATGGGCCCCCGCCCCAGTGGCGGAAGGAAAAGCACATCGGCAGTTCCATCGGGAGAAGCTGAACCATCGGGAAGGTGAGCACATTGCACACACAAAGACTACAGCCGCGGGACACGGCGGAGGCGGCGGAGATTCTCCGCCGGGGCGGCCTGCTGGGCATCCCCACAGAGACGGTGTACGGCCTGGGGGCCAATGGCCTGAACCCGGACGCCGTGGGCCACATCTTCGCGGCCAAGGGGCGGCCCCAGGACAACCCGCTGATTCTGCACATCCCCTCGGCGGACTGGCTGGAACGCTACTGCGTGGACATTCCGGACACGGCCTACGCCCTGGCGGAGCGATTCTGGCCGGGGCCGCTGACCATGGTGCTCCGGCGGAAACGCGTGGTGCCCGACGTGGTGACCGCCGCGCTGGACACCGTGGGGATGCGCTGTCCAGCCCACCCGGTTTGCCGGGCCATTCTGACGGCCGCCGACGTGCCGGTGGCCGCCCCGTCGGGCAACACCTCCGGCCGGCCCAGCCCCACCACCGCGGCGGGCATGCTGGAGGACATGGACGGCAAAATTGACGGCATCGTGGACGGGGGCCCCTGCGCGGTGGGAGTGGAGTCCACCATCGTGGATCTGACGGTAATGCCCCCGCGGCTTCTGCGCCCCGGCGGTGTCACCCTGGAACAGCTCCGGGACGCGCTGGGTGAGGTGGTGGTAGACCCGGCGGTGACCCGGCTCATGGGGGCGGGGGAGCAGCCCCGGGCCCCCGGCATGAAGTACCGCCACTACGCCCCCAAGGCCCCGGTGACCGTGGTGCAGGGGGCCCCGGCGGCGGCGGCCCGCTACATCCAGGCCCACATGGCCCCCGGCGACGGGGTGATCTGCTTCGACGAATACGCCGGGCTGTTTGCCGGCCACCCGCTGGAGCAGCTGGGGCCCAGCACCGACGTGCCGGAGCAGGCCCGCCGGGTCTTTGAAGCCCTGCGCTGGTTTGACGGCACCGGCGTGTCCCGCATCTGGGCCCAGTGCCCCGCCGCCGCCGGCATCGGCCTGGCGGTGGCCAACCGGCTGAACAAGGCCGCCGGCTTCCACATCGTGCGGGCGGAGTGAAGGCCCTCCCGCGGTGGAAATTTACAAATACATAACAAACCCGGAACGAGATATGCTATACTGAACCACGGAGGCGAGGCCATCCATGAAACGCATCGGCATCACCGGCCCCACCGGGGCGGGGAAGACCACCGCGCTCCAGGCTCTGGTGGAGCTGGACGCCCATATCATCGACGCGGATGCGGTGTACCACGCCCTGCTGGAGTCCAGCGCCCCTCTGCGGGCGGCGCTGACCGTCCGGTTCGGCCCCTCCATTCTGGACGGGGAGGGCCGTGTCAACCGCAAGGCCCTGGGCGGGGTGGTATTCGGCGATCCGGCGGCCCTGGCCGATCTGAACGCCATCACCCACCGCTTCATCCTGGCCGAGATCGACCGGCAGGCCGCCGGGGCGGAGGAGCAGGGGCGGAGCGCCGTGGCCATCGACGCCATCGCCCTCATTGAGAGCGGCCTGGGGGAGACCTGTGGCGCAATAGTGGGCATACTGGCCCCCAGGGAACTGCGTATCCGGCGGATCATGGCCCGGGAGGGGATTTCGGAGGACTACGCCCGGAAGCGGATGGAGGCCCAGCAGGGGGACGGCTTTTTCCGCACCCACTGCGATTATCTCCTGGAAAACCGGGCGGATGACACGCCGGAGGCCTTTCAGGCCCGTGCCAAGCAACTGTTTGAGCAGATACTGAGCAATCGGAACTAGACGAAGGAGGAATTCAAATGGAAGAGAAGCAGAAGACGGCGGGAGAGCTGCGGCGCGAGGCGCTGCTCTACCAGCCCAAGAACGGCTACGACCGCCTGAGCGCCCAGGACGAGGCGGATATGAAGTCCTATTGTGAGGACTACAAGAAGTTTTTGGACGCAGGCAAGACGGAGCGGGAGTGCGTAACCGAGGCGGTGCGCCTGGCGGAGGCTAAGGGCTTCAAGCCCTTTACCCGCGGCATGGCGGTCAATCCTGGCGACAAGCTGTACCGGATCAACCGGGGCAAGGCCTTGATGCTGGCCGTAGTGGGCACCAGACCCCTCAGCGAGGGCGTCAATATCGGCGCGGCCCATATCGACTCCCCCCGGCTAGATCTCAAGCCCAACCCTCTCTATGAGGACGCAGAGCTGGCCTTTTTCAAGACCCACTATTACGGCGGCATCCGCAAATACCAGTGGGTGACCATCCCCCTGGAGCTCCGGGGCGTGGTGGCCCTGAAGGACGGCTCCACCGTGGCCGTGTCCATCGGCGGCGCGCCGGAGGACCCCCAGTTCACCATTGATGACCTGCTACCCCACCTGGGCGTGGAGCAGTCCAAGAAGCCCCTGGGCGAGGCCATCCCCGGCGAAAGCCTGAACCTGCTTATCGGCAGCCGCCCCTTTAAGGACGACGAGGGCTCCGACCGGGTAAAGCTGGCCGTCATGGACTACCTGAACCAGAAGTACCACATCATGGAGGAGGATTTCATCTCCGCCGAGCTGGAGGTGGTGCCCGCCTTCAAGGCCGCCGACATCGGCTTCGACCGCTCCCTGATCGGTGCCTACGGCCACGATGACCGGGTGTGCGGCTTCGCCTGCCTGGCGGCCCTCCTGGCCCTGGGCACCCCTGGTAAGACCGCCATCTGCATGCTGGCGGACAAGGAGGAGATCGGCTCGGCCGGCGTCAGCGGCATGAAATCCGCAGCCTTTGATACCTTTGTCAGCGACCTGTGCGACGCCCAACGGGTGCCGCTGAAGGCCTGCTACGAGAAGTCCTTCTGCCTGTCCACCGACGTGACCGCGGCCTACGACCCCAACTTCGCCGAGGTCTATGAGAAGCGCAACAGCGCCCGGGTGAACTACGGCATCGGCCTGTGCAAGTACACCGGTTCCCGCGGTAAGTCGGGTGCCTCCGACGCCTCTGCCGAGGTGGTGGCCTATATCCGCAGGGTGCTGGACGAGGCCGGCGTGGTGTGGCAGATGGCCGAGCTGGGCAAGGTGGACGCCGGCGGCGGCGGCACTGTGGCCTGCTATATGGCCGAGCGCGACATCGACACCATCGACGCAGGTGTGCCCGTGCTGAGCATGCACGCCCCCTTCGAGACAGTGGGTAAGCTGGACTGCTATATGACCTACAAGGGAATCAAGGCATTCTACGAGAAGTAAATTTGCATAGGAAGCAAGCGCACCTGCGGGATGGCCGCAGGTG
>CWHM01000495.1_pt1 | contig 15631 bp, 9 predicted proteins | sample 681021 | NCBI WGS metagenome assembly CWHM01 (sample SAMEA3735796, study PRJEB9488) | human gut metagenome | biome: ENVO:mammalia-associated habitat; material: ENVO:feces | place: Malawi | collected 2009-02-27
CAGAATATAGACCGCCTTCTTCTTTTCAGCAGGAGTGGCCGGAGCCTTTGTCCAGACCTCCTTGAGCGTCTGCCGGTCCTCGCTGAGCCAATACAGATTTTCACTGAACGAAAGCGTCACGGTTCCCGACCAGCCTGTACCCGTGGCGTTGGCCTTTCCACCCGTTACGGTGAGAACCGGCGGATCATTATCCGGGATATTGACCCCGCCGATCGCCTTAAAGCCATCCTCCGTGCCGTCCTTATTCCTGGCAACCGCGAGACAGTAATAGAGTGTATTCATGTTCATGTACTGCTCAAACTGCTTTACCTGCGGTACATTTTTCTCCAGGCTGATCGGGCCGGACGCCACGGTAGTCATGCTGTCGCCGGATTGATTCCGCCGAATCAATTTCCCAACACGGTCACGGAGAGATGCCTTTGCATACATATCAAAGACAGAGGGCCCTTCATTTCCGCTTCCCTGACGCACCGTCTCAATCAGCGCCTCAAGGATAGTCATATCCTGATTCAAGCCAGAACTCTGGAACTTCTTTAAATCTTCTTGGTCCATATTGGCCTCAGTGGCAAATTTTCCTTTCAGAAAATCGGGAATCTGATTATATGCCACCAGAACATAATTCAGCTCCGAGCTCTCCGAGGTTTTAAATTGTACATCCGGGCTCTGGTTGTTCAACGTAATATAGGGCGTCCCCACATCTGTCGTGGTAAACCGGTAACACTGTACCTCAGAATAGTTTTGCGCCGTATTCTGAATGACAAAGTACACGATATAGTCTGTCTGTGGAGACAGATCCTCCACCGAAAGCTTTACCACGCTGGACTGGCATGCAGTATTGTCATACTTGATACTGGGATTTTTACTGTAACTCTTCTCCGGATTCAAAATATCCATGACCTGCGGCTGATTGAAAGAGGGCATAGGAATTGTACTGTTGCCTTCTGTAGGGAGGCTGGAATAGTGAGGCTCATCCTTATAGTTTTTGCCGTCTTTGTCCGTTGTCAGGATATCCCCTTTCGGCGCCACTACATAGTAGACCGTACCCGGCCGGTTCAGCAGCAGCTCCATTTGTGCATCGGTCGCACCAGGAGTAAACTTGGGGTATCCGCTTGTAAACTCCGGGATACTCTGGTCGCTGAAGGGCACTTTCAACGTAAAGTCTTTCGGCAGCCCAATGTCTGTGAGATCGCCGTTTACCACTGTGTCCATCCAGTTTTGTTCCGTCACCGATGTCGCCATCATACGCAGATCATTGTCTTTTCCCGCCACCACGTTGACGCGGATATTGACCCGTCCGTTCCACGCCTGCTTGTCCCTCTCCCCGTTCACGCTGGTAAATTCCATGGCGTACTCGTAGGTCTGTCCTTCCTTGAGTTCGTTAAGCGGGTCAAAATCGGTCATCGTTTCGCCCACCTTCAAGAAATCCTTGGTCAGACTGACGCCCAGAAAGCCTTCAGTTGCAGAGGAAAGCGTAATTGTAACTTCGCCCTTCTTGTTCAACTGCTCCCACGGACCTCCGCCGGTGCTCCGATAGAGGTTAAAGCTCAGATTGGTATCCGTCCAAATGAGCATATCCCAATCAATGAAGTCGCCTACTTTATCTGTGGTCACAGGGTCCAGCTTCCATACCGCATTAACCGTTTTCTTATTATCGGGACCCGATCCGACCGTGATTTCAGCCTGGTTGACAGTGGAAATATTTACCTGGGCAAATACCGTTGTAAACTTGTCCAGAGTCACCTTACCCATGACATTCTTACTCTCAGAGGTATCCGCGATCTTTCCGGCCTCAATCTCAAAGTAATAAGTCGCACCGCTCTGGAGGTTGAGGGCGGCATCGGCACTTCCGCCCGAACCCGGGAACACGACCACCGTCTTGCCATCCTCCTGCTTGATCACCACATTCTCGTAATTGATCGTCCAGTTGTCCTTGTCATCCTTGTAATCCACAACCTGAGTGGCCGGGCCGTTTCCCGTGTCCTGGTAGAGCTTAATGCTGTCCCGCAGCAGCCCGGCCAGCTTTGACTTCGGCTCGGTGCCAGCCGCCACCTTCTGATAGAGCTCATACAGGTTCTGGTTCGTCCCCGCGTCCTGAATCCCCTCGCTGAACACCAGCCGGACATCGGTATTGGGCAGGGGGGTAGTGGAGTCGGTTCCGTTATACTTGGTGAACTCCTGGGTTACAGTGGGCGCATTGGGATCCAGCGTATGAATCGTAATCTTTCCCACCGTCTCCGAGTAGTTTCCCGCCTTATCCTGGGCCACATAATAGAGGTCATAGGCAGTTTCTTTCTCCAGGCCGCTGACGGTGAAGGAGACGTCCTTCCCCTCGGTCATGGTAACCTTCCCGTTCTTGAGTGCGTTCATACCGGCCGACACCTGGAGTTTGGCGTTGTCGCTGCTCAAATCCACCTTTCCGGACTGTCCGACTAGGGGCTTGGGGTACTCCTCCCCCTCCTTCACCACCACCCAGTACAGAGTGCCCGCCTCGTTCAGGTTGGCATACAGCCCCACAGAGGTGGCATTCACCTTATTTACTGTAGGGTTGGTATTGAAGCGGGGCGGTGTACCGTCTACGGTGGTAAAGGACACCTTTTTGACGGCGGAACTCTGCCCACCGTCCACGTCGGTGAGCCACAGGTACAGGTCGTAGGACTCCAGCTCCTCCAGAGGGACGTTGTTCACGTCAAATGTATTGGAGACGTTCTTGGTCACATCGAGGGTTCCAAAGCCCAGATTGCCGCTGACGGCGTTGGCCTTAAAGTCGTTGGCCGTGGGGGCGGACGCCCCCTTGGGCAGCACCGCCCAGTACAGCCGGCAGGACTTGGTGGCCATGGTCGTCACCTGCCCGGAGGTGCTGGTGATTTTGGACATATAGGGGTAACCGGAGGCGAAATTGGGCATGGTGTTGTCCGGCGTAGTAAAGGAGATGACCTTCAGCGGGCTCCGCTCCTCCCGCGCGTCCACAAAGACGGCGGACAGGTAATAGGAGCCGTCGGAGGTCAGGCCGCTGATTTTGACGCTGCCCGGCTGGCTGGAGCCGGTCAGGCTCAGGGTGCCGCTCTTGACAATCTTGGGGCTGTAGGACGAGGGGTTGAGCAAATCGTCCACCCCCACGGAGCCGTCGGTCACCGAGGTGACCGCCCAATAGACGGTACCCTTCTTATTGGCGCTGAACCGGGCGGTGGCGCTGGTGGGCGCCAGATCCGTGACCTCCGGGTAGCCCGCCAGCAGCCTTGGGTCCGCCGAGGACTCCGCCGCCGCTTCACTGTCCATCTTCTCCCCGTCGATGGTGGCCTCCACGCCGGGCCGGATGGTGATTTGATCCGGCAACATCGTCACCGTGCTGCCCGGGGCGTTGACGGTCAGGTGGCCGATGTCCCCGTCGCCGGTCACGGAGGTGGCCACGTCCAGGTTCACGTTGTCCACCTCAGCGCCCGAGGCAATGTTCAGAGTCGAATCCGTGGCTTTTTCGTCCACGTTGATGGTATCCACATGTCCGCTGGCGACGCCAATACGGGACTTGGGCGTCAGGTTCGTGACCTCCTTGACATTGCCCGCCAGGTTGAGGGAAAGGCCGTCCTCCCCCTCCAGGGCAATCTTGCTCAGGCCGTACCCCGCGGGGGTGCGGTCGTCCAGATAGGCGTCGGTGCGCACGCTGGTATGTTCAATGACCCCGTCGCCCTCCACGCGGATGGAAATCTGCTGGTTGGGGATGTTGTCCACAATCAGCTTGGGCGCGTTCACATTGCGCAGCACAATGCTGTCGTCTCCGCCCTCGCTCACGCCGCCGCCGCTGATGACGATCTCCCCCAGCACGGTCACATTCTCCAGCGTGATCTCGCCCAGATCCACGCCGCCCGTTATGTAGAGGTTGCCGCCCACCACGGTATCCCTCAGGGTGACGCCGGAGCTCGTAATGGTCACATTGCCCCAGGTGCTCCCCAGGCTGTGGACTCCGGCTGTCTGCACTGGGGTACCCACCGCCTTTACCACCAGGATCGCCGCCTCTCCGCGGGTAATCTGGTTCTTGGGGCGGAAGCTGCCGTCCGGGTAGCCGTTCACCAGGCCGTACCGGGCTGCCGTGGCAATATAGCCCCGGCTCCACTCGCTCAGCTCCCGGCTGTCGGTAAAGCTGGTGTTCTCGCCGGTATCCGGCTGCAGCATCAGATTTCGGGTGAGGATAATGGCCGCCTCCTCCCGGGTAATGCTGCTGTCGGGGGAAAAGGTGGTCTTGGACGTGCCGGAAATATAGCCCTCCGTATAGGCGATATCCACATCCTCCGCATACCAGGCGGAATCCGGCACATCCTGGAAGGGATCGCCCCCCAGCTTCTCATAGCCCAGCGCCCGGTTGATCACCGTCACAAACTCTGCCCGCGAAATGGGGTTGTCCGGTCGGAGGTTCCCCGATATATCCCCCCGCATAAAGCCCCAATCCACCATCTGCTGCAAATAGGAGTCTGTATAGGCTGCCCCGGCCTGGCGGGGCAGCTGCGGGAGCAGCCCCAGCAGCAGGACGCATGCCAGCAGGGTGGCGCCTACACGGCGCACAGTTCCCTTCCAGAGGTTCATCATCGTTTCGCCATCCTTTCTCTTGCTCTGCTTACATTTCTGCCGTATGCCGGAACTGAAGGCTGAACACGGCCTCACAGACCATATTTTCTTCCTCACGGAGCATATCAACAAACTCCGCCGCATAGAGAGGAATTGGCTCCGGAGAGGGCCGCTCGCGTAAAATCTTTACCCTGAGTACCAGCGGCTCTGCTGTAACCGGAATTACAATCTCGGCTACCTCGTCCACCTCCAGCTTCCGGGCGCAGAAAAAGGCCGCTCCGCCGCAGCTCAGATCGTTGCTCAATACCGGCATCCGCCCGCGCCACCGGCCGCTCACCGGATAGAGGAAGCTCTCAAACCGCACCGGCATGCGCAGGTTGCGGCGCACCTCCTCCCCCAGCATGCGCACCGACTCTACCGAGACGAGATTATCCCGGCACCGGACAATCCGCCCTTCCATCGCCGGGAACTGCTCCGAGGTTCCCACCAGGCTGATGTACTCATGCCCCAGCACCCGCTTGATATCCCCGTGGGCGATCCGGAGCTGCCAAACGTTTTTTTCCGGTCCATCCTCGGAAACCCCCTGGGCCACCGGGGCTCCCCGGCTGTCCAGCAGCATGTATTTATAGCTCATCGCATACTCACTCCTTTGCCTGCTTCGCCTCCAGCCGTTCCCGGCGCTCCCGGCGGTATTTCTCCGGGTCCGACGGGTCGAACTGCAAAAAGTAAATATAAATGTCCACGATGGCCTGATAGAGCTCCTCCGGAATCTCCCTGCCCAGCTCCATCTGGGACAGAATGGTCGCCAGGGAATTGTCCTCATAGACGGGAACGCCGCTGTCCACCGCCACTTCTACAATCCGCTCGGCCAGGTGGCCCATGCCGGACGCCACAATCACCGGCGCACCACTGCCCGGACCATATTGCAGGGCCACCGCGCGCCCGGAGCCGCCCTGTTTAGATTTTGACATTGATACCGCGCTCCCCTTCAAACAGTCCCGGAAATACTTCCGTCAGCGTCAGCGGACGGGTGTGCTTCTGTACCTGGACACTTCTCCCCTTCAGGCCGTGGTCGGCCAGAATCTGCCCTAAATCCTCCGCAATCAGGCTGCTGTGGGCTGTCACACTGTCCGGGCCGTAGACACTCACATCCACCTGCTCCTTTCCGGCCCCCAGTGTCATCTCCAAAAAGCCCACTGAGGGGAGATCCATCTTGAACAGGAACTGGATCTTATGTCCGTCCCCGCGCCCATCCCGGGCCTCCTCCCGCTCCTCCGCGTCCGGGTCCACCCATAACTCCGAGTACATCCGCCTGCCCTCCCACTCCAGCGGGACAATGGTATGGTGCAGCGGGAGGAATACGCTCTCATTGAGCAGCATGGACCGCACGATCTCCTGAAACGCCTCCCGCAGGTCCGTGCCGTATTCTCCCTGCAGCGCCCGCTGCGCCGTCCGGGCCAGCTGCTCCGTAAATGTATCCGCCTGGGCGGCCTTGGTAAACTGGTTCTCCCGGAGCAGCTTCCACAGCGTCTGATCGTCCAACTGATTGAGACCGGCCAGGGTATCTCCATAGCCGCCCAACTGCCGGAACGCCAGCATGACCCCCTCCTCCGCGCCGTTTTCATAGCGGGCCATATGCAGCATCAGCATCCCAAGCAGCGTCCGTGCTGTTCCCATATCGTGATAACGCTTGATATAAGAACCCAGGTAGGGCAGAATCTGTCCCTGCAGCAGCTCTAAATTCTCCGCCCGCGCCCCGGCCTGAAGGCCGTTTTCCAGCTTTCCCGTCAGCTCAGCCAACTGTCCCCTCCAACTCTGGGGCAGATAGTCCGAAAGCTGCCGGAGCAGGGAGAGCATGCTGCGTCCAATGTGACCCGTGGCGGAAAAATCACTGTAGCGTTTGGCAAAGTTCAGAATTGCCCCCCGCACGGTGTCGCCGGGCGTCTTTTGATAAACCTCCCTCAGCAGGGAGAAGAGGGGCCCTGCAAATCGGTTGCCCGCCTCCATCTGCGTCTGAAAAAACTGTCGGAACGCATCGGGGTCCATTTTAAGCAGTTCCAGAAATCCGGATAACTCTTCTGTCACACCTGCCGCCAAGCCGGGCGTGGTTACCATTCCCTGCATCAGTGTGACCATCTTGGACAGTTCCGCCCCCAACTCCGGCATATCCCGCATCTGCTGCAGGAAAAACTGAAGGTTGGAATCATAGCGCAGCACACCGGAGTTCAGCGCATCATTGGCCCCCTGCTGATCGGTACGGGCGTCCGGCCGGCCCACCCGGCTGGGGTCCGGGATGTTCTGAATCCGGGTGTCACTTGGCTTTGGGGCTGCCGGCAGTGTGCGGTTGTTATTTGAGGCGTCATAATTGGGAACCGGATTGGTCACGCCCACTAAATTCGCCACGTGCAAATCACCCTTTTCTAAAATCTCATTCCTGGAGAGGGTGGCAATGCGGCCGGATTCCACTCCATGTATCTTTTTCGCGTTCTGCTCTTATTTTTTGGCCAATCCTGTCGATCGGAACATCAGAAGTTCAACGCAAAGGAAGGATGTACCGATGGGCAATGGAAACGACAGCATTTTAGAGGCATACCTTTTCGAAACCAATTCCCTGCTGGAGCAGCTTGACAGCCTTGTTTTGGCCGCCGAGGAAAAGGACAGCTTTTCCGAAGAGGATGTCAACACGATCTTCCGCATCATGCACACCATCAAGGGCTCCTCAGCCATGATGGAATACAGTTCCCTGATGACAATCGCACACCGGGCGGAGGATCTGTTTGCCATTGTCCGTGACAAATCGATGGAGATTGTCCCGGAGGCGCTGCGCCCCGCCCTGTTCGACCTGCTGTTCCAGATCATCGACTTTTTCCGCGGGGAAATTGAGCGCATTGAAAACGGACAACCTCTCACTCAGACGATCGACAGTCTTCTCCAAAAAGTTAATAGTTTTATTCAGCAAATTCAAAATGGCGCCGCCGCTGCGCCGGCCGAGATCCCGCCGGCCGCGCCGGAGGCGCCGGCCCCGGCGGATTCCGGTCCGACAGCCGTCCCCGGCTTCCCCTATGCTCTCCAGATCTTCTTTGACGAGGGTGCCGGCATGGAGAACCTGCGGGCATTTATGCTTGTGAGCACAATCCGCGACGGCGGCTCCGAGGATAGCTTCCAATACCTTCCCGCCGATGTGGAGCACAATCCCGACACGGCGGCACAGATCGTGGACTCCGGCTTTACGCTCTATTTCCGGGATCAGGCACAGCGGGATGCTGCAATCCATGCAGTCACGAACGCCGGCTCTGTGCGTACCTACCAGGCCATCGATCAGGAGGCGCCCCCACCCGTCGCCCCGGAACATCAGTCCCCCCCGGCGGAAAAGCCGGCGGCCCCGGCTTCCTCCCGGGAGGCCCCCAAGGCCGAGTCTGCACCCCAGCCTCACCGCGAGAGCCTGATCAGCGTCAACCTGAGCAAGTTGGATCAGCTCTCCGCAGTGGTGGGCGAGATTGTCATCACCGAATCCATGGTCACCTCCTCCCCTGAACTGAAGGGTCTTCGCCTGGATGAGTTTACCAAATCTGCCCGGCAGCTGCGCAAGCTCACGGATGAGCTTCAGGATGTGTCCATGTCCCTGCGCATGGTCCCCGTGTCCGCCACCTTCCAGAAAATGCACCGCATCGTGCGGGATATGTGCAAAAAGCTCAACAAGCAGGCCAGGCTCACACTGGTGGGCGAGGAGACGGAAATTGACAAGACCATTGTGGACAGCATCGGCGACCCCATCATGCACATTGTCCGCAACTCCATGGACCATGGTATCGAGGAGGATGTCCAGGACCGCATCCGTGCGGGCAAGGACCCCGTTGGTGAGATTACTCTCTCCGCCCGGCAGACCGGCAGCGAGGTTATCATTGAGATCAGGGATGACGGCCAGGGCGTCAACGATGAGGCCGTATTGCGCAAGGCCGTCAAAAACGGGCTTGCCTCCCCCGATGTGGAGTACAGCCACCGTGAAATCCTCAACTTTCTCATGTCTCCCGGCTTCTCCACCAATACCGAGGTGACAGAGTTTTCCGGCCGGGGTGTCGGCATGGATGTCGTCAAGCAGAACGTGGAAGCGGTAGGCGGAACCGTTTCTCTCACCAGCGAGCTTGGCAAAGGCATGACCACCACGTTGAAAATCCCGCTGACCACGGCAATTATGGACGGTATGGAGGTATCTGTCGGAGGCTCGATTTTCACCATCCCGATCCACAATATCCGCCAGTCCTTCAAAATTCACTCCGATCAACTGGTACACGACGCTGCCGGCGGAGAGATCTTCAAGTGTATGGGCAGCTTTTATCCTGTGGTGCGCATGCGGGAGCTCTATCAGATCGAGGAGGGATGCACCCAGGTAGAGGACGGCATCCTGATCTGGCTGGAGGCCGGTGAACTCTCCTACTGCCTGTTTGTAGATGAGCTGCTGGGCGAACAGCAGGTCGTGGTCAAGCCCCTGCCCAACTACCTAAACAGCTTCAACATCAAGCGCAGCGGCATCGCGGGGTGCACGATTCTGGGGGATGGCAACATCAGCATTATTCTGGATGTGGCCAATCTCTACTCTCCCTTTCGTTAAGGAGGCATTATAACCATGGATCAGGATAACCAATTCAACGCCGTACCGGAGGAGGGCGTACCTGCCCCGGCACTGGATGCCCAGACGGTGAAGTATCTGCTCTTCTGCTCGGACAACCTGCTCTTCGGCGTGTCGGCAGATTACGTGGTGGAGATTATTACCAACCACGCCATTACCAAGCTGCCCCTGGTACCAAATTACATCCGGGGAATCATCAACCTGCGGGGACAGATCATCCCGATCGTAGACATCCGCCTGCTGCTGGGACAGCCCAGTCAGAGTGACAACTGTATCATCATTCTCAACATTGAGGACACCTTGGTAGGTATTCTGGTGGACACTGTGCAGAAGATGATTGATGTGGATACAGCGCTGATTCTGCCCTCTCCCTCTCAGGACACCCGGAATCTGGTTTCCGGCATGTGTTCTCTGTCCGAGGAACAGACCATGCTGGTCTTTGACTGTCCTCAAATTCTCAACCAGCCTTAGGGCAGAAAGTGCAGGCTCCTGTTTTGAATATGCTGTTTCGCGATATGTCCGTTTCAGACGCTGATTTTCAGCGCATGGTGCGCTTTATTCAGGATAACTACGGGATTGACCTGAGTAAAAAAAAGCAGTTGATTACCAGCCGTCTTTCCCATTCCCTTCGGGAGCGCGGGTATCCGGACTTCTCTGCCTTTCTGGACCACCTGCTCAAAAAGCAGGACCCCGCTGATCTGGAGCTGGTACTCAATAAGCTGACCACGAATTATACCTTTTTTATGCGGGAACCCGACCATTTTACCTTTTTCCGCGATGTGATACTGCCGGAGCTCTCCCGCCGCCATCAGAAAGACCGGGTTCTCTCCATCTGGAGCGCGGGCTGCTCCAGTGGTGAGGAGCCCTATACGCTCTCCATCTACCTGAAAGAGTTTTTTGGGCCCCAGGCATCCCAGTGGGACACCCGGATTCTGGCCACTGACATCTCTCAGCAGGCCCTGTCCAAGGCCAAGGCGGGGCAGTACAAGCTGCCCGCTGATATGCCCGGTGAATGGCTCAAGCGCTATTTTGTGAAGGATGACACCACCTGTCTCTATACGGCGGCGCCCCAACTGAAGCAGAATGTTATTTTTCGCACGTTCAACTTGATGGACCCCATTCACTTCCGGCTAAAATTTGATGTAATTTTCTGCCGCAACGTGATGATTTATTTTGACCAGGCGACCCGGGACGCCCTGGTCCGGCGCTTTTACGATGCCCTGCATCCAACCGGATACCTGTTTATCAGTCACTCCGAATCTCTGGGGCAGACCCGGCTGTTCCGAACGGCCGCCCCGGCGGTTTATCAAAAGCTTCCACTCGGGACACACCAGTAAATCTCGCAAAGAAAGGTTCCGGTACTTATGCAGACCACAAATCGAAAGATCCGCGTTTTGGTCGTGGACGATTCCGCTGTGGCACGCAGCGTCATCATCCAGGGGCTTTCCGCCTCACCCCGCATCGAGGTGGTGGGGTATGCAGTCAATGCCATGGATGCAAAGACAAAACTCCAGCACCTCTCCCCTGATGTAATGACGCTGGATGTGGAAATGCCCGGCATCAACGGCATTGATTTTTTAAAGCAATTTCTTCCGTCACATCCTCTCCCCGTCATCCTCGTCTCCTCCCTTAACCTGCGGGTCTTTGATGCGCTGGCCGCGGGAGCGGTGGACTTTGTGCGCAAGCCTGACGCGGTAGAGAGCCGGGAATCCTTCCTCCAGGCCCTGACCCATAAAATTATTGTGGCCTCCCATGCCAGGTTATCCCGTGCCAACCTGCCCCCCCCTGCCGCCCCCGCCGCTCCGCTGCGTTTTGGCGGCGATGGGGCGCCGGAGCAGACCGTCATCGGTCTGGGCGCCTCCACAGGCGGCACAGAGGCCACGCTGAACGTACTCAGGCGGCTCCCGGCCAACATTCCCGGCATGGTGATCGTACAGCACATGCCGGTCGGGTTCACCAAGATGTATGCCGAGCGCCTCAACCGTCTATGCCAAATGGAAGTGCGTGAGGCTGTCAACGGCGATGAAATCCGCCCTGGCCTGGCGCTTGTGGCGCCTGCGGATTATCAGGCCAAGGTTGTGCGCATGGGCCCGCGCTACACACTCTCCTGTATTCCGGGCGAAAAGGTGAGCGGGCACCGGCCCTCGGTGGATGTCCTCTTTTCCTCAATGGCCGCCTCGGTCCGCTGCCGCATGGTTGGTATCATCATGACGGGGATGGGCCGGGATGGGGCCAGCGGTCTGCTGGAGATGCGGAAGGCCGGGGCGTACACGATCGGCCAGGATAAGGACTCCTGCGTAGTCTACGGCATGCCAATGGTGGCCCATGATATTGGAGCAGTCACGGTTCAGGCCTCCTGCGACAACATCGCCAGTGTTCTGATGAACCACCTCAATAACCGCTGATGATTTCAGTAAAAGGACCGCTTCCTGTACTGGCTGTGCAAAGGCAGGCGCAGGAAGAGAAGGGATAAGTGTCAAACGAGTTTCGTGGGCCCAATCAATTGGCCAGCAGTCTGTGTTTGCGCCTATCCTTTTTCTTTTGGATTGGTGAAATAGGTTCTTATATTTAGGGGGGTAATCTATCATGAGGAGCATCAAACAAAAGCTCTTGGTCCGCATTTTGGCAATGACCGCAGCAGCGGCCCTGATTTGCGGCGGCGTAGGAATTGCAGCCAACTACATCAGCTCCCATTCGATGCTGGAGCAAAGCCTGGAGTCCACCGCATCCCTCGCCGCCACCCGTGTTTCCTACGAGCTGTTGTCCTATCAAAACGCGGTTCGCGGCCTGGGTATGGTTCCAGAGCTCAGCGACGGCGCCGTTCCCGTCACTGAAAAGGAGCGGATTGTAGACCACTGGGCTCAGTCTTATGGTATGGAGCGCGGCAATTTGCTGGATTTGTCGGGCAGGAGCCTGTTTGACGGAAACAGCTACTCCGACCGCGCGTATTTCCAGCAGGCGGCTCAGGGGGAGGTCTGTATCTCCGTGCCAACCCTGAGCAAAGTTACAGGGGAATTGTCCATCATGGTGGCCGCGCCTGTCTGGTTGAACGGCATAGAGGGCGGCACTGTCGCCGGTGTAGTCTACTTTGTGCCCCATGAAACCTTCCTCAATGACATCATGGAGTCCATTCATATCAGCGAAAACAGCGGCGCGTACATGATTGACTCCACTGGTACGACGATTGCGGACACCACGCTGGACACAGTATCGGTTCAGAACATTGAGCAGGAGGCCCAACAGGATTCCTCCCTCTCCGCCCTGGCGGCGCTGCACGCGGACATGCGGGCGGGGAAGAGCGGCTATGGCAGCTATGAGATAAGCGGCGCCCAGAAATATCTGGCCTACGCCCCGGTTCCCCAGACCGACGGCTGGACCGTCGCTGTCACCGCGCCCGTTAAGGATTTTCTGGGCGCCACCTATACAAGCACACTTCTGACCGCCATTCTTTTAATTGTCATCCTGGTCATTGCCATCCTCCTGGCGGTTCGAATGGCGGGCGAGATCGGCAATCCGATCCGGGCCTGCGCCGAGCGCCTTCAGCTTCTGGAGCAGGGAGACCTGTCCTCCCCTGTCCCCACTTACGAGCGCAGAGATGAGATCGGCGTCCTTTCGCTCACTACCCGGCAGATCACCACGCGGCTTCAGGAGCTGATCGGTGATATTGGCTACCTGTTGGGGGAGATGGCCGACGGGAACTTTGATGTCCGTTCGAGGGATTATGACCTCTACCAGGGCGACTATACGAATATCCTGGCCTCCGTGCGCAACATCAACCGCAACCTCAGTCACACGCTTCAGCAAATCAATCTGGCCGCGGACCAGGTTTCCGCCGGCGCCGAGCAGGTATCCTCCGGCGCGCAGGCGCTCGCACAGGGCGCCACGGAGCAGGCCAGCGCGGTGGAGGAGCTCTCCGCTACCATATCCGAGATCGACAGCACAGCCCGGGAAAATGCCGAGGCCTCCACCCAGGTCAAGGAAAAGTCCGGCCTGGCTGGCGAAAAGGTGACTGTGAGCCATGAAAAGATGTCTGCGCTGACGGATGCCATGTCCGATATTCTGAAGGGGCACCAGGAGATCAGCCAAATCATTGAAACAATTGAAAACATTGCGTTTCAGACGAATATCCTGGCTCTGAATGCCGCGGTGGAGGCCGCCCGGGCCGGCTCCAGCGGAAAGGGCTTCGCAGTCGTGGCCGACGAAGTGCGCAATCTGGCCGCCAAATCGGACCACGCCGCCAAGCAGACTAAGGAGATGATCGAGCGCTCCACCAAACATGTGGAGCGGGGCGGCCAGTTGACTGGGGAGGTCAGCGCGGTTCTGGAAGAGACCACCCGTCTGGTTCAGGATACCGTCGCTTTCATTGACCATGTGGCCGGCAACATTGTCTCGGAGGCCCACTCCATTGACCAGGTATCCGAGGGCGTTGACCAGATCTCCAGTGTGGTACAGACGAATTCCGCCACAGCAGAGGAGAGCGCTGCGGCCAGCGAGGAGCTCTCGGGGCAGGCTCAGCTGCTAAAGGAGCTGACCGGGGGATTCACCTTCCGCAAGGACGATACCGGTACTGCTCAGCCTCCGCAGTAACCATATGGGACCTTCCGCCGTAAAGCAGACTTCCCAAAGCCCAGGCGTCCCCGCAACAAAAAAGCTGCATGGAATTCAATTCCATGCAGCTTTTTTGTTGCCTATTTTCTTATCCGTGCAGTGAACAGCCGTTCAGCGCTCCGTTTTCCCTTGCTGTTCCCCCACCATGTGCCGGTATGCCTTCATCCGCGCTTCGCTGATCCGTCCGGCACAGACCGGACAGCCGCACTTTCGTTTTCCAGCCCTGGAGTAGACGACCGCCTTCCACACATGTCCCTCCGGGCACTGCCACCAGACCTTTCTCCGGCTCCCAGCCGTCACCATTCTGGGCGTCAACTGGCCGTTCAGCGTCGGGTGCCACTGGGCGGCGACCTTCGGCTCCACGGTCTCCAGGTCGTTAAAGCCGGGCCAGACCTTCCGCCCGGCGCAGAAGGGACACCCCGCCCCCTCCCTGCTCCTGGAGGTCACCGTGGCCTTCCACGCGTGGCCCAGGGGACAGAGCCACCAGACCTTTCGATTGCTGTTGGGTGAGACATTCTCCGGCCTCAGGGCACCGTTTTTGTCCGGATGCCATTGAGCGGCCAGTTGGGGAAACTGGCTGGCCAAATCGTTTTCTCCCGGAATGATCTGCTTGCCGGCACAGACCGGGCAGCCGTTTCCCAGACTGGTTCGTGACAGCACACTGGCCTGCCATTCATGGCCTTTGTCGCAGCGCCACCATACCTTGCGTCTGGTACCAGCCGTAAGGTCTCCGGGGGTCAGGCTTCCGTTCCGGGTTGGATGCCACTGGGCGGCCAGCTCAGGGCGCAGGGTTGCCAGGTCGTTTTCCCCTTCCGCCAGCTTACGGTTGGCGCAGACCGGACAGCCGCAGCCGTTTACCCTTGTCTTTACCTCCGCCTGCCACTCATGGCCCTTCTCGCAGCGCCACCACACCTTCCGGTGGCTGCCGGGGAGCACCTCGCTCGGGGTGAGCGCTCCGTTTCTGGTCGGGTGCCACTGGGCGGCCAGCTCCGGCCATAGCGTGGCAAAATCCGTCTCTCCCGGCCACGCCATGACGCCCCTGCAAAAGGGGCAGCCTGTGTGGTTGCTGGTCCTGCTCGTCACTTCTGCCTGCCACTCATGGCCTTTCCCACAGCGCCACCACACCTTCTTTTTACTTCCATAGCTCACCGTCTCAGGGGTAAGCGCTCCGTTTCGCTCAGAATTCCACTGCCGGAGCAGCTCCAGCTCCCCGGTTCGTTTACAGTAGTCGAACAGTGTTTCGCGCATGGTGTACTCCTCCGTTAGCGCGGCAGCGGGCAAAGGGAGTGAAAACGGTTTCCGCAGAAGCCGCCCCGCCGCCGCGGGCGTCCCCGGCCGTTGCCCAGGGGCCCACCGCCTCAGCCGCCCTTAACGTGGCGGGCAACCCGCTTGTCCTCGGTGCGGATATGTGTAATCAGTGTGCCCACCAGAGTGTTGAGGGTATGCAGGGATTTCACACTGGGCCCCTCCGCGCCGATCTGGTTGGCCGCCGCAGCCAATTCGCGCTTATACCCCTCGTGGAAGGTGTGGTGGGCGTTGTAGCCAGGGTATTTGCTTTGAAGCTGGAGCTGCTCCTCATCGCGGAAATGCTTGCTGACATAGCTGTTCAGAAACTGCACGGTTTCATTGATCTTGGTGCGTCCGGCCCCCTGGGCACAGGCGTCCAGCAGGGCGTTGATGGCGTCAAAAAGCTGTCTGTGCTCACTGTCAATCAACTGGTTGCCGGTCAGCAGGTCCTGAGTCAATTCATAACGCATAGGTACAATCTTCCTTTCCAGTAAATCAAATCCATATAGAACTAGAGGATATTCTCTATATTTTTAAATCGTCCATCCGTTT
>CWHM01000090.1_pt1 | contig 14441 bp, 23 predicted proteins | sample 681021 | NCBI WGS metagenome assembly CWHM01 (sample SAMEA3735796, study PRJEB9488) | human gut metagenome | biome: ENVO:mammalia-associated habitat; material: ENVO:feces | place: Malawi | collected 2009-02-27
CATGGCTGAGGCCATGCGCCGTCTGCATATCAGGGAGGAAAGGAAGGGAAAGAATTTAGTTGGGCAGGTATTCCAGGGGGTCAACAGTGGAGCCGTCCAGCGACATGCTGAAGTGCAGATGGCTGGCCAGGGCGCTCTCGGCGATGGCGGTGCCGCCCACCGAGCCCAGCACGGAGCCGGCGCCAACCGTGTCGCCCACCGCCACCGTGGGTACGGAGGCCAGGTTGGCGTAAGTGCTGGTCAGTCCGCCGCCGTGCTCCACCACAACGGTGGTGCCCATCATGGCGTCCTGGAGGACGGCGGTGACCGTCCCCGCGGCGGCCGCCTTGACCTCAGTACCGGCGGCGGAGGCGATGTCCAGACCGTCGTGGGTGCGCCAGTCGTCCATGGTGGGATTGTAGGAGAGCACCTCCAGGCTGTAGTCCGTCAGAATATCTCCCTGTACCGGCCAGGTAAAGACGGTGGGGGCAGCCTGTGGAGTGGGCTGGGGCGTGGCCGACGGCATCGCCGAGGGCGTGGCCGCCGGTACAGCCGGGGACGCGGGGACGGTGTGCTCCGGCGCAGGGGTGGCCGCCGGGCGGTTCATGAGGCCCGCGTCCACCGGCGTGGGCCGGGGAGAGGGGGTGACGGTGATCTGAGCGGTGCCCGCCACGGGGGCGTCCGGCTCATCCGGGGTGAGAGAGGAAAAGAGATAATAGCCCGAAATTCCTATTGCGGCGACGCAGAGGAACAGGACTATGTAGAAGCCCTTGCCCTCCAGAAAGTCGCCCATTCGTTTCAAGAATGGTTTTTTCATGCTGTTTAGCACCTCCGAGCCTATTGTGGACAGGCCTGGGCTTGGATATACATGGAAAATAAAAAAATTTCCCTTGACCTTCCACGGGGTGCAGGGTGTATTAAGAGAACGGCAATTTAAGAAAATTTTAACTAGGTGCGGCTCTGGAGTGACTAAAGCTCTAGGCGTGTAGACAAAAAATGATACTAGCTCGTTACTAATACGTTACTAACGGCGGATTCTTGGTGATTTTGTCAGGCCAGTTTTTTTACCTCTTTGGCGAGATCGGCGGGGGTGGGATGAATGTAGGTGGCGGTGACGTTCCCCTTGAGGGAATGCCCCAGGAGCAGCTTCACTTTGATCTCGTCCACTCCAGCACGGCTTAGGAGGGTGGCGAAGGTATGGCGGCACCAGTGCGGGGTGGCCTCTGGTATGCCGAGCTGCTCTACCACTGGGGTAAACACCGAGATGCGGTAACGGTCGGAGGACATGCCTTTTTCCGCTGACAGCCATTGTTGCACGTAGGCGGAGATCTTGGGGTGGATCGGGATAATCCGGTCACGGCCTGCCGCGCTTTTCACACCGCACTGGAGGTAGCCACCATCCTCGGAGCGGTAAGCGAAGGGGGTAAGGGACAAGAACTCGCTGATGCGCAAGCCGGTATAGCACAGAACCATGGCCTCTGATGCGCCGGGAAAACCGGCCCGCGCCAGCTCCTCCAGTTTGGCAAGCTGGAGATCATTGAGCGCCCCCTTTTTGACCTTGATGTCGACGGTGGGGATATCCAAATAACGAGAGTAATCTTTCCCGATAATATCACGTTTCATGGCGTAGGCGTGCAATGCGCGGATCAAAATTGCATCGTTGTTGATGCTGGACTGGGAGCGGCCCTCGTCCTCACCCTCGTCCAGGATGGCCTGCCACTCGTCCAGGGTAACGCTGCGCATTTTACGGGCGGCGTAGCGAGAGACACGCTGGTTCCAGGATGCCTTGTGGGAGGCAACAGAGGATTTCCCGCTCCTGGGGTACTCCCGCTCCGACCAAGCGGTATAGACCTGTTCCACGGTCCAGGAGAGCATATCCGCACTGGGGGTCTGCCCGGCGGCAGCCTTGCGGTTATACTCCTCCAGCGCCTCCTGGGCTTCCTGGAGCTTGGCGTGGTAGCTCAGCGCCACCTGGCGCACGTAGCCGTCTTTATCCCTGGCGGAGATCTTCACGATATAGGGCCGCCGGCGGTTGCCTGAGAGCTTTACAATGGAGCCGGTGCCGTTTGCACGTCGCATGAGTAGGCCCCCTTATTTTTTGGCATGGCTGACAATCATCTCGGGCGGATTTAGGCCCCAGGAGACTTGCAGGGCGCTGTCCTGCCCCAAAATGAGCTCCCGGCGTAGACACCGCACTCCACCCGAACGAGGCAAGAAGGGGCCTCCAGAGACGCAGAGACGCTACCGCCGGGGCCGATACTGCCCAGGAGCTGCCCGTCCACATAGACGGAGACGCCGGTGCTGGCGAGTTCATTGTTGACCTGCATTACGGTGACTTTCATGGCATTCACTCCTTGTATGATACAAATGTTCGATTTCTGGCGTTTTAAGAGGCCGGGGCCGTGGCCCCGGCTTGCAAACTATACTCAGGCAGGGCTAATGTTTAGGACAATTTTCCCTGACATTCGGCTGAAACCGATCGTTATCAGCGTGTCCTGAGAGAGGGTGAAATCTGCTTTGGTTGTCCGCATGGACGCCGAGCATTCGATGTGATGCGTACCCTCGTCCAATTCAATTTCCTGCGACCCGCCATTTTCGATCGACAGTCGTATGTTATTGTCGATGGTCACCTTGATTGCAGGATTGATAAGATATATTTGACTGGCCCGGTCAATGATGAGCTTGTGCTTTGGCGATGCACCGGCCTCAGAAACAGGTTCTCCGCCGACCTTTGTGCCGCAGTGGGAGCAAAAAATGCTTTCATCGGGGATCTGCGCTCCGCATTTGTAACAGTACAAGTATATCACTCCAATCAGATGTGTCCAACTTGGACACTTTTCTCGCTTGCAATTATAGAACACATGTTCTATAATTGCAACTACAATCGTTGATATTAGGAGGGGCGGATATGACTGCTTGGGAAGTGCTGTGGCGCTGTGGGATCTCTGAGCTGCCGGTTGACTTGGGACAGGTGTGCCGCAGGCTTGGCCTGGGGCTGTACTCCTACACACAGGGGTATGAGCTCCTGCGCCGGTACAACCTGGCCCAGCATGTCCACGGGGCGGACGGCTTCCTGTTCCGAGAGGAGGACGGGCCGCTGGCGGCCATCTTCTACAGGCCCGAGCAGAGCCAGGGCCGCCGGTGCTTCACCATCGCGCACGAGATCGGCCACTTCGCGCTGGGGCACTGCCCCGCCGGGGGCAACACAGTGCGCCGCTCGGAGGCGGACAAGGACAGCCCCCAAGAGCGCGCGGCCGACCGATTCGCCTCCCAGCTCCTGGCCCCCTCCTGCGTCCTGCGGGGCCTGGGCCTGCGCACCCCCTTTGCCATCGGGCAGAGATGCCGCCTGAGTCTCCGCGCCGCCGAGGTGTGCGCCTCCCGCATGGAGCGGCTGCTGGAGCTGGACGCCCAGTACATGGCGGAGCGCGGCCGCTCCTACTTCTTCCGCTCCCCCTGGGAGTGGAGGATCTATCAGCAGTTTGAGCCCTTTATCCGTTCTACAGCTCCTCGTCATCCAGGTATGGCATGACATCAATGACCTTGCGCAGCGCCTCCATCTGCTCCTTGGTGTACGTCCGCTTGACGGCCTTTCCGTCGCGGCCCAGGATAATCGCATTTACCAGCTCGTCCTCGCTCTTCGGAGCGGGGGCGGGCTCTTTTTTTCCCCCTGTGAGCAGATATTCAACGGTTGTATTTAGGATTTCTGCAATTTGTGGGAGGCGCTTCATGTATGATTCGGACTTTCTTCGCCGCCATTCACTTATTCTTGAAGCAGGAAGGCCGAGCTCTGCTGCAAATTCTCGTTGCTCACGGTATTTGTTATCCACTAGCTGGAAAATCCGGTCAACAGTGTCCAAAAGAATCACCCCTTGGCGATTTATACAAACTCTTTATAAAAGAGGAAGAAAGACAAAACCAACAAAAATTATAAATAACGTATTTCGTAATTGACAAACAGAAAAATTGGAACTATGATTTAACCACAGGTAAACAAGAGGGCAAGAGGACACAGACATAGACTGCAAGCTGATTGGGAGGCCGCACATGCACCGACTGGAAGAAGTCCTGATAGGAGTGATCATCCTTGCGGGCCTGGCCGACATACTAATCGCGCTCACGCTGTTCTGTGAGATTGTTTGGGAAGATCTGATAGAACCTCTGAGGCGCTTCAGAAATCGCCGCGCTTCCGGGCCTCGTTCAAATGCCTCCGCATTTCCGACCCTAACGCATTTACTTTCGCATCAATATCCAGCGCCCCGGACGGATCTGACTGCGCCCAATTCAACAGAAATACATACAAATCCTGCGCAGCCGAGGATATCTCAGACGAGGCAAACAGTTGAAGCCGGTACAGAGCGACAGCCAGGGCGTCACGCTCGGCGAACCCCCGGCGGAAGACGAATTGAGAGACGCTGCGGAGATAATCGGAGTAGGCGCTTGCCATCTCGGAGAAATAAGTCCCGTTCAGGGCGGTTCTGCGGGCGTCGCGCACGGAGTAGAGCGCGACGCCGACCGCGAGGAGAGAACTAAGCACTGAGATCAGAGTAAGTATCTCATTGACAGAGAGAGTCAAATTGACCACCACGCAAATCAACGAAATCAAGATCTAACCAAAGGGCGCGGCAACGCCCACAGACAAAGATTGGGGAATGATAAAGATGTTTTTGCGTCCAGAGCCTGATGTACCTATTCGAGTCCTTGATATAGGATTTCCTGCTAGGAACCCCGATGCCGCCCTTGTTGAGAGGCAGAATAAGCGACATCCCGGTGGAGACGGGCAGAAAAGTCGGCGAGATATCCGGTCAATTCATGTATGTCTGGGGTGCCAGACTGCCGATAGGAAAGAGCCATCTTTGTCAGTAGCTGTAAGTGGTGTGATATTTCTGCGGACGCATAAAGCGCAGCGGTATGGGTGGCAACGACCAAAGAAGTGCCTCCAGTTGGAGGATCGTTGTAGACATAACGTACTAAGGCATCAAAGTACTGCTCATAAGCATCGGACATCTTCTGAAAATAGGCCGCTTTTAACTGAGAGGCCCGCTCATGGTAAGCGGTGAACACGACACCGAGAACAGAAATAATAGCTACTACATAGGGGGCAAGTTCCTCTGCCAAAGTTAAAAGGGTAGTAGGCACGTCAATCACATCCGCTTACATTACACTTCTAGTCAAATTTATCATACCACATCGAACAGTCTCGGACAACACCAAATTTGGAGGGGGTGAAGAGGTGAGGATCTGCGAGCTGATGGAGCAGAGGGGCATCCAGCGCATCCAGTTGGCCGACGCCATGGGAGTGTCGCCTTCCTGCATCACCAAATGGGTGCAGGGGACGGCGCTGCCAAGCGCCGACAAGCTGCCCCGGCTGGCCGCCGTCCTGCAATGCAGCATCGACGCCCTCTACGGCTCCGAGCCGCCTGGGGGGCCGAAATAGGGCTGCAAGTCTAAAAAAGGAAGATAGCAAAAGCTATAGCACCTAAGTCGGAATGGAATCGCATAACTCAAGGTCAGTGTAACCGCAAGATTAGTGTAAGTTGCTATTTGATAAAGAGAGCAACGATTGCAACAATGACACCAGCAATACCAACGAGAATACCAGTAATACCAACAGCCAAGTTTATTTTGTTCCAGCGTATTGTAAGTTTTAATTGTTCTCTATCCGCAGTTTGACGTGCATTACGTTCTGAGTCTAACTTTTGATCCAGCTCTTTTAGAAGCTTAGCGGTATCAAGAATAGCTTGGTCTCTAGTGATCTCGCGTTGTGTTTTTTGTTGAGCGGATTGCTCAAATTTGCGTTGTAAATCATTTTCTCTACTAACTGCTGTTGCAGAAGTTTGCGTGGGTGAATTAAAAGTCAGATTAGACATCAACAAAGCCCCCTCCTTTTGCTCACATTCTATCACAGCAAAGAGAAGTAAACAATGTGATTGGTTCAGTTAATTCTGCAAAAGAAAGGAGTTGCTTATGATCCGTACACCGGAGCAGCGGCAAATTGGCCGCTGGATTGAGAACCATTATGACATTGACAAGGTGCAGTGCGCCGAGATAGTCACCAAGAACGCGGTGCGCCTGACCCTCTGGGGCCATGAGCCCACCATCCTGATCCTCCGCCAGAATGGGCGGGTGGACCAGATTCCCGAGGCGGCGCTTTTCGAGGAGGCCGTCTGACCTCATGCTTATATTGTACCCCCAGGGAGGAGTGATTACCATGCCGCAGGACAAGCGGAATATCTACAAAATCGCCCGCGAGGCGAAGGGATTGACCCAGGAAGCAGCCGCGGAAAAACTGGGTATCTCGGACAGCTCCATCCGGGCCTATGAGACCGGCCAGCGCATCCCGCCCCCGGAGGTGGTGGACCTGATGGTCATTGCCTACGACAGCCAGCTCCTGGGCATCCAGCACCTGCGGGCCAGCGCCGACATGGCGCGAAGCATTGTACCGGATATCCGAGAGGTGCGGCTCCCGGAGGCCATCATGGAGCTGCTGGACCGGGTATATGGCTTTGTGGACGCCCACCGGGACCGGGAGCTGCTGCGCATCGGCAAGGACGGCATTATCGACGATCAGGAGCGCCCCATCTTCGACGCCATCGTGGCGGAGCTGGGCGACTTGGTGGAGGCCGCCATGGCCGTGCGCTACGCCAAGCAGGGACATCTTGAGGAGGGTGTAAAGTGAAAAAGACAACCAAACGGCCGCTCACGGACGAGGAGATCATGGCGTATGACAACGTGCCGATTGATGTGGCGGCCCGATACATAGGCTGGTCGTCCCCCACCATCTACCGCGCCCTGCGGGAAGAGCGGGCACCCTTCGGTTTTGCCGTTTGCAGCGGGGAGGCAGGGACGTGGACATACAACATCAGCCCCGGCCTCCTGGTGAAGTACAAGAGGGGAGACCTGCCTACCTACCGCCTCCGGGAGCTGGAGGAGGTCATGGTGCGCCACGTCCAGGAGGCGCTGGATCTGCGGCTGGCCGGAGTGTCGGCGCTCATGGGAAAGGTGCTGAGCGCATGAGCATGATACGGCTGGAGCTCAGCAATCGGGACTATAACACCATCGCGGAGGCCCTGCTGGAAAGCGCCCTGGACTGGGAGCACGCCGCGGACGAGCTGGGGCGTCTGCACCAGTTTTGCGCCCGGACAGGGGACCCGGCCTACGGGGCCAAGCTGGCCCGGTTGGACCGGGAACAGTACCGCCATAGGCGTCTCGCCCGGCGCAGGCGGGCCGTACTGGAGCGCCTGCAAAAACAGAAGGAGGCAGAATCATGCTGATGGAGCGTTGGAGACCGCTGGACCTGAGGCGGCGGGGCGAGCTGGGCCCGTATGATGGGGAGCTGATTGCCCTGCACATGGTCCCCAAGACCTCGGCCCGCAGTGAGAGGTATGTCGTCGGGCGGCTGGAGGTAGTGGCCGGGCGCACCTGGATGTACGGGGGAGGCCATACCTTGTCGCCGGCAAAAATGCGCAAGTTCTACGACCTTCGGTGGGTTTATCTGCCGGAGGACGAGGACAAAAAAGAAGGCCCCAGTCGCTCGGACACAGCGACCAGGGCCTAACGTGAAGACACCTGTATTATAGCACACAATTTTGAGTTGCACAAGGGGGTGGTGCGCCGAATGAACCAGGGAAACGAACAGCCGGGGTTTTGGGCTCTGATCCCCGCCTCAGTGCGGTACGACAAGGAGCTGCCGCCAAACGCCAAGCTGCTGTATGGCGAGGTGACTGCCCTGTCGGACAAGCTGGGATACTGCTACGCACAGAACAGCTACTTTTCCGACCTCTTCGGCCTGTCTGAGCGCAGCGTGACCCGCCTGCTGTCCACACTGGTGGACCGCGGCTATCTGCGGGTTGACGTGGTACGGGACACGGCCACGCAGGAGGTCCTAGAGCGGCGGATTTATGCCATCTACAACACTGAGGGGGCAGGGGCCCCCCCTCCTGACAAAAATGTCGGGACCCCTCCTGACAATTTTGTCACCACCCCTCCCGACAAAAATGTCGGAGAGATCAATACAAGATCTGATCATATACCCCCTATAGTCCCCCAAGGGGGACCGCCCAAAAAGAAAAAGGCAAAGAGCGTCCCTGCCTGGAAGCCGGAGCGGTTTGAAAAGTTCTGGGCGTACTACCCCCGGCATGAAGACCGGGTGAGTGCCGTCCGAGAATGGGACAGGCTCAAGCCAGGGGACGAGCTGATCGACGCCATTGCACGGGCGCTGCTGTGGCAGACCAAGGAACCGGATTGGCCGGTCCCCTACGCCTGCCGTTACCTGCGCAACCAGCGGTGGACGGACGAGCCCCCCAGACCCAGGGCGCAGGGCCGGCCGGCAGCCCAGCAGATGACGGGCTGGCACATGGCGATCGTTGACGGAGAGGAGGTGCTGGTGCCAGATGAATCCGGCTGATCTGACCTGGGATCCGGCGGCGGAGCAGAGTGTGCTGGGCTCCATCCTGCTGTCCCCCGCCTGCCTGCCCACAGTAGAGCGGTCACTGCGGCCCGCCGACTTCCGCCTGGCCTCTGACCGGGCCGTCTATGAGGCCGTGCTGTCCCTGGAGCGGGCGGGCGGCTCTGTCGACCCAGTAACTGTCCTTGATCAGACTGCCAAGATGGGCGCGCCAGTATCCCGGGAGTATCTCTTCGGCTTGATGGAGCTGGCTGCCACGGCGGCCAACGTGGAGGAGCACGTCCGCATCGTCCGGGAAGATGTTCTCCGCTCCGGCCTGATGGAGCTGGCCGAGACCGTACATAGCCGGGTGACCAACCGGACGCCGGTAGCGGAGGCGCTGGCCCAGGCCCGCCAGACGCTGGACAAGCTGGAGCGTCAGGGCAGCGCTGGGAGGCTGGCCACCCCGACGGACATCCTGACCGCCTTCTACCGTCAACGGGAGGCGGTGGAAAACGGGGACGGCAAGGCATACGTCTGCACCGGCTACATGGCCCTGGACAGTCTGCTGGGCGGCGGGATGATCAACAGCGGGCTCTATCTGCTGGCCGCCCGCCCAGGTATGGGGAAGACCACCCTGGCACTGAATATCGCCGACCGTGTGGCCAAGGCCGACCCGGTGCTCTTTATCTCGCTGGAGATGGACAGCGATCAGTTAGCTGCCAAGCGCATCTCCCGACTGACCGGCATCCCGTCCGAGCGGCTGCTTATGCAGCCGTTGACCGATGCAGAGGCCGCCCAAACGGCACAGGCGGCCAGCCAGCTCTCCACACTCTCCCTGTACTCAAACGAGGCCCCCACCATGACGGTGGACGATATCGGCACGCTGGCCCGGAGCATCGGCGGCCTGCGGCTGGTGGTGGTGGACTATTTCGGCAAGATCGCGCCGCCGGCAGAGCTCCGGCGGGCAGGCCGGTATGAATACACCACAGAGATCTCGGGTGCCCTGAAGAACCTGGCCCGGGCTCTGAAAATTCCGGTGCTGGTGCTGTGCCAGCTTAACCGGGAGCTGGAAAGCCGTCAGGACAAGCACCCCCAGCTTTCCGACCTGCGGGACACGGGGGCGCTGGAGCAGGACGCCGACGGGGTAATCTTCCTCTACCGGGAAGACTACTACGCCGACCCAGGCACGGTAGACCCCAACGTGCCCTCCATGTTGGAGGTCAACCTGGCCAAGAACCGGCACGGTTCTGTGGGCCGGTGCAATATGGCTTTCTCTATGGCGTCCAGCCGGGTTACTGCGCTCGCCAACCGGCCGACGAAGGCCGAGGAAGGGCCGAAACAAATGACTTTGCGGAAATGGAGGCAGCCCTATGGGAAGCGGACGGCGGCTGGAGCTGATTGAGGCGGAGTGCCGCCGGCATGCCGCCCTGGCACGGGTGGACGCGACCCGCCGGGCCGAGCATGAGGAGGTGGCGGAGGCCCTGGCGTGGGCGCTTCGCTGTCTCGGGAAGGAGGAGCCCATATGCGTATCGGTGAGGCTTACACCTTTGTCCCCGCCGCCTTCGGCGCGGAAATTGGGGGCAAGGACACAAAAACCATCCCCCGGCGGGTGACCGGGCATATTGAGTACATCAACCGGGCCCACCGCTACTTCACCGTCCGGGTGGACACCGGGCGGGGAATCCTGCGGGAGAGCTTCAAATTTTAAACTGGAAGGACGATAAACGTGAAGACAATCGCCATTGTAAACCTGAAGGGCGGCGTCGGAAAGACCGTCACCGCCGTCAATGTGGCCGCCATCCTGGCCACCGAGTACGGCCAGCGGGTGCTGCTCATTGACGCAGACCCCCAGGCCAACGCCACCCAGTCCCTGCTCCCGCCGGGGGAATATAACACCCTGGCCGGGCTGCTGACCATCCCGGATGTCTACTACGACGACCTGCTGTATCACAGCAGCATCCGGGGCCTGGACGTATTGCCGGCCGACGACGAGCTGCGCAACCTGGACGTGGATCTGCTCCAGGGGGAGCGGCCCAACCTGCGGGCCATCCGTGACCTGCGGGACGCGGTGGCGGAGGATGACGCCTACGACTGCATCGTGATTGACTGCCCACCCGCGCTGTCCCCAGCCTGCGCGGCGGCCATCGCCGCCTCTACCGACGTGGTCATCCCCATCAAAGTAGACGCTTACTCGGTCCGAGGCATGAATGAGCTGACAGCCCAGATTGACCGCCTGCGGAGCATCTACCCGGACGTGCATGTGGCGGGCTGCCTGCCCACCATGTGGTACCGCTCGGACACGGTGGAGCAGGGGGAGCGGCTGCTCCAGGAGCAGGCCCCGGTACATGTCTTTGCCAGCCACATCCGGCGCAGCCCCAAGGTGGACGAGTCCACCTGGACGGGGGAGCCGGTGGTGAGTTGGTCGCCCCGCTCCGCGGCGGCCCAGGATTACCGGGCCTTCGTGGCAGAGTTCCTGGAAGAGGGGGCGGCAAAGTAATGGCCAAGTTTGATATCACGGCCGCCTTTCAGGCCGCCGTGGGTACCGCCGGAAATGTGTCCAAGTTGGACACATCGCGGGAGGCCATCGAGTACATCAGCCTGGACAAGCTGGAGGCTGACCCGGGCAATTTTTACCGGCTGACCGGTCTGGAGGATTTAGCCGCAAATATTGAGTTGTGTGGCCTCCAGCAGCCTGTCCGGGTGCGGCCGACGGAGGGCGGGCGATATATGATCGTCTCCGGGCACCGGAGACGGGCGGCCCTGGCACTGCTGGCCAAAGAGGATCCGGAGCGGTGGGCGGCGGTGCCCTGCCTTGTGGAGCGGGACGAGGTGTCCCCGGAGCTCCGGGAGCTGCGGCTGATCCTGGCCAACAGCTCCACCCGGGTGCTCTCCCCGGCGGAGGTGTCCAAGCAGGCACAGCGGGTGGAGACGCTGCTGTACCAGCTCAAGGAGCAAGGCTATGCGTTTCCCGGCCGGATGCGGGATCAGGTGGCGGCGGCCTGTAAAGTATCCGCTCCCAAGCTGGCCCGGCTCAAGGTTATCCGGGAGCACCTGATCCCGATTTATTTGGAGCACTTCGACCGAAATGTGCTCTCAGAACAAACTGCTTACGCTTTGGCACGGATGGAGACTGCTCTCCAGGAACGGCTGGCGAACATGCTGCCGAACCTGCCCACCGGGAGCCGGGCGGAAGAACTGCTGGAGTTGGCCAAGGCCGGTACAAACTGGCGGCCTACCTTCTCCTGCCCCGACGGTAGTCCGTGTAAACGGGGAGACGCATTCCTACGGCATGACCTGGACTGTGGCTACGGTGAGCTGTGCAAGGGTGAGACCTGCTGTCTGGATTGTGCACGGGCTAAGGTTAGTTGCTACGCTTGTGAACGCATGTGCTCCAAGGCCAAGGCAGCCCGAAAGGCGCAGAGGGATGAGGAGGCGGCCAAAGAGGCCGAACGCGACGCAAAAATCCAAGAGAACATCCAAAAGAATGTGCAGCTCCGGGCCAAGAGGCTGGCCGCGGCCGCAGATGCCGCTGGGCTGGAAAATGAGGCATCCATCCTCATCTCAGAGTATGGACGGGGCCTGACAGTCGGGAAACTGCGGGATTGGGCCGCAGGCCACTTTGACCAGGATGATAGGCTGTATCCCAGTACCCTTAACGCTAGGGACTTCAGTGACCCGGTCCGGCTGGCCAAGGATCTGGGGTGCTCTACGGACTACCTGCTGGGTGTTACGGACGAGCTGACCGGCCCGCCGGCGGCCTCTACATCCGCAGCGAAGCAGGCCCGGGAAACTGCGCCGGACAGCGGCGATGACGACGGCCCCTGGCATTGGTGGCCAGAGCAGCCGCAGAAGAGCGGCCTGTACTGGTGCATCACGGGCCCTATGTCCCAAGGTGGGAGTCTCTACTGGTGGAGTGCTGAGAAGGAGAGATGGGAGCACGCGGCCATGGCCTTCCCGCTATCGCCGACCGTGACGATCTGGATGCGATGCCCGCAGCTCCCTGAGAGTATGGACTGGGAAAGGCAGGAGGACCCAAATGGCGAAGAATAAGAAAACACACCACCGCCCCGGACCGGGTAAGCCCCGGGGCGCGACCTATGCCCAGGTGCTGGCCCACAAGGCGGCCGTCCGGAAGGGGCTGGAGCAGGCCGCCCGGGACGCCACGGTGCAGGTACAGGCGGATACCCATACCCAGCGGGCCATGTGGCTGATGGTGTGCTCCATCGCCGACGCCTACGGCTTCGGCCCCAAGCAACTGCAAAAGTTTTTCACCGCGCTCCAGGACAACACGGACGAGCTGGAGCGGATGCGGACAGACGTGGACGAGGAATATGCCTTTGAAAAGCTCCGCCAGAAGGCGCAGGCGGTCACCGGCATGGAGGTGCATTACCTCTACGAGCAGGAGGCTCTGCTGGCTGAGATGCAGGCGGCCAAGGAGGGGGTGTCAGCCCATGAGTAAGCGGATAATCCAAACCACACCCAGCGGCGAATGGATGCCGCTGCCAAAAATGCCGGTGGCGTGAGGCCGGGAGCCTATGTCGTTGGACGGTTATGGGCCGGAGACGATAGCCTAGGCCACCGGATACAGCATATCGACCACCGCGATGTACATGAAAGAATTTTTTAAGGCTGGACCATGTGAACGATGCTCATCCAAGAGCATTTGTGATGCGACCGGCGGGACGTGCAGAAGAAAAGAGCGGTGGAAAACTTGCAAGGAGGAACCTAACGATGGACGATAAGATGCGCGCCCTCCTGGGCGACCACGAGGCGGCCAAGCGGCTGACGGAGGCGGGGGTGCTGCTGCCGTGTATGTGCGGTAAAACACCAAAGGAACACGGCCCAGAGGACTGGAAGCCGACCTTCTATGACCCTGATAGTGGCGGTGATCCGGTGAGTATTGAGTGCGAGTGCGGGATTGACTTTTCTATTGGGAGCTATGACTATCGTGAAACCCGCCTCTCCTGGAACAACCGCGCGCTGATCCTGAGCGCTGCGGAGATGGAGCTGCTGGAAAAGGAGGCCCAGCCGTGACGCGAGAAGAAGCGATCAAGTCATTGCAAAACATAATCGAATACTGGACATATAAGCCGACTGAGGTTGAAGCCGCTAAGATGGCAATTGCCGCCCTCCGCCCCGTCAGCCGGGAGCAGGTAGAGCGGGTGTGGCCGGGGTGCGAAGCTTGCAAAGACGCAGGTTTAGCAATTGGAGAGGTTCAGTTTTATGGACCTTTTGAAGGGCCTATTGATGTATCTGGAAATATGCACTACTGCCCCAATTGTGGTCGCCCTATAACCCCAGTGGCGAAGGACAGACAGGGGAAGAGCTTGGAGACGCTGAAAGATGAAAAGAGCGATTGACAAGCAAACGATGCTTGACCTCATCATAAAAGCCAAGCGTACAGACCCGGAAACCGGAAGTTTTGCAGAATGGCTTGCGGAGTATCTAGTGGAGCACTTGCCCCCCCTCCCCCCGCCGAACGAGCCGCTGACGCTTGGACTGGTCGATAAGTATGGCGCACCTCTGTATGCAGGTGACACCGTGGCTGCTGACAAATTTTTTATGTACGCTATCCGGTACGGAAGCCACAATGTAAACCCGAAGCAATGTGAACCCGCCTATCAGGTCGGGTGGTATCTGGAAATTGTTTGGGCACTCTACAACGAAGACAAAACGTATATCGGGCACACTGAGGCGCTGTATGACATTGGTGGAGTGGCTGCCAGATACCCGGCCCATTGTGCGGATACTACGGAGGGAGTACAAAACCTGCTGTTGTATAAGCACCGCCCACCGGAGGTATCGCCATGAGACACCAATATACCCGTGCAGAGCTGGAGCAACTCCCCAAAGAGCACCCAGTCTGGATTGAGGGCGTGGGGCTGAGGCAGCTCCAGTGGGGCGGCTGGGAGATCGCCACTCACATCCACAACGAGCGGCTGTGCCTCAAGCATGAGGCCGACAGTCGGGGGCTGTTGCTCTCTCTGTATAGTCAAGTTTGGGTGGCCTTTGATGGACCGCCGGAGGAGGGGTGAGCATGGAGAGACTGACATACTGGTGTGACAATGGGCATGGT